>Ga0209148_1000074_pt1 | contig 314356 bp, 297 predicted proteins | sample AraplaCol_mMF_r2_2_FD_184288 | JGI IMG/M metagenome (GOLD analysis project Ga0209148, IMG submission 184288) | Arabidopsis root microbial communities from North Carolina, USA - plate scrape CL_Col_mMF_r2 (SPAdes) (version 2) | ecosystem: Host-associated > Plants > Roots > Endosphere | place... | reverse complement strand
CAATATCAAAACCTTCATGGCCACCATCGCCATCGCCGCCACCGTCATCTGGTGGCTCTAATGAGTCCGGACCCTAATTAGAGGGCTTCAAGCCCTCCGGGTTTAAGCCGCCTCCCCCGTTCGCGCGCACCACGGCCCCTCAGAATCCACGCGGCGCGATCTTCCAACGGATGGTCAGATTGCGGTTCACATTCACAATGGCGCGGAGTCTATCCGTCGGCCGATGTGAGCAAGGAAAACCGCCATGAATAATCCAGCCCCTACAGCGTCATCAGGCTTCGGATCGATCGATCCGAAGATGATCGATGGCGCGCAGGCGCTGCGAACCGGATTGGATCTGGCGCGGGCGAGCCAATTGACCATGCTCCGGCTTCTGCTCGCGCTCCACAAATCGAACCGCCGCACCGCAATGCAGGCGCTGGACAATCTGCTCGACATCGATGCCGAAATGGAAGGCCTCGCGGCAACGCTGAACGGCGCCCCGGTGCGTCCGGCGGGCGACGCGGCTCTCTCCGACTTCATTGGACTTCAGAAGGCCGCACTCGCGGTTGAAAAACATGCCCTGGCGGGTGGTGAGTTGAGAAAAGATGCCGAGTCCATGGCGCTCCCGGCGCCTCCCGTCGCGCAGGTAGACGTGGATTTTCCCGCACAACCGCTGCTTCCGGATGACGCGGTCGGGGACGACGATCGGCCCGGGCGCAGGCGCTGGATGCCTGTTCTAGCTGCGGCGATCCTCATCGCCCTCATCGGTTTCGGCGTGACGGCCTATCTGTGGCTGGGACTGTCCGTCACCATGCCGGGTCTTTCGACAGGCTTAGGGCAGGCTTAAAATTTGGGGACACTATACAAATTAGCCGATGTGCACTGATTGAGCTGGCCTGCCTTGTTGAAACGCGCTCAGGCAATCGCCTGAAGCCCCTTCGCCTTCACCAGGTTGAGCAGCTTGAGCGATGGCCCGTCAGGCCGCTTCTCGCCGCGCTCCCACTTGCTGACGGCGTCCTTGCGGACGTTCAGGTAATGGGCAAAAACCGGCTGCGACCCTTTCTCGCGTTCACGCAACGCACGGATTTCGTCCGGGAATTTCGGGGACACAATACTTTATTCGTGGCCTGCCGTTGACGGTGCGGCGTCTGTCGCGTGCATGCATATGCGTCGCGATGAACATCCGAAATCCGGGCGAAAGCGACCGTCAACCATGTCGGCCGAAATGGTAATTCATCTGCAACCAAAGCTGGCGGCCATAGATGTCGTAAAATCCAATTGAGTAATAGGGCCAGCCGCCACTCTTATCCACCGGATACCTGTTCGCGACGTTATTCACGATAATCGATACGTTGGCCTTCGGGGTCACGTCCCAAGACCCACTCAGATTGACGACCGTGTAGGGCGATCGCTCGCCGCTATAATCGTTCTTCGGTATCTTGCCGAACCGTTCCGCGTGGGTCGTGAGCGTAACCGGGCCTGCGCGGTACGTCAGCGTTGCGGTCGCCCGGTCCTTCCAGTCGCTCTGATATGCGGGGTCGTCCAGATAGTTGAAGGAGGGGTCGCCGGGGAATTGCTGATAGCTATGGCTGAGAACGCGCGTGTACTGGCCGTTCAGCGAGAGCCGTCCCAACTTCGCAAAGGACCAGCGGAGATTGGCATTGACATCGATACCGCGGGTACGCTCGCTCGATGCGTTTATCGGGTTGTTCCGCACAAGCGTGACCTGGTTCGGGCTCACCGGCACGGTCCCGGGATTCCGCGTCACGCGGGAAACATAATCCTGGCAGATTGTCGAATTGGCATCGACCGAGGATCCGCTCACCGACTGGCCCAGGCGACAATCCGCCTCCTGGCGCAGCAACTGATCGACGTCCAGCGACGTCACCTCGTCTTTTATCCGGATGCGGTAATAATCGAACGAGATGTCGAAATGCGTGTTCGGTGTCCATACGAAACCAACAGTCAGCGACTGCCCCCGCTCGGGCTTCAGCTTCTTATTGCCCGATTCCACATAGTTCATATTGTAGAAGTCGGTGCAGCTTGAATAAGGTTGTTTGTCGAGTCGACACTGATAATAGTCAGTTTGACTGGGATAATAGCCTTGCGTTTGCTGTTCGAACACATAGTTCATATCGGGTGCGCGGAAACTGGACGATAGCGAGCCGCGGAAAAGCAGCGATCGGTGCGGCCTGAACTCGATGCCGCTCCCATAGGTCGCCGCGCCGATGTGATTGCCCCCATATTCATAGCGATCATAGCGTCCGGCTCCGGTGACGGTGAGCCATTTGAACAGAGGAATGCGCGCTTCGCCGGCGACTGCCTGGCGGGTCCGCTTGCCGTAGCTCGATAAAGCGGACGTCGTATTCCAATAGAGGCCCTGGTTGATCAGGGGATCGGCGTCGTTCGTGAAGCTGTTGTCGCCCACCTCGACCGTGGCTGCGACCTGAAGCGGCCCGCCGGGCAGGCGCAACAGGGTGCCGTTCAGCGACAGGTTTCCGTCCTGCAATTCGGTCTTGGTCCGCGTTACCGACCTTCGGCTGAGGTCGCCGAATTGCGCGGCGGTCACTGGCGTGAACAGGCGCGAATCCGGCGCATTATAAGCGGCATAGCCGCCGACATTGCCCTGCAGCTGTCCCAGGTAGAAAGCGTCAATCCCGCTCAGCAGCCGGACGCGGCTCTGAATGCTGCTATATTCGGAGCGATTATAGGAAACGTCCCAGTGCCAGCTATCGCCGATCCGGCCTCTCGCTCCCGCCACGGCATTCCATGCCCCCTCCTTATAGAGGCTGGATGTGCCCATCGGGCCGCCCGTTTCTTCCGGCGTGAGCGTATGGGACCAGCCCTCCAGGCGCCCAGTGGCCAAGTTGTAAAAGGTGGCAGACCAGGTGAGCGAGCGAACGACGTTCGCGATGTCGCTGTGGGTGTAGAGTGCCGTCGCGTAGAGATCGACCGCATCGTTCAGATGATATGTCGCATGGCCGTAAAAGCTTTGCGTGTCCTTTTTCGTCTGGATGGTGCGATAGTTGTAATAGGCATCGCTGCCGCAATAGCTGCCGCCACGCGAACTCGATACTTGCCGCACCGTCCCGCCCTGGAGCGCCGATAGAGCGTCGCAGGTTCCAGCCGGCGGCGTGTAGTAAGCCCGCGTCGCAGGGTTGCTGATCGAGAAGATCGCGGGAGGGATTTGCGGAACCTCGTCCGTCGAGTAGCGCGAGTAGGAATTCGCGATGTCGCGCTGACCCCAAAAGATCGGGTCTCGAGACTGGATCTCGCCTCCCACGACCACGTCCAATTTGCCGATCGTGGTCCCGCCGACGACCTGGCCGCGGATGTTCTTGCCGCCACCCTGCTTGGTATTTCCGAGGCGGAGGTTGAAATCCAGGCCATCAAGCTTTTCCTTGAGCTTGAGGTTGACCACGCCCGCGATCGCGTCCGATCCGTAGATGGCCCCCGCGCTTCCGCTCAGCACCTCCATCGAATCGACGAACGCGCTCGGGATGTTGGCCAGGTTCACCGCGTTTACGGAACCGTCATAGGCGACGGGATAGTCTGCCAAGCGTCGGCCATTCACCAATACGAGCGAATGATTGGGGCCCAAGCCCCGCAGATTCACGAAATTGGCCGCGGGCGTGAAGGTGCTGCCAAAATCCTCGCCCTGCACATAGGCCGTGTTCTGAGTGAGCGTCGTGAGCGCATCGAAGACGCTTCGAAAACCATTGCGGTCGATTGCATCCCCCGAAATCACGGTCACGGGAGCGGGCCCTTCCGTTTGCTGTCGGGCGATCCGGGATCCCGTGACGACGATTTCCACCCCCTGCGTTTGCGCGCTGTCGACGGACGCGGCTGTGGTCTCGCCCGGCGCCGGGCTTTGGGCCAGCAATGGCGAGGACAGCGCCACGAGGGAGGTGGACAAGCAAAACAGGAGTCGGGGGGAAATCATCTGCGCCACCTCGCGGACAAGGGAGCGGGCTCCTATCAAGGCAATTCCATACCTGTAAAGTAGGAAAATGGGATTAAGCCGCATGTCGGCATGCTTTCACGCTCACTGCAGCCTCGCAAGATCGCTATCGTCCGACCCTTGACAAATGTACGCACAAAGCGTACTTAGATGCGTGGCGCGCCGATACCGCCCCTGGCGGATCGCGCTTTTTGGCTCTTTCTCAGATTTGGCTCGGCTACGGCACGCAACTGGTGGGCGCTCGCACCGGACAATACCGCGTCCTCACGCCCCTTGCGTCAGGCTTGAGAGCTGAGGCCCGCCCCGCAGCGCGCTTCAAATCATCAAGTTCGTTTCTGGTGTTTTTTTATTTTTCCCTTAGGCGGATTGGGATCGGCGTTCATCGCCCCAGCCCCAAACAAGCCCTCAATCCTTGCGGAAACCGATCTTCCGGAGCGCGGGCGCAATCTCGGGATTGGACATGAACAATTTCCAGATCAGCCCGGTGCGCTCATTCTCGATCATCACCACCGCGGGCGCCTGATTGAGCCCCATGTAGCTTTCGTCGAAATAATTGTCGGTCTCGTTATAACCGTCGGAAAAGCCGTACACGCCCCAGGTCTTGGCGCCGAGATCGCGGTAGAAATGCTTGAGCGCCGCCATCGACTCCTTCGGCGTATAGGGGAAGGAACCGAGCGCCCCTTCGGGCGTGATCGTGCCATTGTCGTAAGCCTGCGACGGCCGCCCGCCGGCATGGAGGCCGGCGGTGAAGCCCCAGGCATCCGCGCCATAGCCTTTGAACTTGCCCGGATTGTCGATCGCATAGGCCTGGTTGATCAGCGAGATCGCGCGGTTGTTCTTGAAATAGTTGGTATAAGCATCCCGCATCCCGCGCGGATCGAAGCCCATGAATGAGAAATGGGTGAAGAACAGGTCGGATCCATTCCCCTCCCCCACCTCCAGCTTGATCCCGTAATAGCTGCTGCCATTGGTGAAATGGTCGCCCTGCGTCGTGCGCGTCCACCAGCGGCGATAGGCGATGCCGGTCTCGTTCTGTCCGGCCCAGCCGCTGTTCCACAGGCTCGCGGGAATAAAGTGCGTGGGGGAGGCGATCCCCAGCAGATAGGCGATCAGGCTCTCATTCCAGCCGATCAGCGGATGGTGGATCTTGAACCCGTAATCGGGCGACCAATGCCAATAGAGGAACTTGCTGTCCGCGCCGTCGCGATACCAGTCATAATCGACCCCGCGCCACAGCGCCGTGATCGTGTCGCGTATCTCCTTCTCCTGCGGTGTGGCCCTCGTGAAATATTGGCGCGCGCAGAGCAGGCCCTGCATCAGGAAGCTCGTCTCGATCAGGTCGCCGCCATTGTCGTACTTGCCGAAGAAGGCCATGCGCTTGCCGGTGCGGCCGTCGAGATAGTGCGGAAACACGCCGTGGAAGCGCTCGGCCTTGCTCAGGAAGCGCAATATCTTCTGGAAGCGCGCGACGCCCTGCTCGCGCGTGACGAAGCCGCGGTCGATCCCGACCAGCATCGCCATGATGCCGAAGCCCGAGGCACCCACCGCCACCTGGTTGGGGTCGCCCGGCATAACCTCGATCGCCATGCCGGAATCAGGCTGCGCACCTTCCCAATAATAGCGGAACTGCGCTTCCTGAACCATCGTGAGCAGTTCGTCGTCGTTAAGCGCGCGGGTAGTCGCCGACACCGTTTGCGACAACGGGGATTCGCGCCCCTCCCCGTCCAGCGCGCTGATCCGGTAGGCGGCGGATTTGCCGCTGGCGCCGAGGAAATCCTCGTAACGGCCGATATGGCCCTTCTGGATGCCGATCGGCTCGAACGGCTTTCCGTCGAACGCGCGGTAGATGCGGTAGGAATCGACGCCGGGCTCCGCATCGACCTGCCACGACAGGTCGATATGGCGGTCATAGCCCTTGGCCGCGAGGCTCATCGGCGCGCGCGCAGGCCCCCGCGGCGCGGCGGACGGGTCGTCGATCCGGATATCGTCGAGGTACAGGACGTGCGGCTTGCCGTCGTCTAGGCCCTGTACGATCGTCACGGTCGCAAGGCGCCGCAGGTCGACCAGAGTATCCGTGGTCGAATTGACCAAATCGTGGATGCCGTCGAGCGCGATGTGGACCGGCACCCATTTGTGCGCGGGAAAGACCTTGATGTCGCCGAGCAGGCGGATGGTCGGGGTCGAATTGCCCTTATGGTCGGTGAGGATCAGGCCGGGCGAGGCATCAGGCCCGATCTCGTCCTCGGCATAGATCCACAAGGTGAGCCGGTGCCCGTCAAAATCGTTCGTCCGGAAATAATGCTCCACATCGATCGAAACGCGCCAGTCGCCGCCGTAAAGCGACGTCCATTTGAGCCTGAGGCTGTTGGGCGGCGAATGGAAATGATCGGTATCGACCGGGATGCGCGCGTCGGCATAGTCGAGCTGGCTCTGCCCGGTCCGGCTGGCGAGGCTGAAATGATAAGACCCGGCAACGCGCGCATTATCAAATACCACGTGCCGGTCGTAATCCTGCGCGACGGCAGGAGCAGCCAACGCCAGGCCGGCGCCGGCCAGGCCCAGGCCGAGAATTCGACGCGGCATCCCTCTCCCCTTCGTTGCGATGGCCGACTCATGCAGCCTCGGATAATTTGTAACCGGTTCCGCTAAAAAGAGGAGGGCCGATCTGTGACCGGCCCTCCAGGGGGCTTACAGCGTCGGAAACTCGAAAGAGATCAGGCCGCGGCTACCGTCGTGCCGCGGACGACCAGTTCGGGCTCATGAACCTCGACGCCGTCGTGGACCTCGTCCCCGCCATTCATGATCTCGGTCAAGCGAATGACCGCGCGTGCGCCGATGTCGGCGATGTTCACGCGCGCGGTGGTGAGCGCGAGGTAGCGCGCGATCGGCACGTCGTCGAACCCCGCGATCGCGATATCCTCAGGCACGCGCTTGCCCGCCGCGCGCAGCGCCTGGAGGCACCCGACCGCCATCATGTCGTTGGCGGCGAAGATCGCATCGACCTTCATCTTCCCTGTGAGGATGGTGTTGGCCGCGTCCTCGCCCGTATCCTCGTTGAAGTCGCCCGACAGCACGGTCACGGTCGCATCGGGCGCAAGCGCGCGAACCGCATTCTCGAAACCCTCGCGCCGTTCGCGCGCATCGATATTGTGATCGGGGCCAGCGATATGCACGAAATGGCGGCGGCCCAGATCGATCAGATGGCGCGCGATCGCCGCGGCGCCCGCGCGATTGTCGATCGCCATCGAGGGATGATCCATCATTGGCTCGGGCGTGTTGAGCAGGACCGCGGGGATGCCGCGCGGCATCGAGCCCACCCAGCCCTCGGTCCGCATCTGCGGACACATGATCAGCAGACCGTCGACGCGGCCATGCATCGCGCGCAGCGCCTGTCCGGCCTGGACCGGGTCGGCATGCATGTTGGACAGCAGCAGTTGCAGACCGAGCCGCGTCGCCTCGCGATCCATGCCGCGGACGATTTCGGAGAAGAACTCGCCATGGAGATCGGGCAGCACCACGCCGATCGCGTTGGAGCGCGCCATCGAAAGGCTGCGCGCGCCGGCATGGGGAACATAACCCAGCCGGTCGGCGACGGCCACGATCCGCGCGCGCGTCTCCGGACGGACGCTCTTATGCCCGTTCAGCGCACGCGAAACGGACGCAACCGATAATTGCGCCTCGCGCGCGACGTCGCGAATTGTTGCTTCCGCCATGAAACCCACACCCTCTCGCGTGCCTAATGCCCCGAATTCCCCTCGGATGCCACCACCGCCGCGTCAAAAGATGTAACCGGTTCCGAACAGGGGTCAAGGATTATGGTAGCGGTACCGGACCGAAATGGACTTTCTTGTTCCCCTGGCGGAACACCGCCGCCCGGGATCACGGCCATTTGAATAGAGCCTGATCGCTTTCGGCGGAAGCGATCAGGCTCTAGGGGACGGTGCATGACCCTGCTCTCTCGATATCTGGCGGACGCGCTCGACGGGCTTGAGAAGCACCATCAGGCGCGATCGCTGGTGGCGACCCGCATGTCCGGTCCGGCGCGGCTGGAGCGTCAGGGGCGCAGCCTGATCGATTTCTCGAGCAACGATTATCTCGGTCTCGCGCGTCATCCGCTCCTCGCCAAGCGCAGCGCCGAATGGGCGATCCGGCACGGCAGCGGCAGCGGCGCTTCGCGGCTGGTGACGGGGACGAGCGCCGAACATCTCGCGATCGAGACGCGGATCGCGCGCTTCAAGGGCACCGAGGCGGCCCTGCTCTTCCCAACCGGCTGGCAACTCAATGCAGCCGTGCTGGCGGCCTTGCTCAAAGCAGCCCCCGCGACGCTGCTGTTCACGGACCGGCTGATCCACGGCAGCCTGCATACGGGCGCGGCCGGCTATCGCCAGATCCGTTTCCGCCACAATGACCTCGATCATCTCGAAGAACTGCTGGCCGGCCATGCGGACAAGGACGCCCCAAGGCTGATCGTCACGGAAAGCGTGTTCAGCATGGACGGGGACCGCGCGGACATCGAAAGGCTGGTACGGATCGCGCGGGTGCACGATGCCTTTCTCTATCTCGACGAAGCGCACGCTGCGGGCGTGCTCGGTCCCGACGGCGCGGGTCTGTCGCGCGGCCTTACGGGCAAAATCGATCTCGTGATGGGGACGTTCAGCAAGGCGATGGGCTGTTTCGGCGCCTATGTCGCGGGCTCGCGGCTGCTGATCGATTATCTGGTCAATGCGTGCGGGGGCTTCATCTTCTCGACCGCCCCGCCCCCAGCCATGCTGGGCGCGATCGATGCCGCGCTCGATCTGGTGCCCAGCATGGAGGAAGAGCGGCAGCGGCTGGCCGATCATGCCGCCTATCTGCGTGGACGCCTTGCCGAACATGGGATCGACACGGGCGCGAGCAGTACGCAGATCATACCCGTGATCGTGGGCGAGGCGGAGCAGGCTCTGGCGCTGTCGGCCGCACTTGCGGCCGATGGCCTGCTGGCAAGCGCGATCCGGCCGCCGACGGTGCCGCAAGGCACCAGCCGGCTGCGCGTCGCACTTCGCGCGAGCCATACGCGCGAAGACGTCGACCGATTGCTTGATGCGTTGCTGCGGCAGTTGCGATGAACCGCCCCGCCCTCCTCCTGCTCCATGGCTGGGGCTTCGACGCGCATATCTGGGACGCGCTGGCGACGGCATTGCCCGATTTCCCAATCGCCCGCTGGGATCGCGGCTATTTCGGCGAGAAGGCGGAATCCGCGATCGAGCCGCCCTTTGCCGCGATCGGCCACTCGCTTGGCGCGATGATATTGGCCGATCTGCTCCCGCACGACATTCCGCTCGTGGCGATCAACGGCTTCGATCGGTTCAGCGGCGATGGCGCGGTTGCGCCGCGCGTGGTCGAACGGATGCGCGCCCGCTTTGCCGAGGATCCCGTGTCTGTGCTTACCGAATTCCGCACGCGCTGCGGCGCGCCCTCCGCCCCGGAGGAGATCGACGAAAGCAGGCTGGCACGCGATCTCGCCTTGCTTGGCTCACGGCACATCGCGTCCCGCCCGAACCGCATCCTGGTCTTGCAAGGGGATGCCGATCCGATCTTGCCCGAATCGCTGCGTGTGAGCGTTTTTCCCGGCGCGGAGAGGGCGACCCATGCCGAGGGCGGGCATCTCCTGCCGGTAAGCCACCCCGGATGGTGCGCGGAGCAGATCGAGGCCTTTCTGTGCAGGTAGCCAATGCGTTCCACCGCGCGCACGATTATGATCGTCACGCTACAGTCCAACGCATCGTCGCCGGGCGACTGACCGAGCGGATTCTTGCACTCGACCTGACGCACGGTGCACGCATCCTCGAGATCGGATGCGGTACCGGCTTTTTGGGCGCGGGCCTGATCGGCCGGCTGTCTTATGATCATTATTGGATGACCGATATCGCACCCGGCATGCTCGAACGGGCGCGGCGGCGCTTCGCGGGATCGGAGGGAGTGGACTTCGCCGAAATGGACGGCGCCGAGCCGACCGTGAACGGGCCGTTCGATCTGATTTGCTCCAGCCTGGCGATGCAATGGCTCCCCGACCTCGGCAATGCCGTGGCAAGGCTGCGCGGCCTGTTGGCGCCAAAGGGGCGGATCGCCTTCACGACGCTCGCCGCAGGCAGCTTCGCGCAATGGCGCGCGGCTTATGGCGACGACATGCCGGGCACGCCGGATTATCCGTCGGCCGATTTCCTGCGCGCGCTCGGGCTTGATGTGTCCGTGGAGGCGATCGATCACCATTATCGAGATGCGCGCGACTTCCTGGCGGCGCTCAAGGCGATCGGCGCGGGCACGCCGCAGGCCGGCTATCGGCCACTGCCGCCGTCGCTGCTCCGCCGGATCATGCAACGGTTTGACGCCGAAGGTACCGACATGCGCTACATGATCGCGACCTGCATCGCGGGGGCGGCATGACGAGACCGATCATCGTCACCGGCACCGATACCGGGATCGGCAAGACGGTCTTCGCCGCCGCGCTCGCCACCGCGCTCGACGGCGCTTACTGGAAGCCGATCCAGTCGGGCCTGGATGGCGCGCTTTCGGATAGCGAGGCCGCGAAGCGTCTGGGCGTCAAGTACGTGCTGCCTGAGGCCTATCGCCTGACCGAACCGCTCTCGCCGCATCGCGCCGCCGAGCTGGATGGAATCGAGATCGATCCGGATCGGCTGGCGCTTCCCGAAACAGATGGCCCGTTGGTGATCGAGGGCGCCGGCGGGCTGCTGGTTCCGGTCACGCGGTCGCTGCTGTTCGCCGATCTGTTCGCACGCTGGCAGGCGCCGGCGGTGCTGGTCGCGCGGACCGCGCTCGGGACGATCAATCATAGCCTGCTTTCGGTCGAGGCCATGCGCGCGCGCGCGATCCCGATCCTGGGAATCGCGTTCGTCGGCGAGGCGAACGAAAATAATGAGGCGACGATTTGCGCGCTCGCGGGCGTGACGAGGCTCGGCCGCCTGCCCCGGCTCGACCCGCTCGATGCGGCGACGCTCGCCGCCGCGTTCGCGGCTCATTTCCGTATCGAGGATTTCCGATGACCTCGCCGGTCTGGCATCCCTTCACCCAGCACGGACTGGCCGAGCCGATCCCGCTCGTCACGCATGCCGAAGGCGCGGCGCTGTACACGCAGGACGGGCGGCGCGTCATCGACGCGATTTCCTCCTGGTGGGTGACCACGCACGGCCATTGCCATCCGCGGATCATGGAGGCGATCCGGGCGCAGGCCGGGAAACTCGACCAGATCATCTTCGCGGGCTGGACGCATGCGCCGGCGGAGGAACTGGCCGAGCGGCTGGTCGCCCTGATTGGCAATCGGCTGCCCCATGTCTTCTATTCGGACTCGGGGTCGACGTCGGTCGAGGTCGCGCTCAAGATGGCGCTGGGTTTCTGGCTCAACCGGGGCGAACCGCGCCATCGCATCCTGGCGATGGCGCATGGCTATCACGGCGACACGATCGGCACGATGTCGGTCGGTGCGCGCGGTGTGTTCAACCGCGCTTATGCGCCGCTGCTGTTCGACATAGACTCGATCCCCTTTCCGCATGGCGACGGCGTCGGCACGCTCGAAGCGCTGGAGCGGGCATGCCGCGCCAAACCCGCAGCCCTGATCGTCGAGCCACTCGTGCTGGGCGCGGGCGGGATGCTCTTCTACGACGCGGCGATATTGCGTGAGATGCGGGCAATCTGCACCCGCCACGATGTCCTGTTCATCGCCGACGAGGTGATGACGGGCTGGGGGCGGACGGGCACATTGCTTGCCTGCGATCAGGCGGGGGTGACGCCGGATATCCTTTGCTTGTCCAAGGGGCTGACGGGAGGCGCCGTGCCACTGGCGGTCACGCTCGCGAGCCAGCCGATCTACGACGCGCATCTGTCGCAGGATCGCGCGCGGATGTTCTTTCATTCGTCGAGCTACACGGCCAACCCGATTGCCTGCGCGGCGGCGCTCGCCAATCTCGATATCTGGCGCGACGAACCCGTGCTCGAACGGATCGCGACGCTCGCCAAACGCCAACAGGAGCGGCTCGAAAATCTGCCGGCAATCACCCGCAATGCGCGCCGCAGGGGCACGATCGCGGCGTTCGAATTCGGGCTGGACGATGCGGATTACATGTCCGGGCTGGGGCCGCGCCTGCTCGCTTTCTTCCGCGAACGCGACCTGCTGCTGCGGCCGCTCGGCAACACCATCTATGTGATGCCGCCTTACTGCATCGACGAAGACGATCTCGACCGCATTTATGGTGCGATCGCAGAGGTTGCGGCACGCTTCGGTTAGGCCGCCCGGCCGACGGTCACGAACAGTCCGCCCTCTTGCGACAAGCTCGCCATCCAGCCGAGCTGGGTCAGCCAGTCGCCCAATACCCAATCATCCTCCTCGGCCGCGAACAGCGAGGATGGTGCATCGTCTCCGTCGAGCACGGGCGGGTAAGAGCGAACGAAGCTGACATCATTCTCCGCGAACCAGTGCCGCACCTCGCGCAAGCTGTGGCGATGCTCCTCCGGGTGGTGATATTGGTCGCGCAGCCAGGCGGCGCGGCGCTCGGGCTCGGCGGCGCGATCGCGCAGGACCGGATCGAACGGAATCCAGCGCTCGCCGGTCAGACGCGCCGCGACGCGCCGCATGCGGAGCGGCAATCGCGCCACCGTATTGTACAGGCCGAGCACGATCATCCCGCCAGGCCGCGCCAGCCGTGCGATCCGCGCGAAGGACCGCCGCGGATCAGGCGTGTGATGCAGCACGCCCGAACAATAGACGACGTCGAACGCGCCGGGCCGAAGCGCGGGCCGGGTAAGATCGGTTTCGATAAAGGACACGCCTTCGATCCCGAAGCGCCGCGCGGCATCCGCCGCGAGCAGCAGCGAGGCACGGGTCAAATCCGCGCCGATCACCAGCCGGTCGCCGCGCGCGAGGAACAGGCTCATCTGCCCGGTGCCGCAGCCGATTTCGACGATGCGCGCATCGGGCGCGATCGCCGCGTCCAGCCTTTGCGCGAATTCGCTGCCGCTGGCCCGCGCGCGCAGCCAGCTCAGGCTGGCCTCGGGCGGGTAATTGGGAAACGGTGTTTCGGTGTAGAAATTGCGGACCGTCTCGGTTCGCGCATCGCCGGGCAGGCGCAATGCGGGGACGCCGCTCGCTTCCTCGAAGACCAGATCGCAATCGCTGCACCGCCAATCCACGGCGAGCGCCCCGCCACAGGCGGGGCATGCCAACAGATCCCGCCGTTCGGGCTCCATCGCTAGAAAATCGAATAAACGAAGGGCGCGAGCGCCTCGACCGTGGCGGCGAGCGTGAGGATCAATCCGGTCAGGCACAGGAACAGGACAAGCGGCACCATCCAGCGCTTGCCCGACCGCGAATTCCACAGATTCGACGCGAGCTCAGCAGTGGTGCCGAAGGCGCTGCCGAAGACGATAAGCTGGCGTCCGATGCGGCCACGACGCTTGATCATGCGACATTCTCCAGAATCTGAGCGCGGGCGACACGCTGCTTGGTCAGACAGACATTGCCCGCCACCAGCATGTCGATCGCGCAGCGGCGGAAGGTCGAATAGGCCTCCGACACCGTGTTCACGATCGGCTCGCCGGCCAGATTGAACGATGTGTTGAGCAACACGGGGATGCCGCTCCTCTTGCCATAGGCCTCAAGCAGGGCATGAAGCCGGGGCTCCATCTCGCGATCGAGGACCTGCACGCGCGCAGTGCCGTCGACATGCGTGATAGCCGCCAACCGCGATCGCCATTCAGGGCGGACCGGGACCACACCCGACATGAAGCGCGCGAGCCGCGCGCCACCTGGCGGCAGGTCGAAGAAGCGATCGGCATGCTCGGCCGCCACGACCGGCGCGAACGGGCGGAATTCCTCGCGATATTTGATGTCGCGATTGAGCCGGTCGCGCATCGACGCATCATGTGGCGCGGCGAATATGCTGCGATGGCCGAGCGCGCGCGGACCATATTCCAACGCGCCGTCGACCCAGCCGATGATCTTGTCGGCCGCCAACGCATCCGCGACATCCTCGATCAGTTGCTCGTTCGCGACGACGGGAATGCCGTCCTCCTGAGCGACGCGAAGCAAGGCCGCTTCGTCCGGTCTCGGCCCCCAGAAGGGATGATCGGGCACTGCTTTGTGCGGCTGGCGGAACAGGATGCGGTCGGCATAAAGCGCCGCACCGAGCGCACAGCCGGCATCGCCTGGTGCCGATGGAACGAACAGCCGCCCGAAACCCGCCTCGCGCAGGATGCGCGCATTGGCGACCCCGTTCAGGGCCACCCCGCCACCGAGGCAAAGGTCGCTCAAACCCGTCTCGCGCTGCAAGTTGGTCGCGATGCCGACCATGACTTCCTCGAGCAACGCCTGCGCGCTCGCCGCGATATCGGCGAAGCGGCGTCCCTCCTCACTCCTCAGGTCGATCGGTTGCCAGCTTCTGCGGGGAGGGCCGAATAGGTCGATGAAGCGGCTGGAATAACCGCTCTCGACCTTGCCGAGAAAGTCGAAAAAATCGAGGTCGAGCATGAAGGCACCGTCGGCCATCGGCCGCAACAGCCGCCGCATCTCGGCGATCCGCGTGGGCTGGCCGTAGGAGGCGAGCCCCATCACCTTATATTCGCCCTCGTTGACGGTGAAGCCGAGATAGGCGGTCACCGCCGAGTAGAAGAGCCCAAGCGAATGGGGGAAGCGCAGTTCGCGCAGCATGCGGATCTCGCTCGATCCGTCGGCGCGCTTGGCGCCGGTACCGACCGTGAGCGTGGCCCACTCCCCCACTCCGTCCGCCGTGATGATCGCGGCTTCCTGCGTCGGCGCGGTCAGGAAAGCAGCTGCGGCATGCGACTGGTGATGTTCGATACAGCGGACGCGGCGCGTGCTGATGCCAAGCTGCGAGGCGATCAGCCCACGCACCCACAATTTCTCCCCGAGCATGTTCTTCATGGCCTTGGGATAGCTGCGCCAGGATCCGGGCCAGCCCTGGAGCAGCCCTGTCAGCACCCGGTCGAATTTGAGCGTGGGCTTTTCGTAGAAGATGACCGCATCGAGATCGTTCGGCGAAAGGCCGGCGTGATCGAGGCACCATTCGATTGCGGCAAGCGGGAAACCTGCATCATTCTTGTGCCGCGACAACCGCTCTTCCTGCACCGCGGCCACGGGCACACCGTCGACCACCAACGCGGCGGCGCTGTCATGGTAATGGCCGGAAATGCCGAGTATCTTCATCGCGCCACCCTCTCTCCGACGCCGATCCAGCCAGGTTTCTCCCGTCGTGCATTGCGTCTGGCGAGCCAGACGAAAGGCGGCAGCAATACGAAATATTGTATCGTGAGCACGACGCCCGCGATCATCCCGGCAAAAAAGGTGGCGAAGCGCAGATAGGCTTTCCACAAACGCCTGAGACGCGCCCACCAAAGCACCCGGCGCGCGCGCCGCGGTGCGATCCGGCCCAATTCGCCGCGCGTATAATTCTTATGCTCATCCTCATCGTGCAGGATGCGCTGGAAGAGGATGCGGGTCGCGGGATCTTTATCGATCACGCGGGCATAGCGGGCGAAGTCCCGCGCCGCAGCGCTTTCGGAAAGATGAAGGAAAGCAAGCAGATCGGCATCCTTCTCGCGCGCCAGATCGAGCCCCTCCATCCCGCGCTCCCCGGGCGCCATCCAGTCTGCCAGGCCCTCCTTACCCTCGCCTGTCATTTCCTTGCCGAGCGCGCGTCCGCGTGCCCGGAACATGTCGGCATGGCGCGCCTCGTCGCGCGCGTGGGCCAGATAGCGCGCGCGCAGCACCGGATCGTTGGTCAATTCAGCCGCACGAACCAGGTCGCGCCCGCCGCTTGCCTCGACCTCGGCAAATTCGAGCAATTTGCGCGCGCGCCGTTGCGGGTCGGCCCAGATAAGACGATGGACCGGCCACAACATCATGCCCAAGACATCCCCAAAATATGCCGTGCCACGGCCAGGCTGTGCCGCTTCACGCGGCGGATCGCCCTGGAGGCTAGGTGCACCCAAGCCGCTTCTCCTTCATTCTCACGCTTTTAGAGGCGCGCCACCTTCCGGCGGTTCAACCGGGATCGAGCCAAAAATTGCACCCCGAACGAAACCTGATGCGTAGCTGCGGGAACAGACGCGAAGGCGATAAGGAATGCGCATGACGATCGACTTCGACACGGAATGGCAGGTGCGACGGTGCTGAACCCCGAAATGCGCGTCTCGCCCCGCGCCCACCTGCATGCGATCGGGACGGCGGTGCCCAACCTCGATGTCCATCAGGATTTCATCGCCTGGGCAACGACGCGACTGGCCGACCGCCATGCGCGGGCTCTGTTCCAGCGCATGGCGGCGCGATCCGGCATCACGCACCGTTGGTCGGTGCTGCCGACCGCCCGGGGTGGATCGCCGATCACGCCCGGCGGCTTCTATTTCGGCAACCGCCTGCCTTCGACCGCGGCACGCATGAAGCTCTACGCCGAGAAGGCGCCCGAACTGGCCCTGGCCGCGATCGAGGCGTTGGCAGACAAAGAGCCGCTGGGCGAGATCACGCATCTCGTGGTCGCAAGTTGCACCGGCTTCGTAGCCCCCGGCATCGATCAGATCATCGCGCGGAAGCTTGGCCTCAGCCCGTCGGTGGAACGGACTTTGGTGGGGTTCATGGGCTGCTATGCAGCGGTTGCCGCCTTGCGCGTCGCCTATCATATCGCACGGTCCGAACCGCTTGCGCGCGTGCTGGTGGTGACGGTCGAGCTCTCGACCTTGCATCTGGTGGAAACCCAGGAGATCGAGCCGATGCTGGCGATGCTGCAATTCGCCGATGGCGCCGCCGCCGCGATCGTCAGCGCCGAGGAAGGGCCGATCGCTATCGATCGCTTCTTCGCGGCGACTTTGCCCGACAGCAGCGAACTGATCCAATGGCATATCGGCGATTCGGGTTTCGAAATGCACCTCTCGGGCAAAGTGCCGGGGCGGATCGCACAGGCCTTGCAGGATCCCGCCCTTCGCCAGGAGATCCTGCATCAATGCGCCGCCGATGAGGTGCGTTGGGCGGTTCATGCCGGCGGCCGATCGATCCTGGACGCGGTTGAGGGCGCGCTCGACCTACCTGGCGACGCGCTCGATGCGTCGCGCGCGATACTCGACAGTTTCGGCAATATGTCGTCGGCGACGCTCATGTTCGTGATGGAGGACATGATGCGCCGCGATGATCCGCGCGACGGTGTCGCGCTGGCTTTCGGGCCAGGCCTCGCCGCCGAAGGCTTCAATTTCAGCCGCGCGGCATGAACAGGCCTGAGGGGCTCGTGATCGGCGGCGGCCCAGCCGGATCGGTTGCGGCCATGCGGCTGGCACAAGCCGGCATGCGCACCTTGCTCGTCGAGAAAAACAATGAAGATCATGATCCGGTGTGCGGCGGCTTCGTCAGCGCGGACGCGCTCGGATTGTTGAGACGTGCAGGCATCGATCCCGGCGCGCTCGGCGGCCACCCGGTCAAGCGGATGCGCTTCCAGCTAGGCCCGCGCAGGCTGGAAGCGGATCTGCCCTTCCCCGCGATCGGCCTGTCCCGTCGCAAGCTCGACAGCGTGCTGCTTCAGGCGGCGCGCGAGGCGGGTGCCGCGGTGCAGTTCGGGCGCAGCGCACGGTTGCTCACGGGCGGTCGCACGGTCAGCTTTTCCGACGGCAGCAATATCGCGGCTGACTCGATCGTCCTGGCCACCGGCAAGCTCAACCTGCGCGGCATAGAGCGACCGGGTGAATCCGCGCATGGCGGTGCAAAGGTGGGCTTGCGTCTGGCATTCAGGCCAGATGCGGCCTGCGCAGCCGACCTGGCGGGGACGATCGAACTGCATCTGTTCGCCGACGGTTATGCCGGCCTGGTCTTGCAGGAGGATGGCAATCTCAACCTCTGCCTTTCGGTCGGCGCGCAACGGCTGCGCGATGCGGGCGGATCGCCCGACCGGCTGATCGCGGCGCTGGAAAGCGAAGCACCTTTACTCGTGCAACGGCTCGCCGCGGGCAAACCGCTTGGTAGCTGGAGCAGCATCGCGCGCATTCCCTATGGCTGGCGAGCGACGAAGACGCTGCCCGGGCTGTTCCGCGTCGGCGATCAGGCAGCGGTGATCGCCAGCCTCGCCGGTGACGGGATCGGCATCGCCGTCGCCAGCGCTACCGCGGCCTCGAAAGCGTTGCTGGAGGGCGGACCGGCGGCGGCGCCGGCCTATCAGCGCGATTTCGCCCGCCGCGCGCGTCGCCCGCTCGCCTGTGCCGAGCTGTTGCGCGCAATCGCCGAAAGCCCGGCTTGGTCGCGCCCGATCGCGCGGATGCTGAGCATTCGCCCAGGAGTCCTGGCCTGGGGCGCAACCGCCACGCGCATCGCCGCTTAACGTTTGATCCGTTCGACCGACAGGCGAAAGGGAAAGCGGTTGACGAGCCTGGTTCCTTCCGGCGCGATGCCGGCATCGGCGAGGATCGCGCGCCATTCATTCTTGCGGAACGAGCGCGCGATCGAAAGCTGGCCATCCTCGCGCACGATCCGGTGCACGCCCAGCAGGCGCGCCAGCAACGGAAAGCCATAATATGCGAAAGCGTGGCGGCGCAGGTCGTTGATCAGCCAGCCGCGCAGCGTGCGCTCCTCCATGAAATGGAGGAAGTCGCGGAGCTGCTGGTCGGTCATATGATGCGCGACCTGGCTGCTGACGATGAAATCGAACGCGCCCGGCACATCGAGGCAGTCGCCGGTCTGATATTCGATCGGCAGATCGCGCGGCGTCATCGCGCGCGCGATGCCGGCGCTGCGCGGGTTGATGTCGATCCCGACCAGCGAGACCGAAATGGCGCGGCGGCGCGCCCAATAAGCGACGCGGCGCAACAGATCGCCCTCGCCGAAACCCACGTCGAGCAAGCGGAAGCGGACCAGGCCCTTCGCCGCCTGGTCGAGATACGCCAACAGCGGATGCGCGGTGAAGGTCCAGCGATTGACCCGCGCCAGATCCCGCAAGACCCGCGTATAAATCGCTTGATCCAGGTCGGCCGAATCCATCTGCTCTTCGTCGCGACAGCGGTGCGCGAGCCAGGTCATCGGGTATGCTGCCTTGGCAGGCGCGTGGCGAACGCCGTCAGCACCGCGTCCGCCATCGCCTTGTTGGCGCGCGCGTCGGGATGGCCATCGCCCGGGATCGACCAATGTGGATCGAACTCGACCCGGACGTAGGGCAATCCGGCCAGCACGCGATTGCGCAGAATGCGCTCTGTCGGCTGTTCGGGAGCGAATTCGGGGACCAGGATCAGCGGCATCGCCCCTCTTGCCCGCGCTTCGGCGACGATCGCGGCCAGACTGTTGCGCGTCATCGCGATACCCGCATCGACCTGTGCGGTCGAATGGTAAAGCAGCACATTCTTGAACACCCGTTCCAGCCGCCACGCCGGTCGTGCCGGATGCCAGCGCAGTGCGGCGTCGAGATGCGGGCGATGACTGTCGAGACTACGCTCCAGCAATGTCGGCGCGAACAGCGCAACCACCGCCGCCGGCCGCGTGAAATGGGGAAGCTCCTGGCGCAGCCGCATCAGTTCCTGATCGGTCCCATAGCCATTGACCGCGATATTCACGCTCTGGAGACCGCTCGAGGCCTCGATCCGGGCGGCTGCGGTTTCGGACCAATTCAGCCGAAAGCCGAACATGATCGATTCGCCGGCGAACAGGATCGACGGGCGGCGCGGATCGAGCGGATGCGCCGCGTCGGCGATGCGGCGCCCGTCGTCGTCCAGCGTATAGCGGATGGTGCGTCCCTGATAATTTTCGCCGCCGACGCGCGCCGGGATATTGGCCCAGCCCAGCAGCGGATCCGCGCGGCGCAACGGCTCCTCGCTTTGCGCCCAGCGTTCGATCCGCGCCCAATTGCCCGTGCGCAGGATGAGCTCGCTCGCGAGCAGCGCGAGTGCGATCGCGACCGTTATCAACAGGATGTTGAGCGATAGGTCCCCGCCCCGTCCGGCGCGGAAGGCACGCCCGACGCGCAGCCGCACTGGCAGCACCAGCGCGATGCCGATCGCGAAAGCCAGCGACCGCTCCACGATCCACCACAATATCTGTTCGCTTCGCTGCAGGAACAGGTGCGGAAGCAGATGACGGTCGAGCCAGGCGCGGTCGGCCATCGCCGCGAAAAGGATCAGCCCGACGCCGGCAAGTAGCGTGAGCACTTCGGCCAGTCGGGCATGTCGGGCATGCCTTGAATCGACGGAAGCGGCCTCGCCGGCTGTCGGAAGGCCGATCGAAGCCATGACCGGCCCTGTTATTCGACGACGACCTTACCGGTCATCCCGAAGCTGCTGTGCATGAAATGCGAGCAATGGCTCTTGTAGGTACCGGTGCCGTTCGGAACCAGGTGAATGTCGGCGGATTCGCCGCCGCTCAACTCGACTTCGCCATTCTTCACCTTGGCGCGATCCTCAGGCGCAATCGTAGAGGACGCGAAAAACTCCTTCGCCACGAAATCATGCCCGCCCGACGCGCTGTTGACGAAGTGCAACACGTAGGAACGGCCGTGCGTCAGCACGAGCGTGGACGGGTTGAACTTGAAGTTGGACATTTCGACGGTCAGCGCCTGCGGCGCCTGGGCCATGGCCGCCCCGCTTGCAAAGACCGCCAGGAGGGCGCTGAAGAGGATGGAACGGCGCATGAAAATCTCCTGGTTCTGTCTCACAAGCGGGGCGGCACCACCCTCCCCTGCTCCAGCGACTCTTGGGGAGTGGCGCCGGTGAAGGGCGGTCGTGCGCGCTGCACGCCTGACTTTGTGCCCAGGAGCGACCGGTTCGTTCTACGTTGGCGGCGAAACGTTATATTTCGGCGATGAAACGTGATATTTGCGGACCGCTTGAACCGCCGCGGACCGGCCGCACACTAAAGGCGAGAAAGGAGCATCGGCCCTTGAGTGACGGCACCGTCGCGCACAGGCAGACAGGGGAAATCGGAAATGTGGCCACCCCGGAAGACTTGCGCTTGTTCGCAGGGGTCCGTGCGCGCGAGCTCGACGCTTTCGAAGCCCTCTATCGCCTGTACCATCCGCGGCTTGCCCGCTTTCTTTTGAACCTGCTTCATCGGCCGCAACTGGTCGAGGAAGTGCTCAATGATACCTTGTTCGTGGTGTGGGAGCGGTCGGACACGTTTCGCGGCGCGAGCAAGCTTTCGACCTGGATCTTCGCGATCGCCTACCGCAAGGCCATGAAGGCGCTACGCCGCTTGGACGAACCGGTGGAGGATCACGACGCAGATATGCGGCCAAGCGACGGCGATGCGCCCGATGCCCGGCTCGGGCGCCATCGCACGCAGGAGGCGCTTTTGGCGGCGTTGGCGAAATTGTCGCCCGACCATCGCACGGTCGTCGATCTCACCTACTTCCATGAGATGGGGTATCGCGAGATTGCAGCGATCATGGATTGCCCGGTCGATACGGTAAAAACCCGCATGTTCCATGCGCGCCGGCATTTGCGGCGACTGATGGACGGCGATTTGGCGGATTGGTTGTGACGATGGCGCGTATCCTTCCCTTCACTACGGACCCGCATCGCGAAACGCGCGATCTGATGCCGTGGCTGATTACCGGCCGGCTCGAACCCGAGGAGCAGGCACGGGTCGAGGCGCATCTTGCGGCATGCGAGGAATGCAGTCGCGAACTGGCCGGCGAACGTGCGCTCGCAAGCGAGGTCGCCGAACTGCCGATTGCGACCGGCATCGGCTGGGCGGCCATGCGCGACCGCCTCGACACGGCGGCGCGCCAGGCGGCGTCCATTCCCGCAGCGCCCCCACCCGGACGTCGACGTTTCACCATGCGCCAGATCGGAACGGTTCTCGCTGCGCAAGCCGCTTTGCTCGCCGCGACGGTCACGATCGCGCTGCGGGTCGAGGCGCCGATGGCATCTTATCATGCGCTGGGATCGGCCCCGGCAGCGACGGGCGGCAATGCGATCGTCATGTTCAGGCCCGACGCGCGCGAAAGCGATATAAGCCGGTTGCTCAAGGCGAATGACGCGCGACTGGTGGACGGCCCGACCGCGGCCAATGCCTATGTGCTGCATCTTCCCGAGGCTGGGCGCACGCAGGCGCTCGATCGGCTGCGCGGCGATGCCGCGGTGGTGCTGGCCGAGCCGCTCGACGCGGCGGCGCTGCGGTGAAAGCCGTCAAAATCCTCCTCGCCCTGTGGCTTGCGGCCTTTGCCTTGCTGTCACCGGCGGTGGCGGCGACGGCGGGAAGTTCCGATACCAGCCGCCAGATATTGGTGATGCTGAAGATGCCGCCCGATCATTATCGGCCGGGATCGGCTTATTCGGGCAGCTACGGCGCCACCTCGACCCAGGGCGCCCGCAACCGGATCGCAGCCCGGATCGCGCGGCGTCACGGCTTCACCCTGGTCAATAATTGGCCGATGCCGATGCTGGGCGTCGATTGTTTCGTGATGTCCCTGCCCGACGGGCTCACGCCGGAGGCCGCGGCCGAGCAAATCTCGCACGACGCAGACGTGGCCTGGTCGCAGCCGCTCCAGCTCTATCATGCCCAGGCGTCGCCGATAGGCGACCCATTGCTCGCCACCGAGCCCGCCGCCGCGCTATGGCATCTGACCGAGCTGCACCATCTCGCAACCGGCCGTGGCGTCAGCGTCGCGGTGATCGACAGCCGGATCGACGCCGCGCATCCCGATCTGGGAGGACAGATATCGTTCAGCCAGGATTTCGTCGGCGGCCACGGCAATGCGGCCGAGCTGCACGGCACCGCGGTCGCGGGGGTGATCGCGGCGCGCGAAGGCAATGGCGGGATCGTCGGAATCGCGCCGCGTGCGCGCCTGATGGCATTGCGCGCCTGCTGGCAGCAAAGCCCCGCCGCGACGATATGCGACACGCTGAGCCTCGCCAAAGCGCTGCAGTTCGCGATCGACCATCATGCCCGCGTGATCAACCTCAGCCTCAGCGGCCCGCGTGACATGCTGCTTGGCCGACTGGTCGATATCGGGTTGGCGCGGGGGCAGAAAGTGGTCGCCGCGTTCGATCCCGCGACGCCTGACGGCGGTTTTCCCGCATCGCAACCTGGCGTGATCGCGGTCGCGAACACCAATTCCACCGGACTTCCGCAACAGGTCTTCCTGGCGCCGGGCCGCGACATACCGACCACCGCGCCGGGAGGAGGCTGGACGTTGGTGGATGGAACCTCTTATGCCGCTGCGCACGTTAGTGGCCTACTGGCCTTGATGAACGAGCGGCAGCCGGCTGGCGCGAATGCGCTGGTCCGGGCGCGTGGAGGGAGTCTGGATGCGTGCGCTTCGCTGACGGCGGCGACCCATATGTGCAGCTGCGATTGCGCCGATGCGCGCCGGGCTGCAACGGATGAGCGTCGCTAGGCTGAGCGGGCCTATCCGCCTTCTGCTCGGCTCAGCTTTGCTCCTGTTCGCGGCCCCCGCATGCGCTGAGGTCGGCGCAACCGTGACGCTCGCCAGCCAGGACCGCTTTCGCGGCTATTCCGTCAGCGATGGCTATCCGGCGGCAACCTTCTCGCTTTCCTATGACGATGCGGCAGGCCCCTACCTCGAAGGATCGGTGATGGTCGCCGGCAACCCGTCCCATGGGATCGAACGATCCCGGTTCGAGGGCAATGCCGGTTATGCCATGCGGTTGAAGAACGGCCCGACCCTGGATGCGGGCATCGTCCACGCCGAATATACGGGCTATCGGATCTACGACAGGCAGGCTGTCTTCACCGAAATCTATGCCGGACTCATCGCCGGACATGTGTCGGCGCATGTCCATTATTCCCCCACTTATTTCCAACACGGGATCACGACCTTCTATACCGATCTGGATGGCTCGGCGTCGCTGACGCCGCGCCTTCGTCTTTCCGCCCATTGCGGCATGCTGTTCCAGATCGACGGCAGCCATGAACCGGCGGGCTCCCACATGCGGGATTGGCGCATCGGCGCCTCGACCGACGTCAAGAATCTCACCTTCGAGGTGGCGCTGGCGAGCGGGTCGAACAGGCGCAGCTTCTATGGAACGGAGCGAAACGGCGGCACCGCCTTGCTGTTCTCAGCGACCGCAGCCTTTTAGGAAGCGATCGCTCGAACAGGACAAAACAATTCCGACCGCCCCAGGTAGCTTCGACTGGGGACGAACATTCCTATTTCTTCTTCCGGTCTTTCTCGGCCCATGTCGGCAGCTCGAGCTGCGTGGTGGCACGCGTTTCAGCATCCATGCTCTGCTTCATGATCTCGAGCGCCCAGCGCCGACGCTCGCGCGTCTGTGCCGCCACCGCATCCTCCGGGATCCAGAGTCGATAGTCCCGCATATGCGCGTCGGCGGCGGTGAACAGGACGCAAATGTCTGCCGCCATGCCGGTCAGCACCAGCCGGTCAATGCCAAGCTTGGGGAGCAGCACGGGCAGGTTGGTCGCATAAAAGCCGGAAAATTGCGGCTTGATGATGAAATAATCCCCGTCGCGCGGCGCCAGCCTGGCGACGAGCTCCTGTGCGTCCCTGCTGCCCAACGCACGCTCGACCAGCCGGTAGCGCTCCGAATGCCATTCGCCGAAATTGTCGTTCACATAGATTACGGGCAGCCCCATGCGATCGGCGGCGTCGCGCAGCTTCAGAATGGTGGCGGTCACTTCGGCGACTTGGTGCCGCATGGCCGAAGCACCCGCAAAGTCCATCTGCGTGATCATGTCGAGGATCAGCAGTGCGGCCTGCTCGCGCGGCGTATCGCGATAAGGTGCAACCGCGCGCTTCGGTCGCTTCGATCTTCCAGTCATGGTGACTGAACACGGCGACCATCCCTTCGTTTCCGATCGCTTTCGGCGCAGGACGATATCTGACGCCCGCCAGGATCCGCATCGCCGGCAGCGCGCGCCAAAAAAAGGCCGCCTTGCGGCGGCCTGAAGGATAGGAGAGGATGCCTGAAAGGCGCGCGCCCTTTTGCAAAGGCGCATCGGCTTCGCAACTGCAGCATAAGCCATTGCACATGCGTTGTATGCAACCAGCAATTTTGCGTAACGCAACCGTCACAACCGAGCCGGCGGCCGCCGCGTGGGCCGATTCGGCAGCGCCTCCGACATGTGAATCGAGCCTGTCCTTCGAGTAGCTCGCCCGGAAAAGATGCAAGGCGGAATGGAAACGGTTTAAGCGCGCATGATCGGCCATCCATCCGGACCCCGTCCAATTGCGCGGTAAACCGTCGACTGATATAAATCAGACAAATAAAAGATGGGGCGGATGTTGGAATGCGCGAAAGCGAGAGGGCCGGTAAAGGCCGCACCTATTCCGAAGCCGGCTCGCGCAAATTGCTCCCCGTTAATAACGGCAGCCGAATTGAGGCGGACCCGCAATTGATCGCGCCCATACCAATCCAGTTCCGGCGGGGTGATCATCCCTAATCGCGCGGTACCACCTGGCCCGATCCCGGCATGAGACCGCCGACGGCTCAAATTGCCCCAATCAAGAAGGAAAAATAATGATCCTACGTTCGATCCTCCTCGCCGGCGTCGCTTGGGCCGGCAGCGCAATGGCCGCTCCCTTAGCGACGGTAGATCGCAACGGCGGCCTGGTGGCGATCGAGCCTTATGCTCCCAATATCGTGCGCGTCACGATCGCGCTCGACCATGGTCTTTCCGATGCCAAGCCCGGCTACGGCATCGTCGCCAAGAGCGACGCGACCGGCTGGAACCACACCACCTCAGCATCCGGCGACACGTTCAGCTCGAGCGCGGTCAGCCTTACCGTCAACGCCCAGCCTTGGCCGAGCGCGCCGAGCCAGGCGCAGCATTATTTTGCATCCTCGCTGCCCTCTGTTTCGATCGCGCTCAACGACGCGTCGGGCAAGCCGATCGTCTCCATGACCGGCTGGGACATGGCGCCGCACGATGTCGCGGGCGAACATACGTTTCGCGTGAGCGCCGGCTTCTCGATCACGCCCGACGAGCATTTCTATGGGCTCGGCCAGAACCAGGAAGGCACGCTCGACCTGCGCGGGCGCACGATCGACTGCCGCCATTATTATGACGCCGCGGCGGGCGAGCAGGTGTGCGTTCCGGTGCTGGTCAGTTCGCACAACTATATGATCATATGGGATAATCCATCGCAGACCACCGTCTCGGCGGGCATGAATAACGGCACGCGCATCCAATCCGAGGTGGGCGAGCGCGTCTCCTTCTTCCTGATCACCGGCAATAATAGCGACGATCTCTACAAGGGCTATCGCCTGCTCACCGGCGTCACGCCGCTGCCACCCAAAGCCGCCTTCGGTCTGATCCAGAGCAAGGCCCGCTACGAGAGCCAAGCCGAATTGATGGGGATCGCGAAGGGCTATCGCGACCGCGGCTACCCAATCGACGTGATGGTGCTCGACTGGTTCTATTGGACGCGGATGGGGCAGATCGACATCGACCATGCCTATTTCCCCGATCCCGCGGGCATGAACCGCCAGCTCCACGATTGGGGCATGCACAGCATCATTTCAGTCTGGCCGCGCTTCGAGCGCGATAGCCGCTATTTCGACATGCTCGCGTCCAAGGGCTGGCTGCTCAAAGACAAGGACGGCAATGTCGTGGACGGCCTTCCGGTCCGCAGCGATCGCGCGGGTGCGCTGATCGACAGCACCAATCCGGACGCGCGCGCCTGGTTCTGGGGCAAGATCCGCGACAATATCCTGAGCCAGGGTTTCGACTGGACCTGGCTGGACGAGACCGAACCCGATCTGGTTCCCGACGGCTATTTCTACTCGATCGGCTCGGGCGACCGCTATCACAACCTCTTCCCGTTGGTGCACACGATGGGCGTGGCGGAAGGATCGGCCAAAGACCGGCCCGATTTCCGCAACCTCATCCTCGCGCGCGCCGCCTATCTGGGCGCGCAGGCGAGTGGTGCGATCTTCTGGACCTCCGACGTCCAGGGCACCTGGGATGCGCTTCAGCGGCAGATCCCGGCCAATCTCGACATGGCAGCCAGCGGCATCGCCTACACCAGCAGCGATACCGGCGGCTGGCAGTGGCCCAACGGCCCGAAGGCAGCGCACGCGCCGCTCATCGATCCGGCCGGCGCGATGGCGATGGCGCCTTCATACCCGGACTATCCGGAACTGTTCGTCCGCTGGTTCCAGCTCAACACGTTCACGCCGACCTTGCGCATCCACGGCCAGCGCCCGGCCACCGCGATCTGGCAATATGGCAAGGCGGCCGAGCCGATCCTCGCCGACTATCTGCGCCTGCGTTACACACTGATGCCCTATCTCTACGCGATGGGCCACGGCACCTATGAGACGGGCGCGCCCTTCATGCGCGCGCTCTTCATGGATTTCCCCGGCGACCAGACCGCGGCGACGCTCAACGACGAATATATGTTCGGCCCCGCTTTCCTGGTCGCGCCGGTGATCGAACAAGGCGCGACCAGCCGCAAAGTCTATCTGCCCGCCGGCAGCGACTGGTATGATTGGTGGACCAACCGCAAGATTTCGGGCGGTCAGTGGATCGAGGCCGCCGCGCCGATCGACCGCATCCCGCTGTTCGTGCGCGCGGGCTCGATCGTACCCTTGGGCGTGCCGATCCAGAACACCGCGACCAAACAGGCGCTGAGCGAGATCCGCGTCTTCCCCGGCCGCAACGCCAGCTTCACGCTCTACGACGATGATGGTGTAACCAACGCCTACAAGAAGGGCGGCGGCAAGAGCGCGACGCTGCGCTGGGACGAGGCATCGAAGAAGCTGACGGCGAGCGGCGCCTTGCCGACAGGGCAGGCCCCTGCCCCGCTGGTGAAGGTCATCGGAGGTTGAACCGCGCGCTTCCCCACGCATCCATGCCGGTGCGTGGGGAGCCGGCGCGTCGGGAGAGTGACCAGTCCCGTAGGATCCCGATCGATTCCTCGACAAAACCCACTGGCGGAGAGGGTGGGATTCGAACCCACGGTACGGTTGCCCGCACGCCGCATTTCGAGTGCGGTGCTTTCGACCTCTCAGCCACCTCTCCGCGCGAGGGTTCCGGTCGAAGGAGGGGGGCTCCTAACGCACGGAACCGCGCTTGCCAAGCGTGGGTTGCACAGGAAAGCGGCGACATTAAATAATGCGCATGATTCCTTCCCGCACTTCCCACATTCCCCCGGCGGGCCGTGAGGCCATGCCATCCGTCGCGGAGGCGCGCTTCACGATCGGCGACGTGGTCCGTCATCGGCTGTTCGCCTTCCGCGGCGTAGTCTTCGATATCGACCCGGTCTTCGCGAACAGTGAGGAATGGTATTCGGCCATCCCCGAGGATGTGCGCCCGCGGCGCGACCAGCCTTTCTATCATCTGCTCGCCGAAAATTCGGAGAGCAGCTACATCGCTTATGTTAGCCAGCAGAATCTGGAACGCGACGAGAGCGAGGAACCGATCGACCATCCCGCAATCTCGGGATTGTTCGAGCCCTTCGATCATGGCCGCTACATGCTGCGCCGCGAGCACCGCCATTAAGCTCTATCCTGGGCAGCGATCGCGGCGCCAGGCTGGCTGAAGCCTTGATCCATTTTAGGTCTCAAGGCCTGAATGCGCCCGATGGTTGGCGCGATGAGCCGACCGGCGCTTCCCCCTGCTGGCGAACATGCCTAAAGCATGGATCATGAGGATGCGTATGCGCGGCACAAAAGGCCGTTTTCTGGAATTCGCCTGCAGCATCTTGGCGTTGGTGGGCATGGCTGCGCCCGCTGACGCCTATCTCTACTGGACCAAACCCTCGATCGCCGGACCGCCCGTTTTTGGCGGCGAGCCCGGCATCACGCTGCCGATGCCAGGCGCGCAGCCAAAGGAACTGGCCGCCGGCCTGCTCTGGACGATGCGTGCCGGTCTCAACGTCGCCGCGCTGCAATGCCAGTTCGTCCCGGCGCTGGCGACGGTGCGCAACTATAACAATATGCTCCACCAGCACGGGGCCGAGCTGCAGGTGGCCTACGCCACGCTCGGCGGCTATTTCAAACGCGTCAAAGGCAAGGATTGGCAAACCGCGTTCGACGACTTCACCACCAAGACCTACAACAGTTTCTCCACGCTGCAGGCCCAACTGATCTTCTGCGAAACGGCTTCGTCGATCGGGCGTCAGACGCTGGAGGCGCCCAGCGGGCATCTCGGCGAGATCGCGACCGAGCGCATGCGCGAATTCCGTAACAGCCTGATACCCTTGGGCGATATGGCCTTCGCCCAGCATTATACGAATGTGCAGTTCGACCCGATCGTCGATCCGCGCTGCTATAATAAGAAGGGCAAGGAGATACGCTGCAAGAACAAGTGAGGACTGTCTAACGCAGCCCCAGCAATTTGTGCGTCTGCAGCGACAATCGCCAGCGCGGACGATCCAGCACCAGGCGGATCGCCGCGTCGTGCGCCTCTTTCGCCGCCGGTCCATCCATCGGCTGGACCAGCCAGTGGCGGAAATCCCAGCCTTCGATCTCAGCCAGGTCAAGGCCAGGCTGCGGCCATACCATCTTCAGCTCATCGCCCCGACGCTGGACCACCTTGGTGCCCGCCTTGGGGCTGACGCAGATCCAGTCCACCCCCGCGATCACGGGGATTGTGCCATTGGTCTCGATCGCGATGCGCAGACCGCGTTCCTTGAGTGCTGCGACCAGAGGCGCATCGAGCTGAAGCATCGGCTCCCCGCCCGTGATCACGACGAGGGGCTTGCCTCCTTCTTCCGGTACGCCCTGATTCCAAAAGGACAGGACCCGATCCGCCAGGCTATCGGCGTCGGCGAACCGGCCGCCGCCCTCGCCGTCCATTCCCACGAAATCGGTGTCGCAGAAGGTGCATTCCGCTGCCGCGCGATCCTCCTCGCGCCCCGACCACAAATTGCAGCCGGCAAAACGCAAAAAGACAGCGCGCATGCCTGCCTGCAGCCCCTCCCCCTGCAACGTCAGGAACATCTCCTTGACGGCGTAGCTCATGCCGGCGGCACCGCGTAACGCGTGGGATCGGTCAGGCCCGCCTCGCTGAAGCCTTTGGAGCGCAAGCGGCAACTATCGCAGCGGCCGCAATGCAGGCCTCCGGGCTGCGGATCGTAGCAGGACCAGCTCATGCCCGCATCGATGCCCAGCCGTGCGGCTTCGGCGGCGATGTCGGCCTTGGTCATGTGCAGGAGTGGCGTGTGGATCTTGAAGCGATCACCCTCCACGCCTGCCTTGGTGGCGAGATTGGCGAGCGCCTCGAACGCATCGACGAATTCGGGTCGGCAATCGGGATAGCCTGAATAATCGAGCGCATTGACGCCGATATGGATAGCATGCGCGCCGGTTGCCTCGGCAAGGCCGAGCGCGAGGCTCAGGAAGATGGTGTTGCGCGCGGGGACATAGGTGCTGGGGATGCCCGGCTGAACGCCTTCCTTGGGAACGGCCATGTCCTTGTCGGTCAGCGATGAACCGCCGAACCTGCTCAGATCGAGCGGCAGCACGATGTGCCGCACCGCGCCCAGATGCTGCGCAATCCGGGCCGCGGCTTCCAGCTCGATCCGGTGGCGCTGATTATAGTCGATCGTGAGCGCGACCAGCTTATGGCCTGCCTCAACCGCGAGCGCGGCCACGACCATCGAGTCGAGCCCGCCCGAGACAAGGACGACCGCGCCTTCTTTCTGTCCGTCATTCTTCACCATGCGCGCGCGATATAAGAAGCGATGCCGCAGTGCAAAAGAAAGGGCCGCCCGAAGGCGGCCCAGATTTGGCCTGATGGCCGTTTAGGGAGGACAGTGCCGATAGACTGGCACATCACCCGCCTATCATGGGTGAACTAAACGCGGGGTTAACGCCGTCCAGGCGGTTCGCGGGCCGCTGAGCCAAACCTCAGGCCGCGACGGGATCGATCGCGAAGCTGCGTGCGCAAAACTCGCAATTGACCTCGATCCGGCCGTCGGCTCCCACCATCGCCGTCCGTTCCTCCTCCGGAAAGCGCGCGATGACGCGTGCGACATGATCGGGATCGCACCGGCACCCTTTGCGCGGCGGCAGGGCCGCACTGACCCGCACTTCATCCTCGTTGAAAAGACGCCAGAGCAGCGTCTGGAGCGGCAGATCGGGGTCCGCCAGCTCGTCGCCGCGCACGCTGCCGCCAAGCGCGGCGACATGGTCCCATTCGGGATGATCGAGCCGCGTGTGCAGCCGTTCGCGGCCGTCCTCGCCCTCAGGCAGGTGCTGCAGCATCAAGCCGCCTCCGACCACCCTGCCCTCCGCATCGCGGCCGATGCCGATCCGCACCAGGCTCGGTATCTGCTCGGATTGCGCGAAATAGGATTCGGCCGCCTCGGCCAGACTCGTCCCCTCTAGCGGCACGATTCCCTGGTAGCGCTCGTTCGTGCTCGCCAGGTCGAAGGTGATCGCGAGATAGCCCTTGCCGAACAAGGCAAAAAGCGTGGGATCGGCCGGCGTTTCGGCCAGCCGCTCGGCGTCGTGGCGCGCATAGCCGCGCAACTCGCCGCCGCGATAATCGGCGACAAGCAAGTCGATCACGCCCTTCTCCGTCTGCGCCTGAAGCGTAAGCTGCCCCTCGGCGTCCTTCAGCGTCGAGCCGAGCAGGCCCGCCAGCACGATCGCCTCGGCCAACACGTTTTCGATCGCGCGCGGATAGCCGTGCGCGGACAGGATCGCATTCAGCGACGGCCCCAGCCGCAGCAGGCGCCCGCGCGCGTTGCGATCGGGAATGGTGAAGGCAAGCGCCCCATCCAGATTGGGCACATCGAGATTTTGGGAGGTCATAGGCGGCATGTAGGAAACGGCTCGATATTTTACGACCTTCCCGTCGCTTACGCGTCGAGCTTGCCCAAACACCACAACAGAACCGCCTTCTGTGCGTGCAGCCGATTCTCGGCCTCATCCCAGATCACCGATTGCGGACCGTCGATCACCGCGTCGACCACTTCCTCCCCACGGTGCGCGGGCAGGCAGTGGAGGAACAAGCCGTCGCGCTTGGCCATCGCCATCAGGCTTTCGCTGACCTGATAGGAGGCCATCGCCCGCAATTTCCGGTCGGCATGCGCCTGCCCCATCGAAATCCAGGTGTCGGTGACGACGATGTCCGCGCCCGTCACAGCGATTTCGGGGTTGCGCGTCAGCACGAAGGGATGGTTGCCGCTACGGGCATTGGCGGCCTCGACCACTTTGGGATCGGGATCGTAACCTTCGGGACAGGCCGCGGTGACGTCGAAGCCGAGCAGGCTGCCTGCTTCGATGATGGAATGGAGCACGTTGTTGCCGTCGCCCAGCCAGGCCCAGCGCGTGCCCTCGACCGCGCCCTTGCGCTCGATCACGGTCAGCATGTCCGCCATGATCTGACAGGGATGGCTCATGTCGGTGAGGCCGTTGATTACCGGCACGCTGGCATATTCGGCCAGCTCGACCGCCTTTGCATGATCGTCTGTGCGGATCATGATCGCATCGACGTAACGCGACAGCACGCGCGCCGTATCCGCGATCGTCTCGCCGCGTCCGAGCTGCGAGGTGCCGCCGTCCAATATGATGGTGGTGCCGCCGAGCTGCCGCATCGCCATATCGAACGAAACGCGCGTGCGGGTCGAATTCTTCTCGAAGATCATGCCCAGCACATGGCCATCGAGCGGCCGGTCGATGTCGGCTTTGCCCCTGGGCCAGCCGCTGCGTACGAGCTTGCGGCTGCGCGCATCCGCAAGCATCGCCCGGAGCGCGTCGGGTCCGGCATCCGCCAGGTCGAGGAAATGGCGAGTCATTCTTCAGTCCCCAAGCCACCCGCCTTTATGTAGGCGGGGGTTTACGATCAGGCCGCCTCCGGCACCTTGTAACTCCGTGCACCGGCCGAGAGCTTTTCAATGCACTCGGCGATATGGCTTTCGTCGATATTGAGCGGCGGCAATATGCGGACGACATTGTCGCCGCCTGCCGCGGTCAGCAGCCCGTGATTGTCGCGCAGGTGCGCCACGAAGCCGCGGCTCTCCGCCTTGAGACGAATGCCAAGCATCAAACCGGTGCCACGCACGCTTTCGAACAGATGGTCGTGATTGGGGATCAACTGCTCGAGCGCCTGGCGCAGCCGGTCTCCCATCCGCTTGACGTTGTCGAGGAAGTCCTGCTCGCCCACGACGTCAAGCACCGCCTCGCCCGCCGCCATGGCAAGCGGGTTGCCGCCATAGGTCGAGCCGTGCGTGCCGATCACCATGCCGCTCGCGGCTTCCTCGGTCGCGAGGCAGGCGCCCAGCGGGAAGCCGCCGCCAATGCCCTTGGCGACGCACATGATGTCGGGCGTGATCCCATATTGCTCATAGGCGAAGAACGTCCCCGTGCGCGCATAGCCACACTGGATCTCGTCGAGTATAAGCAGCAGGCCATGCTTGTCAGCAAGGTCGCGCAGACCAGTCATGAACGCCTGCGTCGCGGGCATGATGCCGCCCTCTCCCTGGATCGGCTCGATCAGGAAGCCCGCTGCGTCGGGGCCGATCGCCGCTTCCGCCGCGGCGAGATCGTTGAACGGCACCACGGTGAAGCCGGGCAGCAACGGCTCGAAACCGTCGCGCATCTTCGGCTGGTTGGTCGCCGAGATCGCCCCCATCGTCCGCCCGTGGAAGGCGTTGGAAAAACTGATGATCCGGTTCTTCTCAGGGCTTCCCTTGGCATAATGGTAGCGGCGCGCGGTCTTGATCGCGCATTCGACCGCCTCGGTGCCGGAATTGGTGAAGAAAACCGTGTCGGCGAAGGTCTTGTCGACCAGCCGTTGCGCGAAATGCTCGCCCTGCGGACTGCCATACAGGTTCGACACGTGCATCAGCGTCGCGGCCTGGTCGGCGATCGCCTTGACCAGGCCGGGATGGCCATGGCCGAGAATGTTGACCGCGATACCCGCCGCGAAATCCAGATAACGCTCGCCCCGCTCGCCGATCAGATAGGCGCCCTCGCCTCGCACCGGACGCACCCCACACCGCGGGTAGACGGGCATGAGGGGCGTGATGGTCATCGAAACAGGCTCCTTGAAAGACACGAATTAAGTTCGGAATCGCTCCGGAAAAGAAAAAGCGGCCAAGAGCCTGATCGCTATCTGGGAAAGCGCTGGCGCGCTTTCACTGATAGCGTGAATCAGGCTCTATTCTAGATGAGACCTTGATTCACGGCCCAGGGAATCCTGGACCGATCAAGGTCTTGGGCCGCCTGAAACGCGGCTATATCGCCGCGCGCTTGGGAGCGTCAATCTTTGCGGAATTTGCGATAAACGCCAAGGACGGACCCCGCAACAAGCCGGTCCGTCTCCTCAGCGGATGGAAGGGCGCCACATAGTGCGCGAGGGGCGCACGAGTTGCGGTTGGGGATTGCCGCTTACTGGTTTGCGCGCGAGGCGCGGATCGATCGCGGAATCGAACTGGACGCCGATACGCCCTCCCGCGGTCCACGCAATCTTGCCGGTGACGGTACCGATACCGCGCAATTCAGCCTCGATCAGGTCGCCGCGCGAGAAACTGACGGGACTTTCGGCCATCATGCCCCCCGACGAGAGGTTACGGACCTTGACCTGGATATCGGCGCTGCCGGGGCGACGCATCGCCGCCATAAGGAACATCGAATCCCTCGGCTCCGAACGCAGGGATTCGGGGCTTGGATCGGCACCTGCCGTTTCTTCAGGAATGAAGCCTTGGTCCACTGCCATCCTCAATTACCGGATGACAGTTCATGCAGATAATTGGTTGGGAAGCCGTTAACGGCTATGCCGAGAAGCCTATTCTTCGCGGCTTACCTTCTCGTTGCGCTCGTGCCGCTCCTGCGCTTCCACCGTCATCGTCGCGACGGGACGCGCCTCGAGCCGGGCGAGCGAAATCGGCTCGCCGGTCACCTCGCAATAACCATATTCGCCCTCGTCGATGCGACGGATCGCGGCGTCGATCTTGGAAATGAGCTTGCGCTGGCGGTCGCGGGTTCGGAGCTCGATGCCCCAGTCGGTTTCAGAGGAAGCGCGATCCGTGACATCGGGCTCTCGAAGCGAATCAATTTGCAGCTGGTTCAGCGTCTCGCGGGATTCGCGGAGGATGGATTCTTTCCAGTCCTGCAATTTTCGTCGGAAATAGGCTTGCTGTCGGGGGTTCATGAATTCTTCGTTCGGCGATGGCCGATAATCCCGATCCAGTTCCTCGTTATCGTTGTCGGTTCGTTTTGCCGCAGTAGCCATAGATTTTTTCTCGCCACCCCTGCGAGGCGTTGGCCGTGGCCACAGCCCCGTATCTGCCCTTGGGCGGGCCTATACCTGCGAGAAGGGGGCGTAACAAGCTGGCGGTGCGTAACGACTCGTTACGCACCGCCCATTTCGTTCAAAAGTTGTGGATTACTTGCCCGCGCCGCCCGTTTTCGGGGTCGCGGCCTTGGCCGCGGCATCGATCTGCTCGGCGGTCAGGCCGATCACAAGGCCGTTCGGGCCCTGCGCGAACGCCGTCTTCGGCAGCTGCGCCTTGCTGTTGGCGGTCGCGACCGTGACCAGATCGCCGCTTACCGCGTCCACCTTGCCCACCGCGGCGCCGCCAGGCCCCGTCACGGTCATGCCAGCGGTAATCTCTGCAGGCTTGGTCGCCGCCTGGACCTTGGCTTCCAGATCGGCTTTGGTGATGCCGATCACGAGCCCGTTGGCACCCTTGGCGAAGGAAGAAACCGGGATCGCGGCCTTCACGGTGCCGGTCGAAAGCACGGCGTTGCCACCGCTCACGGATTCGATCGTGCCCACCGGCGCGCCGGTTGTGTCGACCACGGTCGCTCCCGGGGTCACGTTCGCAGCCGATGCGGCGGCGGCTGACGGTGCGGACTGTGTGGCCTGCGCGAAGGCGGGCAGGGCCAAACCAGCCGAACCGGCCAGGGCGAGAACCAGATATTTCATTTCACTCTCCTCAAAAGACGAAACCGTCACACTCCATCGATATGGGGCTTTTCCAGCCTTTTCCTCCGGTCGGCAGGATGGGGCGTTATCTCCTCGGGATCAGCCGTTCGATTCTTGGTAGCTCTGGAGCACAGCCTCGATTCGATCGACCGGGTGACCGGTCAGGTCCTTGGGGATTTCGGCCCCGATCTTCCCCTCGACCTGCTTGTGATAATGTTTGCGCAACTGCCCCAGCGTCTTGGGTGGGGCGACGATGATCAGGGTCTCGAATTCGTTGGCGAGCGCGGCGCGGTTGATCCGATCGGCCGCCTCGACCGCGAATCGCTGTTCGGCCTGATCGTGGAAATCCGCCTCCCCGGCGGTCGATCCGCCGCTCGAGCCCGGGCTGCCGGGTTTCTGGCCGGCTTGGTCGGTCTTGATATCGCGATCATATCGATCGGCCTGCTGCTCGGCCGCGATTACGGTCAGATTGGGATTCTCGGCATCGCCCTCGTTGCGGAAGAACAGCATCTTCGCGCCGTCGGCGACGAGGACATAGCTGTCGTGGGGAATGCGCATCGGGCTGCCTCCTGCGGGGGTAAGTTCCCACGCAACGCGCATGTGCGCGCGCAGGTTGCAGGCTTGCGCCGCCGCCACGCCCCGGCCATTAGCCCGCCATGCACGATATACGCGCGATCCGCGAAGACCCCGCCGCTTTCGACGCCGGCCTGCAGAAGCGGGGGTTGGGGCCACAAGCGGCTGGCCTGCTCCAGCTCGACGAGGCGCGGCGCGGGAAGGTGAGCGAAGCGCAGGCGCTGCAGACACGCCGCAACGAAGCGTCGAAGGAAATCGGCAAGGCCAAGGCCGCGCGCGACGAAGCGACCGCGCAGGCGCTGATGGCCGAGGTCGCAAGCCTCAAGGACCAGATGGCCGCGTTCGAAGTCGAAGCAGCGGAGGCCAGCCACGCGCTCGACACGGCACTCGCCGCGCTCCCCAACATTCCCGCTGCCGACGTACCCGCGGGCGAGGACGAGACCGGAAACGTCGAGCTGAAGCGCTGGGGCGTGCCCCGTGCGTTCGATTTCGCGCCGAAGGACCATGCCGACATCGGTCCCGCCCTCGGCCTTGATTTCGAAGGCGGCGCGCTCCTGTCGGGCGCCCGCTTCACCGCGTTGCGCGGTCAGGCGGCGCGGCTCCATCGCGCGCTAGGCCAATATATGCTCGACACGCAGACCATGGCGAACGGTTACGAAGAGACCGCCCCGCCGCTGCTGGTGCGCGACGAGGCGATGTTCGGCACTGGCCAGCTCCCCAAGTTCGCGGACGACCTGTTCCGCACGACCGACGGGCGCTGGCTGATCCCGACGGCCGAAGTCAGCCTGACCAACCTCGTGCGCGAGCAGATATTGGCCGAAGCCGCGCTGCCGGTGCGCCTGACGGCGCTCACGCCCTGCTTTCGCTCCGAAGCGGGCGCCGCTGGCCGCGACACGCGCGGGCTGATCCGCCAGCACCAGTTCGAGAAAGTCGAGCTTGTCGCGGTCACCGCGCCCGGATGCTCGGACGAGGAGCATGAGCGCATGACCCGCGCGGCCGAGGGCATTCTCGAGGCGCTTGAGCTGCCATATCGTCGCATGCTGCTGTGCGCAGGCGACATGGGCTTTACCGCGCGCAAGACCTTCGACCTCGAAGTCTGGCTCCCGGCGCAACAGACGTATCGCGAGATTTCAAGCTGCTCGAACTGCGGCGACTTCCAGGCGCGGCGGATGGATGCGCGCTATCGCCCGGCGGACGCGAAGGGAACGGCATTCGTCCACACGCTCAACGGCTCGGGCCTCGCGGTCGGCCGCGCCTTGGTCGCGGTGATCGAGAATTATCAGCAAGCGGACGGATCGGTCGCGGTGCCCGAGGTGCTCAAGCCCTATATGGGCGGTCTGGACGTGCTTCGGCCCGCATGAGGAGCGTCGCGGCCCTGCTGGCGCTCAGCCTAATCGCGGCCGCGCCCGCCGCGGAAAGGCTGTCGAAGCACGCGTCCGTCAAGAGCGTGGCGAGGGCTGACGACGAGGACGCCCCGCGGGCCGACGGCAAGAAGATCGCGACGAAACCGGGCCGCAAGGCGACCGACGGGAATGCCGCCGTGTCGAGTGTCCCGACGCGCGAGAACGGCCCCACCAAATCGGACGACGCGCCGATCACGGATACCAAGGCCGCCGGTGGGCAGAAGCCGGTCTGGGAAGTGAAGCAGGTCACGCCGGACGCGGTCGAGATCGCCAAGTCCGTTTATGTCGTCAAACCCGGCGATACGCTCTCGGCGGTGGTTCGCAAGACCGGCGAGGGCGCCGACGTAATCGCGCACGACAATGATCTGAAAGCGCCCTTCACGCTGCGTCCGGGGCAGAAGCTCAAGATTGCCGGCGGCCGCTATCACACGGTTAGGAAGGGCCAGAGCGGAATCGCGATCGCGCGCGCCTATCAGGTCGAATGGTCGAAAATCATCGAGTTCAACCACCTGCAGGAGCCCTTTACGTTGCGCGAGGGCCAGCGGCTGCTGCTGCCGCCCGCGCAGGACGTGGCCAAAATGTCACTCGAACAGCGCGCGGCGGCTTTCAAGATCGACCTGACCGACCTCGCTACCGGCAGCGAGCCCGCGCTGGCGCCCGCTGCCAAAGCGGCGCTTCCCACCGCATCGCCGACCCGGCAGCTCGCGCCTACCACGCCGGTTGCCGAGCCGACCGTCTCCTTTGCCGGCCGATTCGATTGGCCGGTCGAGGGCAAGGTCACTCGTACTTACGGGCCGATGGACAATGGCGGGCGCAATGACGGCATCACGATCGCCGCCCCGCGCGGGACCCCGATCGTCGCCGCGGCTGACGGCGTGGTGATGTGGGTGGGCGAGCATCCCGCCTTCGGCAATGTCGTGCTGGTCAAGCATGGCAGCGGCTGGATCACGATTTACGGCAACGCCGACAAATTGCTGGTCAAGCGCGGACAGGCGGTGAAAATCGGCCAGCCGATCGCGCGCGTGGGAACCTCGGGCACCAGCGCGGGCGAGCAGCCGCAGACCTTCTTCGAGGTCCTGCAAGGCAAGAAGCCGGTCAACCCGATGAGCCTGCTCCCCAGGCGCACCGGAGGAGCGGCCCCTGACAATCGGGACGACGACAGCGACGCCACGAGCGACAATCGGGGTTCGAACTAAGCCGGCGCGTCGGCCGGCCCTGCCTCACCAGTGTCCAGTGCTTATTTCTTTGCGAGCCATGCGGCCGTCTGGCTCGTGATCAGATCGATCATATTGCCCTGGACCAGGCTGATATCGAGCGGATGTTCGCCCCAGCCCGGCGCGGGGCTGTAACGCTGCATGACAACGCCGAGCAATCCCGCAGCGGGGCCTGGCTCGATATGGACGCGCAGCACCGCGCCCTGCGCGTCGGCCACGCACTGCGCGGTCAACTGCCCCGCCAGCTCGACATAAGGCGGGTCGCTTGGCGGCGCGAAGCTGGGCTTGGCCAAATAGGTTTCGAGCGCGCCGCGCCCCCCGCCGATCGCGGCCGGATTGACGCAAAGCGGTGGTGCGCCCGAGGGCGTCGCGCCAAAGATGCGCGGACCGTCATAGCTGTCGAGATAGGAGGACCAGGCGATCACGCAGCCGGTCTGATCGGGCGCTGCGCAAGGTTTCACGTCATGGAAGCTTTTGGCGTTAAGATCCGGATTTCCGGCGAGATAGGCGGAGACCAGCAGCTTCTGCGTGGGCTTACCGTCAATCTCCTCCGCGATCAGCTGCTTGAGGAGGATCGCGCCCTGGCTGTGCCCCACCAGTACGACGCCGCGGCCATGATTGTCATGCGCGAGATAGGATTTCCATGCCGCCAGAACGTCGCGATAGGGAATGCCGAAATCGGGCGCGGGCGCGGTCTGATGCATCGTCCAGGCGAGCGCGGCCATGGTGAATTGATGATAGATCGGCACGAATAGCCGGCACCGCGCGGTCAGCCGTGCGGCCTGCCCATGGATCGACCGTTTCTCGCCCTCGTCGAGTACGAGGTCGCTGAACATCGTCTTGTCCTGCGACGCGGTCGGGTAAACGTAGAAGCAGTCGATCGGCGGGTCCTTGGCCACAATATGCGAGGCAGGCGTGCGCGTTCCGTCTGCAGCGATCTTCACCGCGTCCAGATTGGCCGAGCAGGTGCCGTCGTCCACGCCCGGACGGCAGGCCCAGCTGCCGGAATTGGCATAATCAGCTGGCTTCGTATCGCCATGTTCGGGCATGGTCGCGGGAGCGGGCGGGATCTGCGCGAGCGCGGGCGCCGTGGCCAATAAACCGGCCAAAAGCAAAATCGTCCGCATCGTCTCCGCCTCCCCTCGTAATTTCCTGCAAGCAACGCTATGTGCCGCGCTCTCCCATGGCAACTATTCTCCCCTCCCCGCCCAAGGTCGGCATGGTGTCGCTCGGCTGTCCCAAGAATCTGGTCGACAGCGAACGCATCCTGACCAAGCTCCGCGCCGACGGCTATCAGATGTCGCCCGATTATGCGGGTGCGGACGTCGTGCTGGTCAATACGTGCGGCTTCCTCGATTCCGCGAAGGAGGAAAGCCTCGAGGCGATCGGCGAGGCGCTCGCGGAGAATGGCCGCGTGATCGTCACCGGCTGCATGGGCAAGGAAGCCGAGGTCATCCGCGCGCGCTTCCCCCAGGTGCTCGCGGTCACCGGCGCGCACCAATATGAGCAGGTCGTCGGTGCGGTCCACGAGGCCGCGCCGGTGCCGCCGTCGGCCTATCTGGACCTCGTGCCCGAACGCGACCTCAAACTGACTCCGCGCCATTACTCCTATCTGAAGATTTCGGAGGGCTGCAACCACCGCTGCTCCTTCTGCATCATTCCCGCGCTGCGCGGGGACCTCGTCAGCCGCCGTCCCGATGCGATTCTGCGGGAGGCGGAGAAACTGGTCGCGGCCGGCACGCGCGAATTGCTGGTCATCAGCCAGGATACGAGTGCCTACGGGCTCGACCTGCGCCACGCCACCTATCCGCTCAAGAGCGGCGGCGAGGTCCGCGCCGACATGACCGATCTCGCCCGCCATCTCGGCCAATTGGGCGCGTGGGTGCGGTTGCATTACGTCTATCCTTATCCGCACGTGGACAAGGTTATCCCGCTGATGGCGGAGGGACTGGTGCTGCCGTACCTCGACATCCCCTTCCAGCATGCCGCGCCGACCGTGTTACGGGCGATGAAGCGCCCCGCGAACGACGCGAAGGTGCTCGATCGCATCCGCAACTGGCGCGCGATCGCGCCCGACATCACGATCCGTTCGACCTTCGTCGTTGGTTTCCCGGGCGAGACCGAGGCCGATTTCGACTATCTGATGCAGTGGCTCGACGAAGCCCAGCTCGACCGCGTCGGCGCCTTCCGGTTCGAACCCGTCGCCGGCGCTGCCGCCAACGATCTGCCCGGCCATGTGCCCGAAGAGGTCAAGGAAGAGCGGTATGCGCGCCTGATGGAGAAGACCGCGGCGATCTCCGCCGCCAAGCTCCAGGCCAAGATCGGTCGCACGCTCGACGTGATCGTCGATGCCGTAGACGAGGATGGCGGCGCCACCGGCCGTTCAAAGGCGGATGCCCCCGAGATCGACGGCGAAGTCCATCTGCGCGACACGCAGGACCTTGCGCCTGGCGACATCGTCCGCGTTCACGTCGAGGATGCAGACGAACATGATCTGTTCGGGGCGCCCGCACGGCTGCTCGCCGATTAGCGGGGGTCACCTCGCCCCAGGAACCGCCAACCGACGAAACGGCCGATCATCTTCATCTGATCGCGGAAATAGGCTGGGTCGGCGAAGGCGTTTCTCAAGACCGCCTTGGCGAATTGCAGTCCCATCACGCCCACGAACCAAACGTCGTGGAGGCGCGCGGCGAGACCATGCGGCAGCCGCTTCCGCAGCGCGGGCGTGATGTCGCACTCCACCACGATATGGACACGCGTTTCCGCTCCCCCATTATAGACCGAATGGCGATACGATGTGTCCAGGCACCACAGATCGCCGGATCTCATTCGGACCCTGTCGCCAGACACCCGAAAATCCACGTCGGGGTTGGTTACGATCGGCAGATGGAAACGGATGCGGTTGTTCAGTCCCGCACCCGTAAGATCCCGATGGGCGTGAATCGTCGCCCCCGGCTCAAGATAATAGAAAACCAGCAAATTGGGGGTCGGGATCCCGAGTTCCGCCAGCAGTTTCGTGCAGACGGACAGGGACGGATCGAGATCCACCTGAAACCACCGCAGCTCCGCATAACGGCCTCGGCTATGGACGTTACGCTTCTGGTCCGCCAGCGCACTCGCCAGTGCCGCGGCGTCCGCAATCTCAGCCGCGTCGAGGAAGTCGCGCCGGAACACAAAGGCGCCGCCATTTTCGACCTCATGCGCCTGCGGCGCCGATAGGGGCGCGGTCGTTGCCACGTTCATCGCCCTTTCCCGTCACTGCCCATGAACTCGCCCATCGTCGCCTCGCCCGCGGCGCTGATGCCCTGCCTGCGCAGCACCAGCATCACCGTCGCCGCGATGATATGCAGGTCCAGACGCATCGTCCGATTGTCGACATACCACGTATCGAGCGCGAGTTTCTCGTCCCATGACAGCGCGTTGCGGCCCTTGATCTGCGCATATCCGGTAAGGCCGGGCCGCACTGCATGTCGGCGCGCTTGTTCCGGCGAATAGCGGCCGAGATATTGCATCAGAAGCGGACGCGGCCCCACGATGCTCATCTCCCCCCGCAGTACGTTCCAAAGCTCGGGCAATTCATCCAGGGTGGTCGAACGCAACAGCCGCCCGAGCCGGGTGAGCCGCGCGCCGTCCGGCATGAGATTGCCGGCCGCATCGCGCGCTTCCGTCATGCTGCGGAACTTGATCAGCGTGAAAGGCCGGCCGCGCAGTCCAGGGCGCCTCTGGCGGAAGAAAATGGGGCCCTTGCGCTCCAGCAGCAAGGCCACGGCCACGCCGAGGAAAATCGGGCTGAGCAAGAGCAGGCCGAGCAGCGCCAACGCGATGTCGAGACCGCGCTTCGCAAGCATCAGCCGGCCAGCTCCCGCAAGATCCGGCAGACGCGATCGATGTCAGCTTCGGCCATTGCCGAGCCCGAAGGGAGACAAAGGCCGCGATCGAACGCCTTGACCGCGGCATCGCCGCCGATGGCTTGCGCATCCTGAAATAGCGGTTGGAGATGCATCGGCTTCCATAACGGACGACTCTCGATATTCTCGCGTTCCAGCGCGTTTTGCGCGGCGGCGCGGTCGAATCCCGCCATGTCGGCATCGATCGCGATCGTCGTGAGCCAACGATTGGCGACCATGCCATCCGGTTCACCTACGAAGCCTATGCCGGGCAGCCCCTCCAGGCGCGCGCGATATGCTTTATGGATCGCTCGCCGCGCTGCTACCCGATCCGCCAGCACCTCCAATTGGCCAACCCCAATCGCAGCGCAGACATTGCTCAGCCGGTAATTATAGCCGTAGGTTTTGTGCTCGTAATGCGCCGCCGGCTCGCGCGCCTGGGTGGCGAGGAAGCGCGCCTGGGCAATCGCTTCACCATTTTCGCTCGCCAGCGCACCGCCGCCAGAGGTGGTGATGATCTTGTTGCCGTTGAACGACAGGATCGAGAAAGCGGCTCCGGTGCCCGCATGCGCGCCGTCGCGGTAAGCGCCCAGCGCCTCTGCCGCGTCGCTGATCCACAGGAAGCCGAAGCGATCAGCCAAATTACGCATCCGCTGGCCATCGATCACATGGCCATAGAGATCCGTCGTCACCACCACGCGGGGCGGCTTCGGGCAGTCGGAAAGTGCGCGTTCAAGCAGGTCGAGATCGAGCAGGAAGCCATCTTCCTCAACGTCCAGGAAGACCGGCGTTGCGCCCATGTACAGGATCGGTGCGACGCCACCGATGAAGGTCATCGTCGATCCCCACACTTCGTCGCCCGGCCCGATTCCGATCATGCGTAGCGCCAGATGCAAGGCAGCGGTGCCGCTCGAAAGCGCGACGACATGGTCGATGCCTGTCGTTTTCGCGAGTCCGGCTTCGAACGCGTCCACCATCGGGCCAATCGGCGCGATCCAGTTGGACGCGAATACCTCGCTTACCAATGTTTGTTCGCGCCCGCTCATATGAGGCGGCGACAGATAGAGGCGTGACGGCGGGCTCATTGCGGGACTTCGCATCGCGGCGCGGATTGGGCTGTCTGCGCCGCGGACCGTGCGGCGTCGCGTACGCAGCCATTGTCTGCATCGGAAATAACACGCGAGTTCGCGGCCACCAGCGGCTTCCCGATTGTGCGCGGCTGGACGCGCGTCTCCAGGCGGGTCGGCAGGCGCGTCTCGAAACGTTTGATCGCGCGGATGTCCTGTCCTTGTCCCCCTACGCGCTCCCCGGGTAACGGTTTGTCTTCCGGCGGATCGGCGCGAAGTGGCGGGGCGGTCGCCAGCAGCAGCAAAGCCATTAGGCGACACCGCATGCTCATCTGTGCTTCCGCATGAGGCTAACGCGCAATCCGCCGATCGCGCCCGATGCACCAAGCGGGTCATCGCCGCCATTCACCGCGATTTCCAACCACTGGGCCGGACAATCCGCAGGTATCGTAAAGGCATTGGCGAAAACCGACGCGTCTGCGGATAGATTAGCGATCGGCTGCCCGTTATTGGCACAGGCTAGGCGCAACACGGGGGCGGGACTGCCCGGCGCACGCTCAGGTATAACGCCTGATAAACGGAAATCTCCGGCCTGCAGCATCAGGAGCTGCCGGGCGACCACTCCGCCGACGCCGGTCGCGGCGCGATAGGCCATAGTTGTGCGGGTGCTATAACGACGCGGCTCGACTGACAGGCCCTCACCGGCAACAGCCGTCCAGGCGAACGGCCCATCGACCATACCGAGACGGAGAAAATCGGGGTCGCGGATCATGTCGCGGGCGGCATGAACATTGCCGATCGTATAGACTTGCCAAGCGATATCGTAGCGGCGCGCGTCCACCATCCGCGCGCTCGCCTGAGCAAGCACGGTGTCCGGTACTCTATAACCATGAACGGCGAGGCCGCGTATCAATGCGGCGAGGCCGTCAAGATCTTGCGCGTCGGCGGTCGCCCGCTCAAGGAATCCCGTCGACCAGTCCGGCCGCGCCGCCAGTGTTTCGACCAGTTCAACCACCACGGCCGGTTGGCCCAACGCCTTGAGCAAAACCGGAAAGAGCAACGGCTTGCTCGCCTCAGAACTGCGCAGCGCAACGTCGTAATGATGGAGTGCGCGCCTCACGTCATTGTGTTGAACCGCATCCTGGATCAACCAGACCTGCGTCGGCAGATCACGCTGCGAAAGGCTCTCCGAATATGCGATCAGGCGCCGCGCCGCGGACGGATCGCCCGCGAGATCGCGCGCCGTGGCGATCATCCGCGCACCCGCTGCCGATACCGGCGAGCGCCGCAGCGCTCGGCGGGCGAGCGCCTCGGCCTCAGCCCCACGGGTAGGATCGTCGCGCAACAATTGCTCGGCGCGCGACGCCGCCACCTCCGCGTTGCCGGGATTGATCCGAAGCGCCAGCGCGGGATCGAACGGGCGAATGACGTAGGCGATGCTGTCGCGCAACATCAACAGGGCCACTAGGGCCAGCGCGAGCAGCAAGGCTATCCGTTTGAGACGGCCCGCCTGATCCGCAGGTTCACTGGCCCCGCGACTTGTGCTCGTGGCCATAGCCGTAACCGTAATCATAGCCGTAGCCGAAATGCGCACGCTGGGATTCGAACTTGACGAGCACGCCTCCGATCACACGCGCGCTGGCACTGGCAAGACGGCCGAGCGCCGTGCGGGCCAGACTGGCTCGGATGCCATGCGCTTCCACCGCAAACACGACCGCCTCGACCCGGCTGCCTATCAGCGGCGCGTCGGCGAGGCCCATCACCGGCGGCGAATCGATCACGACATGATCGTAGGTCTTGAGCAAAGTTGCGATCAACAAAGGCAGGCGATCGCCGGTGAGCAGTTCGGCCGCATTGGGAGGAATTGGGCCCGCGGTCATCACGGTCAGCCCCTGTTCTGTATGGATCAGCAGGCTATCGAGCTCGTCGTTACCTGCAAGATAATTGCTCAAGCCGTTGGCGTGCGTCGTCCCAACCAGCGCATGCACCGAAGGAGAGCGCATATCGCCGTCGATCAGCACCACGGACTTGCGTGAGCGCGCCAACATCAGTGCCAGCGCGAAAGCCGTGGTGGATTTACCTTCGCCAGGCCGCGTGCTGGTGATCGAAAGCGACCGCGGAACACCATGCTCAGTCGAAAATTCGAGATTGGTCTGGACCGCCAGATAAGCATCGACCAGTTCCGATTTGCGATCCTGCAGCGCATCGAGAGGAGTCTGGCCGATCGTCATCGGCACCGATCCGATCAGAGGCACGCCAAGCAGGCGGCTGACCTCAGCCGGATCGGCGATCGATTCGTCGCTCTGCTCCAGTATCAGCACCACGATCACGCCGATTGCGATACCCGCAAGGATACCAAGCGCGACGTTGAGCCCGAGCCGCGGCGAAGACGGCCGCTCCGGCACGTCGGCGGCATCAACCACTGAGACGTTGTTCACGCCGACACCGCCGGCAATGCCCACTTCCTTGTAGCGCTGAAGCAAACCGTCATAAAGTTGACGGTTTGTATCCACCTCACGCTGGTAGATCGCATATTGGATGCTGCGGCGGCGCAGGTCGAGCAGACCCAACTTCAGCGCATCGACGCGGCTCTGCAGTCCATGTTCGCGCTGCAAAGCGGAACGATAGTCCGCAGCGATCGAGGAAGAGACCCGCCCTTCTTCACGCGCAATGCTCTTGTCCAGCTGTGCAATCTGGGACTGGACTGCTTTAGCGGCGGGGTAGCCTGGCTCAAACTGGACCATCAGCCGCTGATATTCGGCAGCAAGCTCGGCACGCTTCTCGCGCAATTGATTGATCGCGACATTGCCCAGCGCCTCGGCCTGGTCGCCACCTGCGCCACGCGCCTGATTGTAGCGGGCCTCTGCCTGGACCCGATCCGCGGTCGCCTGCGATAATTGGCCATTGAGCGCCGCAAGATCGTCGGCGACCAGCGAACGCTCCACCGTGTGGTTTTCGCCTTGGCCGGACTGGGCAGGCAGATTGATGATTTGCTGTTCCGACGCATAAGCAACCAGCTGCCGCTCCGATTCTTCCAGCCTGCCGCGCAACTGGTCGAGCCGGCTTTCGAGGAAGTTGCGCGCGTAAGCGGTCGCCTGATAGCGACGCTCCAATGTCATCTGGATGAAGCAGGACGACCAGGTGTTGGTAATATGCGCCGCAAGCGCCGCATCGGGCGCCGTGAATTCGATGTCGGTCAGGCGCGACAAGCGAGTGGGCGAGATCGCAATATGCTTGAGCAGGACGTCCGCCGCGCGACGCTGACGTTCGTCATGGCCTGCGGGCGCGTAGCGGCCATTCGCACCCATCTGACTGAGCTGCGACGGCAGCTTTGCTCGGAACATCCTAAAGAAAGACGGATCGTCGGCAAAGTTCAGCTGCTGCGCCACGCGATCCGCCAGCGAACGCGCGCGCAGCAGTCCATATTGTGTCTGGTAGAATTCTTGATCGGCGACGCTCGTTTCCTGCTGCACATCCTGAATGTTGACGATCCGATCGGAATCGCGTGCAATTTCGATCGTGGTGGTCGCCGTATATTTAGGTGTCATCAGAAGCGTGACGATCAAGGCCACGATCACGCAGCCGAGAACGCAGCCGGCGAACACCATCCGCCAGCGCGTGGCAATCCGCAGATATTGCCGGAATAGCGGGATCTGACCGTCTTCCGTCGCTGGACGGCCGATCGCGATCGGTTCGACGGCAGTGAGGCGGAGCGGCTGGGACGAATTCATGTCAGTTCCGCTGAATGAGCGCGATCAACGGCGCGGCCAGGAGCGGCGTCACCGAGACGAAATCCTTGAACAGACGGCGTGCCGGCGAATCGCCGACCAAGATTACGTCGTTCGGGTAGACCGCCGGATCGGCATATGCACCGCGCCGGATGGCGGTCAGATTGTAGAGCCCCGCCATGCGCTGACCATTCACGGTGCGCAGGATAACCACATCGTCCATCTTGGCGAATTCGCTCACGCCCTTGGCCGACGCGATCGCGCGCTCCAGTGTCATTTGGTTGGTGACCGGATAAAGGCCTGGTTCGGCCACTTGGCCATCGACGGTCACGACCTGACTGATCGAACTCTTGACGTTGACGGTCACCTCAGGGTTGCGGACATAATTCGCGCGCAGCGCCGCCTCGATCGCGCGCGCCAGTTCCACGGAAGTCTTGCCGCGGGCATCGACCGTGCCGATCAGCGGCAGCGATATGCTTCCTCCTGAATCGACCTGCACTTCGCGGCTGAGTTCGGGGACATTGAACACGTCAACAGCGATCGTATCTAGCGGACCGATCAGGCTCTCGCGTCCCTGTGCGACAAGGTCGGTTCGTACCGGCGGAGGCAGGGCGGCATCATTGACTACGCGCAATTGCGCGGTGTTGCGCAGCGCCATTTGGCCACCACATCCGTTTAGCAAGATCGCGGCAAAGAGAATGAAATTGCGACGCATTTTTGTTCTGTGATCCCCTCGCGAACGCTCGTCATAAGTGCAAGTCAGCAGGCGGTAAAGGTATGAAGCCACCGATTAGGCGCGTTCGCGATGCGGCCGGATCGGCAGCAGCATCCAGGCTCCGGCCTGCGCAGCGATCACCATCACCAACGGCGTTCGCATCGGATAATCGGTCAGGCTCGCTAATAAGATGAGCAACAGCAGGATTGAGCCCAGGCGTCCAAAGCCAGCAGTCTCACTGCCGCCCGTCCGCCACAACCGAACGGTTGTCCATCCCCACCAGCCGAGGAAGGCCAGCAGCAGCACGAATGCGGGCAAGCCTCCCTCGAGGATGAGCTGCAGATAATCGTCGTGAGCCTGATTCATGAAGGTAACCGCGAGATTCCCGAATGGCTCGAACCCGCGATAGACCGGATCGAAGGATCCGAAGCCGCTCCCAAACGGCAAGAAGGAGCGAATCATGCCAAGCAGGGGCCTGAGCAGCCGCACTCGCGCATCCTCGACGGGATCGATCGCAAAGAGGCGCTGGACCGCATCTGCCCGTGAAAAGGTCAGCGCAACAGCAATCAGAGCCCCGGCCGCGATCGATCCGGCTCCGGCCGCAAGCCGGCGATGGCGCTGGGGCACAGCGGCCAATCCACCAGTGATGACAGGCCAGCTCAGCACCGCCGCCGAGGCCAAAGCAAGCCCTGCGAGGGCAAGCCCCATACGTGATCCCGTGGTTGGAATCATCAACACCAGGAAGATGCCCCCGATTAATGCGAGCACCGCATATATCCGCCCTTTGCTACGATCTCCCCGCGCACGCACCGCCCACAATCCAAGCATGGGCAAACCGCAAGCAATCAGCAACGCTTGGTGATTGCGATTGGCGAATAGGCCGACCGCAGAACCGGTGAGGGGTGCCGCGTAGAATCGCAGCGCGTCATCTTCGCCTGCCGATACCTGCGCCAGTCCGATGCCCGCGCTCGCAAGAGCGATTACGATCAGCGCTAGCAGCACGGTGCCCTGATCGCGCACTCGCAACCGACGGGCGGCGAACAGCGTGGCTGCTGGAGGCAGCAGCGCGAACAGCGCGTTCCAGCCGCGATCGGGAGTAAGATTAAGCGGTCGCCACGGCTGAGATTCACCCGCGGCCATGGCCGCCGCAAGATACCGTCCATGCCCCGGCATGGCTGCCCACCAGGCCGGCGGCAGCGGCACGAGCTGGACGAGAATGAGCGCAGCCAGTGCTCCAAGAAACCAGAGTGCGGTGAGAGGGCCGGCGGCCGGGCGCTCGGGCGAGCGCAATGTCAACGCACCGATCAGGAGAATTGCGGCGAGCCGCACGATCGGCTGGCTGGCGGCATCGTAATGCGATGAACCGCCGGTGAGCGCGACCATCAGGAGAAACAGGAGGTAGGCGACGATCGCGAAACGCCCCGTCGCGATCTTAGGCATGATCCTCCTCAACACAACCTCTACGCGCCAATGGCCGCGCACCAAAGCTGGCGGCGCGCTCCTATCTCCGATACGAAAAAGCCGCCCAAAGGACGGCTTTTTCATGCTTCCCGGCGCACCGGGATTAGGGCCCGGCCGATCAGCCGCTCGAACCGTTATCGACCGCATCGGCGACCACGACGGCAGCCGCAACCGCACCAGCGGCAATCAGCAACGTGCCCAGAAGCCCGAGCCCGAGAATATGGCTGTTCTTGCCGGTCTTCGCGCCAGCGCGGATCGGCGCCGAAAGCGATAGCGACTGGGCAGCGGGCGAAACGCCTGCCGGCGCAGAATTTCTGGCGGCCTGAGCCGCCGCGGGAACCAGCGTCAATGCCATCACGGCCGAAAGGAGCACCTTAGAAACGGTCATGGATAAGTTCCCTGTTGAGCAGGCTAGATCGTAGGGCCGTCGCACAAATTCCATATGTGAACAACCCCAAAATGCTGATTTGTACACCATTTCGGACGTTAATATCGCTCGCGTGTGGCGGTTGTGCTTCGCAATTGACCAACGGAATTATCGCGCGAGTCCAGCCACTTCTTTTGCTGCGCGTCCCGCCGCGGCGAGCCGCAAAGGCCACGCGGGATGCGAACCGTCCAGCCACGACAACCGGTTCTTACGGCGAAGCCGCTCCATCAGCGGCACGACCACGCCGACATCATAGCCGGCTCGCTCCATCATCCCGATTGCAGCTCGGTCGGCTGCCAATTCAGCCGCACGCTGGTGTGATGCATCGGCAGCACGTTTCGCCTCCGGCACGATATTGTGCGCCAGTTCATGGGCGATGACGAAGGCCAGCTCATCATCATTCGCGACGAACCCAAACATAGCGCCCGAAATCTGAACATAATGTCCATCGGCTATCGCATCCAACCGACTGCCTGGCACCAACTGGACCAAGGAGGCACATCCCCCATCGCCACTGAAGGAAACGGTACGCGAGGTCAGGGTCAACGTGGCGGGTGGCCGCGCCAGAGCGGCTGCCAGCGCGGCTTCGGCGGCCGCAGTCCGAGCATAATCGGGCTTGGTGGCCACCACGCGTGACATCGGCTGCCCGTCCACCGCCACGATCACATCCCCTGGCTTGAGGCCGGCCTTGCCGGCGGCACTTTGCGGCACCACGGCGCTTATCTGCGGCAGATCGCCCAAGGCGAATTCCGCGACGGCTTCTCCGCGTTCGGACTGGCTATATTGATCCAGCGTTTCGATTGAAAAACCCGGCAGCGGGACCACGTCCCTGCACAGCGCCACATTGGCCGTCTGCAGGCGCCAGGCTACAGTCGCCACCCGGGCATCCGCGTCACGCAGAGCGCTCAGTGCGCTGGCCAGGGCGATCAATGTCAGCATCGATATGGAGCGGGTGAAGGGAATCGAACCCTCGTCGTAAGCTTGGGAAGCTTCTGCTCTGCCATTGAGCTACACCCGCGTTACGGAATCGCCTGCCATAATCTTGCCGGCCGGGTCAATCCGCTGCCAGTCACGGCAAGCGTTCGAAACCTATACGGATAACGGCAGGCCGGCTGCTATGACATGCACGGGTTAATGCCCCGCTCTCAAACGTTCGAGCAAGGCAATCCGGGCGGCGAGCTTGTCGTGCCACGGCGCGTTGGCGGGCGTTTTGGCGAGCAATCCGCGCCAGGTCGCCTCCGCTCCGTCGACATCGCCCATCTGCAGATAGGCAAGGCCCAGGAAATATGGCGGCGCGGGATGGTCGGGCGCGGCCTGCGCCGCGCGTTCGAACGCATAATGAGCGGGCGGCGTCAGCGCCCCGTCCGCTTGCGCCTGCAGCGCATTGCCGAGGCCGAGCCATAGCATCATGCTGTCGGGCTCGTGCGCCAGATAGGCGTGAAGCAGCCCGACCGCATAATCCGGATCGCCATTCCGGATCATATTGTCCGCGCCGTCGAGCTGGGTCGCATCCGGCCCCACCGTTTCCAGCCAGACCTTGCGCTCATGCGCAAACAATGTGTCGCCGCCGCGCTTGTGCGCACCGGGCGGGGTCGGACTGCCTGCGAGGCCGGGGATGCCCTGCCAGGCATAGCCTGCAAGCCCGACCAGCATCGCGACGCCGATCAGATAGAGCGCTCCCCGGGCGGGGCGCGCAAACAGAATCAGGCCGCCCGCCACGATCAGCGCCAGCAGGACCGATATCCAAACCCCGCTCATACCCGCATCCGCCTGAAGCTGGAGCGCGCAACGAATAGCCCGATCGCCACGAACAGAATCGGTGCTGCCCACAGCAACCACGTGACGCCGTCGAGCGGCGGATCGTAGGTCACCCACGATCCGTAACGCCGGACCAGCCAGGCGCGGATCGCTTGCGGTTTCTCTCCCGCGGCGATGCGTTGGCGCACCATCGCGCGCATATCCCCCGCCAGCTCGGCATTGCTGTCTGCGATCGACTGCCCCTGGCATACCAGACAGCGGATCGTCTCCATCAGCGCCTGCGCCTCTGCCTCCTGCTTCGGATCGGGCAATTGCGTGTCGGCAAGCGGCGCGGGCGGCAGATCGCTATCGGCCCACACCGGGGCGGCGACCAGCGCCAGCGCGAGCAGCAGCCGCCTCACCGCGCCGCCTTCACCGCCGCGACGAGGCCCGCGACGTCCTGCGGATTGATCGGGCCGATCACCTGGCTGAGAATCCGGCCTTTGCCGTCGATCACGAAGCTTTCGGGCACACCCGACGACCCCATCGCCATCTGCACCTGGCTCGCATCGTCGGCGCCGATCGCGCGGAAAGCGTTGCCGTTGCGCGCGAGGAAACGCCCTAATGCCTCGGGCCGGTCGCGCACCGCGATCCCGACCACGGGCACGCCTGCCTCCGCGATCGCCTTCAATTGCGGCGCCTCGGCCGCGCAAGGGACGCACCAGCTCGCGAAAATGTTGAGCAGATGCGGCTGGCCTGTGGCCAGATCGCTGCTCGCCAGCCCCGGCAGGCCGGCGGTGGCGGGCGGCAACGTGAAGCTCGGCACCGATGCGCCGATCATCTTCGAACGGATGTTGGTCGTATCCGGCTTGGCCAGGCCATAGGTCAAAGCCGAACCAAGCAGAATGAAGACGACCAAAGGCGCCCATTTCCCATAGCGCTTCACAGCCAGACCTCCTGCGGCCTGCGCCGTGCCCGCCATAACCGGCCGATCAAAGCGAGCGCTCCGCCGATTGCGATCAGCGCCCCACCCGCCCAGATCAAGGTCACGAACGGCTTCCACCACAAACGCAACTGCCAGCGTCCATCACCCGCCTGCTTGCCCAGCACGGTGTAAAGCTGACCGTCGAGCGCAGTATGAATTGCGGTCTCGCTCGTCTCGGTGGGTGGTGCCCAATAGGTCCGCGCCTGTGGAGACAGCCTGAGCACGTCGCCCCCGCCGCGCCGGGCGAGCAACGTCGCCTGCAGCGCCTGCCAATTCGCGCCGAAGGTCGGGTCCACCGCGCCGAACGTGACGTTGTAAGGACCCACGACGACCGTCTCACCGACGCGCGCCGCGACCAGTTTCTCGACCGTGAAGCTGCTGTCGCACGCCATGCCAGCGAGGCTCACCGCGACGCCCAGATGCGCGAGCACCATCCCCCACACGAACAGCGGCGTCCGGCGCAGATTGCGGCGCCAGAGCGGCGCGACGCTCGCGACCGCCAGCCCGGCGGCAAAAGCGAGCCCCAGCAACGAAAGGATGTGGATCGACGGCGCGGCGAGTTTGACCGCCACTAGCGCGATCAGCGCGACGCCCGCGGCGGGGCCGATCCGCTTGAGCAACGGAAGCAAATTATCGCGCCGCCAGCGCAACAGGGGGCCAGCCGCCATGACCGCGACCAGGATCAACGCGAGCGGGCCTGCAGCGGCATTGAAATAAGGCGGTCCGACCGACAGCTTGGTGCCCGTCGCCGCCTCCAGGATCAGCGGATAAAGCGTTCCGACCAGCACGATCCCCAGGATCGCCGACAGCAGCAGATTGTTGGCGACCAGCCCCGCCTCTCGGCTGACCGGATCGAAGCGTGCGCCTTCGCGCACCGCCCCCACCCGCGCACCGAACAAGGCCAAGGCTCCGCCGATATAGATAAACAGCAGTGCCAGCAGGAACGTGCCTCGCCTGGGATCGACCGCGAAGGCATGCACGCTGGTCAGGATGCCCGAACGCACCAGGAAGGTGCCGACCATGCTCATCGAGAAGGCGATCACCGCCAGCATCAAGGTCCAGGCACGAAGCCCGTCGCGCGTCGCCAGCACCGTCACCGAATGGAGCAAGGCGGTGGCCGCCAGCCAGGGCATGAGCGAGGCATTCTCAACCGGGTCCCAGAACCACCAGCCGCCCCAGCCGAGCTCATAATAAGCCCAATAGCTGCCGGCGGTGATGCCAAGCGTCAGGAAAATCCATGCCCCCAGCACCCACGGCCGCATCGCACGCGCGAAGGCCGGGCCGACATCGCGCGTAACGAGCGCGCCGATAGCAAACGAGAAGGCCACCGATAGCCCGACATAGCCGAGGTACAGTGTTGGCGGGTGGAAGGCCAAACCGGGGTCCTGCAGCAAGGGATTGAGCCCCCTGCCCTCCGGCGGCACCGGATAAAGCCGCGCGAACGGGTTCGAGGCGAACAGCAGGAAGGCATAGAAGCCCAGCCCGATCACCGCCTGGCCGCCCAAAGTCGCGAGCAAGGTACGCTCTTCCAGCTTGCGCTCGAACAAAGCCACCGCCGCGCCGGCCACCCCCAATATGGTGACCCACATCAGCATCGAGCCTTCGTGATTCCCCCAGGTCGCGGCGAAGCGATACAGGAAGGGCTTCTCGCTATGGTCGTTCTCGAACACCAAGGCGACCGACAGGTCGACGCGCACGAACAGCCAGATAAGCAGGCCGAAGGCGAGTGCGGTGAGCGCGGCCTGCGCCACCGCCACCGGCCGCACGATCCCCGCCAGCTCGGCCTCACCGCGCACGGCAAGGCCGGCGGCGATCAATTGCAGCGCGCACAAGGCCGCTCCCAGCCAGAGCGCGGCAAGGCCGGCTTCGGCGATCATTTCTTCAGGCTTTCGCTCTTGTGCATCGCACCCGCGATCTCGGGCGGCATATAGCGTTCGTCATGCTTGGCGAGGATCGTCTCGGCCAGGAACTGCCCGTTCGAGTCGAACTTGCCGTCAGCAACGACGCCCGATCCCTCGCGGAACAGCGCAGGCACGATCCCCTTGAACCGAACCGGCACGCTCGCGGCATTGTCCGTGACCGCGAAGGTGATGGTGACACCGTCAGGCAGATGCCTGAGCGAGCCTTTCTCGACCATGCCGCCCAACCGCACCGCCGCGCCGGGCTGCAGATGCGCCTTGGCCGCATCGCTCGGCGTGTAGAAATAGGCCGCCTGATCTTTGAGCGCGGACAAAGCCAGCAGCGCGGCCGCGATGATTGCCGCCACCGCCAGCAAAGCCAGCGTCAATCGTTGAGTCTTGGGTTTCATGCGCCTCAGCTTTTGCCCTGCCGGTCGAGCGCATCGGCGCGGGCTTCGGCGCGACGCAGCGCGGCCAGACTGAAACCGAGCAGGCCAAGAGTCGCGATTATCGTGACCACATAGGCCGCGATCACGAACGGCCAGGCGTCGAATGTGGCGCTCATGAAGATGCCATCCGCCTCATCCGCGCCTCGACCTTGGCGTAGGCGAGCAGGGTCCGCATCCGCATCAGCACCACGCTCAGGAAGATCAGGCTGAAACCGGCAACCGAAATCGGGATCGGCCAGAGGATGCGATTGTCGATCGTCGAGCCGGTAAGCCCGATACTCTCGCCCTGGTGGAGCGTGCGCCACCACAAAACCGAAAAATGGATGATCGGCAGGTTGATCGCGCCGACCAGGCCGAAGATCGCGGCGATCCTTTGCCCGCCCTCTTCGCGCCCCGCCGCCTGCGCGAGCGCGATATAAGCGAGGTAGAGGAAGAACAGGATCAGCATCGACGTCAGCCGACCGTCCCATTCCCACCAGGTGCCCCAGGTCGGGCGTCCCCAGATCGAGCCGGTGATCAGACAGATCGCGGAATAGACCGCACCCGGTACAGCGCAGGCACGCGCCGCGACATGTGCCAGCGGATGACGCCACACCAATTGCGCGAAGCTCGCCGCCGCGATCCCGCCCCACCCCGCCATGCCGAGCCAGGCAGCAGGGATATGGATGTACATGATCCGCACCGTATCGCCCTGCAGATAATCGGGTGGGGTCAGTATCAGCCCGCCGGCCAGCGCGATCGCGATCAGCATTATGCCGATCCAGCCGGACCAGGCGGTCAGCGGGCGCGCGAGACGCACGAAGCGGGCGGGATTGGCGAAGCGGTGCATGTGTGAAACTCGGGCTTTGCTTAGGGGCCGTACTCTTAATCGGCAATGGCTGTGACCTCGGCAATCACCGCATCGCGGAACGATCCGCCGCCGAAACCTACGCTACCCCAAAGGTGGGTTGCTCCGCGCAGCTATCGGCGCCAAGCGCGACACCATGTCCGACACCGCCCCGCCCGAACGTCGCCTGCTGGGCATTGCTATGCGCGCGAGCTCGGCGACCGCTTTCGGCGGCATGTCGGGCCTGCTCAAGGCGGCGAGCATGCATGGCGTGGCGACGCCCGAGATGATCTTTTACCGCAACGCCTGGGCATTGCTGGTAGTGGGCGGCTGGATCAGCTTGGGACCCGGCTGGTCGGCGGTGAAAACCAGGGCACCTCTCGCGCATCTAACCCGTTCCGGAATCGGCCTCATTTCAATGCTCTTCACGTTCGGGGCGCTCGCATTGCTGCCCTTGGGCGAGGCGACCACGCTGACCTACGCCGCGCCGATTCTCGCCACTTTGCTATCAGGGCTGGTCCTTGCCGAAAAGATTGGCGCACGCCGCTGGAGCGCGGTCGCGGCGGGCTTTATCGGCGTGTTGCTGGTGGCGCGCCCTGGCGACGGGGTGACCGCGCTCGGGCTGCTGGTAGGCATCTCCGCCGCGATCGGCCAGGCGGCGGTGATGATCACGGTGCGCCAGATCAGCCGGACCGAGCAGACGGCGGCAATCGTCTTCTGGTTCACCGTTCTAACGACGATCGCGGGCGCGGCGATGCTGCCTTTCTTCGGCCGTGCGCACGATGTGCAAACCTACGCCATGCTGGCCGGCGCGGGCCTGCTCGGTGGTTTCGCACAGCTTACCATGACCGCATCGCTGCGCTTCGCACCCGTCTCGGTCGTGGTGCCGCTCGATTATCTGCAGATCGCATGGGGCATCCTGATCGGCTGGCTGGTCTTCCTGAGCCCACCGACCCCGCTCATGCTGGGGGGTGCAGCCTTGATCGCAGCCAGCGGCATCTACACCGCCTATCGCGAGCATGCGCGCGGCAAGGTGCCCGCCGAGGCCGGATCCATGCCCGAGGCGAACTGAATAGCAGCCGTCGCCCCAGCGAAAGCTGAGACTTATCTCCCTGCGGCCGTTCTCGCTGATTGGGCAGGAGATGGATGCCAGCGTTCGCTGGCATGACGGAAATGGACTCAGCCCCGCCCGATCAGCTTCATCGCCATCCGGTCCGCAACACGCGCAGCGGTCTCGCCGCTGGCTTCGCTCTCCGCCCAGATCGTCTCGAGCCGTCCCGGAATCTGCTTCAACCGCGCCTGCACCTCTGCGCGATCGCCCTGGCCCAGATATTCCAGCGTCACATTGACGATGCCGCCCGCGTTGATCACGTAATCGGGCGCATAGAGGATACCGCGCTGATGCAGCCGGTCGCCATCCTCGGGCATCGCCAGCTGATTGTTCGCCCCGCCCGCCACGACGGGCGCCTTGAGCGCCGCGATCGAGTCGGCGGTCAGCACCGCACCCAATGCGCACGGACTGACGACATCGGCCTCGATCGAAAGGATCTGCGTAGCATCCACGACCGAACCGCCCAGCTCCGCCGCCAGCTTCGCCGCGCGCGCCTGATCGACATCGGCCAGGGTCAGCCTGGCGCCCTCCTCCGCCAGCAGGCGCGCCAGGCCGCCGCCGACCGAGCCCACGCCCTGGATCGCGACATGCACGCCGGCGGCGCTGTCCTTGCCGAGCGCGCGTCTGATCGCGGCCTTCACGCCCAGGAAAACGCCCATCGCGGTCGAGGGCCCGGGGTCGCCCCCGGCATGGCCCTCACCCACCGGCAGGCCGGAGACGTGCCGCGTCGCCTTGCCGATCGCGACCAGGTCGGCCTCGCCCATGCCGACATCCTCTGCCGTGACGTAACGGCCGCCCAGCGAATCGATCGCGCGGCCGAACGCGGCCAGCATCTCGGGCGTCTTGGTGCGCGCCTTGTCGGCCAGGATCACGCCCTTGCCGCCGCCGACGGGCAGGCCCGCCATCGCATTCTTGAAGCTCATGCCGCGCGACAGGCGCAGCGCATCGGTGACCGCGTCATTGGCATCGGCATAATGCCAGAAGCGTGTCCCGCCCGCCGCAGGCCCAAGATGCGTCGAGTGAATCGCAATGACCGCGCGCAGGCCCGAAGCCTTATCCGAAAAGAAATGAACGCCCTCATGGGCGTCGAAATCGGGCAGGTCCCAAACGGCAGGCATGATTCGCTCTCGCTAAGAAAATTGCGGACCAGCGCAATAATCTTGTCTGCGCTTGTTCGAAAGCCTGAAAAGTGGGGCGGATGACGGGACTTGAACCCGCGACCCTCGGTACCACAAACCGATGCTCTAACCAACTGAGCTACAACCGCCACGCCATGTGCGCCGCCTTGTCAGGCAGGACGCGCGAAGCCCCTTAGGATTGGGGGAGGCTCGCGGTCAAGGCGTCGGGCTGCGCTTTGTCGCCACCGTGGCCCCACGGCACCAGCGCCCAAAGCCGTTCATGGAAATAATAAAGCAGGATCTTGGTCACCACTTCGGTGCCCGCAATCGACCCTGCGGTCTTCACGTCGGCGGTGAAGATGAAGCCGAGGATGAAGGTGTCGATCGAGCCCAGCGTACGCCAGCTCACCGCCTTCAGGAAGGATCGCGGGTGCGATTCACGGCCACGGAACAGAAACATCGCCCCTCCTTTTGCCGGGCCTTCTTATCCGCGGATCGATTGAAGCTCGACAAGGCTTAGCTTGGGTCACGAGAACAGGAACTTGGGACGGTTCGTGCGTTCCCCGATCATGGCAAGCGACGATATCGCCATGGCGCCGATGGAGGCGCGCCTCACGGACGCGCTGCCAAGGGGCGCCGGCTGGGCCTATGAGCCGAAATGGGACGGTTTCCGCTGCATCGCCTATCGCGACCGCGACGCGGTTACGCTCCTATCCAAATCGGGCAAACCGCTCGGACGCTATTTCCCCGAGGTGGTCGGGATGCTCGCGGGGCTCGCTCTGTCCCGATTCGCGCTCGATGGTGAATTGGTGATCGCCACCGGCGACAGCCTCTCCTTCGCCGCGCTGCAGATGCGCCTGCATCCCGCCGAAAGCCGCGTGCGCAAGCTGGCGGCCGAAACGCCCGCATCGTTCATGCTGTTTGATTGCCTTGCGGCCGGCGAAAAAGATCTGGCCGCGCTTCCCTTCGCCGAACGACGCGCCGCACTCGAATCCCTCCATGCCGCCACACATAACCAGCACCTGCTTCTCTCGCCGCTCACGCGCGACGCCGGCGAAGCGGAACAATGGCTCGCGCGCGGCGGCAAGGCGCTGGACGGCGTGGTCGCGAAACGGCTCGATTTGCCCTATCGCCCCGGCGAACGCGCCATGGCCAAGGTCAAGCAGCACCGCAGCGCCGACTGCGTGGTGGGCGGGTTCCGCTATGCCGGCACGTCGAAGAAAGCGGTCGGCTCGTTGCTGCTCGGGCTCTATAACGATGCCGACAAGCTCGACCATGTCGGCTTCACATCGTCCTTCGATGCCGGGGAAAAACAGGCACTCAAGGCGAAACTCGAACCGCTGATCGAACCGCCCGGCTTCACCGGCAATGCGCCCGGCGGACAAAGCCGCTGGTCGACCGAACGCTCATCCGAATGGCAACCGCTCCGGCCGGATTTGGTTGTGGAGGTGCGCTATGACCAGGTCACGGGCTGCCGTTTCCGCCACGGAACGACTTTCCTACGCTGGCGCCCCGACAAGGCGCCCGGCCAATGTCGGATGGATCAGCTCGCCAGCGAGCTCAAACCCGCCGAGCTCGAGCAATTGCTCGGCGTCTGACCCACCGCCTCAAACCCGCTCCTTCAGACCCGCCAGCACCTGTCGCGCGGTATCCGCGACGACCGCAGCCAAGCTCCGATCCTTCGTCATCGACGACATGAACGCCTTGGCCTGCGCGAGCGTGAGATGCGGGGGAACCGGCGCAACATTCGGATCCGTCTTCACGTCGATCACCACCGGGCGGTCGGCGGCCAGCGCCTGATTCCAGGCCGAGCCCAGATCCTCATCCCGATCGATCGAGATGCCGGCCAGCCCCAACATCTCGGCGAACCGGGCATAAGGGACGTCAGGGATGCTTTGGGTAGTCTCGAAACGGGGATTGCCGTTCATGACGCGCTGTTCCCACGTCACCTCGTTCAGGTCCTGATTGTTGAACACGCACACGATCAGCCGCGGATCGGCCCAGCGCTGCCAATATTTCTGGATCGTGATGAGTTCAGCCATATTGTTCATCTGCATCGCGCCATCGCCGACCAGCGCGACAACGGGCCGCCCGGGGTGCGCGAACTTGGCGGCGATCGCATAAGGAACCGCGGCCCCCATCGATGCGAGCCCGCCCGAAAGCGATCCGCGTTGCCCCTTCCTCACCTGCCAATCGCGTGCATACCAATTGGCGCAGGATCCCGAATCCGACGTGACGATTGCATCGTCAGGCAGGCGCGGCGACATTTCGTGGACGACGCGCTGCGGGTTGACCCGTTCGGCCGCGGCGAGCGCGCGGCCCTTCAGCGTTTCCTTCCACGCAATCATCTGTTGCTTGATGCCGTCCTGCCATCCGCGGTCGGGCTTATGCTTCAACAGCGGCAGCAGCCCCCGCAGCGTCTCCGCCGCGTCGCCGTGGAGATTGACCTCGACCGGGTAGCGCAAGCCGAGCATCTCGGGCTCGAGATCGATCTGCACCGCGCGCGCCTGCCCATCCGGCGGCAGGAATTCGGCCCAGGGAAAGCCGGTGCCGATCATCAGCAGCGTGTCGCACCCATCCATCATGTCGGACGAGGGCTTGGTGCCGAGCAGGCCGATCGCGCCGGTGACGAAGGGCAGGTCGTCCGGCAGCACGTCCTTGCCGAGCAAGGCCTTGGCGACCCCCGCGCCCAGCGTCTCGGCCGCCGCGATCACCTCGTCGGCGGCATTGCGGGCGCCCGCCCCGATCAGGATCGCCACCTTGCTGCCGGCGTTCAGCACTTCGGCCGCGCGCCGCAGGTCGGCATCGCGCGGTATGATGCGTGGTCGCGAATAGCCCGGCCCTGACCGCGTATAGCCGTGCGAACGCTTCGGCTCCTCCCACGGCATCTCCTGCACGTCCTTGGGAATCACCAGGACCGCGACTCCGTCGCGCGCGACGGCGATGCGCAAGCCGCGATCGACGAGGTGGCGCAATTGAGCCGGCGTCTCGGCCTCATGTACATAATCGGCCACATCGACGAACAGGCGATCGAGGTTCAGTTCCTGCTGATAGGTCGCCCCGCGAATGGTCACCTCGGCCTGACCGGTGATCGCCAGCACCGGCACATGATCCGCCTTGGCATCGTACAGGCCGGTAACGAGATGCGTCGCCCCCGGCCCGCCGGTCGAGAGGCAGACGCCGAGCTCGCCGGTGAACTTCGCGTGCGCGGTCGCCATGAACGCGGCCATTTCCTCGTGCCGCACCTGGATGAATTCGATCCCCTCGCCGGCTTTCTCCGCGCGTTGCAGTGCGCCCAGCACGCCGTTGATGCCGTCGCCCGAATAGCCGTAGATCCGCGTGACGCCCCATGCCTTCAGCCGTTCGACAAAGAAGTCGCTGGTCATCTTGCTCATGGATGTCGCTCTCGCTGAACAATAGCCGTTGGAGCGCAACGAAGCGCGACCGACGGGGTTGCGCATCCGGAGTGATGGGGCCGAGGATTGTCACGGCTTTTCAATATATTCTAACTTAAGTGAAGACCTCGAACGTCGCGACGGCGGTCTGCCCGAAAGGGAGTCCCGCCCGTCCTCGGCATAAGCGCGACGCTTCCACCCGGCAAGATCAGGCTCTAGGGGCATATGGAAATGACCCCCGACGCAATTCTTTCCGCCTGGATTCGCGACAAGCTCGGCCACAAACCGCGCGACATCGCCTTGTTCCGGCGTGCGCTCACGCATGGCAGCCAGGGCGGGCCCTCCTATCAGCGGCTCGAATTTCTCGGCGATCGCGTCCTCGGCCTGTCGATCGCGGCCTGGCTCTATGCTCAATTCCCCGACGATCCCGAAGGCAAATTGTCCGCGCGCCTCAATGCGGTGGTAAGCCGCGAGGCATGTGCAGAGGTCGGCCGCGATATCGGCGCGCCCGCGCATCTGATCCTCGGCAAACAGGCGCGCGAGGATGGAGCGCAGTCGAGCGACAATGTCGTCGGCGACGTGGTCGAGGCGCTGATCGGCGCGCTGTATCTCGAGGCGGGGCTCGACGGCGCCGCGGCCTTCGTGCGCCGCGCCTGGGACGGCAAGCTCGATCCTCGCGGCGAGGCGCCCAAGCATCCCAAATCGGCGCTCCAGGAATGGGCCGCCGCGCGTCAATGCGCGCCGCCCGTCTACAAGCTGATCGGCCAGTCTGGCCCACATCACGCGCCCATCTTCACGGTCGAGGTCACGGTCGGCGGCAAGCGCGGCGGCCGCGCCACCGCCGAAGGATCGTCCAAGCAGGAGGCGGAGACCGCCGCCGCCATCGCTTTGCTCAAGGAACTTACATGACCGAACGCTGCGGCCTGATCGCCGTGGTCGGCGCCCCCAATGCGGGCAAGTCGACCTTGGTCAATGCGCTCGTCGGCCAGAAAGTCGCGATCGTCAGCCCCAAGGCGCAGACCACGCGCACGCGGCTGATGGGGATCGCGATCGAGGGCGAGGCGCAGCTTCTGCTCGTCGATACGCCTGGCATCTTCGATCCCCGCCGCCGGCTCGACCGCGCGATGGTCGCCGCCGCCTGGGGCGGGACCGAAGGCGCGGACCTGATCGCTTTGGTGATCGACGCCAAGGGCAAGTTCAACAGCAGCGCGCGCGCGCTCGTCGATCAGGTCGCCACGCGCCCCGAGTCCAAGATCGTGATCCTCAACAAGGTCGATGTCGCGGACAAGGAACCCATGCTCGCGCGCGCCGCCGAATTGCAGGCGATGCTCGATCCGCGGGCGATCTTCTTCGTCTCAGCCTTGTCAGGCGACGGCGTGCCCGAGCTCAAGCACGAGCTCGCGAAGCGCATGCCCGAGGGGCCCTGGCATTTCCCCGAGGATCAGGTCTCCGACGCGTCCGAGCGCATGCTCGCCGCCGAGGTCACGCGCGAGCAGCTCTACCTGCAATTGCGCGCCGAGCTGCCCTACGACAGCGCGATCGAAACCGAGAAATATGAGGAACGCCGCGACGGATCGATCGCGATCCATCAGCAGATCCTCGTCGCGCGCGACACCCAGCGCGCGATCATCCTCGGCCATCGCGGCGCGCGGTTGAAGGAAATTGGCCAGAAAGCGCGTGAAGAACTGAGCCGTATCACCGGCCAGACCGTCCACCTCTTCCTCCACGTGAAGGTCAATCCGCGCTGGGAAGAGGATCGTAGCCTCTATCAGGAAATCGGGCTCGACTGGGTCGATTGATAGCCTTTGGGCCGGAATCCGAACGATTCGAAGCCGGGCTGCGATGCTCCAATATCGGTGAACGCTGGAACCCGGCCACCCGTCAGGCTTTGAATCGGCCTCGCAACGAGGATTTGGGCAATGGCAGCGCGGGCCTATTGGCAAGGACAGATCAGGCTGGCGCTGGTCTCGATTCCGGTCGAGATATATTCCGCCACCAAGAGCGGTGCGACGGTCGCGTTCAACCAGATCCACGAACCATCGGGCAAGCGCATCAAATATGAGAAGGTCGCCCCCGGCATCGGCCCAGTCGATCCCGAGGAGATCGTCAAGGGCTACCAATATGAGAAGGGCAAATATGTCCTTCTGACCGACGAGGAGATCGAGGCGGTCAAGCTCGAGAGCAAGAAGACGCTCGAGCTCACCCAGTTCGTCGATGCGGGCGACATCGACGCCATCTATTATGACAAGCCTTATTATGTCGTCCCCGCCGACGATCTGGCCGAGGAGGCGTTCGTCGTGCTGCGCGAGGCGCTGCGCAGGGCGAAGAAGGTCGGCCTCGGCCAACTCGCGCTGCGCGGCCGCGAATATGTTGTGAGCCTCAAGCCCTGTGGCCGCGGCATGGTGCTGGAGACCTTGCGCTACGCCGACGAGGTCAACAAGGCCGCCTCCTATTTCCGCGACATTGCCGATGCGAAGCCCGACGAGGATCTGCTCGATCTCGCCGCCACATTGATCGACAAGAAGACCGGCCCCTTCCACCCGGACGAATATCATGACCGCTACGTCGACGCGCTCAAGGAGCTGATCGCGCGCAAGCGCAGGGGCAAGACGATCGAGACCGAGGAAGAGGAAACGCCGGCCCAGTCGCGCGGCTCGAACGTGGTCGATCTGATGGCGGCGCTCAAACGCTCGCTGGAGCGGCCCGGTGCCGCCAATGACGAACAGGTGAAGACCAGGCCGGCCAAGGCCCCTGCGCGCGCCAAGAACGACAAGCCTGCGCGCAAGGCTCCGGCACGGAAACGGGCCTAGCATGGGCAAGCTTTGTTCGCCTGCGAAAGCCGGGGCCCAGGCCCTCTCGCAGATCTGGACCCCGGCTTCCGCCGGGGAACGCTGAATGGCAAAACGAACCGACCCCCTCGCGAAATACAATGCCAAGCGCGACTTCACGAAGACCGCCGAGCCGGCCGGCGTCGCCGCAAACACCGGCCGCAATATCTTCATGGTCCAGAAGCATGACGCGACCCGGCTCCACTGGGATTTCCGGCTCGAACTCGACGGCGTGCTCAAAAGCTGGGCGGTGACGCGCGGGCCCTCCCCCAATCCCGACGACAAACGTCTCGCCGTCCGCACCGAAGACCATCCCCTCGCTTATGCGACGTTCGAGGGCACGATCCCCAAGGGCCAATATGGCGGCGGCACCGTGATGCTGTGGGATCGCGGCACCTGGAGGCCCGTGCCCGGCAAGAATCCGCGCAAGACGCTCGAGGAAGGCCATCTCCATTTCACGCTCGACGGCGAGCGGATGAAGGGCGAATGGCTGTTGATCCGCCTCAAGCCGCGCGGCAACGAGCGCACCGAAAATTGGCTGCTGCGCAAGGTCGACGATCAATATGCCGGCGGCAGCGGCGATCTTGTCGATCGCTGCCTGACGAGCGTCGCGACGGGGCGCACCATGACCGAAATAGCAGCGGGCAAGGGCGGCAAGAGCCAGTGGGACTCGAACCGCGACGGCAATGATCAACCCGGTGTCGCGACACCGCCGCCCAAGCCGGTCAAGGTCAAGCGCGCGGCAAAGGGCACAGGCAAGATGCCGCCCTTCCGCGCGCCCCAGCTCGCCACCCTAGTCGATCATGTACCGTCCGGCTCCAGCTGGATGCACGAGATCAAATATGACGGCTACCGCACCTTGCTCGCGGTCGGCGGCGGCAAGGCAAAGGCCTATACCCGCACCGGGCTGGACTGGTCGGATCGCTTCGCCCCGGTCGTCGCGACGGCGGCCGGACTGGAGGGCTCGGCGCTGATCGATGGCGAGGTCGTCGCGCTCGATAAGGACGGCCGTCCCAGCTTCCAGGCGCTTCAGGCTAGTCTGAAGGAGGGCAGCGGCAATCTCGCTTATTTCGCCTTCGATCTGCTCACGATCGACGGCGAGGACCTGACCGCACTCCCCAATCTCGACCGCAAGGAAAGGCTCAAGCACCTGCTGACCGACGCTTCCGAACCGATCCGTTTCTCGGACCATGTCCTTGGGCATGGCGAGGAACTGTTCGACAGGCTGTGCAAGCAGGGGCTCGAGGGCGTTGTCTCGAAACGCGTCGATGCCCCCTACCGCGTCGACAAGCGCACCCAGACCTGGCTCAAGGTCAAGTGCCTCCACCGGCAGGAATTGGTGATCGTCGGCTGGACGCCCTCGGACAAGGGCCGCGGCTTTCGCGCCTTGCTGCTCGGCCTGCACGAGAATGGCAGGCTGCGTTATGCCGGCAAGGTCGGCACTGGCTTCGGCATGGCACAGATTGACGACCTCATGACCAGGATGAGTCCGCTCGAACGCAAGACGCCGACCGTCGATGCGCCGCGTGCGGCGGTGCGCGGCGCGCACTGGACCGCGCCCAAGCTCGTCGCCGAGATCGCCTTCACCGAATGGACCGACGAAGCCCTGCTCCGCCACCCCAGCTTCATCGCGCTGCGCGAGGATAAGCCGGAAAGCGAAGTCGTGCGGGAGGTGCCCGTCGATCCCCCCTCCCCTTCAGGGGAGGGGTCGGGGGGGGGCCCGGGCCCCAAGCGCGACGCCAGAAAAGGAGGCCCCACCCCAACCCCTCCCCTGAAGGGGAGGGGCTCGCAGTTGGTGACCATCTCCCATCCCGATCGCGTCATCTATCCCGAAAGCGGCATCACCAAGGGCCAGCTCGCCGATTATTATATGCTGATGGCCGGTCCGATCCTCGACTGGCTCGCGGATCGCCCGGTCAGCCTCGTCCGCTGCCCGCAAGGCCGCGCCAAGCAATGCTTTTTCCAGAAACATGATGCCGGCAGCTTCGGCGACGCGGTCAAGCATGTCCCCATCCGCGAGAAGGACGGGCATGAGGAACCCTATCTTTACGTCGACGATGCCCGCGGCATGCTCACCTGTGTCCAGATGGGCGCGATCGAATTTCACGGCTGGGGCTCGAAGGTCGCCGATGTCGAGAAGCCCGACCGTCTCGTCTTCGATCTCGACCCCGACGTGGGGCTGGATTTCGACGAAGTGAAGAAAGCGGCGTTCCAGCTCCGCGACGTGCTGGGCGAGATCGGCCTCGCCACCTGGCCGATGCTGTCGGGCGGCAAGGGCGTGCATGTCGTCGCGCCGCTCGATGCAAGCCGTGACTGGAATGTGGTCAAGGATTTCGCCAGCCGCTTCTCCAAGGCGCTTGCGCAGGCTCATCCCGAACGCTTCACCGCCAATATGAAAAAGGTCGAGCGCCGCGGCCGCATCTTTCTCGACTGGCTGCGCAACCAGCGCGGTGCGACCGCGGTGCTTCCCTATACGGTGCGGGCCCGGCCTCACGCCACCGTCGCCGCGCCGGTCACCTGGGATGAGCTCGACGATATCGACGCGGCCGGGCATTTCACCATCGCCGACGCGGAGAAACTGCTCAAACGCGCCGAATCCAGGTCGCTGCGCGACTGGGGCAAGGCCGACCAGCAACTGCCCGATCTTTAAACCGGCGGATCCTGACCGGGAATCGCCCACCCTCGCAACGTCGGTCCGGTTGCCTTGGCCCCGAAGGCGGGTTTATAGCCCTCGCGACCCATCCGGGTCCTAAAGGAAGGGCTAGGCATCCCTTGGGGACGGCGCGGCAGAATCTTCAATCGGAAAGCGGAGCCGTGCTCGATACCAGCCTGTCGGAAAGCGAAGCGCCCGAGCCGCTCGAGCTCGATCCCTTCGGTTTCCATCCCGAGGCATCCAGCCGGATCCAGGGCCTGGGCGGCCATGGTCCGACCGCGGATCCGGACTATGCCTTTCACACCGCTTATGTCGAAGCCGCGCCCGGCCGCGCGATCTTCACCGTGCGATTCGAGGGGCTCCAGGCCAAATCGGGCACGCTCGTGCTGCGCGTCCACATGGTCTCGTCCGAACCAGGCGCGCGCGCGCGCCTGGTCAATAGCGAGCGGATCGCGCTCAATCGCCTGATCGCGATCGGCGGCGAATTTTCGATCGCGTTCGAGGGCTTTCGCGAGGTCAGCTTCGCGCTTGTCGGCCAGATCCAGGGCGAGACCGATGCGTCCGCCGACGGGCTGACCGTGACGCTCGACCGGCCCGCCGATCCCAATGCGCGCGCGGATTATGGCGCCGAAGCCAAGGGCACGATCTACGGCAAGACCCCGCTCCGGCCCGCACCCTTCCTGCTGTCGACCGCGCCGCCGACGCTGGCCGATCCGGTAACGCAGGTCGCCACGGGCAAGCAATTGCGTGAGCCGGTCGCGGGCGGCTGGATCGCGCGCCTGCGGCCCAAGGGCACGTCCGGGCCCGAACATTGGCGCAAGGCGTACACGCTGCAGGCACTGCGCCGCTATGGCATGCTCGAGCAGGGCGCGCTCGGCGTCGGCTTCGAACGTTCGCCCAGCGGCATGCCCGCCGCGCTCGCGGCGATGGGAACCAGGGTGGTCACCACTTTCCCCACGCGCGCGGGCTCGCAGCCCAAGGCGGCGGCGCTCAAGCGCGACCTCGCCGACCGCGCGCCGTGCAGCAAGGCCGTGTTCGACGAGAATGTCTCCGCGCGCGTCGGCTCGTGGCGCCGCATCCCCGAAGATCTGGTCAATTTCGACTTCCTGTGGTCGGCGCGCGCGAATGAGGCGCTCTATTCGGTCGCGGCGGCCGCCAAGTTCGTCGAGGATGCGATGGGCTGCCTGCGTCCCGGCGGGCTCGCCGTCCACACGTTCAGCTACGATCTCACCCCGTCGGGCCGCTCGATCCCCTCGACCGAGCGCATATTGATGCAGCAGGGCGATATCGAGCGGATCGCACTCCTGCTCGTGTCGCGCGGGCATGAGGTGGCCCAGTTCAAGATCGACGCTACCGACCCGATCCTGGCGCCCGGCGTCGGCGAGGATGCCGAGCACCGGACCATGGACCATACGATGGTCGGCCTGATCGCCCGCCGGGTTCCGCTGCCGGACTGACGCCAGGGCTGCGGATCAAAGGCGCGCCGCATCGCCGGAGTCGGGTTCAGCAAAGCCGAATCAACGCTAAATCCGGCTCAATATCCCATCAGGGCCAGCACCTCGCGCCGGCTGCGTTCGTCGTCGCGGAATACGCCCATCATGCGGCTGGTGGTCATCGACACGTCGTGCGTGCGCACGCCGCGCCCGGTCATGCAGCCATGCGCCGCCTCGATTACCACCGCCACGCCCTGCGGCTGGAGATGGTCCCAGATGCAATCGGCGATTTGCGCGGTCAGCCTTTCCTGCACCTGCAACCGCCGCGCGAAGCCGTGCAGCACGCGCGCCAGCTTGGATATGCCGACCACACGATTCCTGGGCAGATAGGCGATCGCGGCCCGGCCGACGATCGGCGCGAGATGATGCTCGCAATGCGACTGAAACGGTATGTCCTTCAACAGCACGATATCGTCATAGCCGCCCACCTCCTCGAACACGCGGTCGAGATGGTGACCCGGATCCTCGCCATAACCCTGGCAATATTCCTTCCAGGCGCGCGCGACGCGTTTCGGCGTGTCGCGCAGGCCTTCGCGCGCGGGATCGTCCCCCGCCCAGCGCACCAGGGTACGGATCGCTTCTTCGACCTCTTCGGGCACGGGAAGCTTATTGGCGAAGTCGTCTTCGGGTTCGATGGTGCCGGTCATGGCGGTTCCTTTAGCGGAATCTGGGGGCGAGGCGACAGACAAAGCCATTTTATTAGCGCGCGACTATTCTCATATGCGCGGAAGCCATTGAAATTCCCCGTTCGGTAGCGCTATCCTGGACGGATGGATGCGTTGGGGACCGCACGGCTGACGGAGGCGCAACGCGCCAGCCGGCTTCATTTCATGCAGCGCAAGACCGCCAAACAGATCGCGATCGAGCGGCGCCGCCCGCAAACGCACGCGCGCGCTGATCGACGCCGCGCGCCTGCCCGACGTCCGGATCGTCGATCACGTGGGTATCTTTGATGACGTCTATGCTTTCCACCGACGATCTCAACGCGCTTGCCGATGGCCTGAGCGAGGCCGCCAAGCGCCTGCGCGAGGCCGCCGCCGCGCCGCCCGAAAGCCAAGCCAACGCGGCCGGCTTCGCCCGCCGGATCCTCGCGGCACGCGGGCGCCTCTCCCAGTTCGTCGATTCCGATCTGTTTGCGGATCCCGCGCGCGACATATTGCTCGACCTGTTCGTCGCGGGCGAGGAAGGCCGGCGCATCTCGATCTCGAGCTGCTGCATCGCCGCCTCGGTCCCGCCCACCACCGCGCTGCGCTGGATCGGCATGCTCAAGAAGCGCAACCTGATCCAGGAATCGGTCGATCCCGGCGACGGCCGCCGCAAATGGCTCAGCCTCACGCCGAAGGTGCATGACGCGATGCGCGATTATGTGAATGCGGTGGCGGGGATGTTCATAATCGGACGGTAGCCGCCCTGCTCGTCCCCCACTCCAATCGTCGTTGCGAGGAGCGCAGCGACGAAGCAACCCAGCCCCACCGCGTTAATTCGGGGACACAATACTAATTTATAGGTCAATTCACCGCCGGCCGCAGCCGATAACTCAGCGCCTCGGCGATATGCACCCGGCCCACGCGTTCCGCCCCCGCCAGATCGGCGATCGTCCGCGCCACCCGCAACACCCGCGTATAGCCCCGCGCCGACAGCCCCATCGCCGCCGCGGCCTGCGCCAGCAGCGCCCGCCCCGCCTCGTCCGGGCCCGCCGCCGCTTCCAGCACCTCGCCATCCGCCTCGGCATTGGTGCGCAAGCCTTGCGCCGCATAGCGCGCGGTCTGGGTCGCGCGCGCCGCCTCGACCCTTGCGCGCACCTCGCCCGAGCCCTCACCGGGCGGCGGCAACACCAGGTCCGCCGCGCCGACCGCCGCCACCTCGACATGCAGGTCGATCCGGTCGAGCAAGGGCCCCGAAACGCGCGCCTGATAATCCTGCGCACAGCGCGGCGCGCGGCTGCACGCCCGCGCGGCGTCCCCCAGATAGCCGCACCGGCACGGATTCATCGCCGCCACCAACTGCACCCGCGCGGGGAAGGTCACATGCCCGTTGGCGCGTGCGATCTGGACCTTGCCCGTCTCCAGCGGCTGGCGCAGCGAATCCAGCACCGCGCGCTGGAATTCCGGCAGTTCGTCGAGGAACAATACGCCCAGATGCGCGAGGCTGACCTCGCCCGGCCGCAGCTTGAGCCCGCCACCGACCAAAGCCGGCATCGACGCCGAATGGTGCGGGCTGCGGAACGGCCGCGCGCGCGACAGCCGCCCGCCGTCGAGCGTGCCCGCGACGCTCGCCACCATCGAGACTTCCAGCGCCTCGGCCGGGGTCAAATCGGGCAATATTCCGGGCAGGCACGCCGCCATCAGCGATTTTCCCGCACCGGGCGGACCCGCCATCAGCAGGTTATGCCCGCCCGCCGCCGCAATCTCGAGCGCGCGCTTGGCGCTCTCCTGCCCCTTCACCTGGCGCAGATCGGGGCCGGGGCCGGGCGCCGGCGCCTCGCCCGCCAGCGGCTGCGGCAGGGGCCGCACGCCCCGGAAATGATCCAGCAGGGCCATCAGATCGGGCGCGGCGACCAGCTCGATCGACCCCGCCCACGCCGCCTCTGCCCCCTGCGCCGCCGGGCAGACGAGGCCGAGATCGCGTTCCGAGGCGTGCAGCGCGGCCAGCAGCACGCCGGGCGTCGATGCGATCCGCCCGTCCAGCCCAAGCTCGCCGACCACGACGTAAGAGGCCAAGGTCTCCGCATCGACCACGCCCATCGCGCCCAACAGCCCGAGCGCAATCGGCAGATCGTAATGCGATCCCTCCTTGGGCAGATCGGCGGGCGACAGGTTCACCACGATCCGCTTGGGCGGCAGCGCGAGCCCGATCGCCGACAGCGCGCCGCGCACGCGCTCGCGGCTCTCCGCCACCGCTTTGTCGGCCAGGCCGACCACGATGAAGTTGGGCAAACCGGGTATGACCTGCACCTGCACCTCGACCGCGCGCGCCTCCAGCCCCAGGAATGCCACCGTCGAAACCAGCGCGACCAAATCGATTCCCCCCTTTTGTTCTCATCTTCATAACCGCGTTCGGATCAAAAAGGATAGGCCCGACGCGCATTGACTTCGGTTCGGATACGAAACATCCTCCGTTGCGGGGGGACATGACCATGGCGACGGCACTGCGGCGTGATCCTTGGAAAGTCGGTTTCTTCCTGCTGGTCGTGGCCAGCATCCTCGTGGTGCTGTGGGTGGACGAGCGTTTCCTGATCACCCCCGCCGATCATGAGTGGGTGCATATCGCGCCCTTCCAGGGCAAATTGCTGATCCACGGTCTGACCGGCGCCACGGCGCTGCTGATCGGCCCGTTCCAATTCTCCGGTCGGTTGCGCGCCGCGCGGCCAAAGCTGCATCGCTGGATGGGGCGCATCTATGTCGGCGCGGTCGCGATTTCGGCGCCGCTCGCCGCCTGGATCGGCTATCATTACGAACAGCCGATCACCGCGCCCGAGCAGATTGCGCAGGGCGGTTTCTGGTTCGTCTGCACCTTGATGGCGCTGCTCTGCGCACTCCGGCGGCAATTCCCCGTCCACAAAGTGTGGATGATGCGCAGCTACGGCTTCTGCCTCGTCTTCGTGGCGAGCCGGGTTCCCGACGCCTTGCCCGGCTTTCGCTGGACCGACGCGATGCTCGCGCATACCTTATGGTGGTTGATCGCCTTCGCGCTCATCGGGCCCGACCTGATCCTCACCTCGCGCGCCTTGTGGAGCCGCAAACGCCGCACCGCCTGATCGGCCTAGGTCAGCATCCGCCTGCCACGATCCTGCCCGATTCCGGCGCAGGGGTCTTGCACAAGTAATACACCGCCCTCATCTTCAACCGATGGAGAGCAAACCCCGATCGCGTTGGCGCCTATGGTGGATGGCGCTCGGCTGGCTGCTGATCGCGCTGATTCCCTTCATCGGCCCGATTCCCGGCCCCGGCGGCATCCTGCTGCTTGCGGCGGGTGCGACATTGCTGATCCGCAATTCAACCTGGGCCAAGCGCCATTATGTCCGGATGAAACGGCGCTGGCCGCGGCTGGGCCGGCTCACCGACAAGGCGATGCGGCGGGACAAAAGCGCGGCCCAGGCGATTGACTAGGCTCGCGGATTCGCATAGGGGCGCAGGCCTTGACGGCCGCCGCGCGATCGGCGGCTTTTTGCATTACGAATACAGAGGCGGAAAAGATGAAGCGGACCTATCAGCCGAGCAAGCTCGTGCGCAAGCGTCGTCACGGTTTCCGTGCTCGCAGTGCGACGGTTGGCGGCCGCAAGGTGCTCGCCGCCCGTCGCGCGCGCGGTCGCGCCAAGCTTTCGGCCTGAGCCCCGGCGCTTCCGTGCTACGCCGTCTCGTGCGGCGTTCGGAATTCCTCGCTGCCAATGCCGGCAAGCGCGTCCCTATGCCGGGTTTCGTGCTGCTCGTCCGAGAGCGCGCGGATGACGATCCCGCCATGGGCGTGGGTTTCACCGTCACCAAGAAAATCGGCAACGCGGTCGTGCGAAATCGCATGAAGCGCCGGTTCCGGTCGCTCGCGCGCGAAATCCTGCCCGAATCCGGCGTGGCCGGGGCCGATCATGTGCTGATCGGCCGTTCGGGCGGACTCGAACGCGATTATGCCCTCCTGGGAAGCGAGTTGCACAAGGCACTCGGCAAGGCCCGCGGCGCAAAGGCATGATCGAGCGCCCGCTCATCTGGCTCGCGCGCCTGTGGCAAATCGGCCCGTCGCGCGTGATTCCGCCGACGTGCCGCTACACGCCGTCATGCTCTGCCTATGCGATCACCGCCTGGTCGCGCTATGGAGCGCTCGCCGGTTCTTGGCTGGCACTCAAGCGTATTTTTCGATGCCATCCCTGGGGCGGGTGCGGCGTCGATCCAGTTCCTCCTAAGACCCAAAGGTAGCCGTCACTCGTGCAAAACCAGCGCAACCTGATCCTGGCCGTTGTGTTGTCCTGCCTGGTCTTCCTGGGCTGGACCTTCCTGTCCGCGCGCTTCTTTCCCGTGGCGGCACCGCCTTCGACCCAGATCGTCAACGGCAAGCAGGTCGCGCTCCCCACCCCCGAATCGCAGGCCAACCAGCCCACGCGGGTGCGCGACCGCGCGATCGTGCTGGCCGAAAGCCCGCGTATCCAGATACTGACGCCGCGCGTCGCTGGCTCGATCAACCTCAAGGGCGCGCGGATCGACGATCTGACGCTGACCGATCACCGCGAGACCGTCGCCAAGGATTCGCCCCCCGTCCGCCTGCTCTCGCCGGGCGGCACGCAGGATGCCTATTTCGCGCAATTCGGCTGGAGCGGCCAAAGCGTGCGGCTCCCCGGCGCGGACACGATCTGGACCGCCGATGGCAACCGCCTCACGCCCGACAAACCCGTCACGCTCAGCTGGAACAACAATCAGGGCCAGCTCTTCCGCATCACCATCTCGGTCGACCGGAATTATATGTTCTCGGTCCAGCAGAGCGTCGAGAATGCCGGACCTGGCGCGATCGTCGTCCGTCCTTATGGCCTGATCAGCCGCATCGGCGCGTCGAAGGATGCCTCCGCCTGGAACATGCATACCGGCCCGATCGGGACGTTCGACGGCAAGACCAATTATTCGGTCAACTATAAGGATCTCGACAAGGCCGGTTCGGCCGGCACGCGCTTCAGCACCACCGGCGGCTGGATCGGCTTCGGCGACAAATATTGGCAGACGGCCCTGGTGCCGGCGCAGGATGCCGCGGTCGATGCGGGTTTCCGTGCGGGTGCCGGCAGCGTCTACCAGGCCGACGTCGCGGGCGCCCAGCAGGTCGTCGCTCCGCATGCCGTCAGCACCACCACCCAACGCCTGTTCGCTGGCGCCAAGGAAGTCGCCGTGCTCGACGGCTACAAGAAAGCGGGCGTGCCGCAGTTCGACCATGCGATCGACTGGGGCTGGTTCATCTGGTTCGAACAACCGATCTTCTATCTGCTCGACTGGCTGTTCCGCCACATCGGCAATTTCGGCGTCGCGATCATCTGCCTGACGATCATCGTCCGCGCGATCCTGTTCCCGGTCGCGCAGCGCCAGTTCGCGTCAATGGCCGCGATGCGCAAGGTCCAGCCCAAGATGAAGGCGCTGCAGGAGCGCCACAAGGAGGACAAGCCCCGCCTCCAGCAGGAGATGATGAAGCTCTATCAGGAAGAGAAGATCAACCCGCTCGGCGGCTGCCTGCCAATCTTCATCCAGTTCCCGATCTTCATCGCGCTCTACAAGGTGCTGTCGCTCTCGATCGAGATGCGCCACCGGCCGTTCGTGCTGTGGATCCGCGATCTGTCGTCGCCCGATCCGCTGACGCCCGTCAACCTGTTCGGGCTGCTGCCGTTCAACCCGCCGCCGATGCTGCATCTGGGCCTGCTCGCGATCATGCTTGGCGTCACGATGTGGGCGACGATGCGTCTCAGCCCGCAGCAGATGGACCCCACGCAGCAGCAGGTGATGCAGTTCATGCCGTGGATGATGATGTTGTTCTTCGCGCCGCTCGCGGCCGGGTTGCAGCTTTATTACGTCGCGAACAATCTGCTCACCCTGCTCCAGCAGCAGATGCTGTACGCGCGGTCCGGGCTCAACGACGAGCCCAAGACATGACCGAAGAGGATGCGGAAAAGGATGCGCTGATCGAGGCAGCGCGCAAATTGTTCGCCGGCCCGGTTGCGTTCCTCAAGTCCGCGCCCGGGCTGCAATTCCTGCCGCCCGACGACGTGCCGGAGGTTGCCTTTGCCGGCCGCTCCAATGTCGGAAAATCGTCGCTGCTCAACGCGCTCGCCAACCGCAACGCCCTCGCGCGCACCTCGAACACGCCGGGGCGCACGCAGGAGCTGAACTTCTTCGACGTGGGCGATCCGCTCAAGCTGCGGCTGGTCGACATGCCCGGCTACGGCTTCGCCGAAGCGCCCAAGGACGTGGTGCGCAAATGGCGCCACCTCGTGAACGATTACTTGCGCGGCCGCCCCAAGCTCAAGCGCGCGCTCGTGCTGATCGACAGCCGCCACGGCATCAAGCCGGTCGATATCGAGGTGATGGAGATGCTCGACAAGGCCGCCGTCTCCTACCGCTTGGTCCTCACCAAGTCCGACAAGATCAAGGCGAGCGAGCTGGCGGGGGTGCGCGAACGCACCGAAACCGAAGCCCGCAAACACCCCGCCGCGCACCCCGACATCATCGCCACCTCGAGTGAAAAAGGCGGCGGCATCCCCGAACTGCGCGCCGCGGTGCTGGAAGCGGTGCTCGCCTGAACCTATCGTCAGCCCGGGCTTGACCCGGGCTCCCGCTTTTCTTCTTTTTTGGGACGAGCTAGGCGCTAACCCGCGTCGTCAATCTCGCGGTCGGCCTCTTCCATGAAATCGCGCGCGGCCTCCAGGTCTTCCTCATCCCTGAACGCCTCCTCGGCCGCAGGCGCGACGCCCAGCATGTACATCAGGCACCACAGAGCGAAACGGCGGTCGCCATCGTGCTCCAGCCCGAACTGCACGCGCAAGAGCTCGACGCCCGAAACCAACCGCTCGGGCTCCAGCGTGTCGATGTCCGCGGTTCCGAAGAAGCGGATCAGCAGATCGTCGAAATCCATCCCCCGCCTCTACGCGCATCGGGCGATTTGCCAAGCGTGCCGTCAGGCGCAGGCGGCGCTTCCGTCCGGCCGCGACGCCTCCAGCGTCTTGAGCCATTTCGCGCGCAGCACCGCCGGCCGCTCGGGGAATCTTTCGTCCAGGAATTGCGCATCCGCCACGCGATCGAGCCGGAAATGGCGGAAGTCCCGCCGTAATTCGCACCACCCGACCAGCAACCGCGCGCTATTGAGATAGCCGATCGCGATCGGCCAGATCACGCGCTCAGTCGCGCGGTCCTCGACGTCGCGATAGGCGATCGCCATCTTACGGCCCGACCTGATCCAGGCGCGCGCCAGCCCTGCGTCCAGCCGGTCGGGCGGGATCTGCCAGCCCGAGCCAGGCACTGTCCGCGCCGCCGCGTCGAGCAGCAACGGCCGCAGGTGCGGCGGCACCGACGCCCCGATCTTCGCGATCAGGTCCTTAGCCGCGCGCGCCAGGCTGGGGTCGCCATGCCCCTCCACCCATTGCGCGCCCAGCACCGCCGCCTCCAGCTCGTCCGCGGTCAGCATTAATGGCGGCAGGTCGAAGCCACGCTCCAGCACATAGCCGACCCCTGCCTCGCCCCGGATCGGCACGCGCTGGCCGATCAGCGCGGCAATGTCGCGATAGACCGAACGTTTCGACGTCTCGAGCTCGCCCGCGATCGCGTCGGCGGTCACGGGGCGCGAGGATCGGCGGAGGATCTGGATGATCTGGAAGAGGCGGTCGGCGCGTCGCATTTCTGATGCCTAGACCCATGCTGCTGACAGCAAGGTGGCAGCAGCATGGCATTAAGTCCACTTTTCAAACCAGCAAGGGAGACGGGCAATGCTAAAAACCTATCAGGGAAGCTGCCATTGCGGGGCGGTGCGCTACGAGGCGGATATCGATCTTGAGGAGGGCACCGGCCGCTGCAATTGCTCGGTCTGTGCCAAGCGCCGTTTCTGGGGCACGACCGTACGACCCGAGCAATTCCGCCTGCTGAGCGGCGAACAGGCGTTGGGCGACTATCAGTTCAACACCAACAGCGTGCATCATCGCTTCTGCAGCACCTGCGGCACGCCAACCTTCGGCCATGGCTATATCGCGGAGGTGGGTGGCGCCTTCTATTCGATCAGCCTCGCCACATTGGACGGTGCCGAGTCCGACCTCGCCGAGGCCCCGATCAAATATATGGACGGCGCCAACGACAATTGGTGGAGCCCGCCGGCGGAGGTGCGGCACCTGTAACTCCTTTCTCCTTGGGGGAGAGGTCGGGTGAGGGTCATGTCCGAAGAAGCTCGATGCCTCTAAGGACATTAATTGTCGCACGCACCCTCATCCGGCGCTACGCGCCACCTTCTCCCTCAAGGGGAGAAGGGAGCAAAGAGGGACAGCATGAAGATCATCGTCGGCAACAAGGCTTATTCCTCCTGGTCGCTGCGCGGCTGGCTCGCGCTCAAGCAATCGGGCCTGCCGTTCGAAGAAGAGGTCGTCTCGCTTTTCGACGAGGCCTGGCCGATGCGCCGCGAGCAGCCCGACATCGCGCCGTCGGGGGGCAAGGTGCCGATCCTGTGGGATGGCGATGTCGCGGTGTGGGAAAGCCTCGCGATCATCGATTATCTCGCCGACAAGGTCGGGTCCGACCGCTTCTGGCCCACCGACGGCGCGGCGCGCGGCTTCGCCCGCTCGATCGCGAGCGAAATGCATGCGGGCTTCATCAATCTCCGCCAGGAATGCCCGACCCTGTTCCGCCGCACCTTTCCGACTAAAATGATCAGCCCGGAGGCACAGGCCAATGTCGATCGCATCGTCCACCTCTGGAGCGAGGCGCTGACCCGCTTCGGCGGCAATGGCGGCGATGGGGACGGCTTTCTGTTCGGCGCCTTCTCGGCCGCCGACATCATGTACGCGCCGGTGACGATCCGCTTCACCAATTACAACCTGCCCGTTCCCGATTTCGCGCTCGATTATTGCCGCCGCGTCCAGGCGCATCCCTTCTTCAAGCAATGGCTCGACGCCGCGCACAAGGAAGAATGGCTAATCGAGAAGTTCGAGCGGGAATAGCCGCACGGCGCTGCCAATTCCGGCTAACCCGCCCGGCCTGAACCTGCTACGGCGGCGCCGCTATCGCGATTGAGTCGGACTGTTCGACGGACGCGTGATTGCCCGCCTGACCGACCCTTCACGATGACCGGCGCCGGCCCCGACGGCCGGCAAGTGATGCCCTTTCAAGCGGCGTCGCGCCGCTGGGCATCGAAACGGGGACATCGGTCATGTCGGCAACCCCTCTCACGCGCAGAAGCTTCCTCTATGCCAGCACTTCGATCGCGGGCGCGCTTGCCTTCGTAGCCCCGCTTTCGCCCGCGCACGCGCAGGCCGCGGCGCCTCCCGATGCGCCCACCCTCGCCCGGCTACCCGCCGCGCCGCCCGCGCATGCGACCGCGCTCGGAGACGGCCCGATCGCCAGCGCCGCCGCCCAAAGCGCATCCGATCCGTCGATCCGCCCCTTCCATTTCCACGCCTCCGACGAGGAGCTGGCCGACCTCAGGCGCCGCATCCGCGCCACCCGCTGGCCCGAGCGCGAGAATGATCCGACGCAGGGCGTCAGCCTCGCCACCGCGCGCAAGCTCGCAGCCTATTGGGCCGACCATCACGACTGGCGCCGCGCAGAGACGCAGCTCTTCGCCCATCCCCATTTCGTCACCGCCATCGACGGCGTCGACATTCATTTCATCCATGTCCGCTCGAAGCATGCGAACGCGCTGCCGATCGTGATCACCCACGGCTGGCCCGGATCTGTGATCGAGCAGTTGAAGATCATCGGCCCGCTCACCGACCCGACCGCTTATGGCGGCACCGCGACCGATGCATTCGACGTCGTCATCCCCTCGCTCCCCGGTTATGGTTTCTCCGGAAAGCCCGCGGTCAACGGCTGGGATCCGCAGCATATCGCACGCGCCTGGGCGGTGCTGATGACGCGTCTCGGCTACACGCGTTACGTCGCCCAGGGCGGCGACTGGGGCAATGCCGTGACCGAACAGATGGCGCTCCAGCAGCCGCCCGGCCTGCTCGCGATCCATACCAACATGCCCGCGACCGTCCCCAACGATCTCGCCCCGCTCATCCCCGGCGGCCCCGAACCGAAGGACCTCGACGCGCAAGAGAAGCATGCCTGGAACCAGCTCGTCGATTTCTATTCGAACGGGCTGGGCTATGCGCAGGAAATGGCGGGCCGGCCGCAGACGCTGTACGCGCTCGCGGACTCGCCGGTCGGCCTCGCCGCCTGGATCATCGACCACGATATCCGCAGCTACGACCTCATCGCGCGCGTATTCGACGGCGCGAGCGAGGGGCTGACGCGCGACGACATACTCGACAATATCACGCTCTATTGGCTCACCAACACAGCGGTCTCGTCGGCGCGCCTCTACCGCGAAAGCAAGCTCGCTTTCTTCGCACCGAAGGGCGTGCCCCTTCCCACCGGCGTCAGCGCCTTCCGCGACGAAATCTACCAGGCGCCCGAAAGCTGGACGCGCAAGGCCTATCCGCACCTCGTCTTCTACCGGCGCCATGACATGGGCACGCATTTTGCCGCGTGGGAGCAGCCGCTGGCGCTGACCGAGGACCTGCGCGAGACCTTCCGCAGCGTGCGAACCACCTGAACGAATTGGCCACACGGGCATCCTGTGGGCGGGTAGCAACGCCCTCCCACAGGCTGCCCTTTCAAATCGGCGCGACTTGCGCTATAGCAGTGCCGCTGACGTCGCATGCGACGGATATCGGGCCTGCCTCGGCTCCTCCCTTTGTCCCTTTCTAGCTCTGCCGAAGCCGGGATGTACCGCCGTTGGTCCATGCCCGTCATACTTGGGACAAGGATGCCCTTATGATCACCGGAACCGTTAAATTCTTCAACAGCGACAAGGGCTATGGCTTCATCGCACCGGAAGGCGGCGGCGACGACGCTTTCGTCCACATTTCCGCCGTTGAGCGCGCGGGCATGCACACGCTCGATAAGGACCAACGCGTCTCTTACGAGCTCGAGACCGATCGCCGCGGCAAGACCTCGGCCGTCAATCTCCAGTCCGCCTAATCGGATGCGAGCGGACGGCGGACCATATGGTCCGTCGTCCGCTTACCTCTACAGCCCAGTTTGGCAGGTGTCCGCGATCGACGCCGCCGCGGCTGCCCGCGGGCGTGAGCCCGCGCTGTAAAAACCCGGAGTACATCATGTCGAGAACCCCCGTACGCCCCTTCCTGATCGGCAAGGACGAAGACGGCGCGTTCCGGATCACGATCCGCGAGACCCGCTATAATTCGCAGCATTATCCGCTCGTCACGTCCACGCTGCAGCCGAACACCTTCAAGACCGCCGCTGCGGCACGCGCTTATGCGCGCGAGCAGTTCGGCGCGGTAGCCGCCGAAGTCGCCGTCCAGTAAACGGAGGCGGCGCCTAGCGCTCCGCCTCCGCCTTTTGGGTCAGGCCAGGTCGGTCAGGCTCAGCCCGCTCGCGATGACGTGATCCAGCTTGATCGCGGCGTCGAGCGCGCCGCCGGCGCCATGATCGTCGTAGAAGAGATAGGTATCGCTTCCCACGGTGACCGCCGCCAGGTCGGCCGTCCCTGCGTGACTCTGCAGCGCCTGCGTCGCCCACGCCGCCGCCGCATTGATCGTCGAGGCCGAGCCGTCGATTATTCCCGCCGGATGGAAGCCCAAAGCGAGCTTGTCGGTTCCGAACGTGAAGTCGGTGATCTCCTCAGTCGCATAAGCGGACGCACCCGTGGTCGTGAAGGTCGCGCAGCCGGCGGGGACGACGAACCTGTCCGCGCCCGCGCCGCCCGTCAGCACGTCGTGGCCGCCGTCGCCCATCAACCGGTCGTTGCCGTCGCCCCCGTTCAGCACGTCGTCGCCCGTTCCGCCCTGCAGATTGTCGTCGCCCGCCCCGCCCGATAGCGTGTCATTGCCTCCGCCACCCAGCAGATGGTCCGGGCCCGCATTGCCGGCAAGGTTGTCATTGCCCGCGTCGCCGTAGAGCACATCACTGCCGGTGCCGCCGGTGATCGTGTCGTTCCCCGCAAGCCCGCTGATCGTACCGCCCGCCGTGCCTGCCGTAATGGCATCGTCGCCCGCGGTCGGCGTGTGGCTCACCGTCGATGTACCGCCGTCCGCTGGCGCGGTGCCGGTGTCGACAGCGGCGGCATGTTGCGCGGCGAGCAGAGCGTCATAGCGCGGACTGCTGCTGTCGTAGATCGAGTCCAGCACGCCATAATAGCCGTAGGTCGAGTTGCCCGAGACGTCGTTATAGGCAAGAAAATCGGTGCCGCCCGCCGCCTTGAAGTCGGTGACCAGCTTCGAATAAAGATCGCCCATGCGCGGGTCGTTCATCAGCTCGCCGAAGAAGGTCTGGACCTTCGCCCGGTCCGTGGCGGAATAAGCGTTCGTGTCGAGATCCGCCCCGCCTTCATAGGCAACCAGCTGGAGGCCCGCCGAATGCGCCGCGGCGGCCGAACTGGTCAGCCACGTCCGGACCGTCGCCAGGCTGAAATCGGAGCTCAGCGAGCCGCCATATTCCAGCTCATGAAAGGCGGCGTCCTTGCCCGCCGTTCCAGAATTGACCCAGTTGAGGATCGTCGCGCGATCGGCGCTGTTGCCGCCCGCGCGGGCCATCTCGCCGCCGAAATAAGGCGCGATCGCATAATCCTGGAACAGGCTGGCGGCAGAGCCGAGGCCGGCTTTGGAAATGCCGTTCAGCATGTAGGGCATCAGGCCCGAATAGGACGCCTGGCCGGAGAGGACATCGACCGCCTGCCCGGCATGCGTGCCGGTGAAGACCTGGTGCGCGATGTCCGCGATCTGCGCCGATCGATAGCCGTAATAGATGTTGGCGCCGTGCGCGACCGTCGTGCCGTTGCCCCACAAGGCATTGGCCTGCGCCTGCGCGTAGCCATGCGCCGCGAAACCGGCATTCCAAACCTCGTTGGAATATTCGACATCAACCTTGAGCGTCGGGTCGAGATGGTCGCGGATATAGGTCAGCGCATTGGTGACATAGGCGTTATCGGCCTTGGTCGGCACATTGTACCACATATCGACATGCGCTTCGTTGGCGAGTTTGACCATCGCCTCCAGCGGCACGCCCTGGCTGTTCCCGCCCCCGGCGCCCGACCATGATCCGTCGCTCAGCGTGCTGCGCCCCGCCCAACTCACCGTCGGCGAGGCGTTGGTATTCTCCCACTCCATGAAGCGCGCGACGCCCCATTGCGAGACCTTCGAGACAAACTCCGGATTGAAGATCTCGCCCGCGTCGAACGACGACTGCTGGTCCGCGCGGACAAGGTGGACGTCGCTGATCGGATTGCTCGCGTTCAGCTGCGAGAAGGTGATCCCCGCCATCGGCTTGTCGTCGCCGCCCGTATAATCGAAAACGATCTTGCCCGCCGTCTGGCTGACGATCGTCGCGTTGCTGATCGAAACCTTCCCTGCGCCACCGCTATAGGTCAGCACATATTCGTCGGTCGGTGCCGCCGATTTAGGGTCCACGCCCACCGCCACGAACAGCGAGGACACGCCGGTGAGATGGGTGGGGTCGCCGTCCGCGTTCAAAGCCAGCGTGGCGCTGACATTGTGTCCCGAGGCATCCTTGGCGACCCACGCCCCCGCCGTATGGAACCGGTCGATCAAGGGTTCCTCGGTCCCCCAATAGGAGACCGCGCTCAAATTCATTCCGATATTCATAAGCTTACGCCACACCCGCTAGTGAGGCATCCATATAGGACTAACTAGATTACAAAGGTTCCCGTCGCGGCGGCGGTTAACCATAACCACAGCACAGCCCGTCGCACGCTATGCGTGCCACCCGGCGCCGCGGCACCGCCGAACGAATCGCCCGCTATCTCCAGGACCGGGCCGAATCAGTGCCGCTGCAGGAATTACGAATTATGGGAATCGCTTCGGGGAAAGCTTCAGAACCAGGCACGCCGCCGCAATCTTCCGGCGCAGCACGGCGTTCGCCGCCACATATCGGGAATATTTGATGTCAGGCTGCGCGCTTAGACGGTCTTGACGGCGATCAACCCTGCGCCAGATGAGCGGGCCTGTGCCCGCGAATAAAGCACGCGCCACGAACCACGCCGCCGGAAGGACTCCGACGGCGTGGTCGGTATGGACGGTCGACCGTCAGGCGAAGGTCAGGCTGGTACGGCGCCCGCGCGCGGCGGCACCGATGATGCCAAAGCCGAGCAGCATCGACAGCCAGGTCGCGGCTTCGGGCACGGCACTTGGGGTGACCGTGGTGTTGCCGCCAAACTGGGCGTTGCCGAAGGACGTGCCCGTGATCGTGAGCAGATAAGAGCCCGCGCCAAGCAAGCCGCTGAAGACGGCACTGTCGGTCAACCCGTCGGCACCGTCGTTATTCTTGATCGTGAACGTATAAGGGCCGCCCACGCCGGTCAGCACGACGCTCTTGAAATCCAGATCGCCGGACTTGCCCAGGCGCGTCGCCGCGCTTGTCAGGCTGGCGCTGAAATCCCCAGCGTCCGCAAGCGTGAAGGCAAGCGTGTCCGTAAAGCTGCCCTTTTTGATATGGGCATCGCCGAACGACCCCGACGTCACGTCGCCCACGGTGTAGACGAGGCTTGTCGCGCTGGCCGCGCTCGCGCCTGACACCGCGACCATCGCGGCTGCCGCAACTGGTAGGAATTTCTGTTTGTTACGCATAAATCACCCTCACGCTTGAGCGAACTCAAGGGCGCACAACGGCACATCGCGATTCCGGTTGCGTCGCAGCATTAGGAAAATGGCTCGTCTTGCCTTCCAAACCAGTCATTTCACCGCATGCGCGCCTGCCCCGCCATTCGCCGTTCTCGCGAGCCGCCTCAGCGGCGCGGCAATCTAGGCCGCCGCTCACCCTCCCGCGCACGTCCGGATCGCTTCGTCGCCGCGCATCGTTCAAATGATCGGCCTGCCCCCCGTGACCGCCACCGTCGCGCCCGAAACATAGGATGCCAGCGGGTCGGCCAGCATCACATAGACCGGCGCCAGCTCCTTCGGTTGCGCCGGTCTGCCCAGTGGAGTGGACTGGCCGAATTCCTTCACCTGCTTGGGCGGCATCGTCGATGGAATGAGCGGCGTCCACACCGGCCCCGGCGCGACGCAATTCACGCGGATGCCCTTGCTTCCCAGCAGTTGCGCGAGGCCTCCGCTGAAATTCTGGATCGCGCCCTTGGTGGTGGCATAAGGCAGCAAGGTCGGTTTGGGCGTGTCGGCATTGACCGAGCTCGTGTTGATGATCACCGATCCCGCCTGCATGTGCGGCACGGCGGCCTTGGTAAGATAGAACATCGCATGGATGTTCGTGCGGAACGTCCTGTCCCATTCCTCGTCGGGGATTTCGGTCAGTTCTTCGAATGTCATCTGGTGCGCGGCATTGTTGACCAATATGTCGACCCCGCCCAGTCCATCGACCGCGCAGTCCACGATCGTCCGGCAATGCGCCGCGTCGCCGATATCGCCCGGAACCAGCACCGCACGCCGTCCCGCATCCTCGATCAGCCGCTTCGTCTCCTGCGCATCCTCCTCCTCGTCGAGGTAGGAGACCAGCACGTCCGCGCCTTCGCGCGCAAAGGCGAGCGCCACCGCCCGCCCGATGCCACTGTCGCCGCCGGTAATGATCGCGCGCTTACCCTCCAGCTTGCCCGAGCCCTGATAGCTGTCCTCGCCATAATCGGGACGCGGGTCCATCGCGGCGCTGCTGCCGGGCGTCTCCTGTTGCTGTTCGGGCATCGGGGGTTTGGGTTCGGCCATCTCTCGCTCCTTCGATTCCCCGCCGTCGCCGATGATTAGGTGCCGTCCGGGCCCCCTGCTCCAACATGCGTAAGGAACGCACCCGGCCATTATCTCGCCGCATCCGGTTCCGAGATTTTTCGAATGTTCGGAACGTTGGGGTGCGGCGGCGTCGTCTGCTCACAGGCGGGCTTGCCTTTCCATCCTCTCCGGGTCCAATCTCGTCGGCGGAACAAGGGGATGGTTCGCATGGCGCATCCGGCAATCCACATCACAAGCGGCATCACCGCGCTGCTGCTCGGTGCCGCCGATCCGCCACCCGCACCCCAGGATACCGGCCAGATGGACGAGATCGTCGTCACCGCCGTCCGCCCTCCCGTCGACGAGATCGTCGTCCGGGCGCCCCCGCATTGTCTTCGCCGGTCCGGCGATCCTGCCGATCTGGTTCCGGTGGAGAAAGGCATTACCGATCAGCGCGTGGTCGCGCCTGGCGCGAACGGCACGCTCGAATGGCGGCACGACGACGAACCGCTGCTTGGCCCCGCGATATGGCAGCGCGCCGGCAATGCGATCGGCGACTATAAATACCGCACGCCCGCGGACGGCGCCCCGCTTTGCATCGGCGCTTTGATTGATCATCCTCGCGGCTGGGGCCAACTCCGCCAGATCGTCGCAGCCGATGCGATGCGCGGCAAATATCTGCACTTTTCCGCGCTCGTCGCCACGCGCGGCGCGGATGAGGTGCGCTTCTGGCTTGCGGCGGGCGATCCCAAGAGCCAGCGCGGCATCGGCGGCGATACGCATACGCAGCCGATCTTCGGCACGCATGGCTGGCGTCAGGTCGATCTCGTGATCGGCCCCGTTCCCCGCTTTGCCAACCATGTCAGCTACGGCTTCCTGCTTTATGGCGGTGGCGACGTCTGGCTCAATTCACCCCGGCTGGAGGTGCTCGATCATGACTCGGCCAGCCGGGTGGTCAGCGTGCCCCTCTCCGGCGAGCGCGAACTACGCCCGCGCGCCGAAATCGCGCGGCCCGGTCGATAATCCTTACTTGATCCGTTTGGCCAGGTACGGCGTCCCATCCTTGTGGACATAGCCATCGGCCGTGAAGCGCATATCGATGTCCGGATAATCGCCGCCCGCATCCTCGCCTCCGCTCACGCAGATGAAGGTGCAATCGGCCTCGCTCCGGTTGATGACATGATGGCCGTTGCGAACGCCTTTGGGCCACGCGACGCAATCGCCCGCCGCGAGCGGATGCTCGCCGTCATCCTCGATCAACACCGCCGTGCCGGAGAGCATCACCAGGAACTCGTCCTCGCCCTCATGCCAATGCCGCTGCGACGACCAGGCGCCGGGCTCGAGCCGGACCAGGCTCACCCCGAATTCGGTCAGCCCGCCCGGCGGCGCGAGGCGGCGATACCATCGTCCCGCCACCGCCTGGTCGAAGGGCGCGGGATAACCGGTGGTGTTGGCTTCGGGACTCTGGCTGAGATCGATCTTAGGCATGCGCCCGATCATGCCCATTCGCACGCCGGAACGAAAGCTGCGCTTGAGGCACCCCAAGCATCATTCGGCTGAAAGCCCGCAGGCCGATCCCCAAGTCGCGCGCACTGCAATTCCGCAGGGAGGAATAGCGTCTATGCCTCGTCTTACCGATCCGATCGAACTTGGCTCCGTTCACGCAAAGAACCGCATGCTGATGGCCCCGCTCACCCGCGGCCGCGCCACGCGTGAGGCGGTGCCGACGCCGATCATGGTGGATTATTACCGCCAGCGCGCCTCGGCCGGCCTGATCATCACCGAAGCGACCGGCATCTCGCGCATCGGCCTCGGCTGGCCTTATGCGCCCGGCATCTGGAACGAAGCGCAGGTCGCGGGCTGGAAACATGTCACCAAGGCGGTCCACGCCGCGGGCGGCAAGATCGTCTCGCAGCTCTGGCATATGGGACGGCTCGGCACCTACGAGGTAAACGGCGGCCAGCCCGTCTCTTCCTCCGCCACCACCGCCCCCGGCTACACCCGCACCTATTCGCCCGGCACCCATCCCTATCCGCGGGCACGCGCGCTCGATCTCGACGAGATCCCCGCTTTGCTCGACGATTATGCGCGCGCGGCGGAGAATGCGCTCGAAGCCGGCTTTGACGGCATCCAGCTCCACGCCGCAAACGGCTATCTGCTCGACCAATTCCTGCGCGACAATTCCAACTTCCGTACCGACCGATATGGCGGCCCGATCGAGAATCGCATCCGCCTGCTCGGCGAGGTGGTCGATCGGCTGGTACGAACGATCGGCGCGGACAAGGTCGGCGTCCGCCTCTCCCCGAACGGAGAGGTCCAGGGCGTCAACGACAGCAACCCCCACGCCTTGTTCGGCGCGGCTGCGAAGCTCCTCGACGAAAAGGGTGCGGCCTGGCTCGAGCTGCGCGAACCGCGCCCCGGCGGCACGCGCGGTGCACCCGATGTCGCGCCGGTCCATCCGGTGATCCGCAAGGCCTTCCCGCGCCCGCTCATCCTCAACGCGGACTATCATTACACCGACGCCCAGGCGGCGCTCGACGCGGGCGAGGCCGATGCGATCACCTTCGGCCGGCCCTTTTTGGCCAACCCCGATCTCCCACGTCGTCTGATCGAAAGACTGCCCCTCAATCCTCAGCGGGAAGAGCTGTTCTACATCGGCGGCGAGGACGGCTACCTCGATTATCCGCGCTGGGAAGAGGTCGGCCAGCCGGCTTGACGGGCGGGCTGGGACTGGATTGCTTCGTCGCTACGCTCCTCGCAATGAGGATCACCAAATCATCATTGCGTGCGCAGCGAAGCAATCCAGCCCCCAGCCGACGGGGTATGCCGAAGCCGCGATCCTAGCCCTCAAGCGCCCATTCAGGCGATGCGAGCATCAGCCCTGTACCTCTGCAGTTGGACTTAGCGCGCACCGCGGCTAGGCTAGTGATTTGATCCCCGGACCGCCTCCTCATGTCTACCCTCACCCCACCTCGACTGACCATCGGCGACCCCGCGCCATGGTTCACCGCGTCCATGCTGGGGCAGACGGCGGGGGCTGACTTCGACAAGGCGGGAGGGCGGCATGTGCTGCTGCTATTCTTCGGCAGCGCCGCCAATCCCGGCTCCGCCGCCGCCTTGCGGCTGGTTGAGGCGAACGCCGCGCTGCTGAACGATGGACGCGCCGTCTTCCTCGGTGTCACGATCGACGAGCAGGATCTGGCCGAACGGCGGCTGACGGCACTGCAGCGCCCCGGCATGCACATCATCGTCGATACCGACCGCCGGGTCAGCGCCCTGTACGATGCCGCACAGCCCGACACGCAGGGCGTGACCTTCAATCCCTATTGGCTATTGCTGGATCCGATGCTGCGCGTTGCGGGCGTGTTTCCGCTGCGTTTCGGCCGTGAGGCGATCGCCGCATTGCGACGACAGCTCGATACTCGGCCCGTCGAAGGGCATGCCCCGGCGCTCGTTCTGCCCAACGTCCTCGATCCCGATTTCGCCGCCCAATTGATCGATCTCCATGATCGTCACGGTGGCCGAGCGTCAGGCATCATGCAGCGGATCGGCGACCGGACGGTCGAGGTGCACCATCACATGGCGAAGCGCCGCCGCGATCATTTCATCCAGGATGCCGCAATGCAGGCGCGGCTGCGCGATGCCATCATGCTGCGTCTCGTGCCAATGATCGATCGCTGCTTCCAGTGTAGGCCGACAGAGATCGAACGATACATCGTTTCGTGCTACGACAGCGAGGAAGGCGCGCATTTTGCCCCACATCGGGACAACACCACTCCCGCTACGGCCCATCGCCGCTTCGCCGTCACCATCAACCTCAATGAGGATTATGACGGCGGCGACCTGCGCTTCCCCGAATTCGGTTCACGCTGCTACCGCGCGCCCCTGGGTGGCGCGGTCGTCTTCTCCTGTTCGCTGTTGCACGAGGTCACACGCATGACCGCCGGACGACGTTATGCGACGCTGCCGTTCCTCTATGGCGGCGGCGGCGGCGCGCTTCGTGAGAGTTGAACGACAGCCGGAAGCTGCCCGAATCCTGTCCAGTGGGCGGCCCGCACTTCGTTGTCCGTCAGGAATTGCTCCTCGGGCGCACAAGGCTCAGCATCGCCTAAAACGCGTCGATCGCTTCAAGGCCGGCGGGCTGAAAGAATGGTCGCATCCGCCGAACAGGAGGCGGATGGAGACCCGTTCAGGATGGCGCGCCGGATTGGGATATGTGATCAGCGCCCCAGAATCCGGGCGCGCATCGCTCACCCCTTGTGGTGCTGCTTGTCCCACGTCTTGACCGCGTCCATCGTGCCGGTGACATGGCCGGCCGGATCCATCGCCGAATAAGCGAAGATCACCTTGCCGTCGGGCGCGATCACGTAGGAGGTGCGGTTGGAAATCGCCGGGTTGCGCGGCAGCGTCACGTCATAGGCAGTGATCGTCGCCGGGCTGGCCGATCCGACCGCGAACTTGTTGCGGCATTCGGAAACCGAGAATTTGTTGAGCTTCTCGATCCCGTCGCCCGACATGCCGATCACGGTCGCCCCGAGCTTATTGAAATCGTCGGTCGCCTCGGCGAAGTCATGCGCCTCGATCGTGCAGCCGGGGGTGAAGGCCGCCGGATAGAAATAGAGCACCACCGGCCCTTTCTTGAGCGCGTCCTTCAACGAGAAAGGCATCGCCTTGCCTGCCAGGCTGACCTGGGTCGAGAAATCGGGCGCCTTGTCGCCCACCTTGAGCGCGGCCTGGGCGGCGATGGGAAGCGCTGTCAGTGCGAGCGCGAGGCAAAGGGACGAACGGAACATGAGGGAGGTCCTTCGCGTGGTGATGAGGGGCACAGGCTAACGCAATCGCGGGTTGGTTGCCACCGCCCCGCGGGCGGTTCAACTCAAACCTTTGTCGCGCACCAGGATGGCAAGCTCGGTCCGCGAGGACACGTTCAATTTCTCGTAGAGATTGTGGAGGTGCATCTTGACCGTGCCCTCGGAAATATCGAGCTCGCGCGCGATTTCCTTGTTGCGGCTGCCCAACGACACCAGCCTCGCCACCTCGGTCTCGCGCGGGGTCAACTCGAGCGGCCGATCGATCGGCTTGCCGATCTGATCGACGATCTGGTGCATCGCGTCGCGGTCGAGCCATTGCTCGCCGTCCATCACGCGCTCGAGACATTTGAGCATCGTGTCGCCGCCCGCGCCCTTCAGGATCAGCCCGTCCGCGCGCAGCTGCAGCGCCTCCATGATCGGCTGGGGATCCAGGCTCGCGGTCAGGATGACGATCCGCGTCTTCCATTTGTCGCGCCGCGCCTCGCGCAGCAGGTCGATGCCGCTCGTCTCCGGCATATGGATATCGAGGATCGCGATGTCCGGCTCGAACTGCTTGATCGCGGCGCGCGCCTGCGCACCGTCCAGGCATCGCGCCTTCACGTCATGGCCCGCCGCGGCAAGGAGGCCGTATATGCCGTCGAGCAGCATCGGATGGTCATCGGCAACGACGATCGAAAAAGTCATCGGGCACCCTTCAGCGGCACGCATATTTCGATGCTGGCTCCGGTCTTGCCGCTGGTCACCGTCATTGTGCCTCCCATGCCGATGATCCGATCGTGGAGCGAGCGCGGACGTCCGGCATAGCTTGCCAGCTCGCCATTCGCCATACGTCCCTGAAAAGCGAAGCCGCGCCCGTCGTCCCCGATTGCGATGTTCAGCCGGTCGTCGGCCTTGCTCACCGCGATATCGACCTTGCGCGCGCCGCCATGGCGCACCGAATTGGCGACCGCCTCGCGCGTAATGCGGATGACGTCGTCCTCCATATGATCGGATACGATCAGGTCAGCCGGCTCGACGCGGGCGGTTATCGCCGCGTCCCATGAACGCGACAAATGGCTGGTGAGATGATCGAGCGAGCTGGCGAGCTTGGCGACCGCGATCTCGGGCGCGCGCCGCATCGCGTTGATCACCGCGCGCAGGCTGCGCTGCTCCTCGCCGATCGCCTCCACCATCTGCGTGACGCGTTCGCGCGCGGTCTCGGTCAGCTCGGTGCGCGCGATCAGGTCGAGTTGCAGGCGCGCACCCGCCAGGAACTGGAGCACCCCGTCATGCAGGTCGCGCGCGAGCCGCATCCGCTCCTCGCTCGCCGCGGCGACGCGCAGCTCGGAATGGAGCCGCCACGCCTCGATCGTGAGCGACAATTGGCCCGCCGCCATCGCCGCCACTGCGAGATCCTCGTTCACCGGATCGGCCGGGTCGAGGATCATCACCAGCCCGCGCGCGCCGCCGGCGTCGATCGGGATCACCAGCACGCGCGCGTAATCCGCCATGCTCGACAGGATTGGCTGGAGCGGATCGCCGGTGAAGTCGAGCAGCTTGGTGCCGGCGCGATAGAGCACCGCATTGCGCCGCCGGTCGTAGAGGAAAGGCGCGTTGATCAGCTCGTTCGCAACCAGCGGTCCCTGGTCGACATTGGGCAGGCTCGATCCATGCAGCGCGCCGAAGTCCTTGCGCATCAGCGTCAGATGCGGCTCCTCGGGGTCCTGCCAGACGATCAGGCCGCGCTTGGCGGCGAACACGTCCATCGCATAGCCCAGCGATTCCGCCAGCGGCAGTCCGCCGAAGCCGCCTCGCGCCGGTACGCGCGACAGACGCGTCAGCTCATTGATCAGCCGCTCCAGATTGCTCGCGAAGGCGGCGAGCATCACCGTGATCGTACCGATATAACCGAGCCGCATCAGAAAGAATTGCAGCATGTTCTTGTGCGCGGGATCGAAGACGCCCGTCAGGAATCCCGTCGGCAAGAACAGCAAAAGCACGAGCAGCCCGCTGCCGATCGCACCGCGCGATCCCCAGCTCACCGTCCCGCTGACGATGATGAAGATCAGGGGCGTGAAAAAGGGCTGCCCTTGCCCCTCGCCGCCCTGCGTCAGGTACATCAGCCCGCCGAGCGCGATCACGTCGATCACCGACAAGACAAGCGCCGCGCTGAACAGATGCCGGCGCATGCGCACGGTGCGCACCGCCGCAGCGATCAGCACGCTGTAGAGACAATAGACCACCAGCACGATCTTCGCGGCATGCTGTGCATCGGCATAGCGGAGCGCGCCGAGCGTGACCGACAGCAGCAGGAAGATGGCGAGCAGCGCGCGCGCATACGCGACCGCGCGATTGCTGCGGGCAGAAATGAGTTGGTCCACCATTACTCGCACCCGCTGGCAATTACATCGGGGGGATACAGTGTAACAAGCCGGGCGGAAACCTGACCGAAGGGTAGTATTCGAGCCTCATCCTCAGGCAGGATTGCGGCAAGCCTCTGATTCGGAATAAATGATTCGTACGGAGCGAGATCGCTGGGGGGCGATGGGCGTACCGGGGACGGGTATCGTCACTGTGCCCAGTGGAGGTAGCGTAAGAGTATCCTGAATAGCGTATTCTGTACCGTTTGGACGTTCCTTTCGATGATGGCGCAGCCTTAGGGCGACCGCGACCATCATCGCCCGCCCACCCATCGACGTCGGTGCCGCGATGTCGATGGGTGGCGGGGTCCGACCCTCCTGCCGATTCCGGCTGCCCGCTCACACCCGCCGCAGATCCCCGACCAAAGTCGGGATGAGTTCCGATACGGTTGGATGGATCGGCACGGCCCATTGCAGCGTGGAAAGCGGCTGATCCGCGTTCATCATGTCCAATATGCCATGGATCGCCTCATCGCCGCCGGTGCCGAGGATCGCCGCGCCCAGGATCCGCTTCGTCTCCGCGTCCGCGACCAGCTTCATGAAACCCAGCGTCTCGTCCTTCTCGACCGCGCGCCCCACCTTGGTCATGGGCCGGGTCGAGAGCAGCAAGGGCCGACCGCTCGCGCGCGCCTGTGCCTCGGTCATACCGACGCGGCCCAGCGGCGGATCGATATAGAGCGCATAGCCAGGGATGCGCTGCGACACCCGGCGATCCGCACCGTCGAGCAGATTGGCCGCCACGATCTCATAATCATTCCAAGCGGTGTGCGTGAATGCGCCGCGGCCATTGCAATCGCCCAGCGCCCAGACTCCCTCGACATTGGTCGCGAGCCGGTCATCGACCTGGATATAGCCTTTGGCGTCGGTCGCGATGCCCGCTTTGTCGAGGCCGAGATCGTCCGTATTGGGCCGGCGGCCGACCGCGAGCACCACATGACTGCCCACCACCTCCGGCGGACCTTCGGCGCAATCGAGGCCGACCGCGATGCCCCGGTCGTGCATCGCCAGCCGGATGCAGCAGGCATTGGTGCGGACCTCGATCCCCTCGCCCTCCAGGATCGCGCGGATCGCATCGGAAATGTCCGGATCCTCGCGCCCGATCAGGCGCGGCCCCATCTCGATCACGGTCACGCGCGCGCCGAACCGGCGATACATCTGCGCGAATTCGAGACCGACATAAGAGCCGCCGACGATAACCAGATGCTCGGGCACGGTCTCGAGCCCGACGATAGTGCTGTTGGTGAGATAATCGACCTCGTCGATCCCCAGCATGTCGGGCACCGCCGCGCGCCCGCCGACATTGAGGAAGATGCGCGGCGCCTCCAGCAGCGCATCGCCGATCCTGATCCGGTGCGGCGCTTCGAACCGGGCATGGCCGCGCAGGAAGGTCAGCCCATCCATCCCCGCCAGCCAATCCTCGTCCGATGCGCGCGAATCCAGGATGACCTTCCGGGCCCGCGCGGCGACCTTGGGCATGTCGATCCTTATATCGCCGGCAACGACACCATAGTCGCCCGCGCGCCGCGCGAGATGCGCCGCATAGGCGCTGGCAACGAGCGTCTTGGTGGGCTTGCAGCCGGTATTGACGCACGTGCCGCCCACCAGATGCCGCTCGATCAGCGCGACTTTCTCGCCCGCCGCGGTGAGCCGGCCGGCCAAAGCGGGGCCAGCCTGGCCCGCGCCGACGATGATCGCATCAAAGCCGCGGGTCATATCGTGGCACAGACGATAAGCCAGGCCCCGCCGATCGCGACGACATCCTCGATCAGCGCCGCCGGCCGGTCGTTCCTGAACGCCGCCGCCAGCTTCGCCCGGGCAGCCGCGCCGCCGAGCGTCCCGATCACCGCTCCGGCCGCGCCGGCGGCCAGACCCGGATAGAATAAGGCGGTTCCCCCGATCGCGCCGCCTGCCAACGCCCCCATGACTATCCGCGTGCCGAACTGAACCGGCACCTTGCGGCTGGGCGTCGCGGGGAGCTGGTCGCCGACAAGTTCAGCCAGTGCGATCGCCACGAATATCCATGCCGTCCAGCGATAGCCGAGAAAGGCGAGCGGCATTCCCGCCACCCCCAGATGCCAATATCGTACTGCGATACTTACTGCGGCGGGAGCAGTGAAAGCGCGCAGGCCCGCCACGATCCCTATCAATAGAGCAAACACGATCACCATGTCCGTCCCTCCTTCACTTGCGACGCTGGCATGTTTCGGTCTCGCAACTTTCCCTCATCTCAAGTCAAACGTCCATGCATCGCAGGTGCGATCAATCATAATATGATTTCCTGAAATCCATTTTGCGTCGCAGCATTGCGTGGCTTTTTTGCATCTTTCCGCACGAATATTCCCCTGATCGCGCTGTCATGGCAGTTGTATGCGTTTACATATTTGGGGGCCGTTGACTTCATGCCGGGCACCGGTAGGGGCTGACATCGATGGCCAAGAGCCATCTTGCACCAACTGATCAGCAGCCGTGAGCTGGCTGGCAAGGGGGGATGAGAATCATGAAGAATCCAAGAAATCTGTTTGCTCTTTCGACGTCGGCGTTGGCGGTTGCCACGTGCCTGATCGTCCCGGGCGTCGCCCAGGCACAGGCAACCGGCGCTCCCGCCCAGCCCGCCGCGGCAAATGCCCCGGACGTCACCGACGAAGTCGTCGTCACCGGCATCCGCGCTTCGCTCGAACGCTCGATCGCGATCAAGCGTGACTCGACCGGCGTGGTCGATGCGATCTCGTCGGAAGATATCGGCAAATTCCCCGACACGAACCTGGCGGAATCGCTCCAGCGCATCACCGGCGTGTCGATCAACCGCCGTAACGGCGAAGGCGCCGAAGTCACGGTGCGCGGCTTCGGTCCGCAATATAATCTGGTGACCCTCAACGGCCGCCAGCTCGCCGCGTCCGACCAGACCCCGGTCGGCGGCGATGAAAATGCCGACTTCGGCCGCAACACCAGCCGCTCGTTCGACTTCTCGAACCTCACGTCGGAAGGCGTGAAGACGCTCGAAGTCTACAAGACCGGCCGCGCCGCGATTCCGACCGGCGGTATCGGCGCTACGATCAACGTCGTCACGCGACGCCCGCTGGATGCCCGCGAAGGCGGCGTCACCGGCTCGATCAGCGCGAAGGCCAATTACGATAGCAGTTCGAAGGACTGCCTCCATTGCGGCAGCCACGTCACCCCGCAGCTTTCGGGGCTGATCAGCCTGGTCAACGACGATCGCACGTTCGGCGTCACGGTTTACGGCAGCTATCAGCAGCGCAATTTCAGCACGATCGCCGCCACGGTGAACGACTGGAACATCACCACGCTGGCCCAGTTCCTGGATCCCACCAGCGGCAACGTGAACAGCGCGACCAAGATCAACAATCAGCCGACCGATATGAACGCACTGGTCGCGCGCCCCAACGACGCGCGCTACCACTTCTCTGAAGATTCGGAGCGGCGTCTGAACGGTCAGGCCGTGGTCCAGTTCAAGCCGACCGACGATTTCACCCTCACCGCCGACGCTTTCTATGCGCTCAACACCGCAAAGGAGCGCCGTTCGGACGAGTCCAACTGGTTCAATCGTCCGTTCGATGTCGTCACCTTCGACACCGGCCACTCGGTCGCCACCACTACCTATCTGCACGAGAATATCGCGGGCGGGACCAAGGATGCGGGTTTCGAACAGCAATATCGCGCGCAACAGAATGCGCTGAAGGATTTCGGTCTTAACGGTAAGTGGGACGCAACGGATCGCTTCACCGTCGCCGTCGATGGTCACATCAGCGTGTCCGACAGCCGCCCCGACAATCCCAACGGCATGAGCTCGAGCCTGCTCGCGCTCAGCTCGCCGACGCTCGCGTCGCACTCTTGGGATTATTCGAATAGCGGTTTCCCGGTCCAGAGCGTGACCTACGCCGATCCCGCGACGCCTTCGCCGAGCCACCCGGTCGTGAAGGGTAACGGCAACGGCATACTCGATGCAGGCGATCTCGGCACGCAGCAATGGCGTCAGACCGCGATCAACTTCCATCAGAATTTGAAGGAAGCCCGCATCGACGCCGGCTGGAAGTTCAACGACGAGATCCGTTTCGACTTCGGTGCCGACTATCGCGATTCCAAGACGCATGCGACGCAGTACAGCTATCAGGAAGTGCTGGGCGACTGGGGCAACGTCAATCCGCGCGACGTCGAAACGATCGCTCCGGGTCAGATCGAGACCTACTGCCTCGTATGCCGTTTCCATCATCACGACCCGCAGGCGAGCGGCGACGGCCTGACCGCGTTCCGTACCGAGGACGCAACCAAGCTCGGCAACACGCTGGCGGCTTATTATGCCGCCCAGGGTCACGCGAACGGCCTCACCGGCAGCGCCGATGACAGCATCCGCGAGAAGATCTCGTCCGTTTACGGGCAGTTCACCTGGAAGGGTCAGCTCGGCAACATGGATGCGGGCCTGGTTGCCGGCGTTCGCTACGAAACGACCAAGGTCAAGGCCGTATCGTTCCAGGCGGTGCCGATCGACATTCGCTGGCAGTCGGATAACGACTTCATCCAGGATTTGTCGGCCACGCCGCAGGCGGTCACCGGCAACGGCAAGTATCACAACTTCCTGCCGTCGATCGACTTCAATCTGAACTTCACGACGAACCTGATCGGCCGTCTGTCCTACAGCCGTACGATCGCACGCCCGAGCTATGGCGACATGTTCGCCTCGACCTCGGCGGGCAACCCGAACGACGCGACCGCGGTCGGCGGTCGTGCAGGCGGCAGCACGGGCAATCCGAACCTGAAGCCGCTCCAGTCTGACAATTTCGACGCTTCGCTTGAATGGTATTTCAAGCCGGGCTCGTACGTGTCCGTCGGCGGCTTCTACAAGAATGTGAAAAACTTCATCGGTAACGCGGTCATCCCGCAGAGCCTGTTCGGCCTGCGTGATCCGAGCTCCGGCGCGGCAGGCAGCCGTTCGGGCACGGCCAAGACCCAGCTTCAGGCGATGGGCGTCGACGTCAACGACGTGAACCTGTTCACCTACACTGCGCTTCTGCAGCAGAATGGTGGCAATACGGGGACGGCAACCACCACCTTCCAGAACAATCTGGTCCCGGGCACCAAGGCGCTCAACCAGGCGTTCGTGGACTCGACGCTGGCCGCGGTCGATATCGTCGCGGACTCGAACGATCCGCTCTTCAGCTTCAACGTGAACACGCCGATCAACAACAAGTCGGCGCATATCTACGGAGCGGAGCTCGCGGGTCAGTACTTCCTCGGCAACACCGGTTTCGGCGTCTCCGCGCAGTACACCCTGGTTCGTGGCAATGTCGGCATCGACGTCACGGCGGACCCCAACGCGAACCAATTCGCATTGCTCGGCCTGTCGGACACCGCTGCTGCCACGCTCATCTACGACAAGCACGGCCTGTCGGCTCGCGTGAGCTACAACTGGCGTGCGAAGTATCTGAGCGAAGCCAACCGCGGCGGTTCGCACAATCCGGTGTTCACCGCGCCGTACCACCAGGTCGATGCGAGCATCAGCTACGACATCACGCCGCGGGTCTCGGTCGAGGTCCAGGGCATCAATCTCCTAGAGGAAAGCGTCAAGACCTACGCGCGCTCCACGAACGAGATCTACTTCATCCAGGAAGGCGAGGCTCGTTACCTGGCGGGTGTCCGCTTCAAGTTCTGATCGCGCAAGCGACCAGCCTACAGGGAAAGGCCGCTGCTTCGGCAGCGGCCTTTTTCTTTGCCTGAGGATCAAGGTCGGCTAGGCCCTGTCAAAGGGTTGAGACCTCGACGATCAAGACCATAATCCGTGAGAGAATGTGCGAATGGCGAGCCCGGTTCTTCTCAACAATGTCGATCACCGCGACGTGCGCGTCCGAGTGGAGCACGGCGCCCAATATGGCGACGCGATCAACCAGGTCCGCGTCTTCGCGACCGAATATGAAGAGGTTCAGCGCGAATATCCGATCGTGATCCGCAAGGATGACGAGGGCCGCTTCCAGGCCTTCGCCTTGCTCGGGCTCGACCGCGATGAAAACCTCTTTCTGGGCGAAGCCGGTTGGGAGGGGCGCTACGTTCCCGCTTTGCTCCGGCGCGGCCCCTTCTCGATCGGCGTGCCGGCCCAGGGGCCCGATGGCGAGCCGCTCGGCGAGCCGATGATCCACATCGATCTGGAGCATCCGCGCATCAGCCGGAGCGAGGGCCAGCCCGTCTTCCTGCCGCAGGGCGGCAATTCCCCCTATCTCGATCATGTGGCAGGTGTGCTGCGCGCGATCTTCGCCGGGATCGAGATTGACAAGACGATCTTCGGTGCCCTCGATCAATATGGCCTGATCGATCCGATCGAAATCGAGCTGAAGTTGAGCGAGACGCGCCAATATAACGTGCCCGATTGCTATACCGTCAGCCTGCAGCGGCTGATGCAGCTCGACGGTGCCGCGCTCGAGGTGCTGAACCGCGCCGACTATCTGCGCGCGGCGATCTGGATCGCCTCCTCGCTGAACAATGTCAGTCGTCTGATCGACATCAAGAACCGGCGCGAGCCCGCCTGAACCGAGACAAAAGACAATGGCGGGGATCAAGGCCAGGACGGAGGAGCTGACGGGCATCGCACCCGATGCCATTCCGTTCGACGAACTGGTCGCGCGCCAGCGCCCGGTGATCCTGAAAGGCATCGCGCGCGACTGGCCCCTGGTCCGCCACGGACTGCATTCACCGCTTGAGGCGATCCGCTATCTGACCGCCTTCTATCAGGGCCAACCTATCGTCGGTTATGTCGGCGCGCCCGACATCAAGGGCCGGTTCCACTATACGCCCGAGGTCACCGCGCTCAATTTCACGGCCGAGCGCACGCGTCTCGACGACTTCCTCGATCGCCTGATCGCGCATCTCGACGATGCCGACGCGCCCAGTTTCTACATCGGATCGACGGACGTCGACGGATATCTGCCGGGGCTGCGCGCCGAAAACGATCTGAAGCTCGACCACCCGCGGTTCGCCGGCACGCCGCCGATGGTGAGCATCTGGATGGGCAACCACACGATCGCGTCGGCGCATTGGGACATGTCGAACAACATCGCCTGCTGCATGGTGGGCGGGCGGCGTTTCACCCTGTTCCCGCCCGAGCAGGTCGAGAATCTCTACCCCGGTCCGCTGGAGCCCACGCCCGGCGGACAGGTCGTGTCGATGGTCGATTTCGCCGAGCCCGATCTCGATCGCTTTCCGCGCTTCGCCGACGCGGTGAAGGCGGGCGAGATCGCCGAGCTCGAGCCGGGCGACGTGCTCATCTACCCCGCTTTATGGTGGCACCATGTCGAGGCGCTGGGCGGCTTCAACGCAATGATCAATTATTGGTGGAATGCGGTGCCGTCCTTCATGGACTCGCCGATGAACACATTGCTCCACGCCATGCTGAGCCTGCGCGACCGCCCCGACGCCGAGAAACGCGCGTGGCGCGCGATGTTCGATTATTATATTTTCGGTCCAGCAGATCGTCCCACAACGCATCTGCCAGAGGCGGCGCAAGGCGCACTCGCACCGCTGGACGATCTGCGCGCGCGGCGGCTGCGCGCGATGCTGCTCAATAAATTGAACCGCTAGAAACAGGGGCGAATGGTGGAAGCGCACAAGGTGAAGCGTGTCGTGATCGCGGGCGGCGGCACCGCCGGCTGGGTCGCCGCCGCCGCTTTGGTCAAGCATCTCGGCCCGCTGATCGACATCACGCTCGTGGAATCGGACGAGATCGGCACGGTCGGCGTCGGCGAATCCACCATTCCCACCGCGCGCACATTCCACAGCTTTCTCGGCATTTACGAACAGGCCTTCATGAAGGCGACGACCTCGACCTTCAAACTCGGCATCGAGTTCGAGAATTGGCGCAAGCCCGGCGACCGTTATTTCCACGCCTTCGGATCGGTCGGCAAGTCGGTCTGGATGGCGGACTTCCAGCATTTCTGGCTGGAGGCGGTGCGCCAAGGCTTTGGCGGCGACTATATCGACTACAGCCTCGAAGCGCAGGCAGCCAAGGCCAACAAGTTCCAGACGCACGAAGGCGCGCCGATCGGCTATGCCTATCATCTCGACGCCACGGCCTATGCGAAATTCCTGCGCGGACTGGCCGAGCCCGCGGGCGTCAAACGCGTCGAGGGCAAGATCCGGACTGCGGTCCAGAATCCCGAAAGCGGCTTCATCGAAGCGCTCGAGCTTGAATCGGGCGCGCGGATTGAGGGCGACCTGTTCCTCGATTGCACCGGCTTTCGCGCGCTCTTGTCCGAACAGACGCTCAAGACCGGCTTCGACGATTGGGGTCAGTGGCTGTTCAACGACGCCGCCTTCGCGGTGCAGACCGAATCCCTGGGCCCGCTCGTCCCTTATACCCGCGCGATCGCGCACGATGCCGGCTGGCGCTGGCGCATTCCGCTCCAGCACCGCATGGGTAACGGCTTCGTCTTCTCCACCGACTATCTGTCACCCGATGAGGCCAAGTCGAGATTCATCGACGCGCTCGAAAGCAAGCCGTTGTTCGATCCGCGCCTGCTCCGCTTCAAGGCGGGGATGCGCAAGAAGAGCTGGAACAAGAACGTCATCGCGATCGGACTCGCGAGCGGCTTCGTCGAGCCGCTGGAATCGACCAGCATCCACGCGATCATGATCGCGGTGACACGGCTGATCCAGAATTTCCCGTTCGACGGGATCACCGATCCGGTAATGGAGCGCTTCAACGATCAGTCGCGGCGCGAGATGGAGCATATCCGCGACTTCGTCATCCTCCATTACAAGATCACCGAGCGCGACGATTCGCGTTATTGGCAGCGCTGCCGCGACATGGAGATTCCCCAAAGCCTGGCCGAACGCATCGCGCTCTTCCGCGAAGCCGGACTCGCATATCAGGCCAATGACGAGCTGTTCCGCAGCGATAGCTGGATCATGGTGATGCTGGGCCAGGGCATCTTCCCCCGATCCTACCACCATGCGGCGCGGATGATGGAACCGGAGCAGCTGCAAAAGGCGCTGGGCGATCTCAAGGCGCGGATCGCGCACGAGCTCGGCCAGCTGCCCGACCATGGCGCATTCGTGGCCGGCTACGCACCGGCGGCGAACTGAAGGGCGACGGTTACCGCCGGTTCGCGCCACGCGCGGCCGCTGAGGGTATCGCGACCGGCACGGGCGCACCCGGCTGGACCACAAAACGGAAGGGCGCTCGTGCGGCGAGATAGAGTTGCGCCATGCGCTGCACGTCCGCGGAGGTGACCTTGGTGAGGTGGGGCACCTTCGTGCGGATCATCTCGAAATAAGCCGGGTCGCTGTCCGAGCCGGCGAGCGCGTCCGCCCAATAATCCGCGAAGGCGAAATTGCGCCGGCTATTGTCCACCATCGGGGTACGCGCCCGCGCCAGTTCGTCGGGCTTGACCGGGGTCCTGGCGAGGTCCTGCACGATTGTGTCGAGTTCGGCGAAGAAAGCGTCCGTCTTGGCGGGCGGGAGCTCCACCTGCACTCCCAGCACGGCATAATGGCGCTGGCTCACCGCCTGGTCGACGAACGTGTCGGGTGCATAGGTGAGTCCCTCGCGCTCGCGCAGCCCGGCCATCAGCCGCGCCTTGATCACTTCCGACAAGACCTGAAGTGTGCGCGCATTCTCCATGTTCGCGGTGAAACCCGCGGTCGGCCAGGCGGCGAGCGCCATGCCTTGTTGCGCCGCGCCAGGCACGGTCTCGACCATCGGCTGGAGCGAGGGAGCAGGGAAGTGGAAGTCCTGCGTCGCGGGCCGGGGCCCGCGCTGTGGCAGCGCGCCAACCGTATTCTGCGCCACCTTGATCGCGCGTTCGATGTCCATGTCGCCCACAATCACCATGTTGATCGGCCCGGCGAGCGCGGGCCCGATCAGCGCGGGAAGATCGGCATTGGTGGTCGCCTTGATGTCGGCGGCGCTCGGCGTGCCGCGCCAGCGCGGATCGTGATCGTGGAGTAGGAAGGCGGTGTCGCGCGCCGCGGTCAGCGGCACCGAGGCGGCGAGCTGCGTGCGCGTCGACATCTCCCCGAGGATCGCGTCGCGCAGCGCGCGCGGGCGATAGGCAGGGTCGACGACATAGGCGGTCAGCAATTGCGCCTCCGCCTCCATATCCTCGGGCCGAGTCCGCCCCGTCAGGTTGAAACGGTCCGGCCCGGTGACGAGCGTGGCCCCGACCGTCTTGCCGAACAAGGCGTCGTTGATGTCGGCGAGATCGGCTTTGCCGAGACCGCCGAGAACAAAGGTCTGTGGCGACTGGCTCAGCAGCCACAGCGCATGGTCATGCCCCTGGGGGAGCCCGCTCATTCCCGCGCCAAAGGCGAGATTGAACAGCACCTGTCCGGTGCCGGGCGTCGGCCGGATCGTTGCGGTCGTGCCGTTGGCGAAACGCACCACCGTGACGTCAAGCTCGGGCAGTTCCTTGCGGTCGACGATCCGTCCGGCCGGGCCGAATTTGGTATAGGGCCAGGCGACCGCCGCGCTCGCGGCGGGCGGGCCGACCGGCGCCGCCATCGCCGCCGCCAGCGTCGCCTTGAGCCCGGCCACTCCCCCTTCCGGCATCGCGGTGTCGGATACGAACAGCAACGGCCCGCTGCCCGAGAAAAGCCGCTTCGCCGCGCGATCGACGTCGGCGAGTCCCATCGGCCGCAGCAGCCGTTCGACGTCGGCCTGGTTCTGGCGCGGCGAGACGAAGATCACCTTGCCGTCGAAGCTTTGCAGCAAGGCGCTGGCGAGGTCGGACGTCCCGCGCGTGTCGGACGCCGCCGCGCCTTCGGCAAGGCGCGCGCGGACCCGCGCGACCGCATGATCATATTCCGCCTGGGAAATGCCATATTGGACCAGCCGTTTCTGTTCGGCGACCATGGCGGCCACGGCGGGCCGCAATTTGCCGTCGAGTGGACGGACCGCGATGCTGGTTTCGATCGCGACGTCGAACAGCGCCTCGCCGCCCGCCGATGCCGCGGTGAAGGGCGCATCGGGCGCGGCGGCGGCGCGCAGGAAGCGGTCGTTCAGAATCTCGAAGGCGAGCGTGTCGGCGAGATAATCGGCCTGGCGCGCATAGGTGTCCGGCCGCGTGTCGTAGGGCGCCTGCCAGTCGATCCGCGCATATTTTGGTGCACCGGGATCGGTGAAGACGCGCACTTCGCCCCCTCGCGGCTGGACTTGGCTCAACGGCGAAGGCGGCGCGGGCACGGACGGCTTCCAGTCGCCGAAACGCGCCTTGATATCGGCTTCGACAGCGGCAGGCTCGACATTGCCGACCACCACCAGCACGCTACGTTCAGGGCGGTAATGGCTGTGATAGAAATCGCGCAGCCCGTCGACTGTGGCATTGCTGATCGTGCCGACCGTGCCGACCGTCGGCCGCGACACCGGCTGGCCGGGCAGCAGGAAATCGAGCCGCGCATTGTCGATGCGCAATGCGGCGGTGTCGCGCACGCGCTTTTCGGACAGGACCACGCCCCGCTCCGCCGCCAGCGGCCCCGGCATGATCAGCGCCCGGTCCGCAACCTCGCGCAGCAGGAACAGGCCCGTGGTCGTGCTGGATTGCTGCGCGGGCGGGAAATCGAGCCCGTAGACCGTGGTTTCGGGGAAGGTGAAGGCGGTCGTGTCCGATCCCATCGCCAGCCCCATCTGTTCGAGTGAGCGTTCGAATTCGCCGTCGGGCACGTTGGTGCTGCCGCGGAACATCATATGCTCGATCAGGTGCGCGTAGCCGCCCTGGCTCGGCGCTTCGTCGGCCGAGCCGACCCCGATGCGCAGCCGGAAGGACACCGCGCCGCGCGGCGTGTTGTTCGCGAGGATCGCGTAGCGAAGCCCGTTGGGCAATTGCCCGAACAGCACGCGCGGATCGGCAGGCGGCTTGCTCGCCGCCGGATCCTCGACCGGATCGGGTGTCTTGTCGAACTGCTGCTCCACGGCCGGCCGAAAACCCGGTTTCGATCCGAATTGCGGACTGAAGAGAGGGAGCGCCGGCTTGGGCGGCAGCGTCCATCGGATGCGGCCAACATAGCCGCCGGCGACCGCCTTGCCCGACGCGTCGACGGCGGGCGTGAAATGGCTGCGCCGCATCAGCAGGTCGCAGGTCGGCTGATCGAGCACTGCGCCGGCCGACTGGATCACCTGGCAGCTGACCGGCTTGCCCGTGGCATCGACTTCGATCCGGTAGCCGACCGCGCCTTCCGCACCCAGCCGCAGCGCCGCCGCCGGATAATCCGACGCGGTGAACCAGCTTCCGATTTCGATCGGCCGGGGCGCTGGCTGTGACGATGCGGCGGCGGCAGCCGCGCTGAGCAACAGGAAGAGCATTCCCGCTTACTCTAAAGACGATATCGTACCGCGCCAGCGCCTTGCGCCACCGTCTGCACCATTTCTGCACGCGATCAGGACCGAAAGCGCAAGCCCTCCACCACAGCCCTGCGCCATCCGCCGATTAGTCCCGGACCTTCAACGGCCAAGGATCACGCAATGCGGTCTCCCAGGTTCAGCTTCCTGCTCAAGATCGGCGTGACGGCCGCGCTCGTTACCGCCTTCAACTGGCTGTTTCCGGCCAATATCGGAGGCCTGAGCGTCGGTATATTCGCCTTGGCCTGGCTGCTGGGGCTGATCATCGGCCGACGGGCGGTACGGCGGCCTCGCCTCGACATCGCGATCGCGCTTGCGTTGGCCGCGACCTTTTGTGTGTCGCTGGCCTACGATCCTGGCCCGCTCGCTTGGGTGATGTTCTGGTCTGCGCTTTCGATCACCACGCTGCTTCCACGAACGCAGGGATTCGACGATGCCTGGCGTTGGACCATCCGGCTGCTACTCCACGGATTTATCGGGACAGCCCAGCCGGTGATCGACTTGCTCCACGCATTGACCGTGAAGCCGCGCAGCAAACGGCGGACCTTCAGCTCCCTGGTTGCACTGCTGGCGCTGCCCATTATCGGCACGGCCTTGTTCACGGCCTTGTTCACGATTGCCAATCCGGTGATCGAGGAGATGCTGAGCCATATTCAGCTGCCTTCGCCCGGCAAGATAATCGAGTGGACGTTCGTAACCCTCCTCGTCTGGCCTGCGCTGCGACCGCACGCAATCGTTACCCGCCTGCGCCTGCCGGAACCGGCGATCGGATTGCCCGGTGCCTCACTGCCGTCCGTGCTGATCGCGCTCTCTTTGTTTAACATTCTGTTCGCGGTGCAGAACGGGCTCGACATTGCCTTCCTGTGGAGTGGTGCGCCGCTCCCGCCCGGAATGACGATGACGGAATATGTGCACCGCGGTGCGTATCCGCTGATCGCGACAGCCTTGCTCGCCGGATTGTTCGTACTGACCATGCTGCGCCCCGGCACGCTGACGTCGCGCAACAAAACCGCGCGCCGGCTGGTTGCCCTATGGGTTGCGCAGAATCTCTTCCTCGTAGCGTCGAGCGCACTCCGTACGATCGACTATGTTGTCCAATTCGAATTAACCGCCTGGCGCATCGCCGCCTTGCTATGGATGGCTTTGGTCGCGACCGGGCTGATCCTGATCTGCTGGCGGATGTGGTTTGAAAAGAGCACGCGCTGGCTGCTGAACACAAACGCCTTCGCCGCAGCATCGATGCTGGTCCCATGCTGCTTCGTCGATCTGCAGGCTAGTGCCGCGATTTGGAACGTACGCCATGCGCAGGAGGCGGGCGGCGATGGCCAACAGATCGACCTTTGTTATCTTACGAACATGGGCGCGCCCGCGCTGCTGCCGCTGATCGAGTTGGAGCATCGCCCGCTTACCGCCGAGCTGCATGAGCACATTGTGGCCGTGCGCAGCGACGTGCTCGATGCCCTGGTCCGCGACCAAGCGAATTGGTGGAGCTGGACCCCGCATGGCGCGCTGCGATTAACGCGCGCGCTAGCACTTCTCGGGCCTGCACCGCAGCGGCCGGCTCCGATTCCCCAGAACGGCTGGCGCAATTGCGACGGCTCGGTCGACCGAACCGAGACACCAGCCTTGACCGGGACCCCCGCGCAATGATCCAGTGTCCCATGCCTCGCACGATCCTGGTTGCCGACGACGATCCGCATATCCGGCAGCTGATCGTGTTCGCGCTCGCCAAGGCGGGGCTCGATGCGATCGAGGCGGAGGATGGCGAGGCCGCGCTCGCGGCGGTCGCGGCGCACCGTCCCGACCTGCTGATCCTCGACATCAACATGCCGCGCATGGACGGGATCGAAGTGTGCCGCCGCCTGCGCGCCACCGGCACGCTGCCGGTCCTGTTCCTTTCATCGCGCGACGACGAGATCGATCGCGTGCTCGGGATCGAGCTGGGCGCGGACGATTATGTCACCAAACCCTTCTCCCCTCGCGAGGTGGTGGCGCGCGTGATGGCGATATTGCGCCGCGTGGCCGCGCATCCGCCCGACGCCGGCCATGCCACGGGCACGTTGCGGCATGGACGGCTGACGCTCGACACGGATGGCTGGCGCGCCTGCTGGGACGATATCGAGGTCGCGCTGACCGTCACCGAATTCGGTATCTTGCGCACGCTGGCGGCGATGCCGTCCAAGATCTTCAGCCGCGATGCGATCATCGACCGGCTGCACGGGCCCGGCTTCGCCGTCACCGATCGCACGATCGACAGCCATGTCCGCAACCTGCGCGCGAAGTTCGCAAGCGTCGGCGCGGCGGACGTAGTCGAGACGCGCGCGGGCATTGGCTACCGCATCGGGGCTTGCGCGGGCGCATGATTGCCTGGGCGAAGGCGCTGGCCAAGCGCCATTGGCCGCTGCTGGGCCTGCGCGCGATCCTGCTCGGCACCTTCATCCTGGTCGCGGCGCTGCCCGGCTTCGGCGCCTTGTTCCTGCGCGTCTACGAGAACACGCTCGTCCGCCAGACCGAGAGCGAGCTGATCGCCGAAAGCGCCGCGCTGGCGGCGGCGACCGCGGTCGACTGGCCCGGCTTCGCGCCCAGCCGGAGCCTCGCTCGCGATCGGCCCGAACCGCCCACGATCGATCTGCGCGGATCGTCGGTGCTGCCCGATCGCCCCGCGCCCTCGCCCGTTCCGGGCAGCGTCGATCCCGCCGCGCGGGCCGCCGCTCATCGGGTCGCGCCGATCCTGGCGCAGACGACGCACACCACGCTCGCGTCGATCCTCCTGCTCGATCGCCAGGGCCGAATTGTCTCGGGGCCGCTCGCGGGGCGCAGCTATGCCGCTCTGCCTGAAGTGGCCGCCGCGCTGCGCGGTACACCCACGACGACGCTGCGCCACGACGCCGACTATCACCGGACTCTGCTGGTGGAATGGCTGAGCCGATCGGCGGATCTGCGCCTCCACCACGCCCGGCCTATCGTCGTCAACGGACGCACGGTTGGCGTCCTGTTGCTCGCCCGCTCTCCGCCCGCTTTGTACATGGGGTTGTACGCCGATGCCGGAAAGATCGCGCTCGGCTTCGCGCTCATTCTCGGCATCGTGATCGTGTTGAGCGGCATCCTGTCGCGCGGCATCGTCCGCCCGATCGAGCGGCTCGGCGCGGCCACGCGCGACCTCGCCCGCGGTGCCGCGACGAGCGTGCCGCCTAGGCCCGAAATGGCGGCAATCGAGATTCAGGCGCTCTATGCCGATTTCGCGGTGATGGCGGCGGCGATCGAACGACGCTCACGCTATTTGCGCGATTTCGCACATGCCGTGAGCCATGAATTCAAGACCCCCCTCGCGGGAATTCGCGGCGCGGTCGAGCTGCTGCAGGATCATCACGCCACCATGTCCGATGCGGAGCGCCGGCGCTTCCTCGGCAATGCCGCGATCGATGCCGAGCGGCTGGCTTTGCTCGTCACGCGCCTGCTGGAACTCGCCCGCGCGGACATGATGCCCGCGGGCGCCGAGACGAGCGATCTGGCCCCTGCCCTGCGGCGGCTGGCGGACGCCTATGCGGTGCCCGGCTTCGCGATCGAGCTGGCGCTGCCGGCCAGTCCAATCGCGGTCGCCGTCCCCGCCGCAACGATCGAGACCGTGATCGGGGCGCTGATCGACAATAGCCGCCGCGCGGGCGCGCGCTGCTGCACGATTACCGCCACGCCGCTGGCGGATAATATCCGCGTCGACCTGACCGACGATGGCCCCGGCATCGCGCCCGCCGATCGCGAACGGCTGTTCGAGCCCTTCTTCACCACCCGCCGCGCCGACGGTGGCACCGGGCTCGGACTGCCGATCGCGCGCTCCCTGCTCGACGCGAGCAATGGCACGATCCGGCTGGAGGAAAGCGCCTCCGGCGCGCATTTCACGATCGAGCTGCCGCGCGGCTGACCCGCGGCCACAAAACCAAAATGGTGCGAATTTAGACCGATCCGGTCCGTTTCGGCCGGTTTTCCCCATCATAGTGTAACATGGATAGGGTATATAAATCGTTACGGGGTCGGGAAGCTGGGGGGAGCCAGCAGTTCGGCATGTGCAAGCGTCATCGCGGGTCCGCGGTGCCCGCAAGGCTGTGTGTGCGCGTAATGGAGCTTGGAGTGAGACCACCTCGCAAGGGCATCGGGCGGGCATCCGCCGATCTGGACAATCTCGAATGGTGCGCGATCCAACCGCTGCTGCCGCGACCGCGCGGCATCAAGCGGGTCGACGACCGGCGCGTGCTCAACGGCATCCTGTGGCGGCTGCGCACCGGCCGATCCTGGGCGGCGATTCCGGAACATTACGGGCCGCCGACCACGTGCCAGGCGCGCTTCGTCCGCTGGCGCGATACAGGCGTCTGGTCGCGCATCGTTCATGCGGTGTCGGAGATTCATAGCGGCGGAGTCGAGCTGATCGACGCAGCGACGGCGGGCGTGCCGCCGCCCTACAGCAAGAATCCCGTGGCCGCGAACGACGACGCGGTGGCCTGGGTCGGTCGGAGACGGTAGCGAGCGCGCCCGCTGGTAACCACGTCATTGTGCAAAGGATGCCATCGCGCAGAAGCCTCGGCGGGCGCTACGCGACCGTGCCGTTGATGATTTTTGCCACGAAGTCGTCATGCGCGGGCATATGCCCCACCGCCGCCTTGGTCACGGTGGCGATCCGCGCCATCCGAGCCTGCGCTTCCGCCAGCGGCATGGCCGCTGCGAGCGGGTCGTAGGATCTGGCGCGCAGGCCCTGCCCCTCCATCACCGCAAGCCAGCTCGTCTTGGTGAAAAGGTCGTCGGCCTCACGGAAGATGCGCCCCGTCTCCGCATAGATGCGCATCCGCTCCTGCAGGCTGTCCGGTACGGTCATTGCGCCCAGCTCGCGCCAATAAGGCGTGTCATCGCGCTCGCTCGCCCGGAAGTGTAGGATCAGGAAGTCGCGGATACTTTCGAACTCCGCGGTCATGAGCCGGTTATAGCGGCGAATGTCGGCCTGTTCGAAACGGCGCGTCGGCAGCATCTCCAGCAGCCGTGCGATGCCTGCCTGGACGAGATGGATGCTGGTGGATTCCAGCGGCTCCATGAACCCGCTCGCCAATCCCAGCGCGACGCAATTCTTGACCCAGAAGGCTTCGCGTCGCCCGGTCCGGAAGCGCAGCTGCCTCGGTTCGGCCAGCGCCTCGCCGTCGAGACCTAAAAGCAAGGTCGCGGCAGCCTCGTCGTCGGAAACGTGGCGGCTTGCATAAACATAACCATTGCCGGTGCGATGCTGGAGCGGGATGCGCCACTGCCAGCCGGCGGGACGCGCGGTGGAGCGGGTGAAAGGCGTCGTCCGCGGCCCGGCATTGGCGGAGGGCACCGTCACCGCGCGATCATTGGGCAGCCATTGGCCCCAATCCTCGAACCCCGCGCCCAGCGCCTCCGCAATGAGCAGGCCGCGAAAGCCGGAGCAGTCGATGAACAGATCGGCCGCGATCCGCGTGCCGTCGGCCAGCGACACGGCTTCGATGAACCCGGATTCTCCGGCCAGATGGACATCGGTCACCTGGCCTTCGCATCGCGTCACGCCCCAGCCCTCGGCATGCCGCCGCAGGAAAGCGGCATAGAGGCCCGCGTCGAAATGATAGGCATAGCCGATATGCGCCAGCGGCGTGTTGCCGCCCGGCTGCGGGCGCATGAACCGGCCAGCGGCAGCGCTCATCGCGCAGATGGAATAATGGTCCAACGGCTCGGCTTGCCCTGCCTGATGCAGGCGGTGCCATAATCCTTCGAACGGGATCGGGCCGAAATCGTGGCCATACACGCCGAACGGATGAAAATAGCGGTGCCCGATCCGCCACCAGTCAAGGAACTCAATCCCGAGCTTGAACGTGCCCTTAGTCGCGCGGACGAATTCGTCCTCGTCGATCCCGAGCAAGGAATTAAAGGCTTGGATCGGCGGGATCGTCGCCTCGCCCACGCCGATCGTGCCGATCTCTTCGGACTCGACCAGCGTGATACCCACCGCCTGACGGCCCAGCACACGCGCGAGCGCGGCCGCCGCCATCCACCCGGCCGTGCCGCCGCCGACGATCGCGATGTTCCGGACCTGGTCGTTCATGCTCTACTCTGCGGCGGGAGGTTGTCGGCGGGCCGTCGGCACCGGGCCAGCCGCTTGTTCCGCCCTGCTCTAATCAATCCGGGATGAAAGAGGGAGACTGGTGTCTTGCCCGGACTTTGGGTGTCGGCGTGCCCGGGGGAAGGCACGCCGACGGGGAGGACTTAATAGGTCGCGCGCAGCGACAGGCCGAACCGGCGATCGTTCAGCGTGTACTGAAGCGGCTGGCTCATCGTGCCGATGTAGGTCACGTTCATGCGGTTGAGGATGTTCACGGCGTCGAGCGACGCCGCCAGATGCTTGTTGAAGTTCACGCTGATGGACCCGTCGAGCGAGGCATAGGGCTTTTGGAACTGCGGTATGCCGTTCGCGCCGCTGCCGTAGGTCGTGTCGAGATATTTGCCGCGCCAGCTCCAGGCGACACGCGCGCTGACCGGGCCCTTCTCATAAAGCCCGACCAGATTGTAGCTGTGCTTGGATAGCTTCTCGAGCGGCACCAATGTCGGAATGTTGGAACCAGCGACCGCAAACGGGTTGGTCACATTGCTGTCGACGAAGGTATAGTTGGCTTGCACGCCGAGACCACTCAGCGGCCCCGGCAGGAAGTCGAAGAACTGCTGGTAAGCGACTTCGAAGCCCTTGATCTTGCCCTTGCCCGAGTTGAGCGTGGTGCCGATGTCGTAGTCGACGCCGCCAAACGTGCGGACCATGCTGCCGCTCGCGAGGAAGCCGTCAACCTGCTTGTAGAAGCCACCGATCGTCACCGAGCCCGCCTTGGCGAAATACCATTCGAGGGTCGCGTCATAATTGGTCGACTTGATCGGGTTCAGATAGGGATTGCCCGAGCCGCCGCTCGGCCGGCCCGTGATCGGGCTGACCTGCGTGACCGGATTGAGGGTGACGTTGGTCCCCATCTGATCGAAATTGGGCCGGGCGAAAGACTTCGAGAAGGCGAAACGTGCCTGCAATTTCTCGGTCAGATGCGCGCGCAGATTGAAGCTGGGAAGCGCCTTCGTATAGTCGCGCGTCACGTTGATCGGATCGAGCGTGCCATCGCTGTTGAAGACGGTCCCGCGCGAACCCGTCTTGGTTTGCACCAGGCGAACGCCGACATTACCGTCAATATCCAGGCCGGCGAGCGACCCGCCATAATCGGCGGTGAGATAGCCGGAGAGCACCTTCTCGGTCTGGTGATTGAGGTCGCCCGGCGTGAAGGCCGTCTTCGGCGTGGCACCCAATTTCGCCTCGGACTTGGTCAGGCTGTCCCAGAGGCTGCTGCCGCTTTCGAAAGCCGGATAAACGATGCCGCCCGGGAGCGTCCTGCCGTCGAAGAATTCATGCGACGGGCCCGCCATCGCCATTTCGGGAAACTGGCTGACGCGGACGAAGGGCGTGCCCGCGGGTGACGAGCAGCTCGGATTGGGGCCGCTCGGCAGCAGGCAGAACGCATTCCATGTGCCGCGCAGATCGACCGTCGTGTTCGAATAACGCACGCCGGCGCGCAGCTTGTTGAGGAAGCTGCCTTCCATGTCATATTCGAGGTCGTAGCGCAGCGCGAGCTGATCGGCATCGTTCCGCTGCAACGAATCCGCCATGTAGGTGAAAGCGTAATTATTGGGATTCGACAGCAAGCCGGCATTGCGCACGTTCCACACCGGCTTGGATCCGCGCAGATCGAAGTCGACGATGCTCTGGTTGGGCGCGGTGTAAGGGGTCTCGCCGGTCTTGTCGTACAGCGAGACCACGAAGCCGTTGCGATCTGCATCGTAGGATGATTTCATATATTGGGCGTCGAAGGTCGAATGCAGGTTCGACGCCATGTCCCACTTCACGTTGAACGTATAATTGCCGTTCTGCTCGGTCAGATCCTGGTCGAAGCGCGCAGATTCGAACACCTGATTGGCGAGCGATCCTGACGTGGCATAGCCTGCGGCATCCCACGTGAAGGCCGCGCCGGCGAGCGGAGTGGTGACGGGGTTGCCGTTGTTATTGTAATAGAAGTATTTTCCCTGGCGGAAGAACTTGTAGCGCGAGAATATCGCCTGCGCCGTGACCAGCACATTATCCGCCGCGCGCCACTGAAACGCGCCGGCAATGCCCAGACGCTTGCGGTCGCCGCCATCGTCATAGATCTGCTCGCCGAACGGAACCTGCGCATTTGCCGGTGCGCCCGGGATCGTGATGCCGGCCGGGATCGGGCCGAAGGCGCCGATTAGAATGGCGTCCTGGCGATAGCTGCTCTTGCCGTAGCTGGCGTTGAGCAGGATGCCCATCTCGCCAAGCCCAGTCTCGAACCGGTTGCTGTAGAGCGCCGAGCCGGACCCGCCGACCTTCTGCGCCCGGTCATAATAATTGGCCTTGGCGGTGACGCTGATCAATTGGCCCGGCGCGTCGAACGGCAGGCGCGTACGGATGTTGACCACGCCGGCAATGTCGCCCTCGATCGTCTCCGCCGGGGGATTTTTGAAGACGTCGATGCCCGCCAGAAGCTCGGGCGGTATCGCTTGCAGATCGAGGCTGCGGCTGCCTGCCGCCGAAAGGGCCTGGCGCCCATCGATGAAATTGCTGACCTGGGTCAGTCCGCGCACCGTGATCGCGGGCTGGGTGCGATGGTCGAAATCGGTATCGCCCTCGCCATAACGGCGTTGGATCTGCACGCCGGTGATGCGCTGCAAGGCCTCGACCGTGTTCGCGTCGGGAAGCTTGCCGATGTCCTGCGCCTGAACCGAATCGACGATCTGATTGGCGTTGCGCTTGATAGCCTGCGCCGAGCTCAAGCTCTGGCGGACGCCCGTGATGACGACGTCCTCAGCAGCCGACGCGGACTGATCGGCCGTGGCGGCACCGGCTGGTTGCGCCGGCGTTGTCGGCGCCGCGGCGGCGGCAGCAACGGACGGCGATATTGCGAGCGCCAGGCCCGACACGCCCACCAGCAAACGGATTTGATTCAGCCTCACTGCAAACTCCCCTCTTGGTTGTTATATTCATATTATGATTGCAGCCTCGTATTTGTATGACAATAGGCAATCGATTCAGACATGAAATTTTATGATAAATATCTGTCAGGGATCGGAATTTTGACGAACGGTTCGTCGCAGAATGGGATTTTGGGAGGTCCGTCAGCGATTCGCTAATCGAGAATTTTTGCTATTATTCAACTGCTTGCTGAAATCTTATTCCGTAAAGATGCTTCGCGTTGACGCAAGGGAAGGCGCCTTCCGCGGCATCAGGTTAGCTCCATGCGAGAAGCAATGTTGCGCGATCACTTGCCGCTCGGCATCGCATTTGTAATACAAGTCCCTCGGATAATGCTGGAGCCGACATGATCCTTTTGCGCACGCTTTCGATTGCAACGATGCTGCTTGGGACGCCCCTGGCGGCGCAGGACAGCCGGTTTGTCCCTACGCCAGCGGGCAAGCCGCAGCTGCTGGTCGACGGCAAGCCGTTCCTGGTTCTGGGTGTCCAGCTCAACAATTCGAGCGGCTTTCCCGCAATCCTCGACGATCTTGCGCCAGCCATCGCCCGCAGCCATGCCAACACGGTGATGGCGCCGATTGGCTGGGAATCACTCGAGCCGGAGGACGGCCGCTTCGATTTCTCGATCCTCGACGGCCTGATCGCCCAGGCCCGCGCGCAGAAGGTGCGGCTCGCCCTGCTCTGGTTCGGCACCTGGAAGAACGCCAATATGAGCTACACGCCCGCCTGGGTGAAGCGCGATCCCGCGCGCTTTCCGCGCGTTATCGATGCGGACGGACATGCGATCGATGTGCTGTCGCCGATCGCCGCCGCTAGCCGCGAAGCCGATGCCCGCGCCTTCGGCGCGCTGATGGCGCACCTCAAGGCCATCGATCGCAATCAGCGCACCGTGATCATGGTCCAGGTGGAAAACGAGGCGGGAACGCTCGGCGCCGATCGCGACCATTCCGCCGCCGCCAACACGTTGTTCAACGCACAGGTCCCCGCCGACATGCCGGGCGCGAAGCCGGGAAACTGGACCGCCAATTATGGCGAGCGCGCGCCCGAAGCGTTCATGGCTTATCACACCGCGCGCTATATCGGTGCCGTCGCGGCGGCCGGCAAAGCCGCTTACGACCTGCCGCTCTATGCCAATGTCTGGCCGCGCGAGCAGCCGGGCCTGTTGCGCCCGGGGGAGAGTTCGCCTTCCGGCGGCGCGGTATCGTGGCTGCTGCCGCAATGGCGTGCGCTCACGCCCGCGATCGACGTGATTGGTGTCGATAATTACGACACAAACGTTGCGCCTTACACAGAGATTGCGCGTGCCTATGACGTTCCCGGAAATCCGTTGTTCGTGCCGGAAACAGGTGGGTCGATCGCGCATGCCCGGCACGCCTTCTGGACGGTCGGTCAGCCTTATTCGGTCGGCATCTCCAAATTCGGCATCGGACCCGATTTCGGCCTGAAAGACGGCAAGACGACGGAGGAGCCAATCGCGCTCGATTACCGCCTGCTGGGCGGCGCTGCGGCCTTCCTGGTGCCGCTGCGCGACGCCGGCCATGTCCGCGCCGCCGTGGAGGAGGACGGGATGGCGAACATCCCCATGTCCTTTTCCGCGGTCGATCTGGTCGCGCGCTTCGGCGAAGTGCGCGACGGCTATGGTGGCCCGCGCGGCCAGGGCAATGCGGACCTTTCGGGCCGCGTCCTGGCGGCCGAGGCCGCGCCCGATCGCTTCCTGATCACCGGCGCGTCCGCCAACCTCAAATTCGCGACGAAGCTCGGCCAGCGCGGCTCGGTCCAGCTCCTGACGGTCGAGGAAGGCCATTTCGACAATGGCCGCTGGGTGCGCGAACGGCTGCTCAACGGCGACGAGACGGCCTTCGGCCTGATCCTGCCGCCCGAGGGGCGTTCGATGATGGTGACGGTAGCCGTGAATCGATGAGACGCCTGAGGCTCGGCTGGCCGGCGGTGCTCGCCGCGCTGCTGTTGCCAGCCCCCCTCGACGCACTTCGTCCCGAGCGCACGGTGTCGATCGGCGTACGTCCCGCGCTCGACCGCGCCGGGGTGCGATTCGAAGGCTGGGGCACCGCGCTCGCCTGGTTCGCGGAGGTAACCGGTGGCTGGCCGAACGCCGACCGGCAACGGCTCGCCGATCTGCTTTACACGCCCCAAGGTCTGGGATGGACCATTGCGCGGTTCAATATCGGTGGTGGCAATCCCGCCGGCATGACGCCCTATCTGCGCCCCGGCGCCGCCGTGCCCGGTTTCTGGCGCCTGCCCGCCGATGTGGCGAGCAGCGACTGGAATCCGGACGACGGGACAATGTGGAACTGGTCCGCCGACGCCAATCAGCGCTGGTGGCTCGATGCGGTCCGGGCCCGCGTCGATGCACCGATTTTCGAGGCTTTTTCCAACTCGCCGCCCTGGTTCATGACCGTCAGCGGCCGCGTATCGGGCGCCGAGAAAGGAACGGACGACAATCTCCAGCCTAGCCGGGAAGCGCTCTTCGCCTCCTATCTGGCGCACAGCGTCGCGGAGCTCGAGCGTCGCCACCATATCGTTTTCCGCACGCTTTCGCCCGTAAACGAGCCCAATACCGATTATTGGTTCGCCGCGAACAAGCAGGAAGGCTCCCATTGGAGCCCCGCCCGGCAGGCGTCGATGATCGACGCGACCACCGCCGCGCTCGCGGCACAGGGGCTCAAGACGGCCGTCAGCGCGCCCGACGAGACCAATTCGCATGTGCTGCTGCAGGATTGGACCGCTTATCCGGAGGCGACCCGGCGCCGTCTCGGCCAGATCAACGTTCACAGCTACGGCACGCTCCATCAGACCGCGGTCCGCGACCTCGCCCGTGCCGCGCATATCCGGTTGTGGATGTCGGAGAATGATACACCACTCGACAAAGACCCCGAGGATTTCGCGGGAATGGCGTCCGCGCTCGCCTTTGCCGAGCATGTCGTGCTCGATCTCAAGCGTCTCGAGCCCGCCGCCTGGGTCTTCTGGCAGGCGGTCGAGGATCTGAGCGCGCGCGACGGCTCAAAGGGCTCCAATTGGGGTCTCATCAAGGCCGACCTGCGCGCGGCTGCATCCTCCCCGCACGCGCTCCATATCACCACGAAATATTGGGTGATGGCGCAGTTCAGCCGATATATCCGACCGGGCTATCGCCTGGTGCCTGTGGACGACCTGGATACAGTTGGCGCGCTGTCAGCGGATGGCCGCACACTCGTGCTGGTGCATGTGAATGGCGGGCTCAACCCTCGTCGGCTGGCAATCCCGCTCAGAGGCTGGTCGTCGCGCGCAATCGTCACCGACGCGACGCACCACGCTCAGCCCATTTCCGGCACGACCGCCCCGCCGCGATCGGTACTCACATTGATTCTGCGGAAGGGTTGAACTGGAAAGCGCCACCAACGCATGAAGCCAATCGCCGCCTCTTGCGTTGACTCGCCATTCCACAAGGAGAGCGACGATGTCCGCGGCCGCCAGCCTGCGCGATTTCATGGTCGACAGCCAGATCGCGGCGCGCGGCATTCGCGATGCCGACTTGCTCGACGCGATGCGCGCCGTGCCACGCGAGCGGTTCGTGCCCGAACAACTCGCCGAATTCGCTTATGAGGATACGCCGCTGCCGATCGAGGCGGGGCAGACGATCTCGCAGCCTTATATCGTCGCGCATATGATCGAGGCCGCCGCCATCGGCCGCGACGATCGCGTGCTCGAGATCGGCGCGGGCTCGGGCTATGCCGCCGCCGTGATCAGCCGGATTGCCGGCAAGGTCTACGCGATCGAGCGGCATCCCCAGCTCGCCGCGCTCGCACGCGAGCGGATGAGCGCGCTCGGTTATGACAATGTCGAAATCCGCACCGGCGACGGCACGCAAGGCTGGCCCGATATCGTGTCGTTCGACGCGATCCTGGTCGCCGCGGGCGGGCCCGCGATTCCGCAACCGCTCTGTCGCCAGCTTGCGATCGGCGGCCGGCTGGTGATGCCCGTGGGCGAGGCCGACCAGCAGCGGCTGATGCGCGTGACCCGCCGCTCGGCGGACGATTTCGAGGAAGAGGATCTGGGCGACGTCCGGTTCGTGCCCCTGATCGGCGCGCACGGCTGGGCGGAGGATAAGGGAAGCGATGCGCTGGTGGAGCAAAGGCCGCTCCCGGCGATGATCCGCGACGCCGCCGAATTACTGCCCGGCCTCGACGATCCCGCCTTCGGCCGCATGTTCGATCGCTATGCCGACGCACGGATCGTGCTGCTTGGTGAGGCCAGCCACGGCACGTCCGAATTCTACCGTGCCCGCGCCGCGATCACGCGGCGGCTGATCGAGGAGCATGGCTTCACGATCGTTGCGGTCGAGGCCGATTGGCCCGACGCCGCCGCCATCGACCGGCATGTGCGCCACAAGCGGCAGCCGGCGGGGTCCGAGCCGGCATTTCGCAGGTTCCCCACCTGGATGTGGCGCAACACCGATGTCGATGCGTTCGTCGGCTGGTTGCGCGAGCATAATTCCGGCCTCCCGCGCGAGCGCATGGCGGGGTTTTACGGGCTCGACCTCTATAATATGAACGGCTCGATCCGCGCCGTGATCGACTATCTCGACAAGGTCGATCCGGCCGCCGCCGCAGTGGCGCGCGAGCGCTATGGCTGCCTGACGCCATGGCGCAGCGATCCGGCCGCTTATGGCCGGATGGCGCTCAATGAAGGCTATGCCCGCTGCGAGGAGGCTGTCGTCGCCATGCTGCGCGACCTGTTCGCGAAGCAACGCGCTTATGCCGCCGCCGAGCCCGACGATTTTCTCGACGCGACCCAGAATGCCCGGCTGATCGCCAGCGCCGAGAATTATTATCGCGTGATGTATTATGGCGCGGCCGAGAGCTGGAACCTGCGCGACACGCACATGTTCGACACGCTCGAACTGCTGCTTGCCGCCAATGACGACGCAAAGGCGGTCGTTTGGGCGCATAATTCGCACATCGGCGATGCCCGCTTCACCGAGATGGGCCAGGCGCGGGACGAGCTCAATCTCGGCCAGCTCGTCCGCGAACATCATGGCGAGCGAGCGCGGCTGATCGGGTTCGGCACGCATGGCGGCACGGTCGCGGCGGCAACCGATTGGGATGGGCCGATGGAGGTCAAGCGCGTCAATCCGTCACGGCCCGGCAGCTACGAACGCCATTGCCATGATAGCGGCATCGAGCGTTTCCTGCTTGATCTGCGCGAAGGCAAAAACAAAGCATTGTGCAGCCGGCTCGACGAGGCACGGCTCGAACGCTTCATCGGCGTGATCTATCGGCCCGACACGGAGCGCTGGAGCCATTATTCGGCGGCGATCCTGTCCCGGCAATTCGATGGCTGGGTGTGGTTCGACGAAACCCGCGCGGTGACCCCGCTGCCAACGGAGCAACGCAAGGGCGCCGAGGAAACCTACCCGTTCGGTGTATAGCGCGCACGGGCTTGCCTTGCAGGTCAGGCCCCCCGGCGCAATTGCGCGGCGTAGAGACGCTGCCCGGTATAATCGTGAAACTCGGCCGCGAGCTGGCCTCCGGCCAGATGCAGGAGCGCGAAGCCGGACCGCGCCACGCAGAACTGGGTTCCCGCGACGGCCTTTACCGGACGCACTTCGGAGCCCGCTCCGCAGCATAGATAATCCAGCCCATCGGCGCGAATATGCTGCAGATCATGGTCATGACCGTTGATGTAGAGGGCGACGCGATGCCGCTTCAGGAGCGGTAGTACGCGCTCGACTATCTCGGGCGTCTCGCCGTGGCCGCTCCCACCCGACCGCAGGGTATGATGGCCCACCACCATCTTGATGGGCGCCGTCGAGGCGGCAAGGCTCCGATCGAGCCACGCGAGCTGGGCATCCGCGTCCTGGCCGGCAACATTATGCGCGATCTGCGCATCGACCTTCTCGCGATATTTGTGGACGAGCGGCGACGTGTCGATCACGAACACATCAAGCTGGGGCACACCGAATGTCGCGCCGGACAGCGGATAATAACGTCGCGGCATTCTCCAGCGCCCGCTTCTCGCGGCATAGTCGATCTGAGCCTGGGGATTGCCGCGATAGTCGTGATTGCCGAGCGCCACGAACCAGGGCACCTGAAGCGAAGGCGCCGTGTAGATCGCCTCGAACGAGGTGCGCCATTGCGCATCCTCGACGCTCTGAATCCCATCTTCGTAGAAATTGTCCCCGACGGAGAGGATGAAGCGGGCGCCCGCATCCGCAGCGGCGCGACCCATCGCGTCGGCCACGTCGCGCTGGTGCTGCGCGCCGTCGCGTCCCCAGTCGCCGACGACGAGGAAGCTGAATGGCCGTTCGGACGCGCCGAGCGGCGCAAGCGGCGCTGCGGCGGCTGCGGCGAGACCGCCCAGGACAGTGCGGCGATTGGTCTGGGTCATCACACGATCCTCCTCAGAATTTGAACTTCACGCCGCCTTCGAAGGTCGCGTCATAAAATTCGCGCTGGATCGGCCGGCCCGGGCTGCCTTCGTAGATGCGAAGCGCCTCGTTGGTGAGATTCTTCACATTGAAATAGAGCCGCAGGTTGCGGTTCAGATCGACCGATGATGTGAAATCGAGCGTGGTGCGCGGGCTCTGATAGACATCGGTCGCGGCGTCGTCGCCGATGCCGAACAGGTTGGAGCCGACATATTGCGCCGCCAGGCGCAGCTGTACCCCATGGGCTTCGTAGTAAAGCGCTGCGTTCCAGGTCCATTCCGACGTCGCCGGCAGCCGCTTTCTTTCGCCGGTCCGGAGCTCGACCTGGCTGTCGACGTAGGTTGCGTTCGCGCCGACGCCGATGCCGTCGAACGGCGCCGGTAGAAAGGCAAAACGCTGGTCGTAGGCGACCTCGATGCCGCGGGCATACGCTTTGGGCACATTCTCGTAGCTGTCGAACTCGACCCGCGTCACACCCGGGAAATTGGCTGGGTCGGTCCCGAAGCTGGTCCGTTTCGCGACATAGTTGCGCAGCTCCTTGTCGAACGCGCCGAACGACAGGATGCCCGAATGGGCGAGATATTTCTCGATCGAAAGGTCGAAATTGCTTCCCGTGGTGGGCTTCAAGTCTGGATTGCCGCGCGTGATGATCTCATTGTCGCGGTCGATCGTGATCGGCGCGGCGACCTGCGAAAAGCCCGGGCGGCCGATACCTGTCGAATAGGTCGCGCGGATGATCAGGCTGGGGTCGATCGAATAGCGCAGCTGCACCGTGGGAAAGGCATTGGTGTAGTTGCGCTTGCGGCTTACCGGATCGGCGCCGAGCAAGTTTCCATCTGCGTCGAAGCTGTAGCTCTGGTAGGTCGCCTCGGTATGCTCGACACGCACGCCCGCCACGCCGCCGAGCTTGCCGGCATCGACCGTATACATGGCATAGCCCGCGTAAATATCTTCCTTGGCGTGGAAATAACCGCCGAGGTCGGGCGCGAAGGCGGCTGGCGATGAATTGCCGGCCAATGCTACCACGCCGCTCTCATCGATCTGCGGGCCGTTGGTATAACGATCGCCGTAAAAGTCCGTGATGGCCGAACCGAGAAGCATGCCGGCGGCGGTCGGCGCCAGCGTGAATCCTTCGGTAAACGGCGTGTCCACCTTGGTCCGCAACCTCGCCTGACCGCCGAATTGCAGCCGATCGTTACCGCCCACCCAATGGGTATCGAGCGTTCCGTTGGCGGCGTAGGACCATTCGTGGTCGTCGGCGCTTTCCCGGGAATTGCTCAACTTGCTCAGCTTGTAGAGACCGGCATTGTTGGGATCGGTCGCACCGCCGACGATCGCAAGCTTGGGGAAATCCGGATCGCTGTTATCGTACGCGAACGGAACATTCTTCGGTCCATTGAAGGTCGTGCCGTAATTGCGGTTCACGCTGAATGTCGCCTTGGAATAAGCGGCGTGATAATCGAGCGTGAACGGGCCGAAACTGTCCTTGCCGCCGACGACATAGATCTGATTGCGGTGCGTCTCCTCCTCGTCGGTCCCCTTGAGCGAGAGCGTGGTGGCGGTGAGATAGCCCGATGGATCATTGGGATCGACTCGCACGGCCCCGTCCAGCTTGTCGTAAGTCAGCCGATTCTTGAGGACCGATTCGACATAGCCCGCGACCGACGCGCGCAGATAATATTGATGCCGGTCGTTCGGCGTATATTCGAACTCTCCGCCATAGCCGAAGCGCCGGCGATGATAATCGTACCGCCGCAGCTGATAATCGGCGACTGCCTTGTCGATCTGGCCCGCCGAGAAAGCGGGTCCCGCCGCCGCCGTCAGGCCGGGATCGTCGACATAATCTTCCTCAATGTCGTCGAAGCCGCGCCGGTCCTCGCGCCACGAACCGGTCAGGACGATCGAGAAGGGCTTGTTCGCGCCGCCAAAGCGGTCGCCGACCGCCAGATCGAGATTGAGCGGGCCTTTATGCTTATGCTCGGGCTCATAGCCGTAGCCGACTGCGCCATCCGCGAACGGGTGCGTGATGCCCGCCGCCGAGCGTGGTGTGAGGTCGATAGAGCCGCCCAGCCCCTCAGCCTCATGATTGGGCATGCCCGTTTTGGTCACGACGAACCCGTCGATCGCACCGGTCGGGATCGTATCGAACTCGACCGCGCGACCGCTCCCGAAAACGGTCCCGCCGGGATTGGTGTTGAGCAAGACGATCCCGCCATAGGTTGCGCCGTTGAGATTGCCGTCGATGCCGCGAATGTTGACGAAACGCCCCTCACCGGTGTCGCTGGAGAGCGAAATGCCGGGCACGCGGCTCAGCGCCTCCGCGGCGTTGAAATCGGGATATTTGGCGATGCTCTCGGCAGACTGGACTTCGACGATATTGTAGGCGTTTCTCTTGGTCTCGCGGGCCTGCTCTTCGCGGCGGGGTGCGGTCACGACGATATCGCCGCCTGGGGAACCCAGATTGTCACCGCCATCGCGATCCGGCCCAGCCTCCGCGGCGCGGGCTGGCACGCAGCTCCCCGCGAGCGCCGCGCTGGTAGCGAGCAACATCGCCAATTTCTTCATGATCTCGAGCCCCTTTCCCCGGATGGACGGCAGGCATTCGCAAGCGCTGCCTGGTACATTTCGGCGGGTGAGCCGCGATTATGACGGTTGGGGGACTCGCGACCGGGGTTGGCGTCTTTTAATGTCTATGTCGGTTCTGCAGCCGAGCCTCAGCGCGGCGCCAGGACCAGGATATGGAATGTCCCGGCCTTGGGCTGGGGGCGACCGCCCGGCGCGGCCGGCGGGGCGAGTTCCGCCGTGGGCAGATAGATTTTGCCGGTCGCGGGATCGAGCGCGCCGGTGCGCGCGCCCATCTCGGTCCGGACCTCCCCAACGACATGCGGACCTTCGCCCAGCGCGATCATGGTCAACGTGCCGTCGCGCCCGCAGGGAATAAGCGCCATCCGCCGGCTTGAATCCACTAGCACGGTGTCCGGCCCAGCGCCGATGTCAAGCAAGGCGACCAGCCGAAGATGGCGAACATCCACGATCGCCGCTTTGCGATTCGCGCATGCGCTGATTGCCTGTTCGGTGTCGGGATCGAAGGCGAGCCCGGTCGGCCCCTGACAACCGGTGAGCGCCACCGTGGGACCGGCGCGGCCGGTCAGGAGATTGGCGGTCTCCAGCTCGTTCAGATCCTCGTTGTTGACCAGGAGCGTGTCGCCGTCATTCGCCGCGGCTTCCAGGCCTGGCTTGAGGGTAATCGTCCCGGTGATGGTGCGCGCAACGGGGTCCAACAACGAGACCGTGCCACCCTTCGCGTTCACGACGACCACGCGCGCCGGCCCCGGCGCATAGAAAGCGGCATCCGGATCGCTGCCGACCGGGATTTTCGCCAGTTCGGTTCCGGTTTCCGTATCGAACAGCCGAACGCTGTCGTCGTGCCCGCTGGTGACCGCGAGCAGGTGGCGACCCGGAACGGGCACCGCGGCATGGCCCCTGGCGATTCCGGCAAAGGGCGCCGAGGCGGTGCCTTTCGCGATATCCACATCCACCACGGTCTCGCCGCGCGTGACATAGACCCGCTTCGCTGCCGGATCGATCGTCGCATAATCCCACCCCCCATCGCCCGGCGCGTCAATACGGCCTTCGACCGCATAATCGGCGGCATATGCCGGGCTCCCCGCGAACAGCAGCGCGGCGAGCAAGACGGCAGGAGAGGAGCGCTGCGGCATGACCGATTCCCGGATATGAAGGGGCTTGTCATGTGCCGTGCTTCGCGCCGGTTCGCCAGATCGAACGGCGTGGCCAGCATGACATTGGGAAGTTTCAATCCCTGTTACGGTCGAAAGACGGGATATCCCGCTTTTGGGCTCAACTCCTCTATGGACTGCACCCCCTGCCGCGCCGCATGAACAGCGCGTGCGGATCCTGCTGGTAGAAGACGATGTCCAGACGGCCCTCCTCATCGAGGAGGGGCTCGCTCCATTGCATCGTGTCATGCATGTCGGAACTGGCGCGGAAGCGATTCACGCAGGTCGTAGCCTTACCTTCGATATCGCGATTCTCGACCGCATGCTCCCGGACATGGATGGCCTTGCCGTGCTGGACGATTGGCGCGCCGCCGATATTCGCTTGCCGGTGTTGGTGCTGACCGCGTTGGGAACGGTTGCGGACCGCGTAAGCGGTCTTGAAGGGGGCGCCGATGATTATCTCGTCAAACCCTTCGCCATGGACGAATTGCTCGCGAGGGTCGGCGCGCTGAAGCGGCGGGCGCTGCGCGACGAACCGCCCACCCATTATCGCGTGGGGGAGCTCTCGCTCGACCTGCTGCTGCGGCGCGTCAGGCGCGGCAACCGCGACGTCCATCTTCAGCCGCGCGAGTTCGATCTACTCGTCCAACTCATGCGGAACGCGGGCGAGCCCGTAACGCGCAAGATGTTCCTCGCGACGGTCTGGGGCATCCATTTCGATCCGAACACCAATATCGTGGACAGCCATATCAGCCGGTTGCGCTCCAAGTTGCGGCAGCGCGGCTGCGACGCGATCGAGACGCTCCAGGGGGTTGGTTACCGGCTGCGGCTCGATGCCTAAGCTCCGACGTAGCGCGGCATATCGCCTCGCCTTCGGCTATACTGCCGTGTGCGCGCTGGCAGTGCTCGCGACCGGACTCGGCGTATATTATGTTGCGAGCGCCATGTTATGGCACGATTTCGACCGCGCGGTTGCCGGGGAAATGGCCGGTCTCGAGCGGGAATATGGTGAGGGCGGCATCCCCGACCTCTTGGACGCGCTGGCGAGGCGCAGTCATAAGCCGGGCAACGGTTTTCGCTACGCATTGTTCGACCGTTCGGGCCATGCGGAGCCGCGACCGGCGTCGCTTCCGCAGGTCGCACCCGGCTGGGGCGAAACGCAGCTGGACGACAACGGGCGGACCTCGCACCATGGGCGGTTTCTTGCCAAGCGGCTGCCAACGGGCGAAACCTTGGTGGTGGCCGCGGACGCGCGCGATCTGGACCGGCTTCGCGACACGTTGTTCGGATCGCTCACCGCAGGTTTCATCCTGATCCTTGGGCTGGGCGCCGCCGGCGCAAGCCTGTTCGGACGCCACCTGCGAAAGCGGCTCGGCCTTATCTCGTCGACCGCGGAAGCGATCGTGGCGGGAAATTTGAAGCAACGCGTGTCAGTCGGACCATCGGGCGACGAGTTCGATCGTGCGGGCGAGTCGCTCAACCTGATGCTCGATCGCATCGCCCAGCTCGTCGAGAATCTGCGCCAGGTTTCAAGCGACGTGGCGCACGATCTGCGTACCCCGCTGCAGCGGTTGCGCGGGGCGGTCGAGATCGGCCTGAACGGGGCTCAGGAAAGCGCATTCCTTCGCGGCGCGCTCGAAAATGCGTTGGGCCATAGCGAAGCCGTGCTGGCACTTTTCGATTCCATCCTCCGCATCTGCGAAGTCGAGGCGGGTGGCGCACGCGAGCGATTCGAAGCGCTCGACCTTGCTGCCCTCGCCGACAATATCTGTGAAATGTACGGCCCGGCCATCGAGGACGGCGGCAGGACGCTTGCCTGCAACATTGCGCACGCCGTCCCGATATGGGGTGACCGCGAATTGCTGACACAGATGCTGACCAACCTGCTCGACAATGCGATCCTTCACACCTCCTCCGGCACCCTGGTGACGGTAAGCGCGCGATCCGGCGCCGCCGGAGCGCAGCTGATCGTGGCTGATACCGGCCCAGGGGTGCCCACGGCGGATCGCGAGCGCATCACCCAGCGTTTCGTCCGGCTCGATCGCGGCCGAACGACCAACGGTCACGGCCTCGGACTTAACCTCGTGGCAGCGATTGTGTCGGCCCATGGCGGCAAGCTCATGATTGAAGACAATTCGCCAGGTATGCGCGTCAACATCCTGTTTCCGACTGCCCAGGATGATGCGTTGCCCCGGTCCCGCTCCGAAAACGCGATGCCTGACCCGCTGCCTGTCCAGGCAGAATCCAGTTTGGCGGAAAGCGCTACCGCCGCATGAAACCCAATAGTAATATTGGAAGCTTCTGCGTTACATATCGAGCCTTGAGTGCGAACAGAACGAGGCAACTCAAGCCAAATTTGACGATACAAGCCGCTGCACATCCGCTAAATAGTAAGCATGAGCGTAGCGAATCACCCCATCGACCGACGCAATTTCCATGACCTTTCCGCCCGCATGTTCGGGCAGGTGCCGCCTGCGGACAGGATCATGGTCTGGCTTGTCACGCTGGCGACCGCCATCCTGCATCTCGCGGTCGCGGGCCGCTACGACATGATGCGCAATGAACTCTACTTCTTGGCATGCGGGCATCATCCGGCATTCGGTTATGCCGATCAGCCGCCGCTCGTGCCTCTGATCGCTGCATCGACCCAGCTGTTCGGCGAGAATGTCTGGCTGCTGCGTCTGCCCGCGGTCGTTTCGGCGGTTGCGCTCGTGCCGCTCACCGCCGCCTTCGCTCGCCTCGCCGTTGGAAGCCGCTCCGCAGTCGTTGTCGCGGCGATTGCGGCGGCCACGGCACCGGGGCTTGCGGGCGTGAGCACGACGCTGACGACCGCGACGTTCGAGCCGATCGCCTGGACGGCGTTCGCTTATTGCCTGGCCCGCGCATGGCTGCGCGACGAGCGCCCTATGCTCGTCTGGGCGGGCATCATCGCCGGCGTCGCAATGGAGGCCAAATATGGCATCGCGATCTGGCTGATCGGACTTGCCGTCGGACTGGTTGCGACGCCGGCACGGCGGATGTTCGCCTGGCGGGAATGTTGGATCGGCACCGCGCTCGCGCTGGCGATCGTCGCGCCGAATATCGCCTGGCAGGCCGCGCACGGATGGCCGTTCATCGAAATCATCGCCAACCACAGAGCGGGCAACTTCACTGGCAGCATATTGCGATTCGAGATCGGGCAGGTCGCTGCGCTCAACCTGCTGCTGGCGCCGCTCTGGGTAGCGGGAATCGTCGCACCGTTCGTATCGAAACGGTTGGAATCTCTACGTTTTCTCGCGATCGGCTTTGTCGTCGCGACGATCGTCACGATCGCCACGCATGGGAAGGATTATTATCTTTTTGCTGCCTATCCCACAATGTTCGCATTGGGCGCGGTCGTCTGCACGCGGTTGCGCATCTGGATGGTCGCGCCGTGGGTGCTGGCCACCACCGCCAATTTCGCGCTTGTCGCCCCGATCGTCCTTCCCTTGATGCCGCCAGCCGCGCTGTTCGCATTGTTCGAGCACAGCCATCTCCGCCCGGCGCCGGATGAGAAAGCCGCAGTGGGAGCGCCGCTCACCCAGGTCTTTTCCGAAGAAATGGGATGGCGCGAGTTGGAAGGCCGGGTGGCGAATGTCTATCGCGCCTTGCCCGCGGCCGCGCGTGCGCGCACCGCGATTTTCGCGACCAATTATGGCGAGGCCGCGGCGATCGACATTTATGGGCGTCGGGATCAACTTCCCCCGGCGATCAGCGGCGACAACCAATATTATCTGTGGGGGCCGCGGGGTTATGACGGGAACGTGATCATCCTCATCAACGGTGAGCCCGCGGCATGGCGCGACCGCTGCGACACGGTCGAGGTCGTGGACCATTTTGGAGTGCCGTTGGCCGTGCCTTTCGAGCGCGCACGGCCGATTTCGATTTGTCGCGGTCTGCATGGCGGGCTCGCGGGGGCTTGGCCCAAGCTGAAGCGATACGGGGCATGACGGACGCGGGATCGCCGAGCTCACTGGCCGCCGCGAATCTCATCCGCCGTAGCTTGAGCGATTTCGCGCGGCGGATGCGCGGCTTGCGCGACGCGCATGGCGTGAGCGCATCAAAACTGAGCGTGCTTGGCAGGCTTTATCGCGCCGGTCGGCCGCTCAGCGTGACCGAACTTGCCCGCCTTGAAAAACTGCAGCCGCAATCGCTGACGCGGATCATTGCCGATCTCGAAAAGGACGGATTCATCCTCCGCAACCGAAACGAGAGCGATGCGCGCCAGGTCGATATCGCGATCTCCGAAGCGGGCAGCGCGCTACTGGTGCGAGATGCTCATCGGCAAAATGCGTGGCTGGCCAAGGCAATAGACGAGAGGCTCACGCCAGCTGAGCGGGCGATCCTTGGGCTTTCCGCCGAACTTCTGGACCGGCTTGGTGAATATGATCCGGCGGATGCCGTCAGCTCTCCCCCATCCGAGCAAGGCCAAAGGGTTGAAACGCCCGAATAATGCGCATGGATTGAGCGTCGCGGACGTGCGTGAGCGCGGCGTGGCATGATGCTGATAAGGATATGAATCGATGGAAGATCAAGTCCGGTTCCAGAACAGGTCGATAGATGGCGGAACTTTCCGCAATTGCTCGATGGTGGGATCACAATTCGACGACGTCGACTTGTCCACGGTGACCTTCACCGATGTCAATTTACGCGGCGCGAAACTTTCGAACGTCAACCTGGCCGGGGTCGTCATCCATGATGCCGACATCACGGGACTCAGGATCTTCGGTCACGACATTCAGGCGCTCATCCGCGCCGAACTGGCGCGTCGTGGCACCGTCAGCGATCGGTGATTTTATTGCGGATTCTGGCGTAAGTTGCCGTGCCGGATCCGGATCTTACAGACTCGGTTGGCTGGGGCGGCAGGATTCGAACCTGCGGATGGCGGCACCAAAAGCCGCTGCCTTACCACCTGGCGACGACCTGTACGTGCCAGCCGCCAAGCCAGCCTCGCCACGGGATTTGAGCGCGAACGGCTTCTAAACGAGCCCCGCGCCGTTAGGACGCGGTTGGATGGCGGGGATGACCGCGGCGGCGCATGTTCATGGCGATGCCCGTGCTGGCCGACGCGGCGCCGGTCACTGAGCGATCGGAACAGGATCCCATCCCCCTCCCAGCGCGCGGAATGAGGATACAGCGCCGTGGGCTGACGCCGCGCGGGCCTGGATCATATTGTCCCTGTTCTCGAGAAGACGGCGATCCGCGTCGAGCACCTCGATCAGGCTCGCCACGCCGCCTTTATAGGCCGCGGATGACGCATCGCGCGCGCGGACCAGCGACGCTTCGCCGTCCGTCAGCGCGCGAGCACGCTCCTCCTGCTGGACGAGCGTCGAGAATGCGTCCTCTACGTCTTGCGATGCGCGGAGCACGGTCAGCCGATACGCCGCCAACGCTTCGGCATTGCGCCCCCTGGCCGCTTTGATCTCCGCATCGACGCGGCCGAAATCGAACAGACGCCACCGCAGGCCAAGCACTCCGTTCGCCTGCGTCGCTCCAGCGCTGAAGAGCCCGCCGGCACCCATAGTCGCGGTGCCGAGCAGCCCGCTCAGTGAGAATTTGGGATAATATTCGGAAATCGCCACGCCGATACGGGCATTCGACGCCGCGAGCGCGCGCTCCGCGGCGATGATGTCGGGCCTTCGGCGCAACAGTGCGGCGGGACCGCCCGCGCCCGATAGGGGCGGAGGCGCGGGGATCGGCGCCGCAACGGCCAACTCCGCCCGGGTCGTTCCCGGCTGGACGCCGATCAACACGTCGAGCGCATTCATCGCAATGTCGAGTTCGTTCTGAAGCGCTGGCACCGACGCCCGGACCGGCGCCAGCGCGCCTTCGGCCTGGCGCAACTGGAGTTCGGCCGCGACGCCCTTGCGATATTGAAGCGCCACCAGATCGACGAGGCGTTGCTGGGTATCGAGCTGATCGCGCGCGACGGCAAGCCGTGCTTGCAGCGCGCGGATCGAGACGTAGGTGTCGGCAACCTGCGCCGCCACGGTCAGCCGTGCGGCAACCGCCGCTGCGGCGGAGGCCTGCCAATCGGCACGCGCCGCATCGCGCCCGGCGCTTCGGCCGCCGAACAGATCCCCTTCCCAGCTCGCGCCGAGGTCGAGCTCGTAAATGTCCGTCCTGCGCTGGAAGCCCGGAAAGGCGCTGCCGATGCGACCAATCGGCGTTTCGAGCGACTGATAGTTGGTTCCGACAACGCCGCTCACCTGCCCAGACGGAAGCAGCGCCGCATTCGCCGCAGTCAGTGCCGCGCGCGCTTGTCCGACGCGGGCGATCGCCTGCTGCAGGTCCAAATTCTGTGCCGAAGCCCGTTCGACGAGGCTGCTGAGCAGCGGATCATTGAATGCGTTCCACCAGGCGACGAGATCCGCGGGCGCGGATGCAGGCGCCCGGCCCTCGACCGCATGCTCGCCGATAAAGCTCGTCGCGGCCGGTGGGGCGGGCGACACATAGCGTGGGCCGACCGCGCAGCCGCTGGTGAACAGGACAATAAGAGCGGCACCCGCCGCTCGCCGCAAAGGCCGCATGTCGGTCCCCGATGATGAATGCAGCTGTGACTAATAAGCAAATTGGTCACAATTGTCAACGTCCGGCCAAGGGATTATGTAGGCGCCATGGAACGAGCTACATCCGACACCCACACCCGGGGACCCGCCGAGCATGCCGTGCGCGACCAGATCATCGAGGCAGCGCATGAATGTTTCGCGCGCTATGGCTACGCCAAAACCACGGTCGCCGATCTCGCGCGCGAGATTGGTTTCTCCAAGGCGTACATCTATCGTTTCTTCGAGTCGAAGCAGGCGATCGGCGAAGCGATCTGCAGCGAACGGCTCGGGCGCCTGATTGCGGAAGCCCGCCGGGCGATTGACGAGGGTGGCAGCGCCACCGATCGTTTTCGAAGGTTTTTCAGAAGTATAACTGCATTGAGCGTCTCATTGTTCTTCGACGATCGAAAGATTTATGAGATCGCGGCCTTGGCTTCTTCCGAGCAATGGTGCTCTGCGCAGAGCTATACGGACACATTGCAGCAGATGATCCATGAGATCGTGAAGAATGGCCGCGAGAGTGGCGAGTTCGAGCGGAAAACGCCGCTCGACGAGACCTGCCGTTCGATCTTCTACGCGATGAAACCGTTCATCGACCCCCTGCACCTGGAACGCAATCTGGACCTTCTGCCGGATGCCCAGATGGAGGTCTCGGGGCTTATACTCAGAAGTCTCGCGCCGTAATGATGTTGTGACTAGTTGACAAATTAGTCACTTGGAAACATGTTTGATCCTCGATTTGGAGGATTCGAGCGTGTCGCACCGTTTCAACAGCCGTCTCGGAATGACCGTGGCGCTCCTTGGCGCCCTGGCTGGCTGTCATCGGGCAGAGCCAGATCCGCGAATTCAACCGCCGCTGGTACGGACCGCTGTCGCGCAATCGGCGGAAGGGACGACGCGGGAGTTCACCGGCGTCGTCGCGGCGCGCGTGCAAAGCGATCTGGGCTTCCGGGTCGGCGGCAAGGTGGTCGAGCGTCTGGTCAATGCAGGCGAGGTTGTCCGGCGCGGCCAGCCCCTGATGCGGATCGACCGGACGGACCTCGCGCTTGCCACGACGGCCTCAATGGGAACCGTGGAAGCCGTCGAAGCCAAGGCGATTCAGACCGCCGCTGATGAAAGACGCTATCGGGACCTTGTCGGCGCCGGGGCGATTTCGGCCTCCGCTTATGATCAGGTGAAGGCGGCGGCCGATGCGGCCCGCGCGCAGCTTGCCGCAGCGCGTGCGCAGGCGCGCGTCGCGCGGAACGAAGCCGGCTATGGTGTGCTGCTGGCCGACCGCGACGGCACCGTGGTCGAAACGCTGGCCGAGCCGGGACAAGTCGTCGCCCCCGGGCAGATCGTCGTACGCCTGGCGCAGGCCGGTCCGCGCGAGGCACTTATCCGTCTTCCTGAAAACCTGCGCCCCGCGCCCCATTCGGTCGCGCAGGCGCGGACGTTCGAAGGTGCCGCAGGGAGCGCGATGCTGCGGCTGCTCTCCGACGCAGCCGACCCGGCATCCCGGACCTTCGAAGCCCGATACGTGCTGGGCGGCGAGGCCGCACGGGCGCCGATTGGTTCGACGATCAGGATCACCCTCCCTTTGCCGGGTAGCACGCCCGCCACATCGGTGCCGCTCGGCGCCATATATGATGTCGGACGTGGGCCGGGACTATGGATCGTGCGGCAGGGGTCGCCTCCGACCGTCACCTGGCGTGCGATCCGGCTTTCCGCCTTGACGACCGAAACTGCAGCCGTGGCGGCCGGGCTCGCACCGGGAGAGAGGTTCGTCACGATGGGCGCGCATCTGCTGCACCAGAATGAAGCGGTCCGTGTCGCGGCAGCCGCTCCGGAAGCCGGACGATGAGCGAGGGTCGCGAGCCGCGGGAGCGGTTCAATCTGTCGGCGCTGGCGGTTCGCGAGCGGTCGGTGACGCTATTTTTCCTCGTTGCGATCATACTGGCGGGCGCGCTCGCCTTCATGAAGCTCGGCCGCGCGGAGGACCCGGGCTTTACCATCAAGGTCATGACGGTCGTCACCGCCTGGCCGGGCGCTACCGCGCAGGAGATGCAGGATCAGGTCGCTGAGCCCCTCGAAAAGCGGCTGCAGGAGCTGCGTTGGTATGATCGCAGCGAGACGTTCACCCGTCCCGGACTCGCCTTCACCACACTGACCTTGCGCGACGATATCCCGCCCGCCCAGGTGCAGGAGCAATTTTACCAGGCACGCAAAAAGCTGGGCGACGAGGCGCCCAAGCTGCCGCGCGGCGTGATGGGACCGTTCGTGAATGACGAATATGGCGACGTCACTTTCGCGCTCTACGCGCTCAAGGCCAAGGGCGAGCCGCAGCGGCTGCTTGCGCGCGATGCCGAGACGCTCCGGCAGCGGCTGCTGCATGTCCCCGGCGTCAATAAGATCAACATCGTCGGCGAACGCCCCGAGCGCATCTATGTCGCGTTCGATCAGGATCGGCTGGCGACCCTCGGCGTCTCGCCGCGCGACATCTTCGCCGCACTGGCCAAGCAGAATCTCATAACCCCGGCTGGCTCGATCGAGACCAGGGGGCAGCAGGTCCAGGTCCGGCTCGATGGCGCGTTCGACGATCTCTCGAAGATCCGGGACATCCCAATCATGGCAGGCGGGAACACGCTGCGCCTGTCCGACGTCGCGCGTGTCGAGCGTGGTTATGAGGACCCCGCCACTTTCCTGATCCGCAGCGACGGCGAACCCGCTTTACTGCTCGGCGTCATCATGCGCGAAGGCTGGAACGGCCTTCAGCTCGGAAAATCGCTGCGGGCCGAAATGGCCAAGATCAAGAGCGAACTGCCATTGGGTATGACGCTGACGCCCGTGACCGATCAGTCGGTCAACATCTCCGAGGCGGTCGATCAGTTCATGCACACCTTCCTTGAGGCGCTCGCGATCGTCATGGTCGTCAGCCTCGTCAGCCTGGGCTGGCGCGTCGGTATCGTCGTGGCCGGCGCGGTGCCGCTCACACTCGCGGTCGTGCTCGTCATCATGTGGGCGACAGGACGCGTGTTCGACCGCATCACGCTGGGCGCGCTGATCCTCGCGCTCGGCCTCCTCGTCGATGATGCGATCATCGCCATCGAGATGATGGTGGTGAAGATGGAGGAAGGTTACGACCGCATCCGGGCATCGGCTTACGCCTGGAGCCACACGGCTTCCCCCATGCTGGCGGGCACGCTCGTGACCGTCATCGGCCTCATGCCCGTCGGCTTCGCGCAATCCACCGCGGGCGAATATGCGGGCAATATCTTCTGGGTTGTCGGCTTTGCTTTGATCGCCTCCTGGTTCGTCGCCGTCATCTTCACCCCCTATATGGGCGTGAAGCTGTTGCCGGCGATCAAGCCGATCGAGGGCGGGCATGCCGCAATCTATCAGACGCCGCGCTACCAGCGGGTACGCGGCGTGATCCAGTGGGCCGTAAAGCGCAACAAGCAGGTCGTCCTCCTGACTCTGGCGGCATTTCTGGTCGCGGGAGCGGGAATGGCGCTGGTCAAAAAACAGTTCTTCCCGGCCTCCGACCGGCCCGAAGTGCTGATCGAGGTCCAGATGCCCAAGGGGACCGCCATCGATCGCACCAGCGAGGCGGCGAGAGAAGTCGAGACGTGGCTGCGCAAACAACCCGAAGCGCGAATCGTGACCACCTATGTTGGCCAGGGCGCGCCCCGCTTCTTCATGTCCTTGTCGCCAGAACTGCCGGATCCGTCCTTCGCGAAGATCATCGTGCTCACGCCCGACGAGAAATCGCGCGACGCGCTCAAGGCGCGGCTGCGCCAGGCGGCGGCCGACGGGCTCGCTCCCGCCGCACGCGTCCGGGCGACGCAGCTTGTATTTGGTCCCTATTCGCCGTTCCCCGTGGCATTCCGGGTGAGCGGGCCCGACCTGACCGAGACGCGAGCAATCGCAGCCAGGGTGCAGTCGGTGCTGCAGGCGGATCCGATGATGCGCACGGTGAATGCCGACTGGGGCGAGCGTGCCCCGACCGCCCATCTCGTGCTCGATCAGGATCGGCTTCGGGCGTTCGGCCTTACCTCCAGCGACGTCGCCTATCAGCTGCAATTCCTGCTGTCGGGCGTGACCGTATCACAGGCCCGTGAGGACATCCGCACGGTTGATGTGGTCGTGCGGTCGGCGGGCGGGGATCGTCTCGATCCGGCGCGATTGGCCGATTTCACGCTCACAGGGGGGAATGGCCAGCGCGTGCCAGTCAGCCAGATCGCCAAGGTTGAGGTCCGCATGGAGGAACCGATCCTCCAGCGCCGCGATCGGATCCCGACCATCACGGTGCGCGGCGACATCGCCGACGGCCTGCAACCACCCGACGTCTCCACCGCGATGTACGGGAAACTCCAGCCAATCATCAAGGACCTGCCTTCGGGCTATCGGGTCGATATGGCGGGCTCGATCGAGGAAGCGGGCAAAGCAAATGCTGCGCTCGCGCCGATCTTCCCGATCATGATCTTCCTGATGATGGTCGTGATCATTCTCCAGGTCCGGCAGCTCGCGGCGATGGCGATCGTGATGCTGACCGCGCCGTTGGGGCTGATCGGCGTGGTACCCACGCTGCTGGTCTCCGGACAGCCGTTCGGGTTCAATGCCATTCTGGGATTGATCGCACTCGCGGGCATCCTGATGCGCAACACTTTGATTCTCATAGGCCAGATCCGCGATCATGAGCGGGAGGGGATGGATCCCTATCATGCCGTGATCGAGGCAACGGTCCAGCGATCCCGGCCCGTCATCCTGACCGCGCTCGCGGCGGTGCTGGCTTTCGTTCCGCTGATCAGCTCGGTCTTCTGGGGTTCGATGGCGGTCACGCTGATTGGCGGCACGCTGGGAGGCACCATCCTGACGTTGCTGTTTCTTCCGGCCCTGTACGCTCTGTGGTTCCGGCTCGGCCCTGCGAGCAAAGACTCGGAGCCGGAGACCGTGCTCTCGACTGCGTTTCAGCCTACCTGAGGTGGAATAAGCGGGGGAACGGGCGTCGCTTGGATGATCCGACTCGGTTGGCTGGGGCGGCAGGATTCGAACCTGCGAATGGCGGCACCAAAAGCCGCTGCCTTACCACTTGGCGACGCCCCAACAGCCGCGCGCTTATAGTCAGCACGCGGCGCTTGGGAAGGGCTTAAGCCCCTCTCAAAAAATCCGTTCGACCCAATTGTGCGGATCGGGCGCGTCGCCGCGCTGGATGTCGACCAACGCCTGGCGCAGTTCCTGCGTCTGAATGCCAGGCCCACCATTGCCGATCGTGAAATCCAGGCCGTTATGGCCACGTACGCGGCCGATCGGGGTCAGCACGGCGGCGGTGCCGCAAGCGAAGCTTTCGCGCAGTTTTCCGCTGCGTGCATCTGCCTCCCACTGATCGATGCCATAGCGTTCCTCGCGCACCTTCAGTCCCCGGTCGCGGGCGAGCGTGAGCAGGCTGTCGCGCGTGATGCCGGGCAGGATCGTGCCGCCCAAGGGTGGCGTGATCATCGATCCGTCATCCATCACGAAGAAGACGTTCATGCCGCCCAATTCCTCGATCCACTTCTTCTCGACCGTGTCGAGGAAGATGACCTGATCGCAGCCTTCGGCGATCGCCTCCTTCTGGGGCAGCAGCGACGCGGCATAATTGCCGCCGCACTTGGCGGCGCCCGTCCCGCCCGGCCCGGCCCGGTTATAATGATCCGACACCCACAAGGTGACCGAAGGCGCGCCGCCCTTGAAATAGGCGCCGACCGAAGAGGCGATCACCATGTAGAGATATTCGTCGGCCGGCCGCACGCCCAGGAACACGCTCGACGCGATCATGAAGGGCCTGAGGTACAGCGCCCCACCCTCGCTCTCCGGAATCCAGTCGCGATCGGTCTTCACCAACTGGCGGCAGGATTCGAGGAACAATTCCTCGGGCAAGGGCGCCATCGCCAGCCGCTCGGCGGAATCGCGGAAGCGCTTCGCATTCATGTCCGCGCGAAACATCGACGCGCCGCCATCGGCGGTGCGATAGGCCTTGAGGCCCTCGAAAATCTCCTGCGCATAATGGAGCACCGCGGAGGCCGGATCCATCTGCAGCGCGCGGCGCGGATGAACGCGCGCGTCGTGCCAGCCCTGGCCTTCCTTATAGCGGATCGTCACCATGTGATCGGTGAAGACGCGCCCGAAGCCGGGATTTTCGAGCAAAGCCTGGCGCTCGCTCACGGACATCGGGGACGCATTATGCTCGAACGCGAAGGTCAGACTCGAATCGGTGGACATGCGGGCCTCATAACCGGTCAAAACTCATGTGTCGGCGTCTTGACGCGCTAGGGCAGGCTATCACATTAGGTCAATATGGCTGTCCCGTCCGCATCCCCGCTTTTCCTGCGTGAAACCGAAATCCGCCGTGGCGCGGAGTTGCTGTTTTTCGGCTACGCGCACCTTTATAAGCAGACCGATCAATGCCTTGCCAAGCAAGGCATGGGCCGTGCGCACCATCGCGCGCTCTATTTCATCGCGCGCCAGCCCGATCAGACGATCAGCACTTTGCTCAAGACGCTCGGCATCACCAAGCAGTCGCTCGGCCGCGTGCTGACCGAATTGACCGAGCGCGGTATGGTCGAGACGCGCACCGGCCGCGAGGACCGGCGCCAGCGCCTGCTGCGCCTGACACCGACCGGCGCCAAGCTGGAACAGGAATTGTTCGAGGCGATGCGTTCGCGACTGTCGTCGGCCTATGCCGCCGCTGGCCAGGAATCGGTGACGGGTTTCTGGCGCGTGCTCGAGGCTTTGATCCCCCCCGAGGAACGCAACCGCGTCGCCGACCTGGGCGAAATCCCGGTTTAAAGAATTTCTGTTCGCACGTGCAGCAATAGCGGTTGCGCGCATGCGTCGCGCAGCCTATCCGCGCCGCCCATGAACATCGAACTCATCCCCGTGGGCAAGGACCCGCCCAACGAACTCAACGTCATCATCGAAGTGCCGGTCGGCGGCGAGCCGGTCAAATATGAGTTCGACAAGAAGTCGGGCGCGCTGTTCGTCGACCGCATCCTGCACACGCCGATGCGCTACCCGGCCAATTACGGTTTCGTGCCGCATACGCTTTCGCCCGATGGCGATCCGCTCGACGCCTTGGTGATCGCGCGTTCGCCCTTCATTCCCGGATGCGTCGTGCGTGCGCGGCCCATCGCGGTGCTCAAGCTCGAAGACGAAGCCGGCGGCGACGAGAAGCTCGTCTGCGTGCCGGTCGACACGACTTTCCCTTATTATACCGACGTCGGCGAGGCGCATGACCTGCCCTCGATCGTGCTCGCTCAGATCGAGCATTTCTTCACCCACTATAAGGACCTTGAGGCCAAGAAGTGGGTGCGGATCGGCAATTGGGGCGATGCCGAGGAAGCCAAGCGCATTGTGATCGAGGCGATCGCTGCCGCCAAGAAAGCCAAACAGGCCTGATCTGATCCGGAAGGGCTCCGCCCCTTCCCCGTCTGATATGTGCGGGCTAAGCCTCTCCCTGAAGGGGGACGGGATGGCTTTACGTCTGCAACTCGGCAATCGCATCGCGCCGCCGCGCTTCATCCTCTTCGTCGTGCTGACAATCGTCGCCGGCTTGTTCGCGGTACCCCGGCTCGGCTGGGCGCGGGGCGCGATGGTGGGTTTCGATCTGGCCGCGCTCGTCTTCTTCGTCACCATCTCGCCGCTGCTCAACGATCGTGCCGATCAGATGCGGCAATCGGCCAAGAAGAATGACGCTAACCGTGCCGGTCTGCTCGCCATTACCGGCATCGTGATGGGCGTGGTGCTTGCCTCGGTTGCGTCCGAGCTGATGCAGAAAGGTCGTCCGCGCGGCGGAGAAATTGCGCTGATCGTCGGCACGCTCTGCGTGGCCTGGGTTTTCAGCAATGTCATCTACGCGCTTCATTATGCGCATCTTTTCTATGCCGAGCAGGCCGACGGGCAGGATCAGCGCGGGATCGAATTTCCCCAGACGGTCGAACCCGATTATTGGGACTTCCTCTATTTTGCGACCTGTCTGGGCATGACCTTCCAGGTATCGGACATGATCATCACCGCGGGCGGCGTGCGACGCGTGGTGATGTTCCATTGCCTGGCGGCGTTCATATTCAACCTCGGCATCATCGCTTTCTCGATCAACGTGCTCGGCGCGCGCTAAACATCTTCGCCGCCCAGCCTAAACGTCTACAAACGCGCAACGAAGGCACACGCGCCCGGGCTGGACATACCCGGCATGGCGCGCAACACCCGTGCCATGACCATGCGCCTTTCGCTGCGCCTCGCAGCTTCCGCCCTTGCCCTTTCCACCGTTCCCGCGATTGCTCAGGTGGCCGATTCCCCCACCGGGACCAGCATGCCCCAGCCCGCGCCGCTAGCCGATACGATCCCGCCGCCGCGCGACGTGCCCTATCCTGGCACGATCAGGCTGGCGGTCGACGCGACCGACATCGCGCACGGCATCTTCCGCACCACCGAAACGATTCCGGTGCAGCCGGGCCACCTCGTCCTGCTCTATCCGAAATGGCTGCCGGGCAATCACTCCCCCACCGGCCAGATCAACAAGCTCGCCGGCCTGACCTTCACCGCCAACGGCAAGACCATCCCATGGAAGCGTGATCCGATCGACGTGTTCGCCTTCCATCTCGACATTCCGGCCGGCGTCACGTCGATCGAGGCCAAGTTCCAATATCTCTCGCCCACCGCGGACAATCAGGGCCGCACCGTGATGACTCCGCTGATGCTCAACATCGAATGGAATCTCGTCGCGCTCTACCCCGCCGGCTATTTCACGCGGCAGATCATGGTGTCGCCGAGCGCAACCTATCCCGACGGCTGGACTTCGGCCACCGCGCTCCGTCCTTCGGGCGCCGATACCGCCAAGGGCGGCCTGATCCAATATGAAACGGTCGCATTCGACACGCTGGTCGATTCCCCCACCATCGCGGGCCGCCATGCCAAGATCGTGCCGCTATCGGACAGCGTGACGCTCGACATCATCGCCGACCGGCCCGAACAGCTTCCGGAGAAAGAGGAGCATATTGCGCCACACAAGGCACTCGTCGAGCAGGCGGTCAAGCTGTTCGGCACGCAGCATTACAATCATTACGATTTCCTGTTCACGCTCTCCGATACGCTTGGCGGCGAGGGACTCGAGCATCATCGCTCGTCCGAGGACGGGGTGAAGCCGGGCTATTTCCAGGATTGGGATATGGGTGCGGCGGCGCGCGACATATTGGCGCACGAATTCACGCACAGCTGGAACGGCAAATTCCGCCGTCCCGCGGACCTGTGGACGCCCGATTATCGCCAGCCGATGGGAGACAGCCTGCTCTGGGTCTATGAAGGCCAGACCCAATTCTGGGGTCATGTTCTGTCCGCGCGCGCCGGCCTGATCAGCAAGGAAGAGGTGCTCGACGAATTCGCGGCCGACGCCGCTTATTATGCCAACCAGGCGGGCAAGCAATGGCGCCCGATGGAAGACACCACGCTCGATCCGATCATCGCCCGGCGCGCGCCGCAGCCCTGGTCGAACTGGCAGCGGTCCGAGGATTATTATCGCGAGGGTTCGCTCGTCTGGCTCGACGCCGACAGCCTGATCCGCGAACGGTCGAAGGGCAAGCGCTCGCTCGACGATTTCGCGCGCCTCTTCTTCGGCGGACATGACCGCGATTGGGGCGAGCTGACCTACGGGTTCGACGACGTGGTCGCCGCGCTCAACCAGGTCGAACCCTATGATTGGGCGACCTTCCTCCACCAGCGGATCGACGCGATCGCGCCGCAGGCGCCGCTCGACGGCTTCGCGCGCGGCGGCTACCGGCTCGTCTATACCGACAAGCAGGGCCCCTGGCAGAAGTCGCGCGACAAGGCGCGTAAGACCGCCGACTTCATGTATTCGATCGGCGTCACGATGGGCCGCGAGGGCAAGGTCGCGAGCGTGATGTGGGACAGCCCGGCCTTCAATGCCGGCCTCACCAACGGCACGAACATCCTCGCGATCGACGGCACCGCTTATAGCGACGAGGATCTGAAGCAGGCGATCAGGGATGCCAAGGGCACCAGCAAGCCCATCACTTTGCTTGTCCGGCAGGGAGATTATTTTCGCACTGTAAGCATCGCCTGGACCGGCGGCTTGCGCTATCCGCACCTCGAAAAGATCGATCCGAAGGCGCCGAGCTCGCTCGACGCCCTCTTCACCGCGAGGAAGTAGCGCATGGCGGCACCCGCCCAAACTTTGCTTCTGTTCGGCGCGACGGGTGACCTGTCGCGCCGCATGTTGCTCCCGTCCTTGTTCGGCCTGCACGCCGACGGGCTGCTGCCCACCGACCTGCAGATTTACGGAACCGCGCGCAGCCAGATCGACGATGCCGCCTTCCGCGAGACCGCGGCAACCGCGCTCGAGGGCCTCGTCAAGGAACGTAAGCTGGGCAAAGGCATCGTCGACGGCTTCCTCGACCGTATCCATTATGTCGCCGCCGACGCCTCGCAGCCCGAGACGCTGGCCGAATTGGGCAAGGTGATCGGGCCGCGCGCCGACAATGGCCTCGCCATTTTCCTGTCGACCGCACCGTCCCTATTCGAACCCACGATCGCCGGGCTCGAGGCCGCAGGGCTGGCAGGCGAGCATACCCGCCTCGCGCTTGAAAAGCCGCTCGGCCAGGATCTCGCCTCCTCCAAGGAGATCAACGACGCGGTCGCGCGCGTCTTTCCCGAGGCGCGTACCTTCCGCATCGACCATTATCTCGGCAAGGAGACGGTGCAGAATCTGCTCGCGCTGCGCTTCGGCAACATATTGTTCGAGCCGCTATGGAATGCGAGCGCGATCGAGCAGGTCCAGATCACGGTGGGCGAGACGGTCGGGCTGGAAGGCCGCACATCCTATTTCGACGGCATGGGCAGTCTGCGCGACATGGTGCAGAACCACATGCTCCAGTTGCTCGCGCTGGTCGCGATGGAGGCGCCCGCGCAATTCACCGCCGCTGCCGTGCGCGACGAGAAGGTCAAGGTGCTGCGCTCGCTACGCAAGCTCGATGCGGCCAAGGAAAGCGTGATTGGCCAATATGATGCGGGCGCGGTCATGGGGCAGCCGGTACCGGCTTATGCGCAGGAGCTAGGCGGGCCATCCAACACCGAAACCTTCGTCGCGCTGAAGGCGCATGTCGACAATTGGCGCTGGCACGGCGTGCCGTTCTACATGCGCACCGGCAAGCGCCTGCCGCGCCGTTCGTCGGAGATCATCATCCAGTTCCGCGCCGTGCCGCATTCGATGTTCGCGGGTCGCGGCGCCGCACTCCAGCCCAACCGGCTCGTCATTTCGCTCCAGCCGGACGAGAATGTCAGCCTGTCGATCATGGCCAAGGTACCGGGGCTCGATCGCGAGGGCATGCGCCTGCGCGAGGTTCCGCTCGACATCCGCATGCCCAACGCCTTTGCCGACGTGCGCCGCCGGATCGCGTACGAACGGCTGCTGCTCGACCTGATCGAAGGCGATCCCACCCTGTTCGTCCGCCGCGACGAGGTCGAGGCGCAGTGGGAGTGGATCGACGCAATCCGCGACGGCTGGACGACCAATAGCATGACGCCGAAACTTTATCCGGCGGGAACCTGGGGGCCGCCTGCGGCGATTGCCCTGACCGAGCGCGATGGAGTGAGCTGGCATGATTGAAGCGGAATGGTGGGAGCATGAGGATGCGGAGGCATTCGCGGACGCGATAGCCGGCGACATCGGCTTCATCATCGAAAGCGCGATCGATGCGCGCAACGCGGCGGTGATCGCGCTGTCGGGCGGCAGCACGCCGATCAAGGCGTATGAGAAGCTCGCGCAGATGAAATACGAATGGAAGAAGGTCACGATCTTCCCCGTCGACGACCGGCTGGTGAAGGTGGACGATCCGCTCTCCAATGTCGGCACGCTCGCACGCATCTTCCTGCCCAAGGGCGCGCGCGTGGTGCCGCTCGGCGCGGACAATCCCGATTACAAGCAGGCGGGCAATGCCGCCGACGCACGCCTGCAGGACCTGCACTGGCCGCCCGATCTGGTGCTGCTGGGCGTGGGCGCGGATGGCCACACTGCTTCGATCTTCCCGGGACCGGATCTCGACGCCGCGCTGACCGCGCCCAAAACGCGCCGCGCGATCGGCGTGATGCCCGATCCGCTGCCGCCCGAAGCGCCGGTCGCGCGCGTCACAATGACGCGTTCGGCGATCCTGTCGGCCAAGGCGCTGATGCTGTGCCTGACCGGCGACGCGAAACGCGCGATCGTCGAACAGGCGATCGAGGATGGCGCGGGTTCCAAAGTCCCGATCGGGCAGGTGCTCGCCGAGGCCGAGCAGCCGATCGATATCCACTGGGTGGCGTGATCCGTGAAAGCCCTCTCCCCCTTCGACGCCGCAGGCGGCGTCGAAGGGGGAGAGGGAATATTCAATGCCCCCGTTCGCCCTCGGTCTGGAGGAACCAGCGATCGGTTCCTTCCAGCCCGAGCGCGGTGAGCCGGCCGCTGGCATAAGCGCCGGTATCGATCCCGATCCGGTTGGGTCGCACCTCCACCTCGTCGAGCACGGTGTGGCCGTGGATCACGATCATGCCGTGATCGGCATCGCTGTCGAGGAAGCCTTTGCGGATCCAGCGCAAATCATACTGCTCCTGCTGGTCGAGCGCCACGCCAGGACGGATGCCGGCATGCGTGAAGAAATAGTCGCCGACCAGGATTCCATCCTCCATCTGGCGCATGAAATCGCGATGCGCTTCGGGCACGTTGAAGAGCAATGTGTCGGGCGAATACAGATCGGGCGTGTCGAGCACGCGCTGCGGCGCGCCATAGCTTTCGAACGTCTCGCGCCCGCCGAAGCGCAGGAATTGCGGCATCAGCACCGAATCCGGCTGGTCGATCAGCTTGAGCAGCATCTCCTCATGGTTGCCCATGATGAAATGCCAGCGCGCGAAGCCCGGCGCACCCTGCAGGAAATACTCGATGATCTCGCGCGATTGCGGCCCACGATCGATCAGGTCGCCGAGCATCACCACATGGACATCGGTCGGCGCGCGCGCGGCATTGTCCGCTTCGATCCGTCCAATCAGGTCCTGCAACAGGTCGAATCGGCCATGCACGTCGCCGATCGCGTAGACGCGCTGCCCCGGCGGCAGCGAGGCGGGCGGCCGTGGAGGTTTGATCTCGGCCTTCTTGCGCCATCCGAACAATGCCACGGATCAACCCCCTTTGGCGCCGCTCGGAGCCGGCTTCACCGGCCGTACCGGAGGCAAAGCGTTGCACAGGTCGATCGCGCCCGCGGGACGCTGGTAGAAATCGTCGTGACGGTTGGCCTTGAGGTGCAGCCACGACACGAAGCTCGCGCTTTCGGGCCGCAGCCATTCATAAGCGGGGCGGCTCTCGGCCGGCAGATCGGCGGCAAGCGTCACGCTCCTGATCGCGACCCGCTGCTCGGGTTTTTCGTAAAAGCCGAGCGCGCCGGTGCCGCGCGGGCGCGCGGTCATATGCTCGAATCCGTCGATCACGCGCCCGACCAAGGCGATATTACGGTCGAGCTGGCGCGGGCTTTGCCCCAGCACCGCATAAAGCTCGCCGCCGTTGCCCGTATCCGGCGCAAGGTCCCGCGCGACGCCGACGATGCCGTAGCAATGCGTCATCCAGGCGCGGTCCTTCTCGGCGGCGACGGGAAAGGCGCCGCTATAGCCGGCCTTGGGCGCAAACGTGTCGCGATAGGGCAAAGGCGTGATCGGAAGCCCGGCGGCGGGCCGGTCATATTCGGCGGGCAGTGACGCATCCAGGCCCTTGGGCGGCTTCTTATTGTCGTCGCCCTGCCCCCATTGCACGACATAATCGTCTTGCACGCGATAGATGGCACCGCCATCGAACCAATGCACGCGGATCAGCCCGCGGATATTGGCGACATGCAGCGGCGCCAATGCCGGCGCGAGCGCGATCGCGACGCGGCCGCCGTCGGCCAGATCGATCAGCATCAAATCCTGCGGATCGACCCGCTGCCATTCGTCGGCTTTGGCCGCATTGACAATATCGGCGAGCGTCGGCGGCTTGGCCGCTTTGGGAGGCGGCGGCGCGGCGGCGAGTGCCGCGAGCGCGATCAGGGGGAGGACCGGAGATTTCATGGGATTCAGCCTGCCACAGCCGCGCCGCCTTGCGAAACCCTTTCCCCCACGATAGGGCGCGTCCCTCCGGCGGAATGGAGCGGTGGCCGAGTGGTCGAAGGCGCTCGCCTGGAAAGTGAGTATACGTCAAAAGCGTATCGAGGGTTCGAATCCCTCCCGCTCCGCCATTCCGCCGTACCAGGGGGTCCGCACCGGACCAATGGGAGCGATCTTTCCTCCTGAAATACCGACACTTAGCCCACAGGATCGGCCCCGCCGTCCACGCACATCCATGCCCTTCCGCGCGCGGATGCCCGGCAAAGCGGGGCGAAGCTCATACTGTCCTGTGCGAAGAGCGCGAACCCGCCCCGCCAAGGAGCTCAAGATCGAGGCAAATCTCGAAGGGGCCCACCAGCTTCCAGAGCGCGTGGCGCGCGCAAGGCACAAAAATGCGAAGGCGTATCGGCCACGCTCGATACGAGCGACGTCAGACGAAGCGGCTTCCCCCGTCGATATGGAGGACTTCGCCGTTCACATAACCCGCGCCGAGGAGGAAGGCGATGGCGTCCGCGACCTCTTCGGGAGTTCCCACCCGGCCGACAGGCGAGGCCTTGGCCGTACGATCGAATATCTCGGCCCGCGCGTCGGCGCCGAACAGGTCGTAAAGCGCCGTGTCGATGACACCCGGTGCGATGACATTGACCCGGATCGGTTTGAGTTCGAGCGCAAGCGCACGCGCAAGTGCTTCGACGCCGCGGACCGCCGCGGCGGTTGTCGCCGCGCCGTTGCCCGGGGGACGGTCCGAATAGAGTCCGCCCATCAGCACGATCGATCCCGATGACGGCAGCAGCGGAAGGGCCGCCTTGATGGCGTAGAGCGGCCCGGCGATCCTTTCGCTTACAGCCTTGAACAGGCAATCCGGGTCGGTCTCGGCCAGGAGGCCGCCTTGCAGTCCCCCGGCGGTTATGACCAGATGGTCGACGCGCGACAGGCCTTCAAACACCGCCTCGACCTCGGCCCGTTGGGCGATATCCGCGACCGCGGTACCGACTCCGCCAAGCTGGCTGGAGGCGGCTGCGAGCCGCTCGGCGGTCCGACCGACAAGCATGACGGTAGCGCCGCGAGCCTTTACCGCGGCGGCCGTCGCCAGCCCGATGCCAGCGCTCCCGCCAAATATGACAACATGCGCATCTTGGAACGAAGTCGGGGGAAAAGAGGGCATTGGGACCTGCTCGCAAAAGGAATGATCGTTCCAATAGATCATTCCCAATCGCGGCAGAATGCGCCAATATCGCATATGCTTCATGCCACAGGAGAATGAGTGGATTCTTTCAAAGCCTTGCGGTCCTTCGTGCGCGTGGTCGAGCTCGGCTCCTTTACGGCGGCAGCCCGGGAGGCCGGCCTAAGCCAACCCGCCATGAGCAAGGCGGTGGCAGCTCTCGAACGCCAACTTGGGGTGCGCCTCTTGGAGCGGACCACCACAAGTCTGACCCTGACCGAGGAGGGCCGGCGCTTCCATGCGCGCTGCAAAAGCGTCATCGAGGAGTTCGAGGAGGCCATGGCGGACGCCCGTTGCCAGATGCGAGGCCTGGCCGGGAGGCTCGTCGTCACCGCCCCGGTCGGTCTTGGCGAGTTACGGCTCAATGCCTTGGCTCTGGCGTTTCTAGCGGAATATCCCCAGATCGAGCTCGAATTGATCCTGAACGACCGGCATGTCGATCTGGTTGAGGAAGGAATGGACGCCGCCGTCAGGCTTGGCGGAGAGCTTCCGCCCAACGTCATCGCACGCAAACTCGGTACCTCGCCCCGCTTGCTCGTGGCGTCGCCGGACTATGTCCGCTCGGCTCCAGAAATCCGGGCGCCCGAGGATATCGCACAGCACGAATATTTCCGCTTCGCGGGTCTCTCCAGCTTAACCCGCCTCGCTTTCTCCAAAGGTGCGGAGACGGTCGGTGTGACGCCTCGTGGCCGCTATTGCGTCAACAGCTCGCTCGCGCTGAGGCAGTGTTTTATCGATGGTGCCGGCGTGGGATCGGCTCCGGCCTGGTTAGTCCAGGATCTGATCGACGCCGGCGCGTTGGTCGTCTTGCTACCCGAATGGAGCTTGCCATCACAGCAGCTGCATCTGGTCTATCCGTCACGCAGGTACCAGCCGCGGCGCACCCAGGCGTTGCTGCAGTTTCTGGCCGACCGGCTCCCGCAGTTGCCGGGGTTCATCGCATGCGATCGTTGATGCGCGATCGCCTGGGACAGCGACAGGATCGCGCCACCTCGGCCCAATTGTGACGAGGTCTCGCTTTGGCAGGCGATTTGCGTGCGGTGTCGTCAGGCAAGGAGAGACCATTGGGGTCCCTTGGCGCAAAGACTGTACCCGTCCGTCTCGGCGCGCCGCCGAACTTTCGGGTGATAGATATCGGCAGGTAGCTACGCCGGCTTCATTCCTGCGCAGGATGATCGCCGGTGAGCGCAGTGACCTCAGCCGAGGCGGCTTCGAACAGAACCGCACTGCTGATCACGGTGCAATATTCGCCGCTCAAATTAGACAGCGACATCGACTGCACCTCTTCCGCGGTGCGTAGACGTCCCGCGAAATCACGGCGCGCGAAGGTGAAACAGCAATCCTCGACGAGATACGTATCGAAACCCAGGTTGCCCGCCATGCGGACGGTCGCTTCCACAGAGTTGTTGGTGGCGACCCCGACGACGACGAGCGTCTTCACGCCGGCTTCGCGCAGGCGGGATTCGAGGCCCGTGCCGATGAACGCGCTGTTGGTTGTCTTTGGGACGACAGTCTCATGCGCAAGGGGGCTGACCTCATCCTTGAACATATTGCCGACCTGGCCCGGACGGTAAGCCGAGGCTTCAAACGTGGAATCGTGTCGAACGTGAATCACGGGCCACTGCTTTCGACGCCAGAAAGCGAGCAGGTTGGCAATCCGCGTCTCGGCCTGCGGATGATTCCTGGGGCCGTCGACAGCATGATAGGGTGCGTCGATCGCCTTCTGCACATCAACCACGATCACGGCGGCGCCCTCGAACTTGGTCATCTGCCTGCCTTCCAAATAACCGGCTGCCGGGGAATAATGTTTTCCCGCACCTGGTCTAGGCATTCGTTCCGGTCGCTGCTTCGGCCGCGCCGCATTCGGGAGTCTGGCATGCCGCTCGTTACCTTTGGTGAGGATGCGACGACGGTCGCGCGCCCCGTCCGTTATGATCGCGTCTCGATCGGCTTTCATTGGATGACTTCGCTGCTGCTGATTGCGATGTTCGGAAGCGCGTGGGCGCTTCGTGGCGCAGAAGATGCCGGCAGTGCGGCACGGCTGCTTGCGCTCCATCGCTCGACCGGCGTCCTGATCTGGCTGGTGACGCTGTCGCGGCTTGGCTGGCGACTCCTTGTTACCCTACCGCCGGCCCTTCCCGCGACCGTCGGCACGGCGCAACGCATTGCGGCGAAGGCCAATCAGGCAGCGCTTTATGCGCTTTTGCTTCTTCAACCGATCACCGGATTTCTGCAAAGCGTCTGGCGGGGCAAGCCATTCCAATTGTTCGGCGTCCTGTTCCCGGCGGTCGCACCGCGCAATAAGCCGCTCACCCATCTTTTCGAAAACGTCCATGAGACATGCGCGATCCTGCTCCTTGCGCTGATCGGGTTTCACGCGCTGGCGGCGCTTTTTCACGGCTTCATCCGCCGCGATGGCGTGCTGGAAACAATGCTGCCGAAGCGGCGGTCCAAGACGATCGCCTCGCGAAGCCGGGCAACCTCAACCTCCCCAGGGGGTGAGTGACGCGCAATATTCCGGCGTGCGCAAAGATACCGGGTGCAGCGCTCAATTCCATCGTATCGCCCCTTCCGATGGAATGGCTCCAATCCCGTGCTGCGGCCGGTCCGCCTCCCCGGACCGGCCGTCTTTTATTCCGGCCAGCCGTTATCCACGCGAGACCAACGGGTCCAAACACCCTCCCCTCCGGAAATATGGGATCGCCCTGTCCGGTCTATTCCTGCATCGCGGGCTTGGATCCGGCCTCCACCGCTGACCCGCTAAAAGGATCGGTCGAGTTCCGCGCTGCGGCCGGTCCGCGCCTGCGTGGACCGGCCGTTTTTTTGCGTCACCCGCCATCTGGTGACGGTCGTGGAAATTGCTCTGCTCGACGCGATTTGGCATGGCCTTATTGTGAAGCGCTGCTTCACACCCTGTCCATATTAGCGCGAATAGTCGGTTCGCAATTCCCTGGGGTACATCGGCGTGCGGATCCGGTGCCGGGCTGTCATCAAATATACGGCAACGTCGAGCTCCGAATGCGCAACGGTAAGGGAGCCCGCGATGCCCAACGCGCCATTGTCTCGACGCGACCTCATCTTGGCGGCTAGCGCGCTCACCGCCGGCGCCGCTCTCGCGGAGCCGCTCAATCCCGCCATCGAGCCCCACGGCGATAACGGCCAGCTGACATCTTGGGTGGATTCGGCGATGCCCGAGGTAACGCATCGGATCGTCGAAACGAACGGCATCCGCTTGCACGTGGCGGAGCAGGGCGAAGGGCCGCTCGTCATTCTGTGCCATGGCTTTCCCGAATGCTGGTATTCGTGGCGCCATCAGCTGTCGGCGCTGGCGAAAGCCGGATTCCGTGCGGCCGCCCCCGATCTGCGCGGCTATGGGCGAAGCGACCGCCCCGAGGAGGTCGAGAAATATACGATACTCCACAACATCGGCGACATGTTGGGGCTGGTGGATGCACTGGGCGCCAGACAAGCGGTGATCGCCGGGCATGACATCGGCGCGCCGATCGCCTGGCAAGCCGCCCTTATGCGTCCCGACCGCTTCCGCGCCGTCATCGCGCTAAGCCCGCCATTCCGTTCGCGAGGGTTTGGCGACGCGGGACCGCCGACGAAATTCATGCCGCGGACCAAGAATGCGCTCTTTTACCAACTCTATTTCCAGACGGCCGAAGCCGAGGCGGCGCTCGGCAGCGATTCGCGCCGCATGTTCCGTTCTCTGTTCTACTCGCTTTCGGGCGATGGCGCGTCGTCGGCCGGCGGCGGCGGGCTCACCGCCGGCATGGTGCCCCTCAACGGCAGTTTCTTGACCAATCCGACATCCTTGCCGTCCTGGATCAGCGAGCACGACATTGATGTCTATGTCGAGGAATTCGCGCGAAGCGGATTCCGCGGCGCCGTGAATTGGTGGCGCAATGTCGATCGCGGCTGGGAGCTCATGGCTCCCTTTGCCGATTCACCGGTAACCGTCCCGGCGCTCTACCTTGCCGGCGACCGCGACATCATCGCCGCGATCTTCCGACAGTCCATCGTCCAGCAGTCGGCCCTGGTTCCCAAGCTCCGGCAGGCGGCCATGCTGCCGGGGTGCGGCCATTGGACGCAGCAGGAACGCGCGCCGGAGGTGAATGCGGCGATGATCGACTTCCTTCGAAGCCTGCCGGCGACCGCGGCAGCCTGACGAAACGATCCGAGAGGAGGCCCTATGTCGCCGCAAATCCTGTGTCTGACCCAGCTCAGCCTGGGTTACGTTCCCTGGCTGCTTTGCTTCCGCCTATACATCTGGCCCAGGCTCAAAATGATGGATCGCGTCGATGCGCATCGCGCCATCGCCGCGTTGCACAGCTTTCGCTTCTTCGGACTCGCTTTCCTCATTCCAGGGATCGTCGGCCCCGCTCTACCGGCGGGATTCGCCGTCTTTGCCGCTTATGCGAACTTCACGACGGGCGTGCTCGCCATGCTGGTGCTGCTTACGGCGAGGATACGCCCGCTATTCTGGCCGTTCGTCCTTGCCTTCAACCTGGCGGGGATTGGCGACATCGCGGTCGATTTTTATCATGCGGTCCATGTGACTCTCCCTGCCGCGGCAGGCCAATTGGGCGCCATGTATGCGTTCGTAATTCTCTATGTGCCCTTGCAGATGATCACGCATATCGCCGCTTTTTATCTGCTTATGGGCTCGCAGCCCGACGCGGTGCGGTCTTTCGCCGGCGATGTGGCCACATCGTAGAATATTCCCGCGAGGAACCGGCGACGCCGTGGATCAGGGCGCGCCGGCCATAGCGGAGGTCTGCGCCCGCAAGCTGGGAAAAACGGCTTCGAGTGGCTTGGTGTCGGGCAGGACGTAGACATATCCGCCCTTCTTCTGGAACAGCGGGCGCACGCTCTTCTGGTAAAAGGCGGCGGGCACGTTGATGCACCCGAAGGTGATGCGGTGGTCGTCCGCGGCGGGCGACAGCATCCGCTGGCGGCGGCGCTCCTTCGGACTGGCGTCCTTAGGGATGGGGTGGAGCGCGACGGACGCGGCATAATCGACCCACAGCACTTTCTGGCGTCCGGCGGCCAATCCATATTTCGCGAGGAACCTTCCGGCAGGCGTCGTCTTCTCGGCAGGGCCGATCTCGGCAAGTTTCTTGCTGCCGACACCGGGGGTGGCATCGTCCCCGGCGGCAATACCGACCAGAACCGGAGCCTGGCCACGCAACTTCCCGTTCGCGCCGAACAGGAGAAGGGATGCCCCCCTTTTGTCGACGATCATATACGGCAGCGACCTATTGTCCCCCGAAGCCGCGATCCAGTCGGCAACCCGGCTCGCCGCCGCGGATCGGCTCGCATCGTCCGCCGCCGCCACGACATCCGCTTGCGACGACGCCGATCGTAGCGGCTGAATACTCTTTCCCGCGCACGCGGGCGCAGCCAGCGCTAGTCCGGCAAATGCCAGAAAGGCATTCAACGGTGCCAGGGACCTTCGGAATCCGCTTGTCGCCCTCTTCAAGGAGACGCCGCTGCCAGACCTCATAGGCCGATCAGCATTTGCGGCCATCCCGTATCAATGACGCGGCCGTTTCCGCCGGTTCTGCTGCATCTGCTGTTCGATGCCGTCCACCCGGGCATTGAGCTGATCGAGACGCTGCCCATTATTCTGCGCCTGCCCCGACGCGGCCTGCGCCTGCGAGGAGGCGGCCTGCGCCTGTGCCAGCGCCGACTTGGCCGTGCCGTCGGTCTCCTGCTGCTTTGCCTCGAGCGCATCGATCCGCTGGCTCACCGTGGCGATCTGCTCTCTCACGAAGCCTTTGGTGGCACAGCCGCCCAGGCTCAGTGCACCTGCCAGAAGTATGACCGCGGGCCCCATTTTGGTTGGCGACATCGCATTTCTCCTAATGGTTAACGAACCGCCCAACCCAACCCGAGCGTTCGCGTTCCAACAATTCGTTTCTGTCAGGTTGTGCATCGGCTCGGGTGAGCGGACGGTGCCGGCGTTTCCGCTGATGCCGCTGCGCAGCACCCCCAACTGATTGCGCAACGCCACCGAGGACGGAGCAGGACAGGCGTTATCCGTTCGAATCTAATGTTTGGCTTTTGCCTCGCGGCGCCGCCTGCCTATGACGGCCGCGATGACGCTTCCTGCCGCACCCCGCATCCTGGTCGACGCCGACGCCTGCCCGGTCAAGGACGAGATATATCGCGTCGCGTGGCGGACCGAGGTGCCCGTCACGATCGTCAGCAACAGCCACCTGCGCGTGCCCGATCATCCCTTGGTCGATCGCGTAGTGGTGAGCGACGGTTTCGATGCCGCCGACGATTGGATCGCGGAGGCGGCCTCACCCGCGACGATCGTCATCACCGCGGACATCCTGCTCGCCGACCGCGCACTCAAGGCCGGCGCGACCGTGATCGCGCCCAACGGCAAGCCCTTCACCCAAAGCTCGATCGGCGCGGCCATCGCCACCCGCGCGATCATGGCGGACCTGCGCGCAGGCGGGGACCAGCTCGGCGGTCCGGCGCCGTTCGGAAAGGCCGACCGGTCGCGCTTCCTGTCCACGCTGGACGAGGCGATCGGGCGAATGAAGCGCGGGCGTTAGGCTTGATCCTCCCGAGCAAGCTCGAGCAGGATTTAATAACCTTCGCACATGCAGCACTTGGGTTGACCGCGCGCTCGTGATAGGCGCGCGGCCATGCTGAATTTGAACGGTGTGACGGTGCGCCTTGGCGGACGCACGATCCTCGATGCCGCCACCGCCGCCCTTCCCTCGCGCAGCCGCGTCGGCCTGATCGGCCGCAATGGCGCGGGCAAGTCGACGCTGATGAAGGCGATCATCGGCCAGATAGAGCTCGATGCGGGCGGGATCGAGATGCCGCGCAACACGCGCATCGGTTATATCGCGCAGGAGGCGCCGAGCGGCTCCACCACCCCGATCGAGGCGGTGCTGGCGGCCGACACCGAGCGCGCCGCCTTGCTCCATGAGAGCGAGGATTGCCACGATCCCGACCGGATCGGCGAGATCCACGACCGGCTGATCGCGATCGACGCCTATGGCGCACCCTCGCGCGCGGCGCGGATCCTGGTCGGCCTCGGCTTCGACGACGAGATGCAGCAGCGCCCGCTCGACAGCTATTCGGGCGGCTGGAAGATGCGCGTCGCATTGGCGGCCTTGCTCTTCTCGGAACCGGATCTGCTGCTGCTCGACGAGCCCTCGAACCACCTCGACCTCGAGGCCACGCTCTGGCTGGAGAATTTCCTCAAGGCCTATCCGGCGATGATGGTCGTGATCAGCCACGAGCGCGACCTGCTCAACAAGGTGGTCGACAACATCCTTCACCTCGAAGGCGGCAAGGTCATGCTCTATCCGGGCGGCTATGACGCGTTCGAGCGCCAGCGCGCCGAACGCGCCGCGCAATTGGCGGCGGCCAAGGCCAGCCAGGACGCGCAGCGCGCCAAGCTGCAGGATTTCATCGCGCGCAATAGCGCGCGTGCCTCGACCGCCAAGCAGGCGCAGTCGCGCGTCAAGGCATTGGCCAAGATGCAGCCGATCGCGGCGATGGCGGAGGATCCCACGCTCAGCTTCGACTTTCCCGATCCCGACGAGCTGCGCCCGCCGCTGATCACGCTCGACATGGCGGCGGTCGGCTATTCGGAGACGCCGATCCTGCGGCGGCTCAACCTGCGGCTCGATCCCGACGACCGGATCGCGCTGCTCGGCCGCAACGGTAACGGCAAGACCACGCTCGCGCGCCTGCTCGCCGCGCAGCTCAAGCCGATGGAAGGCGACATGGCCGCCACCGGCAAGATGCGCGTCGGCTATTTCACCCAATATCAGGTGGAGGAGCTGGACGGCGACGACACCCCGCTCGAGCATATGTCGCGGATGATGCAGGGCAAGACGCCCGCCGCGGTGCGCGCGCAGCTCGGGCGCTTCGGTTTCTCGGGCGACAAGGCGACGACCAAGGTCGGTAAGCTGTCGGGCGGCGAGCGCGCGCGGCTGGCGCTGGCCTTGATCACGCGCGACGCACCGCACATGCTGATCCTCGACGAGCCGACCAACCATCTCGACGTCGATGCGCGCGAGGCATTGGTCCAGGCGCTCAACTCTTATTCGGGTGCGGTCGTGCTGGTGAGCCACGATCGCCACATGATCGAACTGACCGCCGACCGGCTGGTGCTGGTGGACGACGGCACCGCGCGCGAATATTCGGGCAGTCTCGAGGATTATACCGACATGATCCTGGGCAAGAACCAGCCCAAAGGGGAAGGCTCAGCCAAGGGCAGCAAGAAGGACCGCAAGGCCGCTGCTGCCGAACGTGAGCAGGCTCAGGCGCTGCGCAAGCAAGTGCGCGAGCAGGAAGAGAAGATTGCCAAGCTCAGTACCGAACGCAGCGCGATCGACCTCGCCATGTTCGATCCAAGCAAGGCCGAGGCCAGGCTCGCCAAGCTGACGATGGGCGACCTGATGAAGCGCCGCGCGGAGGTTGAGGCGGAGCTGGAGCAAGTCGAAGCCGCGTGGATGGCGGCGAGCGAGCGGCTGGAACAGGCGGCCTGACCCATATCGTCACCCCAGCGGAAGCTGGGATGACGCTAATGCAGCTTGGCGATGCTCAGCCCGTCGGCCTTGGCGCGGTCCTTGACCGATTCCTCGCTGCGCGTGAGCGCCTTGGCGATCGCCTTCAGCGCCATGCCCTTTTTTGCCAGCGTGTGCAGCTTCTGCACCTCGTCTTGCCGCCACGGCTGGCGGTGGCGTTCAAACTTTTCGGCCATGATCTTCCCAATCGATGTTGAGTCCGACCCTAGGCTGTTACCCGTTCGAGGTGAAGCGCAGCGAACGCCCCTCGCGCGCGCTGCGGCGCGCGCATTCGATGATCTTGAGGCCGGTGACCGCGTCGGCAGGATCGACGGGCGGCGGTGCACCATCGAGGATCGCCGAAGCCACTTGCTGGTAGAAAACCGGCCAGTCGCCGCGCTCCGATGGGACGGGTTCCTGACGCCCATCGGGAGCGGTCAACATGCCATAAGCCGCGACCGGTTCGATCCCGTAGCCAGGATCGCCCGGCTTCTTGCCGGCGCGCATCCAATCCTCCTGCGGGTCGATGCCATATTTGACGAAGCTGCCGCCGTTGCCGTGCAGCGCGAAGCGCGGCCGCGGTGCAGCGATCAAAGTCGAGGCAGACAGTATCATGCGCCTGGCTCCGTAATGGAGCGAGAGTTCAAAATAATCGTCGACCAGCGTATCGGCGCGCTGGCACGCGACATCGCCCGTGATCGCGTCGGGCGGGCCGAACAGCAGCAGCGCCTGGTCGATCAGGTGCGGCCCCAGGTCCGCGAGCAATCCGGTGCCCTCGCCGGGCAGCTCCTTCCAGCCCTCGCGAATGCCGAGACGAAAGCGATCCCAGCGCAGCTCGGCGTGGTTGACCTCGCCCAATCGCCCTTCCCGCACCAGCCGCGCGACGGTCAGGAAGTCGGCGTCCCAGCGGCGATTGTGGAACACGGTGAGCATCCGCTCACGCTCCTTCGCCAGCGCGATCAGGGCATCGCCCTCGTCAGAGTCGGAGACGAACGGCTTGTCGACCACGACATGCTTGCCCGCGAGCAGGGCGTCACGCGCGAACGACGCATGCGTCTTGTTGGGCGTCGCGATCACGACCAAATCGACATCGTCCGCAGCCAGAACCGAGCTGGCGTCGGTCGATACAATTGCGTGGGGATGCTCCCGCGCCACCTCGTCCTTACGCGAGGTGACGACGCGCGCGAGCCGCAGGCGCGGATCGAGTGCGACTAAAGGCGCATGGAAATTGGCCCCCGCCAGGCCATAACCGAACAACGCGACGTTCACCGTCATCTTCCCTCTCCCCGTTCGCCTCATGCGGCGATGGACATAGGCTTGTGCCGCGATAATGGCGGTTTTGTTCCAGCAGGAGTCGTCAATGGCCTTCCCGATGCCCTATGCCCCCGACCCGTTACGATATGACGGCCGGATGAGCTACCGCCGCTGTGGTCGTAGCGGGCTCGACCTGCCCGCAATCTCGCTCGGCCTGTGGCAGAATTTCGGCGGCGCGGACGTGTTCGAAACGGCGCGCGCGATGCTGCGCCGCGCCTTCGATCGGGGCGTCACCCATTTCGACCTCGCGAACAATTATGGGCCGCCCTACGGTTCGGCCGAGGAGAATTTCGGGCGCGTGCTGGCGACCGATTTCGCCGGCCATCGCGACGAGCTGATCATTTCGACCAAGGCGGGCTGGGACATGTGGCCCGGGCCTTATGGCGATATCGGCAGCAGCAAGAAATATCTCGTCGCCAGTCTCGACCAGAGCCTCAAGCGGCTAGGCGTCGACTATGTCGACATCTTCTATTCGCATCGCGTCGATCCGAAGACCCCGCTCGAAGAGACGATGGGCGCGCTCGCGCAGATCCATGCGCAGGGCAAGGCGCTCTATGTCGGGATTTCGAGCTACGAGCCCGGCCTGACGCGCAAGGCGGCGGCGATCCTGGCGGAACATAAAGTGCCCCTGCTGATCCACCAGCCAAGCTATTCGATGCTCAACCGCTGGATCGAGACCGAATTGCTCGGCACGCTCGACGCACTCGGCACCGGCTGCATCGCCTTCTCGCCGATCGCGCAGGGGATGCTGAGCGACCGTTACCTGAACGGCATTCCGCAGGACGCGCGCGGCGCCAAAGGCGGATCGCTCAAGCCCGACCTGATCAAGCCCGAGACGATCGAGCGCATCCGCGGCCTCAACGAGATTGCCAAAAAGCGCGGCCAAAGCCTCGCACAGATGGCGATTGCATGGGTGCTGCGCGATCCTCGCGTGACCTCGGCCCTGATCGGCGCGCGCACGGTCGAGCAGCTCGACGACTCCCTCGACGCGGTGAACAACCTCTCCTTCTCGGCCGAGGAGCTGGCCGAGATCGACCGCCTCGCGCAGGACAGCGGGATCAACATCTGGGGCGCCTCGTCCGCTATCACGTCCGTGCCCGAAGGGGCGAAGGGATAGGGTATCCCGTCGCCCCGGCGGAGGCCGGGGCCGCTGGCGGCAAAGGGCCGTCCCTATCCTCCTACGGCCCCGGCCTCCGCCGGGGGCGACGACTATATCAATCCCGATCGGTCGGCGCACCCAATGGAAACATATGCCGATAGGGCCGCGCCTCGTCGAGTGCGCGGGCGTAGCTGGGACGCTCCAACAACCTCTGCCGATAGGCATGAAGCTCGGCATATTGCGGTGGGATCGGATGCGTCCAGTCGGCATAGAGCAATGCCGGCGCGGCGGCACAATCGGCCAGGCTGAACTCGCCCGCGACCCAGGTCCGGTCCGCTATTCGCCGGTCGAGCAGCGCGTATGACGTCTCGAGCATCGCCTTCCACCTGGCACCGCCGTCGCCATCATCGGGCTCGCGGCCGATCGCCAGATAGACGATCCTTTGCTGGGGATAATTGACGTAATTGTCGAAGAAGCGGTCCCACATCCGCACGTCGACCGCCCTCATCGGATCGTCAGGAATCAGTCGCGGCGTCTCGGGGAATCGGGCATCCAGATATTCGATGATGCTGGTCGTATCGAAGATCAGCTCGCCGTCATGATCGAGCGCCGGCATGCGGCCGATCGGCCACAGCTTCGCGAACTCGCTTGCGATCGGCTCACTGCCATCGAGCATGCGCGGCTCGAACGGGATGCCTTTTTCGTAAAAGGCGGTCTTCGCCTTTTGCACATAGGAGGAGAGCGGGTGGAGATAGAGTGAGAGGGTCACGGCACGACCCTCCTAGCGGCTAAGCACGACGTGCGTGGCGAGCTCGGTCGAAGCGGTCTCGGTCACGCTGAACCCCAGCGCGGGCAGGTCGATGCCCGCGAACATCGCCTCGCCTTGCCCCAGCATCACCGGCGAAAAGACGAAATGGAGCTGATCGATCAACCCGGCCTGCAGATATTGCCGTACCGTCGACACGCCACCGCCGATCTTCACGTCGAGCCCGCCCGCCGCTGCCTTGGCCTGCTCCAGCGCGGCTTCGATCCCCTCGGTGACGAAGTAAAAGGTGGTGCCGCCCTCCATCGCGATCGGATCGCGCTTGTGGTGCGTCAGGATGTAGGTCGGCGCATGATAAGGCGGATTGTCGCCCCACCAGCCCTTCCAGCTCTCGTCCGGCCATTCGCCGCGGATTGGCCCGAACATGTTGCGGCCAAGAATGAAGGCGCCGACACCCTCCATCGAGCGGCGGGCATAATCCTCGTCCACGCCTTCCGATCCGCCCTCCTGGCCGATCATCGCCTTGAAGGTCTTCGTCCCGAAGAACCAGCTATGCAGCTCCTTCCCGCGCTTGCCGAGCGGGTCCTGCAGGCTCTGCTCGGGGCCAGCGCCATATCCATCCAGCGAAACCGCAAAACCCGCGACTCGTACCTTTGCCATGACCGCCTCCTAACCGTATGCATTTTGAAACCAGTTGCAGTTATCTAAACCAGTTTTATATTGCAAGCGGTAATGACCGACATTCGCTCAGGCTGCCCGATAAACCTCTCGCTGGAAGTGCTCGGCGACCGCTGGAGCCTGATCCTGATCCGCGACATCATGTTCGGCAATCGCCGCCATTTTCGCGAACTTCTGGCCTCATCCCAGGAAGGGATCGCGTCGAACATCCTGGCGGACCGGCTCAAGCGCCTTGTCGCGCACGGCATCCTGTCGAAGCGCGACGATCCGAGCCACAAGCAGAAAGCGATCTACAGCCTCACCGAAAAGGGCATCGATCTGCTTCCGGTGCTCATCCAGATGGGGACGTGGGGCCGCCGCTATCTTCCGACGACGCCCGAACTCTCGATACGGCAGGAATTGCTCGAACAGGGGGGACCGGCCTTGTGCGGGGATTTCATGGCGGAGCTTCGCCATCTTCACCTCGGCACACCGCTGCCGCCCGGCCACCAAAATGTGCGTGAGCGGCTTCAGGCGGCGTTCGAGCGGGTGGCTGCGGAGAATGCCGCCGGAGCAGTTGGCGCTCAGGCCTAGAATCGTTTCTGGTGAGGTGGAATCGATCGCAAAAAAGCCCTCTCCCTCAAGAGGGAGAGGGTTGGGTGAGGGTGACCCGCACAGGAGGTTAGACGCGCGCGCCCCTTGACCCCTGCCCTCTCCCCGGCGGGGAGAGGGCGCTCCTCGCCGATCAAATCGAAAATGAGCCTAAGCGGCGTTGAGCTGGCTCGCCCGGCGATAGCGCCAATTCGCGAGATGCGCGGCGGCGATCCAGAGGCTGCCGAACACCGTCACCGGCGTTTCGAGCGGCGTCGCCTCCCAATGCGTCGCACCGAGCGTCAACAGCACCAACCCCGCGCTTCCCGCGAGGAGCGGCGCCGCCAGGCGGTGGCGGCGATAGCCCGCGAACAAGGCACCGCCGGTCGCGGGAATTGCCAGGCCGAGCGCGATCACGTGGAAATGTTCGGGAATCGGCAGCACGGCCGAGATCACCGGCACCAGCGCGAATAGTAACGGCAAGGCAAGGCAATGGACCAGGCAGGCGATCGTCGCCCCCACCGCGATTCCCTCGATCAGATCATCTTTATGCGCCATGATGCCGCTCAAATGGGCGCCTCCGATCGAAAACGCAATGATATATTGTATCCTCTTCGTTTCGGTAGCGTTCAATCGTGCCTGTGTTAAGCTGACGGGATGGCGACGCCCCAATCCCGCCCCTGGCTCTATCGGCACAAATGGCCGACTCGCTTGTGGCATTGGCTGAACGCGCTCACGATCTTCATCCTGCTGATGAGCGGACTGATGATCTTCAACGCCCATCCGCACCTTTATTGGGGCAGATATGGTGCCAATTTCGACCCCAGCTGGCTCGGCATCGGCCCGACTCCGCAGGGCGGCGGCGAGCTGCGCATCTATCGGCTCCACATCCCGACCACGGGTGTGCTCGGCCATTGGAAGGACGCGCACGGTCATATCCAGACGCGCGCCTTTCCACATTGGGCGACGATCCCGGGCAGCTACAGCCTGGCGGGCGCGCGGCGCTGGCATTTCCTGTTCGCGTGGGTGCTGATCCTCGGCGGCACCTCTTATGTGATCGCCAGCCTGATCAACCGCCATTTCAGCAAGGATCTGAAGCCCAGCCGTACGGAATTGCAGCCCCGCCATCTGTGGCAGGACATCAAGGATCATGCCCGCCTGCGCCTGCCGACCGGTGACGCCGCGGGCCGCTACAATCCGCTCCAGAAGCTCGCTTATATCGGCGTGATCTTCTTCCTGATCCCGATGATGATCCTGACCGGCCTCACGATGAGCCCGGCGTTCAACGCGACCTTCCCGCAATTGCTGGTCCTGTTCGGCGGCCGCCAATCGGCGCGCTCGATCCATTTCCTCTGCGCAATGGGCCTGCTCGCCTTCATCGTCGTGCATCTGGTGATGGTGGTGCTCGCCGGGCCGGTCAACGAGATCCGATCGATGATCACCGGCTGGTTCCGCACTCCACCGGAAAAACAACGCCATGGCTAAGCTGGTTTCCCGCAGAAAGGCCCTGGTCGTCGGCGGCGGGCTGATGCTTGCCGGCTGCGACAAGATCGCGCCGACCAAGCCCGCGCGAGCCGCATTCCTCGGCGCCGAAGACCTGACCTACCGCGTCAATCGGCTGCTTACGCCGCGCAACGCGCTCGCGCCCGAATTCAGCGGCGCGGACGTTTCGCCCATCTTCCGCTCGAACGGGACGGCGCATCCCGGCTCGCCCGATTATGCGAAGCTCCTAGCCGGAAACTTCGCTGACTGGCGGCTGCATGTCGGCGGCATGGTCAACCGGCCGCTCGCCATTTCCCTCGACCAGCTGAAGAAGCTGCCCCAGCGGACGCAGATCACGCGCCACGATTGCGTCGAGGGCTGGAGCGCGATCGGGCGCTGGACCGGGCCGGTGCTCGGCCCGATCCTCCAGTTCGCCGGCCTGTCGAGCGCGGCGCGCTTCATCGTCTTCCATTGCTACGACGACTTCGGCGGCACGCCTTATTATGAGAGCATCGACCTCGTCGATGCCTTCCATCCGCAGACGATCCTGGCCTGGGGGCTCAACGGCCAGCCTTTACCCGTGCCCAACGGCGCGCCATTGCGGCTGCGGGTCGAGCGCCAGCTTGGCTACAAACAGGCGAAATATCTGCACGCGATCGAGGCCGTCGCCAGCCTCGACCAGATCGGCGGCGGCAAGGGAGGATATTGGGAGGATGTTGCCGATTATGCGTGGTTTGCAGGGATTTAGCGCCGCCTTTCTGATCCTCCTCGGCACCTCCGTCTGCCACGCCCAGACGCCCGCTCCCTTGCCGGTTCATATCGGCGGCCGGGTTATCGCTTACAGTGATGGCAGCCTGAGCTTCGGCTGGCCCGCCGCCTATTTCGAGAGCCGCTTTCACGGTACCGCGGTCTCGCTCAGCGTCGAGACAAAGGACGACCGGCTCCAACTGCTGGTCGACGGCGCGGAAAAGGCCCTGCTGATCCAGCCTGGCGCGGCGAGCCTCACGATTGCCGGTCTCGCGCCCGGCGACCATGTCGTGCGGCTGGAGAAGGTGACCGAAAGCCAATCGGGCGGCAGCCGCTTCGTCGGCTTCTATCCCGCCGACGGAAGCACGCCCCTCCCCCCGCTTGAGCATAAGCGGCAGATCGAGTTCATCGGCGACAGCTACACGGTCGGCTACGGCAACACCGCGCGCGGCCCGACCTGCACGCGGCCGGAAGTGCATGACCTGACCGACAGCCAGCAAGCCTTCGGCCCGACCCTCGCGCGCGCGGTCGGCGCGGACTATCGGGTCAACGCCTATTCCGGCTTCGGCATCGTGCGGAATTATGGTGGCAGCAGCGCGGGCCAAAGCCTGCCCCTGATCTATCCGCGCCTGAAGCCCGACGACCTGACGCATCTCGATGGCGATCCGGGCATGTGGCGACCGCAGGTGATCGTGATCAACCTCGGCACCAACGATTTCTCGACCCCGGTCCACACTGGCGAAGCTTGGCCGGACAAGGATGCGCTCGCCGCCGATTACCGCGCCAAATATATCGCCTTCGCCCGCATGCTGATGGGGCGGCAGCCGCAGGCGCATCTGATCCTGATGGGATCGGACCTGTTCTATGATCAGGTCCAGCAGGTCGCGGCGACGCTCAATCAGGACGCGCGCAATCCCGTCGCCACGCTCCACTTCGCCGGGCTGGAGATGACCGGGTGCGATTACCACCCTTCGATCAAGGACGACCGGACGCTGGCCGCGAGCCTGCGGGCGCTGTTGGACCAGCATCCGGATTATTGGAACGGCGCGCGCGATTAGCCAGTTCCCCGGCGAAAGCCGGGGTACAGTTGCGCCCTGCTGCACCCCTGGATTCCGCCGGGAATTTCGGGGACACTATACGAATTACCGCACGGCCGCTGCTGCCGTCGCCCAAGCCCGGCTTAGACTAACGGATTTCGTCTATGAGGATCTTGCGCAAGAGGTCGTGCGGTTGAGCTTCGCCGCATTGGGCCAGGGACTGGTCTGTGCAAATTCGCCCGATCGTCTTGACCGGATTGGACATTTCGGCGTGGACGATATGACCATCGCTCAAGGCGATGGTCACGGTGACGTCGAAGCTCTCTTGACCGAACGCGGCGCTGAAATTCCCGTTGGCAAGCTTGCGCACTTCCACCCAGTTAGGCGGACTGGCGCCTGCGGTCTTCATCCATGCAGCGGGCAAGCGGACCCTCGGCTGGGGAGGCGGCACATGCCGAACCTCGAGCAGGGCCGTGCCCGCGGTGAGGTCGACGCTTTTGAGGATCATGTCGAAATCTATGGCGTCCTCGCCAAGGGTCACCGTCCTTCCATCGGCCCAGGACGGGGTGATTGGATTGGGAAAGTAGAAATGATCGCCCGGCTTCCTCAATTGACCAAGTTTGTTGGCCAGCCAAACGTCTACGTAAAAGGTCATCAAATCGGTGATGGGTCCGATCATCCGCGAATCCGCCTGACTGAGGTCGGCCGGCAGGGGCATTTGATTGGGATCCAGCGAGAGCCGTTGGCGCCAGGCAAGCATTGCGGGTGGTAAGGCTTGGACACGGCCGTCCGACACAAGGTTCGACCAGGCGAAATCCTCGTGAAATGCGCCGCCGGGGTCCGACACCACCGTGCCTCTTGCTTCGGCTGTATAATGCCAGCCATCATTGTTGCCAGTCATGCGGTAGGCGGAAGCCTGTCCCGCCTGATATTGGCGCTGCAACGGAAGATGCTGCGATCCTTGCGCGGCGATGGACGATGCTGGAAGCAACAGCAAAAGGAATTGCCAAACCCGCTTCATGGTAACAGCCTCCCCAAAGTGTTCGGCAACTTAGCTGGATCAAACAAAGGCGACCAGCTGAACTTCACGAACACATTTGTTATCTTTCAAAAAAAACGCCCCGGAGATCGCGCTCACTTACGAGATTTGGCGCGTGAATTCTGGAATTCGGGGACACTATACAAATTGCGAGCGCACCTTGGTATCGGCGGCGTTCACCGCGCTCGCCGTGCAAGGCTTTGGCGGCCCTCACATCAGTATCGCGGCGTAATTTGTATAGTGTCCCCGATATTACAGATCATCAAGTTCGTTTCCGGTTTTTTGTTTTTTCCCTTCAGGCGCGGCTCCGTCACTTGATCGGCAGCTCGAACGGCACCGCCGGCAGGCTATCGTCGCCGACGGTGCAGATCGGGCTGTCCGCCCAACAATAGCGTACGCGCGTCGCCGACGCGTCCGCAGCCAGCGCGATGCGGTTGCCGGCGACATGACCGGGAACGACATGGCAGCTGTCGTCTTTGTCTCCGCACAATTCGAACGGCACCGCATCATTGCCCTTGGCCTGCAGCTTGCCGTCGATGCCTGCAAAGCTGACCATGACGGTCTTTCCCTCACGCTTCGCCATGACCGGCTCGGGCCCGGATGCCGACAATTTCGCGCCATAGGCGACATGGTCCATCGCCCGAGCCATCCGCGCGCCGACGGGACGCTTGTTGCGCGGATGGAGGTTATTGGCATCACCCAGATCGATCGTGACCACCAAAGCGGCGTGCGGATCGCCCGCCACCGCACGGCGCTGCGCCTCGCGTAATCCAGCCCATTCGCTGTCGACCGGCGGCGTGGTCTTCGGCCCGAAATTGGGAAGCTGGATCACGACGACGGGCAGATCCTTGCCGAAATCGGCGCGCCATTGCGCGATGAGCGCGCGCAGCTTCGGCTCGTACGCCAGTCGCGTCGGCGCGTCGCTCTCGCCCTGATACCAGGCCGCGCCCTTGAACCCATAAGGCCTCATCGGGGTGACCATGCCGTTCTGGATCGTGCCCACGCCCGCAATCGCGTCCCATGGCGCGCGCGGCGGCTGGTCCTTGAACTCGCTGACCTGACGATAGAGCCACTGCCCGTTGAGCGGCACGCGGCTACCGTCGGCAAATTCGATCGCGCGCGTGCTGGCCGGGCCCCAGACGCCGCCGTCCGCCCAGGTATTGAAGTCGTTGACCACGATCACATTCTCGCCCGCAACGAGCATTCCCGGTGCCAGCTTATAGCGCCGCTGCGGTATCCCCCAGCCGGTACCGACCGGATGGCCGTTGACCCAGGTCTGGTCGAGATCGTCGACCGGCCCCATCAGCAAGGTCGCGCCCTTGGCGGCTTGCTCCGCCGTCAGCGTGACCGTCGTGCGATACCACATCAGGCCGACGAAATTGTCGAGCGCGGGGATATGCCAGGTCGCCCAATGGTCGAGCGACGGCGCCGGCTTCCAGTTCGGGCCAGGTTTGAAGTCCGCCGCCCAGGGCGCAGCCTCGGCCGGATCCTTCTCGTGCGCGGTCCACCAGGCCTCCCACATATCGCCCCATTGGCGGTTGGCTGCAAAGCTGTCCTTGCCGAACAGGCTGACGATCGACGCGATCTTGGGGTCACCGCCGGTCGCGACATACGCCGCAGGCTTGAGCGAGGCGCTGATCGCCGCGCCGCCCCAGCTATTGTCGATCAGCCCGATCGGCACGTCCTTGCGCTCGGCGCGCAGGTCCTGCGCCATGAAGAAGCAGACTGCCGAAAAATCGGCCGTGCTGTCGGGGCCCGCGACCTTCCATTGCGCGGGCTGCGGCAGGCGCACGAGCGGGATCGCACTCGAATATTGCGGGATGGTCAGCAGGCGGATGCCATTATCGGCGGAATGCGCGATCGCGTCCTTCCCATCGAGGCTGCCGATCACCGGGAATTCCATGTTGGACTGGCCCGAGCACATGAAGACGTCGCCGACCATCATGTCCGAGGCGGTGAGCGCCTCGCCGCCGGCCTGCGCGGAGAGCATGTACGGGCCGCCTGCTTTCATCGGCGCCAACGTCGCGCGCCAGACCCCATCGCCACCCGCGGTAGCGACGACATGATCGGGTCCAAGCGTGAGGTTCACCTTCGTCCCCGGCGCGGCCTCGCCCCACACGGCGATCGGCCGATCGCGCTGGATCACGCCATGATCAGCGAACATCGGATCGAGCAGGCGCGGCGCCCCCTGCGCCACTGCCGGCATCAATGCGCCGAGCGCCACTGCCGCCATCAAGCTTCTCGCCACGGGCATCATCCCCTTGTCATCGCGCGCTGATTGCGCGTCGGCCCGTACTATAGCGGCTCCGATGTCCAAGGGAACGCTACCATCGGGTTGAAATTGCATTGCCCTGGCCGCGCCGATAGAGCCTGAAGGACAGGCGGCCGTCCGATGCCGCCCGGATCAGGAGAGATCATGCGCAAGGCTTTTCCCCGGCTTGCCACGCTGTGGCTATGTCTATGCGGCGCCGGCATTGGAGAGGCTGCGACGCTGGCTGCTGGCGACCTGCGCCCCGCAGTCAGCCTGGATGGCCCCTGGCATTATTCGATTGATCCCTATCGCGACGGCCAGGCCGGCTTCCATGGCGAAGAACCGGGGCGCGGCAGCCGCCGTTATGCCGACGTCGATGTCGAAGCCGCGATGAAGGCCAATCCGACAGCGCTCTACGAATATGACATGGACCAGTCGCCGGTCGCGACGCTCCCCCAATCCTGGCTGACGCACGCGCCCGAGATGCGCTATTATCAGGGGCTGGTCTGGTACGAACGCAAGTTCGACGCGCATCCCAAGCCCGGCATGCGCCAGTTCCTGCGGTTCGGTGCGGTCAATTATCGCGCGACCGTCTGGCTCAACGGCAAGCAGGTCGGCACGCACGAGGGCGGCTTCACGCCCTTCGCGATCGAGGTGACGGGCACGCTCCGCCCGGGCGAGAATCGCATCGTCGTCGCCGCGGATTCGCAGGCAAGCGAGACCAGCATTCCCCCGTCCGTTACCGACTGGGAGAATTATGGCGGCATCACGCGCAGCGTGCGCCTGATCGAAGTGCCGGCCACCTTCGTCGACGACGCCTGGGTGCGGCTCACCCCGGACGGCCGGATCGCGGTCGATGCCAGGCTCGACGGAGCCGCCGCCGCCGGCCAGGCGATCAGCCTGCGCATCCCCGAACTGCACCTCACGCTTTCGGGCAAGACCGGCGCGGACGGCGCCTGGTCGGGGTCGGTCGCCGCGCCGCGCGGCCTACGGCGCTGGTCGCCCGAGACGCCCAAGCTATATGACGTGACCGTCACCAGCGGTGGCGATGTGCTATCCGACACGATCGGCTTCCGCACGATCGCCACCAAAGGCACGCAGATCCTGCTCAACGGCAAGCCGATCTACCTGCGCGGCATTTCGGTGCATGAGGAAGAGATCGGACCCAACCCCACCCGCAACATCACGCCCGAGGCGGCGCATCAATTGCTGAGCCTGGTCAAGGACGGGCTGCACGGCAATTTCGTCCGGCTCGCCCATTATCCGCATTCGGAGGTGATGACGCGCGAGGCCGACAAGATCGGGCTGCTCGTGTGGAGCGAAATCCCGATCTATTGGCGCGTGGCGTTCGACAATCCCGAGGTCCTCGACAAGGCGCGGCACATGCTTTCCGAAGAGATCATGCGCGACCGCAACCGCGCTGCCATCATCATCTGGTCGATCGCGAACGAGACCCCGATCAGCGACGCGCGCAACCATTTCCTGTTCACGCTCGCCGACGACGTGCACCGGATCGATCCCAGCCGTCTGCTCTCCGCCGCCTTGCTCAACGGGCGCGGCACGGTCGACGGTCATGCCGAGATGATACTGAACGACCCGCTCGTGACGAAGGTCGATGTGGTCGCAATCAACACCTACAATGGCTGGTACACCGACGATAAATTGGCCGACGTGCCCAACATCACCTGGCGCGTACCCACCGACAAGCCGCTCGTCTTCTCGGAACTGGGCGCAGACGCCAAGGCCGGCTTCCACGATCCGCAGACGATGCGGAAGGAATCGGAGGAGTATCAGGCAGCCTATCTGCGGGCGACACTCCAAATGGCGGATAAGGTCCCAACACTGACCGGCATGAGTCCGTGGGTGCTCAAGGATTTCCGCTCGCCCCGCCGCCAGCATCCGGTGTTCGAACAGGGCTGGAACCGAAAGGGGCTGGTCTCCGAAACCGGCGAGCACAAACAGGCCTTCGCGGTACTGGCCGATTATTATGCAAAGAAAGCCGCGGAAGCGGCACGATGAACCAGATCCACGCGAAAGGGACGACCCGAATGAGGTTTTTTGCGATTGCCGCCGCGGCGACCTGTATCTGTACGCCGGCCCTGGCCGGTCCGGTCGTTCCGCTCGCCCGTATGATCGGCGGCGCGGTCAGCTTCGGCAAGACGTCGGACGGGCGGACCGCGCACCTCTACACGCTCACCAACAAGAACGGGATGCGCGTGCGCTTCACCGATTATGGCGGGCTGATCACCGAGATCGACACGCCCGATCGCGCGGGCAAGAATGCCGACGTCGTGCTCGGGTTCAAGAGCGCGACCGAATATGAGGCGCGCAACAGCTACGGCTTCGGCTCGCCGATCGGCCGCTACGCCAATCGCATCGGCAATGCGCGCTTCACGCTCGACGGCAAGACCTACACGTTCAAGCCCAATAACGGCCCGCATTTGCTGCACGGCGGCCCTCCCGGTTACAATATGCGCTACTGGAGCGTGTCGATGCGGCCGCTTGGCATCAACCATGGCGCGGTGCTGACCCTGGTCAGCCCGGACGGCGATCAGGGATTCCCGGGCAAGCTCACGGTTCGCATGCGCTACACGCTCACCGAGAATAACGAGCTTCGGATCGACTATAGCGCGACCACAACCAAGCCGACCGTGCTCAACCTGACCAATCACAGCTATTTCAATCTCGCGGGCGAAGGGAATGGCGATATCGGTGGGCATCTGATCGAGATCCGCGCCAACAGCATGGCCGAAACCGATCGCATGTCCTTGCCGACCGGAAACATCGTCGAGGTCGCCGGCCCTTATGACCTACGCACCCCGCACGCGATGCGCGACGGGATCGATGCGTTGAAGGAAATGCGTCGCGGCGGCTATGACACGCCTTATGTGCTCGCCAATGCGCCGCGCAAGAAACCGGTCCTGGCCGCGCGCGTGACCGAGCCCAGCTCGGGCCGGATGATGGAAGTCTATACGACCGAACCTTCGGTCCAGTTCTTCACCGGCAACCAGCTCCGGGGGATCGACAAGGGCCCCAGCAACCGGCCTTACGTCGCCTATGGAGGCTTCGCGCTGGAGACGCAGCACCTGCCCGACAGCCCCAATCATCCCGAATGGCCGACCACCGTGTTGCGCCCCGGCCAGACCTTCCGATCGACCACGATCTACAAGTTCGTAACTCCGGTCGATCGACTGCATAATTAGGTAAAGCGCGGCACGAAGCGACTGGCTCGGCGTTGGGTCTTCGAAGGAGAGATCCGATGGCGAGCCAGCCTCCAACCCCCGAAATCCCCGTTGACGTACCGGTCGACATCCCCGTCCCCGAGCCGATCGACCCGATCCCGCCTACACCCTCCGATCCGGTGACGACCGGCGCACCCGCACCCACGGGCGATCCGCTGATCAAGGGACCGTGATTTACCGCTTCTCAACCGTCGTGGGATAAGGATCGGGCATGATCCCGATGCGCTATATCTTCCGCAGCCGCTGGGCGGCGCTGATCTGGGCCGGTGGCATCTGCCTTAGCGCGGCGCATTTCGCCAAAAGCGACGAGGCTCAGGTCGCGGTCGACGCAGCCAACAGTGCGGATGGCAATGGCGCGCAGGCGAGCGCGTTGATCGCCGAGATCAACTGAGCCGCCGCTAAAGCTTCGACATCAATTCCCCGAGCAGAGGCCGCAGTCGACGCAGCTCGGCACGGTGGGCCTCGGACAATCCGTTCAGCAATTGCTCTCCCTTGCGGGTAAGCCGAACCGTGACCTGGCGCCGGTCGGCCTGGCCCACCGAGCGCGCGACAAGGCCCAGTTTTTCCATGCGGTCGATCAGCTCGGTCGCGCTATGCGGGCGCAGCAGCAGCCGCTCCGCGAGCGCACCGACCAGCAATTCGCGCCCCTCCCCCGCACGGATCGCCAGCAGGGCCTGATGCTGTTGCGGCGTCAGCCCCGCGCCGGCCGCCGCTTCTGCGCTGAACGCCAGAAAGCGGCGTAGCGCATAGCGGAAACCGAAGAGCGCCGCGAAATCGGCATCAGTGAGCGGATCGGACATCACTCCCTGTCGCATGCCTTCGTTTTTTTTGCACTATGGCATGTCCTGGGCGCGAAACGACTACAGTTGTAATTGAACGTTCAGGTTGGGCCTGTCATTACCAGCGGGACACCGGCTTGGAGGGTGACGCCGATGCTCCAGACCAATCGTTCGCTGTTGCAACGTACCGCCTCCGCCATCGGCTGGTGGACCTCGCCTGACCGCGTGCCGGGCGAGGCCGGGCCTTTGCCGCAGACGCTGGAGACGATCGCGGAATCCGCTGTGGCGGGCGGCTACGCCGCAGCCCTTGGCCTGGGCTTCTGCTTGCCGATCAAGACCCCGGCGGTCGCGGGCTTCGGCCAGGCCAATCTCGAAACGCAAACGCCGGTCGATGGCGACACGCTGTTCCGCGTCGGCGCCTGCACGCGCCAGCTCACCGCCGCCGCCATCCTGTTGTTGGCCGAACGCGGCGAGCTCCGTCTGGACGACGCTATCGACATCTTCCTGCCCGGCGAGCCCGACGCCGGACGAACTCGACTGCGCGATCTGCTGGTCGCCGACAATGCAGCCTACGCCGTGCTCGGGCGGGTCGTGGAGCACGTGACGGGCGAAAACTTCGCAGGCTTTGCCAGGGAGGCGCTGCTTGCGCCTGCTGGCATGGCCGCGAGCCTTTTCCCCGGTCCGACCGAGATCATCCCGCATCGCGCCTCAGGCTACCGGCTCGCCGGCGAGCGCGCGCACGACTTCCGTAATACGGGCACGGGTCATGGCGCGGTCGCAGCCGATGGGCTGTATACCAGTGCGGGGGATCTGCTGCTGTGGAACCGCGCGCTTTTTAGCGGACGGCTGATTTCGCGCGGATCGCTGGATCAGATGATCTACGCGGGCGCCGAAAGCGCCCCCTGCGCCGCGCTCGCGCCCTTCCTCGACCGGCATGCGCGCGGCTTCGGGCTGGAGGTGGGGCGGTTGTTCGGACGGCGCGCCTTCTGGCAGCACGGACAAGCACCTGGCTTCGATGCCTGGCTGTTCCATTTCCCCGATGATCGCACCGATCTGGCCCTGCTCGCCAATACCGAACAGGGTGCGACGACGATTCTCGAACCGATGTTGCGGGCGATCCTGCGGGTCTGACAACCCGCGTGATGCCCGAACACGCTGACCCTAAACCAGTCGGCTTTGCTTGAGCGCGGCTTCGATGAAGCTCGCGAACAAGGGATGCGGATCGAACGGCTTCGATTTCAGCTCCGGATGGAACTGGACGCCGATGAACCAGGGATGGTCCGGCCGTTCGACGATCTCGGGCAGTTCGCCATCGGGCGACATGCCCGAAAAGACCAGTCCGCCCTTTTCCAGCGCGGGCCGATAATGGACGTTGACCTCATAGCGGTGGCGATGCCGCTCGGAAATATCGGTCGCGCTATAGATCGATGAGACGTGGCTGTTGCCGGTGAGCTTGGCGTCATAGGCGCCGAGCCGCATGGTCCCGCCGAGATCGCCACCCTCGGCGCGCTTCTGGAGGCCGTCAGCGCTCATCCATTCGGTGATCATGCCGACCACGGGTTCGTCGGTCGGGCCGAATTCGGTGGTCGAGGCCTTCCCGATACCCGCGGTGTTCCGCGCGCCTTCGATGCACGCCATCTGCATGCCGAGACAGATACCGAAATAGGGCACCTTGCGTTCGCGCGCGAAGGTGACGCTGGCAATCTTGCCCTCGCTGCCGCGCTCGCCGAACCCGCCGGGGACAAGGATCGCATTCATCGGCTCGAGCTTCGCCGCAATCTCGGCCTCGTCCTGCTCGAACAATTCGGCATCGAGCCAGCGGATGTTGACCTTGACGCGATTGGCGATGCCGCCGTGGACCAAGGCCTCGTGCAGCGATTTGTAGGCATCGGGCAGGCCGACATATTTGCCGACCACGCCGATCGTGACCTCGCCCTCGGGGTTTTCGAGCGCATCCATGATATCGTGCCAGCGGCGCAGATCGGGCGCGGCGCCCGGGTCTATATTGAAGGCCCGCAGCACCGCCTCGTCGAGACCGGCCGCGCTATATTGGATCGGCACCGCATAGATGCTCGATGCATCGAGCGCGGGAATGACCGCGCTCTTGGGCACGTTGCAGAAGAGCGCGATCTTGGCGCGCTCGCTATCGGGCAATTCGCGTTCGCAGCGGCAGACCAGAACGTCGGGCTGGATGCCGAGGCTGGTGAGATCGCGCACGCTATGCTGGGTCGGCTTGGTCTTAAGCTCGCCCGCCGCCGCGATGTAAGGCACGAGCGTCACATGGACGAAGCAGGTCTGGTCGCGGCCCAGATCGTTCCGCAGCTGGCGGATCGCCTCCATGAAGGGAAGGCTCTCAATGTCGCCAACCGTGCCGCCGATCTCGCACAGCACGAAATCGAGATCGTCCGTGTCCGCGCGCGCGAATTCCTTGATCGCGTCGGTGACGTGCGGAATCACCTGTACGGTCGCGCCGAGATAGTCGCCGCGCCGCTCGCGTTGGATGATCGACTGATAGATCCGGCCCGAGGTAATGTTGTCCGACTGGCGCGAGGGCACGCCCGTGAAACGCTCGTAATGCCCTAGATCGAGGTCGGTCTCCGCGCCATCGTCGGTGACGTAGACCTCGCCATGCTGATACGGGCTCATCGTGCCCGGATCGACATTGAGATAGGGATCGAACTTGCGGATGCGGACCCTGTGGCCACGCGCCTGGAGCAACGCCGCGAGCGACGCCGCCATCAGACCCTTGCCAAGCGAGGAGACCACGCCGCCGGTTATGAAAATGAACCGCGCCATGGGAGGATGGGCTTAGCGGCCCGAATCCGCATCGTGCAAGGGGCCATTCCAACCCCCCACAGATTTATTTTTACTGCGCGAGCGGAACGCTGCTGTTGTTGGTCGGCGCAGGGGCGGCCGGAGCCGGAACCGCCGGCGCGGTCGCGGGTGTGGAGGCGGGCGTCGAATGCGCGAGACTGGTGTCTATCTTGGTCGAGCTGTTCCGCATCGTTGCCAGCGCCGCCAGCGCGATCGACAGGCAGACAAAGATCGTCGCCAGGATCGCGGTGGTGCGCGTCAGGAAATCGGCCGCGCCGCGCGCGCTCATCAGCCCGGTCGGGCTGCCGCTCGAGGTGAGGCCGCCGCCCTCCGATCGCTGCATCAGGATGAAGGCAACCAGCGCGATCGTGACGAGCAGGTGAACGACGAGAAGGAAGGTAAGCATGGGGTCGGGCCGTTAGCGGAAAGGCCCGCCACAAGCAACCGGCGCGGGCTTGTTTGAGAGAGCCGCACCGCCCCGCACCCCACCCGGCCTCCCATAGAATACCCCGTTGGGAGGTGGGATGAGGGTGCGGGCCGGTGCGGCCAAGGTTCGGCGGATGCCGAACCGCATCTCAACAACACCGCACCGGTCCTCAATAAGGCGGGCTCGGTATTTCCTCGCGGGCATGCGCCAAGGCTTCGGACCAGCGCTGCGACAGATCGTGGAAATAGGGATCGCTGTCGTCAATCCGCACTAGGGTATCGGCGCGCGTCTCGCCGGATCGGGCGATCACCAGATCGAGCGGCAATCCGACCGCGAGATTGGAACGCAGCGTCGAATCGAATGAGATGAGCGCGACCTTCACCGCCTCCTTGAGGTCGGTATCGTAGCTCAACGCGCGATCGAGGATCGGCTTGCCATATTTGTTCTCCCCGATCTGCAGATAGGGCGTTTCAGGCCCGCATTCGATCGCATTGCCCGCCGAATAGACGAGAAAGAGCCGGGTGCGTTCGCCGCCCACCGAGCCGCCGACCAGGAAGGTCGCATCGAAATTGACATCCTCCGCCTGCAGCCCCGCCATCGCATCGCGCGAGGCGCGCAACGCGCGGCCCGCGGCCAGAGCGGCGGAAAAGATATTGGGAACGGTATCGAGCGTCTCGCTCTCGCCCGTCTCCGGATTGGCCATGCCCTGCGACAGGCGCTGGATCGCGGCCTGCGTGGTCGACAGGCTGCCCGCCGACGCGATCGCGATCAGCCGCTTGCCGTCATTTCCGTGCACGCGCAGCTTGCGATAGGTCGAGATATTGTCGACCCCCGCATTGGTGCGCGTGTCGGCCAGCATCGCCAGCCCCTGCTGCACCAATATTCCTACACAATAAGTCACGCATCCTCACTCAGGCTTGCGACTGGCGCATCGCCGTAGCCGCATCCACGCTCACGCTGAGGCTTTCCGCTCCACCGCCGCGCCGGGCCCCTCGTATCGGGGCGGCATCCAGATAGTCCAGCCCGATCGCGACGCGCAGATAATGATCTGTGGGTGAAATCCCGTTGGTCGGATCGAAACCGATCCAGCCGATATCCCGCACATAGGCTTCGGCCCAGGCATGCGCCGCCTCCTGCGCCTCATCCCGCGCAAGGTGCCCCGAGACGTAACGGGCAGGAATGCCGAGCTGGCGCGCGGATGTGACGAAGATATGGGCGAAATCCTGGCACACGCCATGGCCGGCAGCAAAGGCGTCTCCGGCGCTGGTTGTCGTCCCGGTCATGCCAACCTCGAACCGCATTCCGCTGTAGATTGCCGAACACAGCCCATGCACCGCGGAAAGCGGCGCCTCATCACGAAAGCGATCCGCCAGTGCCGCGAGGCCCGGGTTCCACTGCGTGAGCTCGGTCGTGCGGAGATAAGCGGCGGGCGGCAACGTCTCTTCGGCGTTGATCAGGCCCGCCGTGTCGGTGACATCCGCCAGTCCGGTTACGATCAATGTCATCTCGCTGACCGGTCCGTCGGCATAGAACATGGTGACGCGATTGCCGAAGGCGTCGCGGCTATCGCGGAAGCTGCCGTCGATATCGGCATCGACCCGCCAGTCGATCAGATGCTGCCCCGCATGTTCCGCCGGCGTCACGCGCAAAGCCTGCACCAGGCTCGAGGCCGGCGCGTCATATCGATAGGTCGTGCGATGGTCGACTCGGATGCGCATCAGAAAAGATATTGCTCTCCGATCAGCATCCCCAAGCGGTTATTCTCGACCATGAAATCCTGGACCACCTCGTGCAGGCCCTTTGCGAACAGCGCCTCGATCCTGGCATTGGCGAAACGCCCCGCAATGGCAACCGCCTGGCGATGTGCCGGGCCGCGTCGTCCGGTCAGGCTGGCAAGCTGATCGAGATAGGAAACCGTGTCTTGCGCGCAGGCGGCGAGCGAGCGCGGCATGCGGCGGTTGAGGATGAGCAGATCGGCGACAAGCCATGGCTTCACGCTGTCGCGATAGACGTGGCGATAGGCGGTGAGTGCGGACACGGTGCGCAGGATCGTGGTCCACTGGAAATAATCGAGGCTGCCGCCGACCGGCTCGTCCCGCGGCAGCAGCAAATGATATTTGACGTCGAGCAATCGCGCGGTGTTGTCCGCGCGCTCGATCGCCGCGCCGAGGCGGATGAACCAATAAGCATCGTCGCGGAGCATGGTGCGGTGGGTCGCGCCGTCGAAGGCCAAAGCGGTCGACTTGACCGCATCCAGCAATTTGTTGAGCGTGAGCCGACTGTCGAACCGCGTGCCGAAATGCTGCATCTCCAGCCAGGCCGAATTGATCGCCTCCCACACTTCGACCGTGAGCGCGGTCCGCACCGCACGCGCATTGTTGCGCGCGCGCTCGACGCAACCGCGCATCGACGAGGGATTGGCGGCGCCAAGCGAGAGGAATTGCAGCGCGAGCTGCTCGGCGATCTCGGGGTGCTCGCCGGCATAATCGTCCGCCACGCCCGCCGCCGACAAGGCGCCGCTCCACGCCGCGACATCGCCGCCATAGGAGGACGGCAACGCGGCCAGCCGCATCGTCGCATCGATCAGGCGCGACACGAAATCGGCCCGCTCGACATAGCGGCCGGTCCAGAACAGCGCGCTGGCGGTGCGCGACAGCATCAGTCCGCGCGCCTAATCATCGAGCACCCAAGTGTCCTTGGTGCCGCCGCCCTGGCTGGAATTAACCACCAGCGAACCCGCCTTGAGCGCCACGCGAGTAAGCCCGCCGGGGACGATGCAGGTCCCCTTGGCGCCGGTCAGCACGAACGGGCGCAGGTCGACATGGCGCGGCACGATCCCGCTGTCGGCGAGCGTGGGACAAGTCGAAAGCGCCAGCGTCGGCTGCGCGATGAATTTGTCCGGTGTAGCCTTGAGCTTCGCGCGGAATTCGTCACGCTCGGCCGTGCTGGCGTGCGGGCCGACCAGCATGCCGTAGCCGCCCGATCCGTCGACCTCCTTCACCACCAGCTCGGCCAGATGATCGAGCACGTAGGATAAAGCCTCGGGCTCGCGGCAGCGCCAGGTGGGGACATTCTCGATCAGCGGCGCCTCGCCCGAATAGAAGCGCACGATTTCGGGCATGTAGGAATAGACCGCCTTGTCGTCGGCGATGCCGGTGCCGATCGCGTTGGCGATGGTGAGGTTGCCCGCCGCCTGCGCCGCGACGATGCCGGGCACGCCCAGCATGGACTCGGGGCGGAAAACGAGCGGATCGAGGAAGGCGTCATCGACGCGGCGATAAAGTACATCGACGCGGCGCGGCCCTTCGGTCGTGCGCATGTACAGCACGTCGTCGGACACGGCGAGGTCGATGCCCTCGACCAGCTCGACACCAAGCTTATCCGCGATGAAGCTATGCTCGTAATAAGCCGAATTGTGAAAGCCGGGGGTGAGCACCGCCACCGTCGGCGCGTCCTTGCAGCGCGGCGGGGCAACCGAGCGCAACGTCGCGAGCAATTCCTCCGGATAATCGTCGACCGGCGCCACGCGATGCCGGTCGAACAGCTCCGGCAAAAGCCGCAGCATCACTTCCCGGTTCTCCAGCATGTAGGAGACGCCGGACGGCGTACGGGCATTGTCTTCCAGCACGTAGAATTGATCATGGCCGGTGCGGACGATGTCGATACCGGCAATGTGCGTATAGACGCCATGGGCAGGCTCGATGCCGATTGCGGGCAGGCAGAATTGCGGATTCCGAAGGATCAGCTCCTCGGGCACGATCCCCGCGCGCAATATCTCGCGCGGGCCATAGATGTCGCGGAGGAAAGCGTTGAGCGCCTGCACGCGCTGCACCAGCCCCGCCTCCAGCCGCCGCCATTCGGCCCGCGACAATATACGCGGTACGATATCGAACGGGATCAGCCGTTCATCGGCCTCCGCATCGCCATAGACGGCGAAGGTGATACCGATCCTGCGGAAGAAGAGCTCGGCCTGGGCGCGGCGCGTTTGGAGATAATCGTCGGGGGTTTCGGCGAGCCATTGTGCGACGCGGGCATAGGCATCGCGCGTCGCGCTGCCGTCGCCATGCATCTCGTCAAACGCGGAAGCCTCCAATCGCTGTTCCTTCTGATTCGAAGGGGAGTTTGTGCGATGCAGCAAGGAAGCGCAAGCGCGTAAGTTGCGTGCGGCGCAACCGTCTAATTTGCAGTCTTTTCCAGCAAATCGTGGCGCCGCAATGCATGGCGGAGCTGGTCATAGGTCAGCTTGAGCGCAACCGCGGTCGCGCGCTGGTTGAAGCGGCAGCGCGCGAGCGCGGCCTCCAATAATTGCCGCTCATAAGCATGGCAGGCGGCGCGCAGATCGTCGCACTCGACATTAGGGGGCGTCGCGGCCGGTTGCGGCGCTTCGGACGCGGGCGCGCCCGCCCCCTCCCCGGCCCGCTTCAGCGGCGCCATCCGCCAGGGCGAGGAGAAAGGATCGAACTGGATTTCATCAACCGGCTTGTCGGTCTCGTCCCAGCGATAGACCGCGCGTTCAACCACATTGCGCAGCTCGCGGACATTGCCCGGCCAATCATAGGTTTCGAGCTGCTCGGTCGCATGCTTGCCGAAGCCGGTCCAGCGCGGCCAGCCGAGCTCGGCCGCCATGCGCCGCGCGAAATGGTCCGCCAGCACCGCGACATCACCCTCGCGCGCGCGGAGCGGCGGCAGCGTGATCACCTCGAAGCAAAGGCGGTCGAGCAAATCGGCGCGGAACCGGCCTTTGTCGACCAAAGCCGGCAGATGCTCATTGGTGGCGGCGACGATGCGCACATCGACGCGAATCGCGCGCGACGAGCCGATCCGGTTGACCTCGCCATATTCGACCGCGCGCAGCAGTCTCTCCTGCGCGCCCTGGCTCAGCGTCGCGAGCTCGTCGAGGAACAAGGTGCCGCCGTCCGCTTCCTCGAACCGGCCGACGCGCGCCTTGGTGGCGCCGGTGAAGGCGCCCGCCTCGTGACCGAACAATTCCGCCTCGATCAGCGTCTCGGGCAAGGCCGCGCAATTCATGGTGACGAGCGGGCCCGCCCAGCGCGGGCTCAAACGATGAAGCCGCTCGGCGACCAATTCCTTGCCGGTGCCACGTTCGCCGATCACCAGCACCGGCCGGTTGAGCGCCGCGGCCCGGCTCGCACGCTCGACCGCGTCGAGGAATGGGCCCGATTGGCCGATGAACTGCGCCTCGCGATCCATGCCAAGAGGTTGGCGGATTTTCCCATTTGTTGGCAAGTCCTATTTGGGAAATCGCGCCCTCTTTGTGCAATTTTTTGCAGTTTTCCGGTGTTTCCGCAAACTGGCACACCCCATGCAAAGCAGGAAACAACGTCGGAACCACCCGGCGCGGAAAGACGAAGAAGGTTCACGGACATGACTTTCGGTTTCGAAAAGGGCGATATGCAGCGGATGATGGTCTCGGCTCTGGGCGCGCTGGCGCTGTCCGCGACCTGCATCGGCGCAGCCGTCGGTCCGGCCAGGGCCACGAGCCCGGCGCCCACCGCCCCGCAAATTCACCAAATCGCCGCGAAGTAAGCCACGCGGCGACCATCCGGGGCGGGTGGTCCCTTAGCCCGCCCCGGAGTACATAATGGCCAGAGTGACGGCCGGAACGCGTAAACACAGGAGCTAGATTGCAATGGGAATTTTCTCCCGCACCCGTGACATCATCGCCGCCAACATGACCGATCTGCTCGATCGGGCTGAGGACCCGGCGAAGATGATCCGCATGATCATCCTCGAGATGGAGGAGACTTTGGTCGAGGTACGCGCGTCCGCTGCCCGCCATATCGCCGATCAGAAGGAGATGCGGCGCCAGATCGGGAAGCTCAACCAGGTGCAGGACGGCTGGATCGAAAAGGCGGAGCTCGCTTTGTCGCGGGGTCGCGAGGACCTGGCCAAGGCCGCACTCACCGAAAAGCAGAAGGCAGCCGATCTCGCCGAACAGCTCCACGAGGAGATTTCGGCGATCGATGAGGCGCTGGGCGCCTGCGAGGCTGACATCACCAAGCTCCAGAACAAGCTCCGCGAAGCGCGCGCGCGCCAGAATTCGGTTTCGACCCGGCTCGAGTCCGCGCACAACCGCACCCGCCTGCGCGAAATGTATGCCGGCCAGAAGGTCGAGGATGCCTTCTCGCGCTTCGAGCTGCTCGAACGCCGCGTCGATTATGCCGAAGGCCGCGCCGATGCCGCCGGTCTCGGCGTGCAGAAGAGCCTGGAAGAGGAAATCTCCGAACTGCGCTCGGCCGACAAGGTCGACGCCGAACTGGCCGCGCTCAAGGCGCGCGTCGGCGGCGGAAGCCCTGCCGCCCCCAGCCGGGAGGCTGAATGATGCCCGGTGAAATGATCCCGGTCATCGCGATCGTCACGCTCTTCATTGGTCTACCGTGGTTGATCTTTCACTACGTAACCCAATGGAAGAAGGGCGCGTCGATCTCGGTCGAGGACGAAAATCTGCTCGACGAACTGCACGCGCTGGCGCGCAGGCTCGAAGACCGGATGAACACGATCGAACGGATCGTTGCCGCCGACAATCCCGGCTTCCGCCCGAGCCTGCGCGACGACCGCGATGAGGATTTGGAACTAGCCCGCTCACAAACGCGGGAACCGCTGACCACCCGCACGCGCCGCCGCGACCACTGAGCGCGCGTCCGCTAGAATAAAGGGAAGGATTAAGACGATGACTCCGCGCCGCACCCGCTTTTATCTCGACAAGCAGAATGGAAAATTCCTGGGCGTGTGCGCCGGGATCGCCGACTATACCGGTATCGACGTCCTGCTCGTCCGCGTCGGCTTCATGCTGCTGAATTTCGCCACCGGCTTCTTCGGCGGCTTCGGGATCATCGGCTATTTCATGGTCGCGTGGTTCGCCGACAAAAAGCCGCGCGAGCTGGACTATGAAGATCGCGAGGACCGCAAATTCTGGCAGAAGGTCCGTGCCCGACCCGGCGCATCGATCCGTGACGTGCGCGCCTCCTTCCGCGATATCGACCGCCGCCTCGCCGATGTCGAGACGCACATCACCAGCCAGAACCGCCGGTTGGCCGACGAAATCGAAGCACTGCGCTGATCTGAGGATCGCCTGGGAGACGAATGATGCACAATTGGGGTTTCCTCATTCCGATCGTCGCGATCCTCGCCTGGGTCGCCAACAACTGGATCCGCGCCCGCCATGGCTATCCGCTGGACGAACATCGGGGTCGCCGTGGACGTCATGTGGACGTGGATGCAGAACGCAAGGTCAACCTGCTCTCTTCGGAGAACGAAAAGCTGACCGGGCAGGTGCTGCGGCTCGAGGAACGGATCGCCGTGCTGGAACGGATCGCCACCGATCCCGCGACCCGCGTCGCCCGCGAAATCGAACAATTGCGTTGAGCCGCAAGAAGGACGGACAGGAACATGGAAACGATAGCGCTTCTGGCACCCTATCTTCGCGCCGCCTTCATCCTTGGCGGGCTCGGGATCGCCGCCTGGGTGTTCACCACCTGGCTGCGGATCAAGCATGGCTATCCACTCGAGAATGGTTGGGGCCAGGCGGTCTATCCCAAGACCAATAACGAGCAGGTCGAACGTATGAAATTGCTTACGACCGAAAATGCCCAGCTCCGCGCTGAACTGGGGTCCGTCAAGGATCGCCTGGCGGCAGTCGAGCGGATCGTCACCGACCGCAGCTTCTCGCTCGAACATGAGATCGAGCAGCTGCGCGGCTCGGCCAACTGAGGAGACAGGATCATGGACATCAATCCCCTGCTCATTCCGATCCTTGGCGTCAGCTGCGGGCTGTTGGCGGTCATCGGCGGCGTGTTCATCCGTCCCTGGATGCAATTGCTGCAGCGCAAGATGGAGATCGAGGCGCAGCAGGTCGCCGAGAAGGCCGCACAATATGCGGCGCATAGCGACCGGCTCGAACAACGCGTCGCGGTGCTGGAGCGGATCCTGACCGATCGTTCGGCCCAATTGGGCGAAGAGATCGACCGGCTGCGCGACACACCGATCAACTGAGGAACGGAATCATGGACACAAGCCCCATGAGCAGCGCGGTTTTCCTAAGTTTGCTCTTCATCGTGATCGGATTGCCGGTGCTGTCCTGGGCGACCACCATCATCCTCACGCGCTGGCTTCGTCATAAGGAGCGGATGGCACAGGTCACTGCCGAGGAGACCGCCGAATACGCCACGCAATATGCGGCCAAGGTCGAGCGACTGGAAAGCCGGATGGGCGTGATCGAGCGGATCCTGACCGACCGTTCGACCCACCTGAGCGAAGAGATCGACCGGCTGCGCGACGCGCCGGTCAATTGAACAAACGCACTTTAGGAGCCTGACGCATGAACCCGTTCGAAATGGTGGTGCTGATCGTGCTGATTACCGCGATCGCCAGCGTCATTCGTGCCCGATATGGCATCGTCCGTACCGGCCGCGGCAAGGAAGAAGTCTATGTCGGCCGCCGCGAGAACGACGCCGAGAAGGAAATGCTGCGCGGCGAAGTCCGCGAACTCAAGGATCGGATCGCCGTGCTCGAACGGATCGTGACCGACGGCGATCGCAATCGTGGCCTCGCGCTCGAACGCGAGATCGAGGCTCTTCGCGACAAGGAGGTGCGGCAATGACCGACCCTATCATGTGGACTACCATCAGCGGCGCGAGCCTGGCTGGAATCGTGGTGGTGAGCATCGTGGCGCTCAAAGGCTGGCGCGATTGGATCAGCCTGCAGCGTTTCTCGTTGGAAGGCCGCGGTACCGAACCGTCGACCGGTGTTCCCAGCTCGGCCGCACGGATCGAACTGGCCGATTTGAGGGAGCGCGTGCGCAAGCTCGAAGCGATCGCGGCAGGGGTCGATTTCTGATCCATCCTTAAATATTTGCGATTGCTGCCCTTTCAGATCGACCGCAGATGAACAAAAGGTTGTTTCGGGTTCACGCAACCGGTTGAGACGGGTTTCGTTCTGTTGCCGTTACCAAGGGCGACTTGAGAGGAACCACCCATGCGCACGTTCATGCTGAGCCTAGCCATCGCCGTGATGGCGGTACCGGCGACTGCCCCTGCTCTCGCCGATCCAGGCAAGCACGGCGACCGCGGTGATCGTCACGACGATCGTCACGACAATGGCCGCCATAACGGCTGGGGCAACGGCCGTGGGAATGAGTGGCGGAATGGCCGCCATTATGACTGGAACCGGCCCGATCCGCGCTACGGCGGTTATGATCCGACGCGTTATTATCGTCCCGGCGATTATCGCGAGCGTCGCCTGACGCGCTACGACCGCATCTATCGCGGTTCGGACGGGCGTTATTATTGCCGCCGCAGCGACGGCACGACCGGCCTGATCGTGGGTGGCGTGCTGGGCGGCCTGCTCGGCAATGCGATATCGAGCGGCCATTCGAGTACGCTTGCCACCCTCCTCGGTGCGGGCGGCGGCGCGCTGCTCGGCCGCTCGATCGATCGCGGCAACGTCCGCTGCCGCTGAACCTCCTGCCCGTCGGCCTAACGGCCGGCGGGCACCGGCTTCAGATGCGCGCTTTCGATGTGCCAGCGGCGCTGCGCGGCGGTCGATCCCGGCACGTCGTTCACGCGGCGCAGGATATAATGTCCGACGAAATGCTGCTGCGCGCCTGAGCGAAGCACCGCATCCACGCGCACTGGAAGGTCGAGGTAGATGCTTCCGGCCGCGCCTTCGGGCGTGCCCGCCTCCAGAAAGCGCACCTTCACACTTCGCGTAGCGGCATAGCCTCGGCGGAAATGGGCATAGCTTTGCGCGCCATGCCAGAGCGCATAAGCCGCGCGATAATCGCGCCGGGACACCGCCGCATAATAATCCCGCACTACGTCTCTCGCGGCGGCGACCGAGCTTTCGCGCGCCGGGGTCGGCGGCGGTTCGGCCGCCACGAGCGCCAATCCGATAACGAGCATTGCGATCAGTGCCAGATGGTCAGCCTCAGAATGGCGATAATCAACACGATCAGGTTGAGGTTCCGCCCCGCGCTGCCGCGTGAGATCAAGCCGAAGATCAGGCCCACGATCGGCACCGGCAGCAGGAACCAGTTCACCCACCACAGGTGGGGCAGAAGCGTGAGCAGCAACGGGACGATCGCCACAATGCCGATCAGGAGCGAAATCAGGTTGAACATGCAGCCACCTCCGGCGCGCGCTTATGCGCGATGCGAAACTGTATTGCTAGTGCAATACAGCATGATATCCTGGCGTCAAAGGAGCCCGTTTATGCGCACCCGTTTGTTCCTCTGCACTTTATCCATCGCCAGCCTGGCGGCCTGTCACGCCAAGGTCGACGTCAGCGAAATCGGCAACGACCAGGATGGCGACAACGTCCATATCGCCATGCAGGACAAGAAGGATGGCGGCAGCGCGGTCGCGGTCAACGTGCCCGGATTCAACGCCAATATATCGCTGCCCAATATCAATTTGGCGGGCCATATGGACCTGGACGGCATCAAGCTTGCGCCCAACACGCATGTGAGCGGCCTCAACGTCGACGCGCAGGACGGCGGCAAGAACGACAACGACCAGGGCGTCGTCCGCATGGCTTTCACCAACAGCGATGGTCCGGCGACCGTGATCGACCATTACGCCCGTTCAGCCGCCGACGCGGGCTATGGCGAAATCGTCCGCACGGGCAGCTCGTTCAGCGCCAAGAAGGATGATAAGACGTTCGCGGTCGAGATCGCGCCCGACGGCAATGGCAGCAAGGGCACGATCACCATCACGGGCAAGGACGACGATTGATGGCGATCGAGCTGTATCTGCTGGGCGCGACTTTGATCCTCGCGCTGGTGCAGATCTTGCTCACGGCGCACGTCCGCACGCGCCAATATGGCCTCAAATGGAATGCCGGCGCGCGCGACGAGGCGATGCCGCCGCTCACCCCCTTGACCGCCAGACTACAGCGCGCGCAGGACAATCTGTTCGAGACGCTGCCCCTCTTCGTCGGCGCACTGCTCGGTGCGGCGTATGCCGGGCGGCTGGGGCTCCTTACCAACATCGGCGCGCACCTCTATTTCTTCGGCCGGCTCGTCTACCTGCCGCTCTATGCCGCGGGCATTCCCTATGTCCGCAGCCTGGTCTGGACGGTGGCGACGGGCGGACTGATTCTGGTGATTGCGGGTCTGCTTCTGGGTTAGGCTGGCCGCGAGCGGCCACAGCCGCTACAGGGCGCGCATGCCTTCTCTTGTCTATGTCATGCTCGGCGGCGCGGTCGGCGCCGGCTTCCGCTATCAGATCAGCGCGATCGCGCTGCGCAATCTCGGTCCCGGCTTCCCCTGGGGCACGTGGATCATCAATTTGCTCGGCGGATTGCTGATGGGGATCCTCGCTGGCCTGCTCGCGAAGCAGTTCGCGCCCGCGCAGGGCGAGCCGCTGCGCCTGCTGTTGGGCGTGGGCGTGCTGGGCGGCTTCACCACCTTCTCCGCCTTCAGCCTGGAAACCGCCAACATGCTGCTGCGCGGGCAGGTCATGCTGGCGACCGCCTACGCTGTTTCCTCGGTCGCGGGGTCGATCATGTTCCTGTTCGCCGGCCTGTTCCTCACGCGGACGCTGGCATGACCGAGGTCATCGCCGACGCGCGCACCTTCATCGTCGCCGATGACGACCATGGCATCCGGCTCGACCGCTGGTTCAAGCGGCACATGCCCGACGCCAGCTTCAACATCGTCTCGCGCTGGGCGCGCACCGGCCAGCTGCGGCTCGACGGCAAGCGTGTCGCCCCCGGTGACCATATTGCCGCCGGCCAGGTCATTCGCGTCCCGCCGCTCGAAGCTCCGCAGGCAGACAAGCCCAAGGCGAAGCCAAAGCGCGAACGTCCCGCGCTGAGCGCGGAGGACCAAGAATATGTTCAGTCGATGGTCCTGCATAAGGACCGCGCCGCGATCGTGATCAACAAGCCGCCCGGCCTGGCCACGCAAGGCGGCACCAAGACCGAACGCCATCTCGACGGCCTGCTCGACGGATTGCAGTTCGAGGCGGAGGGGCGGCCCAAGCTGGTCCATCGCCTCGACAAAGATACGTCGGGCGTGCTGCTGCTTGCGCGCTCGTCGGGCGCGGCCGCGCATTTCGCCAAGGCTTTCTCGAGCCGCACCGCGCGCAAGCTCTATTGGGCGCTTATCGTCGGCGCGCCCTCGATCGAGGATGGCATGATCGAGCTGCCGATCGGCAAGCAGCCTGGCACCGGCGGCGAGAAGATGTATGTCGACGAGAAGGAAGGATCGCCTGCGCGGACCCGCTATCGCGTGATCGAACGCGCGGGCAACGCCGCCGCCTGGGTTCAGCTTGAGCCTTATACCGGTCGCACGCATCAGTTGCGCGTGCATATGGCGGCGATCGGCCACCCCATCGTCGGCGACGGCAAATATGGCGGGCAGGACGCCTTCCTGACCGGCGGGATCAGCCGCAAGATGCATCTGCATGCGCGCCGGCTGCGCGTCGATCATCCCGATGGCAGCAAGCTCGACGTCATGGCCGAGCCGCCCAGGCACATGATGGAGAGCATCGAGCATCTCGGCTTCGACTTCTCCAGAGGCGATGCATTGCCGTTCGACGAACCAAAATTCAGCGAGACGCCGGAGGGCAAGAAGAAGGCGATAAGCGCCGCCGCCAAGGCGCGCCGCAAGGACCGCAAAGGGGAGCGCCGTTCGCGCGGACGCGGCTGATGCATCCCAGTTCGAAATTCGCCTGGGGCGACGCGACGGAAATGCGCGCCTTCGTCAACCGGACCGCCTTCGCCCAGATCGTGATCGTCGCCGACGGCAAGCCGGTGAGCGCGCAGGCGCCGTTGGTGATCGCTCCCGACGGATCGGTGCGCTTCCACCTCTCCCGCGCCAACCGGCTCACGCCATTGCTCGATGGCGCTCAGGTGCTTGCGAGCGTGATCGGCACGCATTTCTACGTCAGCCCCGACTGGTACGGCACCAAGGATCAGGTCCCGACCTGGAATTACCGGCTGGTCGAGATCGAGGGCACCGCGCGTGGGCTGGATGAGCCGGAGCTGCGCGACCTGCTCGACCGGTTGAGCGCGGTACATGAGGCGCAACTCGCCCCCAAGCCCGCCTGGACGAGCGGCAAGATGGACCCGCGCCAGCTCGACCGGATGGTCCGCGCGATCGCCGGCTTTGCGATTCAAGACCCGAGGCTCGGCGGCGCGCTCAAGATGGGCCAGAACAAGCTGGAGGCGGAGCGGCGCGCTGCGATCGCCGCGCTGCGCGCGATCGGGAAGCAGGCCGAGGCGGACGAGATGGAGGCGCTGCTGTGAACCGCCTCGCGGTATTCGACTGCGACGGGACTTTGGTGGATTCGCAGGCGACGATCTGCCTGGCGATGGATCGCGGCTTCGCGGCATGCGGGCTGGCGGGACCGGGAGACGCAGCGACGCGCGGGATCATCGGCCTGTCGCTGGTAGAGGCGATGGCGACTTTGCATCCAACCGGTACCGCGGCGCAGCATGAGGTTCTGGCTGAGGAATATAAGAAGGCCTTCCTCAACCTGCGCGCCGCCGGACTGGCCGAGGAGCCGCTCTACGAGGGCATCGCCGACGCGATCGCTGACCTGGACGCGCGCGGCTGGCTGCTCGGCGTGGCGACAGGCAAATCGGATCGGGGCCTGAAGCACATCCTCGACCATCATGGCTTGCATCCCCGCTTCGTCACCTTGCAGACCGCCGACCGCCACCCCTCCAAGCCGCATCCGTCGATGCTCGAACTGGCGATGGCCGAAGCGGGCGCGGCGCCCCGAACCACCGCGATGATCGGCGATACCAGCTATGACATGATCATGGCCAAGGCTGCGGGGTGCGCCGCGATCGGCGTCGCCTGGGGCTATCACAATGCCGACGAACTGTACGACGGCGGCGCGGATATGGTGGCGGAGAGCCCGTCCGATCTCGTCGTGATGCTGGAGGCGTTGCCGTGAAGCGCTTTTATCGGGAGGTGACGGTCGCGGATCGGACGATCCTGCTCGACGGCAAGCGGGTCAGGACGCCCGCGCGCGCCGAGCTGATCCTTCCCACCGCCGCGCTGGCCAATGCGGTCGCCGCCGAATGGCGCGCGCAGGAGGGTGAGATCGACCCGCGCACGATGCGGCTGACGGGCCTCAGCAACGCCGCGATCGACCGGGTAGCGCCCGATCCCGCCGGCTTTGCCCGCCCGCTCGCCGCTTATGCCGAGAGCGATTTGCTCTGCTACCGCGCTGACGCCCCGCCCGAACTGATCGCGCGCCAGGCCGAGGCCTGGGATCCGCTGCTCGACTGGGCCAGCCGCCGCTTCGACGTGCATTTCACCGTCACCGGCGGCATCGTCCATGCACCTCAGCCCGACACGACGATCGCGCGGCTAAGCCAGGCGCTGGCGGCCTATGATGCTTTCCATCTCGCCGCGCTCGCACCGATCGTCACCATCGGCGGCTCGCTGGTGGCGGCACTCGCGCTCGCGGAGAAGGAGGTGGATCCCGATTCCGCGTTCGACCTCACCCATCTCGATGAATTGTGGCAGGCGCGCCGCTGGGGCGAGGACCGGCTGGCGCTGGCGGCGCGCGCGTCACGCAAAAGCGACTTCATGGCGGCGGCGCAACTGTTGGATCTTTTGTAACTCCGGGGACAGTGGCCTTTTGCGTCATGCCCCGGTAACAGGCCGGCACATATGGAAATCTCCGATCTTCGCGTCGCGCTCTTCTCGGGCAATTACAATTATGTACGCGATGGCGCGAACCAGGCGCTCAACCGGCTGAGCGGCTATCTGCAGAATCGCGGCGCGAAGGTCCGCATCTACAGTCCCAAGAGCAAGACGCCTGCCTTCCCCTCGACCGGCAAGGTCGTCGGCGTGCCGGCCATGCCTTTTCCGGGCCGCGGCGAATATCGTTTGCCGCTGGGCATCCCGCCGAAGGTGCAGCGCGATCTCAAGGAGTTCGGCGCCAACATCTTCCACATCTCGTCGCCCGAATTCCTCGGCCATCGCGCCGTCACGCTCGCGCGCAAATGGGATATCCCGGTCGTCGCGTCGGTGCATACGCGGTTCGAAACCTATTTCCGCTACTATAACATGGCGTGGATCGAACCGGCGGTCGAGGCGATCATCCGCCGCCTTTATCGCCGCTGCGACGCGATCTTCGCACCATCGGAATCGATGGCGCAGATGCTGCGCGAGCAGCGCATGAGCTACGACATCGGCATCTGGTCACGCGGTGTCGAGACCGACATCTTCTCGCCCGCCAAGCGCGACATGGCATGGCGCCGCAGCCTCGGCATCCAGGATGACGAACCGGTTATCTGCTTCATCGGCCGGGTGGTGATGGAGAAGGGCCTCGACGTCTTCGCGGAATCGATCGACGCGCTCCACCGTCGCGGCGTGCATGCCAAGGTGCTGGTGATCGGCGAAGGACCGGCGCGCGAATGGTTCGAGACGCGGCTGGGCCGGGATGCGATCTTCATAGGCTTCCAGCGCGGCGACGATCTCGCCCGCGCGATTGCCAGCTCGGACATGCTGCTCAACCCCAGCGTGACCGAGACGTTCGGCAACGTCACGCTGGAGGCGATGGCGTGCGGCCTGCCCGTGATCGCCGCACGCGCGACCGGCAGTCTCAGCCTGGTCGAGGACAATGTCACCGGCCGGCTGATCCGTCCGGGCGCTAACGAGCAGTTCGCCGCCGCCATCAAGCTTTATTGCGAGGATCTCGACGCCCGCGCCGCCGCCGGCGCGGCCGGCCGCGCGGTGAGCGAGCGCTACAGCTGGGATGCCGTCAACGGAGCACTGGTCGACGGCTATCTACGCATCATCCGCCATCGCGAGCTGGGCGGTCACCCGATCAACCGGCCACGCTGATATTGTTTTTAGACGCAGAAACGAACATGATGGCGGCTATTGCCGCGCAGCCTCGGCCATTTCGCGATTGCGCAGGATAGCGGCGGTTAAAGTGTTCCGGATCAATGGGTTAATCCCATCATCCTCGTCCAGGACGTCCAAGCCGCGGCTCGTGCTGCCGCCGGGGCTGGCAACGCGGTCGGCGAGCGCGCGCGGGCTTTCGCCGGCAGCAGCCGCAAGCGTCGCGGAACCCTGGACCGTCGCCAAGGCGAAGCGGGTGGCCTGATCGGCGGGAAGGCCCGCATCAGCGCCAGCCTGGGCCAGCGCATCGATGAAACGGAACAGGAAGGCCGGGCCCGATCCCGCCAATGCGGTCACCACGTCGAAGAGGCTTTCATCCACCCATTCGACCAGGCCGAGGGGCCGCATCAGCGCCTCGACGCGATCGCGGCCGGCCTGCTCGGCGCTGGCATCGGCGAGCGCCACCACACCCTGCCCCACCGCGACCGGCGTGTTCGGCATCGCCCGCACGATAGTGCGCGGCACGGGAAAATGGCGGCGCAACGTCTCCAGCTCGACACCGGCAAGGATCGAGACGAGCAGGCTTTCCTCGCCCAGCGTCGGCGCCAGATCGGGTGCGACCAGATCGAGCATCTGTGGCTTCACGCCCAGCAGAACCAGCGCCGGCACCGGACCGTCGGGCGGCGGCGCGGTCAGCACGGTCACGCCGTCGGCGACGGGCGCGCCCGATTTGCGGATGACCGTCACCTCGCGCGGATCGAGCCCGCAATCGAGCCAGCGGCGCAGCATCGCGCCCGCCATATTGCCGCATCCGACGAGCCAGATCGGGCCTTCCGGGGCGAGGGCGGTCACGCCTCGCCGTGGGTTTCGATCAGCGCCGCCGAAAGCGCCTCCGCCGGCGATTTGCCGCCCCACAACACGAACTGGAACACGGGATAGAAACGCTCGCATTCGTCGATCGCCGCTTCGATCAACGTGCCTGCCTGCTCCATCGTCAATGGACTGTCATTGCTGCCGTCGAGCAAGGCCGCATGGCGGAACAGCAGCATGCCGTTCGACGACCAAATCTCGAAATGGCCGATCCACAATTGCTCGTTGACCAGGCCGATCGTCTCATAGACTGCCGCGCGCTTGTCGACCGCCACGCGGATGTCGGGCAGCGCGAGAAATTGCAGCACGCGATCATCCTCGCGCCACACCCCGCGCAACTCATATTGCGTCCAGCTGCCGGGCACGGTCGCAACGATCTCGTCATCGCTTACCCGATCATGGGTCCAATTATGCGCCTCGAAATAAGCTTCGAGCGTATCGACCGGCGGCTCGTCGTCGCGATCACTTTCATACTCATCGGCGATCATGCATCGCACCTCTACTGGTCCACCCAAGGGTAGACTACCCTACATCTTGCGCAAGATGATGTGGCAATCCGTGGTGACAAAACTGTGGATAGGTCGGGAAGTGCCGGTGATTAAGCGGGTATTATGGCGGATTGTCTCGCCCGGCTTTCGCCGGGGAACGAAAACGATCGAAGCCGTCCGTCGCGCGCGTCAAAGACCGGCTTCGGCGATCGCCTCGATCGCGCGTTCGAACCGCGCCTCGGGCGGTCCGCCGATGATGCGGTAGTTGAGCCCGCGGCGATCGAGCTCGGCGCGCGACAGATCGAAGAAAAGCCGCCGGCGATCCTCGTCGCCGAAGAATCGCGTCCCGTCATCGACCCACGGCAAATCTATATCGAGCAATAAATAGAGGTCGGCGGTGTCCTGAAAGGCGTCGAACCAGGGATCGCGCCGGCCGAACAGCATGTCCGCCCAAACGGCGCTCATCAGCGGATCGGTGTCGAGCACCAGCCGCTGGTTGCACTGGCGCAGCAACGCCCGCGTCATCGCGGCATGTGTGCGGCCGATCGTGACGAGATCGTCCATCTGGAGTGACAGACCATATTGCTCGCAATAGGTCCGGCCATATTCGGGCACGAACAATGTATCGAAACGGCGCGCGAGCCGCGGCGCGAGCGTGGTCTTGCCCGTGCTTTCCGGCCCATGCAGGCAGATTGTGTGGGCATAGCTCGGCCGCACCGCGGGCGGCACGAACCGCCAATGGCCGAGCGGATCGGCGCGCACGGCGGCGCTCGTCACCGGCACCGCCTGATGCTCGGGATCGATCAAGGTGAACATCGTACCCAATGCGGTCGCCAGCCCGGCCTGCCGCCGATCCGAGGCGATCAACCGATGAATCGTCGCACGATGCAGATCCTGGATCTCGTCACGCAAGGCCTTGATGCCGTCGGGGGAGCCCGCGACGTCGTGCGGCGACGGCTCCTCGACTCCGACGATACGGATCGACGGAAACATCTCGAGCAGCCATTGCAGCCGCTGCGAACCGGAAATCGCATCGCCCTTCTGCCAGCAGACGATGACGGTGAGATGATCGACCAGCGCCCGCGCGGTACGGATCATTGCGATATGGCCGGTCTGGAGCGGCATGAAGCGGCCGATGACGATGCCGTTGGTCATGTCCGGGCCACGCTTTCGCGTTCGGCCACGGCCCATTCGCGCAGGCCGAGCAGGCACAAGGCGAGAAAGATCAGATAAAGGCCCGCAGTGAAAGGCAGCCCTTTGATGAGATAGAGCGGGATCGCGCCCGCATCGACCGCGATCCACAATATCCAATTTTCGATGCAGCGCCGCGCGAGCAATATCTGCGCCGCGATGCTGGCAACCGCCACGCTCGCATCCCACCAGGGAAAAGAGGCGTCGGTATAGATGTGCATCATCGTGCCCCAGGCGAGGCTGAGCAACGCGATCATCGCGACCCAGGCTGCTCGTGCCGGCCGGGTCAGCCTCACCACGTCCACCTTGTGCTCACTCCCGCCCGCACGCCACCACGCCCACCATCCGTAAAGCTGGATGACGAAAAAGAAGAGCTGCAGCAGTGCATCGCTGTAGAGCTTTTCGCGGAAAAAGATCTGCGCATAGAGCGCTACCATCGCGAGCCCGAACGGGTAGTTCCAGATGTTGCGCCGCACCAGCAGGACGATGTTGGCGAGCCCCAGCACGGTCGCGATGATTTCGAGCTTATCCACCGGTGACCGGATAGCGGCGGCCGGGGCCCCGCGCCACCTTCTCGATCAAATGTCGGATAAGCCCTTGCGGGGCCAAGCTGCCGAAGCTAACAGGCCCCGGCTTGGCGACGCCGGTCCGCCCTTCCCAGGGGCATGTTAAAGGACGGCGCTCCGTTTCGGGGAGTAGCTCAGCCTGGTAGAGCACTGCCTTCGGGAGGCAGGGGCCGGAGGTTCGAATCCTCTCTCCCCGACCATGAGTTTATATTCCGTACGAGCCCGGATGGCCTGGCGCGGCCAGCGCGAGCGCCTCATTCGCCGCGTTCCCAGAAGTCACCGAAGACCGCTTCACTTCCCACTGCTTTGCCTTACCTTCCATAGGTCACAGCAGGGAGACGCGGCATGTTCAGCCTGACGGGCCTCGACGGCAGCAAAATCTATGTGAGTGTCGGATCGATCATCCGCATTCGCGCGTCGATAACCGAGGACGGCCCGCCCGCGACCGAGGTGGAATATGGCGCGGGCTATATCTTCACGCACGAGACGATAGCCGATCTGCTGGCGCGGATCGGGACGGCGGACCGGTTCCTCCGCCTGACCACGCGGGGCGGCTCTCCGGTTTATCTGAACGCAGCCGCCATCTCGTCAATCAGAGCCGCGCCGCCGATCAACGCCCCCGGCACCGAAATTAGCGTGGGCGGCCTGTACCAGCATGTGATGGAAACACCGGCGCAGATTCAGGACCTGCTGGCGGCGGCGTCGTAGCGCGTCCAGCAAGGCTTCAGCGGCTGCCCATTTTTTTCGTACGCCATGTGCGTATATTCACTTGATAACGAAGAACAAATGTGGAACAATCGATTCCATCGTATGGAGTCGCTTATGATCACTCTTACCGAACCCGTGCTGATTGGGCTGGCTGCGCTCATCACGAGCCTGTCGGCCCTGATCTGGTCGATCCGGCGCCGCGCCTGATTGCCGTCACGTCCCGCGGACTGGCCTCGGCTGGTCTCATCTCGACAGGATCATTCCTAATTTAGGCGAACCAGAGAGGGGGCGCGGCGTTGAGGCGTCGTGACCTCCTTTCGAAGGAGAGGCGAAATGACCGAGACCCGCATTGAACTTCCGGGCAGCCAGCACCCGGCACCGCCGAATTTGCAGCCGGTCGGGCCCGTACCCAAAGACGAACCGATCACGGTCAGCGTCTATCTGAAGGACCGTAGCGGCGACCCGCTGCTTGACGGTTCGGAGGCTCAATTCCATTCGCGTGCCTCGCTGCGGAAGGTGCGCGAGCAGCATCATGCCGACGATCTCGCCGCGATCCGGACCTTCGCCGAAGATCATGGATTGGAGGTGAGACATGCCGATCCGGCACGGCGCCTAGTCCAGCTGAGGGGCAATGCGGCCGATCTGGAGAAAGCGTTCGGGACGCAATTGCACCGCTACGAGCATCACGGCCAGATCTGCCGCGGGCGCAGCGGGGCGCTCCATATTCCCGCCGATATCGCGGACAAGGTCGACGCCGTGCTGGGGCTGGACACCACCCCGATCGCAACCCCGAAATTCGTCCCGCATCGCGGTCCCACGCCGCCTGCGGGCTTCCTGCCGACTGGGGTCGCTTCGCTTTATGGCTTTGGCGACCTCGACGCCTCCGGCCAGTGCATCGCGATCGTCGAGCTCGGCGGCGGCTACATTGTTGCCGACAACCAGGCCGCCTTCGAAGCGATGGGCCTTCCGGTTCCGGAGATCGTGCCGATCGGCGTGGATGGCGCGGCCAACAATCCGGACGACGGCAGCGGCGCTAATGGCGAGGTCGCGCTCGACATCCAGATTGCGGGCGGCGTGGCGCGCGGGGCCAAAATCGCCGTCTATTTCGCGCCCAACACCAGCCAGGGCTTCGTCGATGCGATCAGCCAGGCGGTGCATGACGATAGCAACAAGCCATCGGCGATCTCGATCAGCTGGGGATCGCCGGAGGCGAACTGGTCGGGCCAGGCCTTGAAGGCGATGAACAGTGCGCTCAAGGACGCCGCCACGCTGGGCGTGACGGTGACCGCCGCATCGGGCGATGCGCTCGCCACCGATGGGGAGGCCGATGGAAAGGCGCATGTCGACTACCCCTCGTCTGACCCCTACGTGCTCGGCTGCGGCGGTACCCGGATTGAGGCGACCGGAAATCACCTCACCGGCGAAATAGTGTGGAAGAGCAATGGCGGCGGCACGGGCGGCGGCGTGAGCAATCTGTTCCCCCTGCCCACCTACCAAACGTCCGTCGGCGTGCCCAAGCCGACGGCACCGAGCGGCGGCAGAGGCGTCCCCGACGTGGCCGGCGATGCCGATCCGGACAGCGGCTATCGGATCGTCCTGGGCGGCCAAACCGGGCTGATTGGCGGCACGAGCGCGGTCGCTCCGCTGTGGGCGGGGATCGTCGTGGGACTCAACGCGCGCCGCGCGAAGCCGCTCGGCTTCCTGCATGCGAATTTGTACGCGAATGCGGCGGCTTTTCGCGACATCACGAGCGGCGACAACAAATCGGGTACGATCGGCTTCAGTGCTGGTCCTGGATGGGATGCGTGCACGGGACTCGGTTCCCCCGCCGCCACGCTGCGCGAGCTGCTGAAGTCGGCGGAGTAAGCATGGCTCGCGCGCGTATCGGAAGGAGATATTTATGCCTGCCGCTCAATTGGCCGTGACGATCGCGTCCCTGGTGGCGGGCGGCATCTGCTTCCTCCTCTACGTCTACGCGACCATCATAGCGGTGAAGGCACGGGCGGATGCGCTCCGGCCGGGCGCGCCGGTCCAGGAACAAGCCGCGGGCGCGGTTCAACCGAGGGGTCTCAGCGTTGACGACGTCAGCAAGCTTGCCGATGCGGTCGCGCGGCTCGCCGACAGCTTGTCGCGCGCCAGCCCCGCGCTGACGTCGCTGATCGGCGCCTTGATCTTCTTCGCGATCGCGGCGATCGGCAGCGGAGCGCTTCGAGGTTAGGGCGATGAGCTCGACATCAGACCATCCGCCCAAATTTACGCTTCCGGTCTGACCTCCAGCGCGATTCCCGAATAGTCCACCGTCGTATCCTTCGGCGCCGCCTCGGCGAGCGGATCGCCGCCGCGCTGCGGCGAGACGACACGCACGACGAAACGCTGCTTCTGCGGCATTCCGGGATAGCTGCCCTCGCGCGCGCCGATGGTGAGCGTGCCGGCGCGGTCGTTCCATTGAAGCGGGACGCGCGCATATTGCCCCGCGCGATACCCCTGCGACACGCCGTCATCATCGTAGAGCGAGAAACGGCCGTCGGCGCCGCGATAGACGAGCAAGGTGATCGGCGCGCCTTCGGCCGCCCGCGTCCACTCGATCGGCTGTCCGATCGGCACGATCGATCCGGCGCGAACGAAGAGCGGCATGCGTTCGGCCGGCGCGTCCGCATCGATGCTGCGCCCGCCCTGGACCGCGCGGCCCGAATAGAAATCATACCATCCGCCAGCCGGCAGATAGACATTGCGGCTGCGCGCGCGGAACGCCGTCACCGGCGCGACCAGAAACGCGCGGCCGAGCAGATATTCGTCGTTCGCGGTTCGCGCGGCATGGTCGCCGGGGAAATCCATCACCAGCCCGCGCATGATCGATCCGTCCTCGAACCAGGTCGCCGCGCCCAGCGAGTAGATATAGGGCATCAGGCGGTAGCGCAGCCGATCGTACCAGACGAGCGAGGCACGCACCGGCGATCCCTCGGGCGCCAGCTCGTAGATTTCACGGTGCGGGAATTCGCCATGGCTGCGGAAGATCGGCGCCAGCGCGCCGAACTGGAACCAGCGCAGATTGAGCTCCCGCCATTCGCCGAGCGCGGCTGGATCCTGTTTCGAATAGCGATCCTCGACCGAGAAGCCGCCGATATCGAACGTCCAGTTGGGAATGCCCGACATCGACGCATTCACGCCCGCCGCGATTTGGTCGCGGAAATCGTCCCAACGCGCCGCGGTGTCGCCCGACCAGATTGCGGATCCGGTGCGCTGCAGTCCGCCAAAGGCCGAACGCGTGAGGATGAAGGAGCGTTTGTCGGGGGCGAATTCGGCAAGCCCCTTGGCAACGCCCTCCGCATGGACGAGCGGGAAGGAATTGAAGAAGGCGGCCGCGGGCCCGGCATAGGTCGGGCCCATGGTCGCGATGCGTTCGGGGATGGAGAGGTTGGACTGGATATCGGGTTCGGTCGCGTCCATCCACCAGCCGTCGATGCCGAGCACCGCCAGCCTTTCCTTCATCTGGCGCCAGTAGATTGCGCGCGCCTGCGGATTATAGGGATCGTAATCGGTGTTCGGATAGCCGACCCAGTCCCTGCGGCCGGCTTCGAGATTGCCGCGATAGACGCCATTCACCGCCGCCAGCTCCTTGAAATTGGCGGTGGTCGGATAGAATTTCGCCCAGACCGAGATCATGAAATGCGCGTTTTGCGCATGCAGCGCGTCGATCATGCCCTTGGGATCGGGGAAGCGCGCGGGATCGAATTCGTGGCTGCCCCATTGATCGGGCTTCCAGTAGAACCAATCCTCCACGACGTTGTCGATCGGGATGTGGAGATCGCGATAGGTCTTCACGACGTCGAGGACCTGCGCCTGGGTCTCGTAGCGCTGGCGGCTTTGCCAGAAGCCATAGGCCCATTCGGGCATGATCGGCGCCTTTCCTGTCAGGCGGCGATAACCCGCCACGACGCCGTCCATGTCGTCGGCGACCACCACGTAATAATCGATCGCCTTGCCCACGTCGGACGAGAAACGGAGCGAGTGGCGATCGGCCTCCGGGATTGGATCGTTGTGGAGCAGCGCCATATAGCCCTGATTGGGCTGCCACTCGATCCGGATCGATACTGGCTTTCCGGCCCGCATCGGCACGTCGAAGTCGCGGAACCATGGGTTCCAGTTCTGGCGCCAGCGATCGATGACTTTCTTGCCGTCGACGAACAGCTTCACGTAGCTTGAGGCGTAAAGCTGAAAGCGATGCAGGCCGAGCTTGTCCGAGGTGAGCTTGCCCGTCCACACGACCCGCTGCGACTGGACCGCATTGCCGGCGGTATTCTGGCCGGTGGTGGCGACGACGGTCCGCGCCCTCGCCGCCTGAGGCCAGTTCGCCTGATCCTTGATGAACTGATAGTTGATCGCTGTTTCCTGGCGATCGACCACGATCTTGTCGCCCAGATAATAAAGCGCGGTGAAGCCGGGCTTTCCGCCTTCGCCGGTCACTTTGAGACTGTCGCTACCCGCGAGCGCATAAGGCTTCGGATTGCCGAACCGCGTGATCGAATTGTTATCCCATAACAGCCCGTAATTGCGCGTCGAGACGACGAACGGGATCGCGATATCGGTATTGTGCTGGGCGAGTTCGATATCCTCGCCATTATAGTCCATCTGACCTTTCTGGTGCTGGCCAAGCCCGTAAAAGCCTTCGTCGGTGCCGCGATTGAACTGCTGTACAATGCTGACGAACGGCTTGCCCTCGATCGTCACCGGTCTGAACGCGCCCGCGCCGGTTTCGGAAAGGACCGCCTGCCCGGCGGCATTGCGGACGCTGACCGTGCCCCGATCGAGCGAGACGATCGCGGTCGCCTTGGGCGTGACGAGTTCGACGAGGCGGCCCACGCTGTGCACGCGGACATTGCCCGCGGGCACGGCATTCACCATTAGGCTCTGATCCACCCCGGCGAAGCCGGTGTCCGATGCCTTCGTGACCCGAAACAGGCCGTCGCCATAGGCCAGGATGCGAACCGCCGGACTGCCCGCCGCGGGCGCGAGTTCGATTCCGTGGGGAATTGCATGCCACGCGGTGGCCGCACATGCCGGGGCGGCCAGCGCGCTGGCCAGCAGGATCGACCGAAGAACCATCTTTCTTCCTTTATGTCCGGATGCGAACGCCCTGCCCATATGGCCGTCCGGAATGGTCTTCGTCCCGTGCCTGCCATCGGCCTAACGATAGCAAGCCGCGGCAGCCGCGTCATCGGCCACCGAGTGCAACGATATCAGCAAATTGGTGAGGTGATTGAAGCCGGGAAATTCACCGCGACCACCGTCCGCGTTGACCGCCGGACGGTATCGCTAGCGCCAGTCGCGCGCAGCTTCCAGCACGATGTCCCGCGTGACCGGTTTGGCGCGTTCGCTGTCGAAGATCGCCATCCGTCCGACTGTTTTCGGCTTGCCCAGCCAGTCCTCGACCTTCTTGTAATGCTCGCGCGGCACATAATCGTCGAAGCAGAGCGTGACCGCCTGGTCCCCTGCCTGCGCCTGCCGGACCGCCTCGAGCGCACAGGCGCGGCGCATGCGTCCATCGACCAGCACCAGATCGGGCAGCGGCCGGTTCAGGGACCTGAGCGCCTTGAAAGGCGCATCGACATAAGACAGCCACCGCGCTGCGCGTTTGGGGGTGAGTGCCTTGAACATCGGCGCGCCCCACTCCACCGTGGTCCCGATATTCGCCACCAGCAGCTCGACCGAGCTCCGGTTCCTGATCTTCTTTTGCACGGCCTGCGCGAAGAAGGGGTCGCCTTCGACCGTAATCGTCGGCACGTCGGTACGGTCCGCGAGAATGGTCGACCCTCCCGCGCCATATTCGACATAAGATCTGGCGCGCGCCATCAGCGCCTTGAAATTGCTGCTGGAGGCGTCATCGAACCAGGGTTCGTCCGGCACGGAAAAGCCGACAACGCGCTGGTTGTAGAAGAATTGGGTCAATTCCCAGAGCCGTCCGATCGACACCATGTGACAGTTCCCGTCCCCGGAAGCTCGCCCGTCGGCGAAAGGACTTCCAACCAAATTACGCCGACCGTTCGGCCGCTCTGACCGAGAACATGTGATCCACTGCCGGGTTCCGGCTGCTGGTCGCGTTTTAAGCCCCGCTGGGCCGTAACAGGGCGGATTGGGACGTGCCCTCACCGGGAACTGAAGGGGCGGACATGATCGGTGGCGAATTCGCCGGTAGCGCGGGAGCTAAATCTTCGCCGGGCAATAACGTTTCAGATAATCGGGATGGGGCGGAATGGTCGCCACCTTGTCGGCGATCTGCTGGCGCATGGCGGAAAGCTGCGCGCGCAGCTCGTCATAGGGCATCATCGCGGCAAGGCGGTGATAGCCGCGCGGCATCACGCGCTGTCCGGTGAGGATCATCGCCCAGCTTTCCACGCGAAACAGCTCGTGGGGCAGCTGGTAGGCGCGCGCATCCTCGCGCCACAGCTCGATCCGGGCCTTGAGCGAGTCGGGTATCTCCATCGCGCGATTGCGCTTCCAGAAGCCGGAATCCTCGCGTTCGGTGACGTGATAATGCATGATGATGAAGTCGCGGATATTCTCGAATTCCTGGCGCGACTTCTCGTTGAAGCGCCCCGCCAGAGCATCGTGGCAGCCGTCGAACGGGAAATCCTGGATAAGCCGCGTGACCGCGGTCATCATCAGATGGATGCTGGTCGATTCCAGCGGTTCGATGAAGCCGTTGGCCAGGCCGAGTGCGACGCAATTCTTGACCCATGTCCGCTTGCGCATGCCCGTCTTGAAGCGGAGCTGCCACGGGTCGAACAGAGGCTCGCCGTCGATATCGGCGAGCAACTTGGCCCGCGCCTCATCGTCGGACATGTGATCGCTGCAATAGACGATGCCGTTGCCGTCGCGGCCCTGGAGCGGGATGCGCCAACGCCAGCCGGCCTGGTGCGCATAACAGGTCGTGTAGGGCGTTGGGCCCCGCGGCTGCGTCGACTGGACCGCGATCGCGCTGTTGGTGGCGACCCAATGGCTCCAGTCGTCGAACGGCGTCTCCAGCGCCTTGCCCAGGAGCAATGACCGGAAACCGGTGCAATCGACGAACAGGTCGCCTTCGATGCGCGCGCCATTCTCCAGCATGATCGCATCGATCTCGCCGCTCATGCCGTTGCGCTCGACCGAGCGGATCTTGCCCTCGATCCTCTTGACCCCGGCGGGCTCAGCCAATCCGCGAAGGAACTGGACGTAGCGCGCGGCATCGAGGTGATAGGCGTAGCCGATGCCGGGCGCGGCATCATGGCCGAAGCGGTTGGCCTCGCCCGCCACCCATTCGAGGCAATATTCGCCAAGCTCGCCGCCCATGCCCTTGGCGCGCGCATGCAGCCAGAAATGATGGAAGTCGGCCATCCAGCTCAACGGCTTCCCGAGATAGCCGAACGGATGGATGTAGCGGTCGCCAACCCTTGCCCAATCTCGGAATTCGATGCCGAGCTTGAACGTGCAGAGCGCGGCGGACATGAAGGCGCGCTCGTCGATCTTCATGAAATCATGGAAACCGCGGAAGGTTGGCACCGTGGATTCGCCCACCCCAACCGTGCCGATCTCGTCCGATTCCACCAGGACGATGTCCAGCAGCGGGCCGAGATGGCGGACCAGCGCGGTCGCGGTGACCCAGCCCGCGGTGCCGCCGCCGGCGACGACGACGCGCCTGACCGCCTGGCCGCCCGATTTCTTCGCCATCCCGGATCCCCCTGCATTTCTCTCTTTTTTCTAACTCGGCAGCTTAAGCGGGCGGCCCGCTGGCGCAACGGGTTTCGATCCGCCATCATCGCGGGCGATGCCGGCCCCGATCCACGACCCGCTGTTCCTGGCCGTAGGCGCGGTAGCGGTGATCCTGCTGGGCTTGGGCAAAGGCGGCCTGGCGGGCGTCGGGGCGCTCGGCACGCCATTGCTCGCTTTGGTGGTGGGGCCGGTCGAGGCCGCGGCGATCATCCTGCCGATATTGGTCGTGCAGGATGCAGTCGGCGTCTGGGCGTTTCGCAAGAGCTGGGACGGCCATGTGCTCGCGCTGATGCTGCCCGGCGCCGCGATCGGGATTTTCGCCGCTTACCGGTTCGCCGCCAGCCTGCCCGAGGCGGGAATGCAGACGTTGCTGGGCCTGATCTCGATCCTGTTCGCCGCGCGCAGCCTGTGGGTGCAGCGCGGCGGGCGCATCCCCGCTCCCGCCGATCCGCCGCACTGGTTGGGTTTCCTGATCGGGATCGGTTCGGGCATGACCAGCCAGATCGCGCATGCCGGCCAGCCGCTGTTCCAGATCTATGTGCTACCCAAAAGGCTGCCGCGCGACGTGCTGGTCGGGACGACGGCGATCTTCTTTGCGGCGGTCAATTGGATCAAGGTGCCCGCTTATCTCGCGCTGGGGCAATTCAGTCACGCCCACCTGATGGCGAGCCTGTTCATGATGCCGGTCGCGCTCGTATCGACGCTGGCGGGCGTCTGGGTCGTCCGTCGCGTCGATACCGACCGTTTCTACGCGGTCATCTATTGGCTGATGCTCGGCGTCGGGCTCAAACTGGTATGGGACGGTCTCGCCTGAACGAGATTTGGTTGCGACAGGCCTAGTTTAAGCGGGTTGCCTGCGCGGGAACCGTGGCAGCAGAACGGCGGCCCGTTCCAAGGAGTCGCCCCATGGCCGATCTGTCGTCCTTCCTGATCAACAAGCGCTGGCCGGCCGTGTATCCCGATCGCATCCAGCTTTACTCGCTGCCCACGCCCAACGGCGTGAAGGTCTCGATCATGCTGGAGGAGACCGGCCTGCCCTACGAACCGCACCTGGTCGACATCAACAAGGACGAAAGCCACACGCCCGAATTCCTGTCGCTCAATCCCAACGGCAAGATTCCCGCGATCATCGATCCAAACGGTCCGGGAGGCGAACCGCTGGGCTTGTTCGAATCGGGCGCGATCCTCCAATATCTGGCGGAGAAAAGCGGCCAATTCCTGCCGGCGGATCCGGCGAGGCGCTACCAGACGCTGCAATGGCTCCATTTCCAGATGGGCGGAGTCGGGCCGATGTTCGGCCAGCTCGGTTATTTCCACAAATTTGCGGGCCGCGAGATCGAGGACAAGCGCCCGCTCCAGCGTTACGTGAACGAATCGAAGCGGCTGCTCGGCGTGCTCGAGGCGCATCTCGAAAGCCGCAGCTGGATGATGGGTGAGGATTACACGATCGCGGACATCGCGCTGATGGGGTGGGTCCGCAATCTGATCGGCTTCTACGGCGCGGCGGAACTCGTCCAATATGATGCGCTGAGGAGCGTTCCCGCCTGGCTGGAGCGCTGCCTTGCGCGGCCGGCGGTGCAGCGTGGCCTCGCCGTTCCTGCGCGACCCGCCTGATCATTAGCGGCGGCTTTTCTGGAACACCGCCCAGATGATGATCGCGAAGGCAGCAAGGCGGAACAGAAACAGCGGACTGCGGTCCTCCTCCGGCACATGGGCGAGGACGACCAGGGCCTGGTTCACGCCGAGCAGCATGAAGGCGAGCGCGAAGGCGAGGAACAGGCCGTCACGCGTGCGCTTCCAGAAGCGCAGGAAAAAGAGCGCCGCGACGGAAAAACCCATCGTCACCGCGCCGGCCAGGAAAGCATAGCCGATCGTGATCATTCGGCCTCCAGGTCCCAGATGAAGCCGAATAGAAGGATGGCGACGGCGGCAAACGCCAATGCCGGCCGCCATAATCCGAAATCGACGTCGGGAAAGACCACTATATCGAGGATGACGAGCAGGCTGTTCGCTGCAAGCAACAGGAAGCAGATCGCGCTCCAGAACAACAGGCGCGCGCGCGTGACCATATAGGAACGCACCAGCAGGAACACGCATAGGCTGCTCGTGACGAAGCACAACGTGTAAACTGCCGCGGGAAAGACGTTGGGCATGGTCAGTCCCTCCACAATCTGAAGGCATCGGCGAAATTCGCCAGGCCGGGGTGCCCGGCCGACAGGATCGTCCTTCGCACCGCGTCCGGTTTCCTCGAATAAAGCTCCTGCGCGGAATCCACGAGCTGGTCCAGTTCGGCGCTCACCGGCTGATAGCGGGCACGGCCTTGCTCATCGATGCTGACCAGTCCGGCGCGCATCAGGCCATCCAGGCTTTGCGACACGATCAGCGCGCTGCCGCGCAGCCGCTGGACCAATTCGTCCGCCGCCCATGCGCGATCGCGCGTGCGCCTGAGATGAAGCAGCAGCTCCAGCGCCCACACGCTGCGGAACGAGCCCCGAATGAAGCTCAATATGGGGTCGGTCGCGGCCATGGGCCGAGCTTTGTCTCCTCGATTCCCGTTCCAATCCTTTGGGGCCGGGTGCGCCGCCGCCGCAACCCTTAACCATGAAAATCTGCCATTCCCCTTGAGGAATCCCCTTCGCTGTGCTTCTCTTGCAGATGGGCGGGGGGTCGCCCGAACGAGAACGGGCGCATGAAAGCTTGGGAGCTTCTGCGCGTGAACGCTCATACCCCCGTCGATCAATTCGACCGTCGTCAGCTCATTGCGGCGCTTCGCGCGCTTCGCCGCGGCGATTTCACGGTGCGCCTGCCGGAGGATGCACAAGGTACCGATCCCGAGATCGCGACGCTGTTCAACGAGGTGGTCGCGCTCAACGAGGAAATGACGCAGGAGTTCGAACGCCTGTCGATGGTGGTTGGCAAGGAAGGCAAGATCACCCAACGCGGTCGCGTCAAATCGGCCACTGGCGGCTGGGAAAGCGCGATCCGATCGGTCAACGAATTGATCGAGGACATGGTGCAGCCGACGACGGAGGTTGCGCGCGTCATCGGCGCGGTCGCCAAGGGCGATCTCACGCAAAGCATGACGGTCGAGATTGACGGCCGCCCGCTGCGCGGCGAATTCCTGCGCATCGGCAAGGTCGTGAATACGATGGTCGATCAGCTCAACGGCTTCGCGTCCGAGGTGACGCGCGTCGCGCGCGAGGTCGGCACCGAGGGCAAGCTTGGTGGCCAGGCCAACGTCAAGGGCGTCGCCGGCACCTGGAAGGACCTGACCGACAACGTCAACGCGATGGCGACCAACCTGACCAGCCAGGTCCGCAACATCGCCGACGTGACCACCGCCGTGGCGAGGGGCGACCTCTCGAAGAAGATCACGGTCGACGTGAAAGGCGAAATCCTCGAGCTCAAGAACACCATCAACGTCATGGTCGATCAGCTCAACTCGTTCGCGTCCGAGGTGACGCGCGTCGCGCGCGAGGTTGGCACCGAGGGTAAATTGGGCGGTCAGGCGCGCGTGGAGGGCGTCGCGGGCACCTGGAAGGATCTGACCGACAACGTCAATCTGATGGCCGACAACCTTACCGGCCAGGTGCGTAACATCGCCGAGGTGACCACCGCCGTCGCATCGGGCGATCTCTCCAAGAAGATCACCGTCGACGTCAAAGGCGAGATCCTCGAGCTCAAGAACACGATCAACACGATGGTGGACCAGCTCAACGGCTTCGCGTCCGAAGTGACGCGCGTGGCACGCGAGGTCGGCACCGAAGGCAAGCTCGGCGGTCAGGCACAGGTGCCGGGCGTGGGCGGCACGTGGAAGGATTTGACCGACAACGTCAATCTCATGGCCGCCAATCTCACCGGCCAGGTGCGCAACATCGCCGAGGTGACCACCGCCGTCGCATCGGGCGATCTCTCCAAGAAGATCACCGTCGACGTCAAAGGCGAGATCCTCGAGCTCAAGAACACGATCAACACGATGGTGGACCAACTCAACGGCTTCGCGTCCGAGGTGACGCGCGTCGCGCGCGAGGTCGGCACCGAGGGCAAGCTCGGCGGCCAAGCGCAGGTGCCCGGCGTGGGCGGCACGTGGAAGGACTTGACCGACAACGTCAACCTGATGGCCGCCAATCTCACCGGTCAGGTGCGCAACATCGCCGACGTGACCACCGCGGTGGCGAGAGGCGACCTGTCCAAGAAGATCACGGTCGACGTGAAGGGCGAGATCCTCGAACTCAAGAACACCATCAACACGATGGTCGATCAGCTCAACGGCTTCGCGTCCGAGGTGACGCGCGTCGCGCGCGAAGTGGGTTCGGACGGCAAGCTCGGCGGCCAGGCGCAGGTGCCGGGCGTGGGCGGCACGTGGAAAGACCTCACCGACAATGTGAACGCGATGGCCGCGAACCTGACCGGTCAGGTCCGCAACATCGCCGAAGTGACCACCGCCGTGGCGTTGGGCGACCTGTCCAAAAAGATCACCGTCGATGTGAAAGGCGAGATCCTCGAACTCAAGAACACCATCAACACGATGGTGGACCAGCTCAACGGCTTCGCGTCCGAAGTGACGCGCGTGGCGCGCGAAGTGGGTTCGGAAGGCAAGCTTGGCGGCCAGGCGCAGGTGCCGGGCGTGGGCGGCACGTGGAAGGACCTCACCGACAATGTGAATGCGATGGCCGCCAACCTTACCGGCCAGGTGCGTAACATCGCCGAGGTGACCACCGCCGTGGCGCTGGGCGACCTGTCGAAGAAGATCACCGTCGATGTCAAAGGCGAAATCCTCGAGCTCAAGAACACGATCAACACGATGGTCGATCAGCTCAACTCGTTCGCATCCGAAGTGACGCGCGTCGCACGCGAGGTCGGCACCGAAGGCAAACTCGGCGGCCAGGCGCATGTGCGCGGCGTCGCCGGCACCTGGAAGGACCTGACCGACAACGTCAACCTGATGGCCGACAATCTCACCGGTCAGGTGCGCAACATCGCCGACGTGACCACCGCCGTGGCGAGGGGCGACCTCTCCAAGAAGATCACGGTCGACGTCAAAGGCGAAATCCTCGAACTCAAGAACACGATCAACGTCATGGTCGATCAGCTCAACGGCTTCGCGTCGGAAGTCACCCGCGTGGCGCGCGAAGTCGGCACCGAAGGCAAGCTCGGCGGCCAGGCGCAGGTGCCCGGCGTGGGCGGCACGTGGAAGGACCTCACCGACAACGTCAACCTGATGGCGACCAACCTCACCAACCAGGTGCGCGGCATCGCTGACGTCGTGACCGCGGTGGCGCAGGGCAATCTCAAGCGGAAGCTGACCGTGGACGCCAAGGGCGAAATCGCGGCCCTGGCCGAGACGATCAACTTCATGATCGAGACGCTCGCCACCTTCGCCGACCAGGTGACCAACATGGCGCGCGAAGTGGGCATCGAAGGCAAGCTCGGCGGTCAGGCGCGCGTGCCCGGTGCCGCCGGCCTGTGGCGCGATCTTACCGACAACGTGAACCAGCTCGCCGCCAACCTGACCAACCAGGTGCGCTCGATCGCGGATGTGGCGACCGCGGTGACCAAAGGCGACCTGACGCGTTCGATCGCGGTGGAAGCGTCGGGGGAGATGGCCGCGCTCAAGGACAATATCAACGAGATGATCCGTAACCTGAAGGATCAGACGCTGAAGAATGCCGAGCAGGATTGGCTCAAGACCAACCTAGCGCGCTTCAGCCGCATGCTTCAGGGCGAACGCGATCTCGCGACCGTGTCCAACCTGATCATGTCCGAATTGGCACCATTGGTGAACGCGCAATATGGCGTCTTCTACGTCACGCGCCGCGAAGAGAATGACACCGTCCTCGACCTCGTCGCCTCCTACGGCGCGGAGAAGCGCGAGGAGCTGAAATCGGTGTTCAAGCTACGCGAAGGCCTGGTCGGCCAGTGCGCCGCCGACCGCCGCGCGATGCTGCTCAAGGATGTGCCCAACGAGTTCATCAAGATCGGATCGGGCCTCGGCCATGCCAAGCCCGCCAACGTCGTCATCATGCCGGCCTTGTTCGAGGACGACGTGAAGGCGGTGATAGAACTCGCCTCGTTCAGCGAGTTCAACGAGACGCACCAGACCTTCCTCGACCAGCTGATGGAATCGGTCGGCATCGTGCTCAACACGATCGCGGCGACAATGCGGACCGAAGGCCTGCTCAAGCAGTCGCAGCTGCTCACGCAGGAGCTGCAGGCGCGCCAGACCGAGCTCACCACCAAGCAGGAAGAGCTGCACAACACGAACGAGGAATTGCAGGAGAAGGCCCAGCTTCTCGAGAATGAGAAGAAGCAGGTCGAAGCCAAGAATTTCGAGATCGACATGGCGCGCCGCGCGGTCGAGGAGAAGGCTGAACAGCTCGCGCTCACGTCCAAATACAAATCCGAATTCCTCGCCAATATGAGCCACGAATTGCGCACGCCGCTCAATTCGCTGCTGCTTCTGTCCAAGCTGCTGGCGGACAACCCACAGGGCAATCTGAACGAGAAACAGACCGAATTCGCGCGCACGATCCATTCGGCGGGCTCGGACCTGTTGAGCCTGATCAACGACATCCTCGATCTGTCCAAGATCGAATCCGGCACCGTCTCGATCGAGATCGGCGACATGCCGATGGCGGGGCTCGGCCAGCATATGGAACGTACCTTCCGCCAGCTCGCCGCGGACAAGGGCCTCGACTTCAAGGTCGAGTTCGACTCCGGCCTGCCCTCTTCGGTCCGCACCGACGAGAAAAGGCTCCAGCAGGTCGTGCTCAACCTTCTGTCCAACGCCTTCAAGTTCACCGCGCAGGGCAGCGTCACGCTCAACGTCACGACCGCGACCAGCGGCTGGAGCACCAACCATCCGGTGCTCAAGACCGCCGAAAGCGCGATCGAGATCAGCGTGACCGATACCGGCATCGGCATTCCCGAGGACAAGCAGAAGCTGATCTTCGAGGCGTTCCAGCAAGCCGACGGCACCACCAGCCGCAAATATGGCGGCACCGGCCTTGGCCTGTCGATCAGCCGCGAAATCGCACGCCTGCTCGGCGGCGAATTGCAAGTGCGTTCGAAGCCGGGCGAAGGCTCGACCTTCACCTTGTTCATTCCGCTCCAGGCGAGCCTGCCCGTGACGGTGCCCGCAACGGGCAGCCAGCCGCGCTATGAGAATAGCGGCGCAACCGTCGCATCGGCGCTGCCGGCCAGCCTCGCGATCGTCGACGACCGCGATGCGCTGGGCGAGGATCCGTTCGTGCTGATCGTCGAGGACGATCCGACCTTCGCCTCGATCCTGCTCGATCTGGCGCGCGAAGCGGGGCTCAAGGGCGTGGTCTCGACCGCGGGCGCGGGCACGCTGGCGATGGCGCGCAAGCTCCAGCCCAACGCGATCACGCTCGACCTAGGCCTGTCCGATATCGATGGTTTCGTGCTGCTCGACCTGCTCAAGCATGATCCGCAGACCGGTCATATTCCGATCCACGTCGTGTCAGGCGCGGACGAGGCCGACAAGGCGATGAATATCGGCGCGTTCGGCATCACCACCAAACCCGCGGCGCAGGAGGAATTGCTCGGCGTCTTCCGCACCTTGATCCGACAGGTCCATCGTACCCAGCGGCGGGTGCTGATCGTGGGCGACACCGCGCCGCGCCGCGCCGCCGCGCGAGCGCTGCGCGATACGGGAGTGCAGATCGAGGATGCGGGCAGCATCGGCAAGCACAAGAAGGCGCTCGGCCATTTCGACGTGCTGCTGTTCGCTTATGCGGAGAGCAGCAGGACGGCACAGGAGTTGGCCAAGCTGGAAAGCGGCCAGAACGTGCCGCCGATATTGGTGCTGAGCCAGGATGGCGAGACCGCGCATCTCGCCGCCGAGGCGACCGGGCTTGGCGGCGTGCGCGACATCGCGATCGTGGGCGGGCTGGAGGAACTGGCGCCGCGGCTGGCCTATACCGCGCGGCGGGCGCGCAGCCCGATCAATGACAATGCGACCGCCACGGCCGCACGGCCACCGGTGGCGGACGAGCTGCGTGGGTCCAAGGTGCTGATCGTCGACGACGATATTCGCAACATCTATTCGCTCACCAGCGTTCTGGAGACCTATGGGGTCGAGGTGCTGCATGCCGAGCGCGGCCGTGATGGCATCACGATCCTGGAGAATACGCCCGACATCAACGTTGCATTGATCGATATCATGATGCCCGAGATGGACGGATACGAAACGATGCAGCACATTCGCGCCAATTCGGCGCTGGACGGAGTGCCGCTGGTCGCGGTCACCGCGAAGGCGATGAAAGGCGACCGCCAGAAATGCCTCGACGCGGGTGCGTCCGACTATATCGCCAAGCCCGTCGATATCGAATTGATGCTCGCGCTGCTGCGTGTCTGGATCGGCCGCTCGCGCGAGAGCGGGGCAGAAAGCGCGGGAATCATCGGCTTTGCCGAGGCAGCCGCGGAGTAGGACGTGGCCCGCTCCCTCCCTTCAGGCGGCGGCACCGATCGGGCGCGTATCCTGCTGGTCGACGATGACGAGCGCAACCTGCTCGCGATCAAGACCGTGCTGGACGATGTCGCCGACGTGGTGGTCGCGAATTCGGGCGAGGAGGCGTTGCGCCACCTGCTGAAGGGCGAGTTCGCGGTGATCCTGCTCGACGTCTACATGCCGGGCATGGACGGTTATGAAACCGCCCAGATGATCCGCTGCCGCGAGCAGACCAAGCGGATCCCGATCGTCTTCCTCTCCGCGGTCAACAAGGAGAGCGAGCATCTGTTGCGCGGCTACGCGATGGGCGCGGTCGATTATGTGTTCAAGCCGGTCGATCCGATGGTGCTCAAATCCAAGGTCGCGGTGTTCGTCGACCTGTTCCAGATGCGGCGCGAGATCCAGCGCAACGCCGCGCATGAGCAAAGGCTGCTCGACGCGACGATCCGCGCGAATGCCGAGAAACTGCGTATCGAGCAGGAATTGCGGCTCGCCGAGCAGCGCCAGGCGGCGATTCTGGAATCGCTGCCGCTCGTCATCTATCTTGAGAATCGCAATGCCGCGATCCCGCGCGTTCCGAGGTTCGTCGCGGGCAATTTCCAGGCGTTGACCGGCTACGATTTCGACGCGGTGCGCGCCAATCCAAATCTGTGGGAGGAAAGACTCCATCCCGAGGATCGCGACCGCGCGCTCGCCGGTCTGGCCGCTCGCCGCAGCGCGCAAGCGGGTGCGTTCGAATATCGCTGGCAATGCGCTGACGGCAGCTGGAAGCATTTCCTCGATCAAGCCGTGCTGCTGCGCGACCACGTGGGCAACCGGAGCGAGTTCGCGGGCACGATCCTCGACGTGACCGAACGCAAGGCGCTGGAGGCCCAGCTCACGCACAGCCTGAAGATGGATGCGATCGGGAAGCTCACCGGCGGCATCGCGCATGACTTCAACAATCTGCTCGCGGCCGTGCTGGGCGGAATCGGCATGATCGAGCGGCGCATCAAGATGAGCGACGACCAGAAACGCATCGTCGACATGACCAGGCATGCCGCCGAGCAGGGCACCGAGCTGGTCAGCCGCCTTCTTTCCTTCGCGCGTCGCCAGACGCTGGAACCCGCGCACCTGCCGATCCAGCGGCTGGGCGAATCCGTGGACGATCTGCTGAGCCACACGTTGGGCGGCCTGGTGCAGCTCGACTGGCGGCTGGGGAAAGATTTGTGGCCGGCTTATGCCGATGCTTCGCAACTGGAGCTCGCGCTGATCAACCTGATCATCAATGCGCGCGACGCGATGCCCGGCGGCGGCAGTATCGTCGTGACCGGCGAGAATCGCACGCTCGGGACGGTCAACGAAGCCGGCCTGGCGGGAGGGGATTATGTGCTGCTGACGGTGGCGGACGACGGCGCGGGCATCCCGTCCGAGCTTATCGACCAGGTGCTGGAGCCCTTCTTCACCACCAAGGAAATGGGCAAGGGGACAGGCCTGGGCCTGTCGATGGTCTACGGTTTTGCCCAGCAATCGGGCGGAACGCTCCGCATTGACAGCGAGGTCGGCACCGGCACCCGTGTCGAAGTCTGGCTGCCACGCGCGATCGCCGATGCCGACAACCCGCTGAAGGAAGCCGGCAAGAGCGGGGAGGTCGTCCGGACGCCATCCGCGCTACGGGTGTTGCTGGTCGATGATCATGCCGGCGCGCGCGTCACCACCGCCGCCTTGCTTCACGACATGGGGCATGAGGTAGTGGAAGCTTGCGACGGACCCAGGATGCTGGATCTGCTGCGCGCCGCGTCCGACGGGTTCGACCTGATCGTCAGCGACTATGCGATGCCTCTCATTTCGGGCGCCGAAGGTATTCGCCAGGCGCGCGAAATCTGTGCGGACATTCCCGCCATATTGATCACGGGCTATGCCGAAGCGGCTTCGATTTCGGGGCGCCCGCCCGACGTGCATATCCTGCTCAAGCCGTTCGGCGCCGAACAATTCGCCACCGCCATCGCAAGCGCCGTCAACCGCCGCACGGTGGCGATCGCGGCGGAGTAAACCCCTCGTGGGGTCGGTTTAAGGCACCCGATCCAGAAATTCGCCGATCGCGGCCAATGCTTCGGGCTCGTCGAGCATCGGCGCGTGGCCGACATTGGGAACCTCGCGCAGCCGTGCCGTCTCATGCTCGGTCACCATCCGCGTCGCATCGCCCGCCGCCAGCAGATCGGACTGGCCGCCCCGCAGCAGCAACAACGGCCGCCCGCGCGCGAGGCCATGCCAGCGGTCCCACGGATCGGCGGGCAGAGGCCCGGTGCCGAAGGCGGCGGCAATCGCGGGATCGTAATCCGCCACGATCCGCCCGCCTTCCTCGCGGAACATGCGCGCCGCCATGACCCGCCAGTCCTGCGCGCCATAATGAGGCAATGCCTGCGCATTCTGGCGCTCGAGATAGGCGGCGGCCTCGTCCCATGTATCGAACGCGGGCGTATTGCCGACATAGGATCCGATCCGCGCCAGCCCCTCTGCCGCCAATACCGGCCCGACATCGTTGATCACCGCGCCCGCGATCAGCGCCGGCGCGAGCGCGGCCAGCTCCATCGTGATCAGCCCACCCATCGAGGTGCCGATGAAGATCGCCCGCGCAATGCCCAGCGCTCCGGCGAGGCGCCGCACATCGTCGGCGTAAGTGGGCAGCCAATAGGATGCCTTGGGATCGCACATCGACAGCCCGCGCCCGCGCACATCCACTGCGAATACGCGGCGCTGGCGAGCGGCGATCCATGGCGCGAGCATATCGAAATCGCGCGCGTTGCGGGTCAATCCATGCAGGCAGACCACGGGCAGACGCGCCTTACCCTCCGCCGCCGCATAATCGCGCGCGTGCAGCTTCAGCCCATCGGCCGAATCCCAGGTCCGATGCCGGAAGCCTGCCTCCGTCTTCATCACGATCTGGCCGGGCCCATTCCGCGCGCGATCAGGTCGCCGCCGACGCGCGCCACCTCCTCCGGCGTATAATCGTCGCCCCACACGCCGAAGCGCAGCCCGAGGAAGACGTTCATTCCCATCAGGGCCCAGGCCCGGATCTCGGACGATCCTTCGCTGATTTCGCCGCGCTGATAAGCGGCGTCGAGCCGCGCCGCGATACGTTGCGCGGTGCTGGTATAATGTTCGCGATAGATCGCGGGATCGACGAATTCGGCTTCGTCGACGATCCGGTAAATCTCCTTGTGGAGACGCGCGAATTCGAGAAACGCCTGCTGGCCTTCGCGCTCGGCATCGATCTGGTTCGACTGCGCCGAGATGCGCGGCGCGACGAAATCGCGCACCTGCGCCGAGAAGTCACGAACGAGCGCGGTGAACACCTCCTCCTTGCTGTCGAAATAGGTGTAGAAACTGCCGATCGCGACGCCCGCACGCTGCGTGATCTGGCTGATCGATGCCTCGTGGAAACCCTTCTCGCCAAACTCCTCTGCTGCCGCGTCGAGCAATTGGCGCAACGTGCGGCGGCCCCGCGCGGTCTTGGGCGTCTTCTCGCCCGACGTGGCGGCGACGCGCATATCATCCTGTTTTTGCGTCATTTCGCGCCTTCTCGTCCTCGCCCGTTCATTTCTAATTTGAAACCTGGTTCAGGTTTCATTATGACGTTTGCCACACGAAGCGCAAGCGGCAGGCTCAAGCGCTCGAAGGAGGGGATGATGGGTTTTTCGGCTATCTCGATTCGCGCGCTTCTGATCGGCGGCGCGAGCCTCGGCGTGCTCGCCACCGCGCCCGCCTTGGCGCAGACCAGCACTCCGTCCGGCGGGCAAATGGCGGCACCGGCCGACACGACCAGCCAGGAAGTCGTCGTCACCGCGCGGCGGCGCGAGGAGACCTTGCTCAAGGTGCCGGTCGCGGTCACCGCCTTCACCGGCCAGAAACTGGAGGTGAACGGCGCGATCGACCTGACCGACATCCAGACCACCACGCCCAACACCACGTTGAAGGACGCGCGCGGCACCAATTCGACGCTTGCCGCCTTCATCCGCGGCGTCGGCCAGCAGGATCCGGTGCCGGGCTTCGAGGCGGGCGTCGGCATCTATCTCGACGACGTCTATCTCAACCGTCCCCAGGCTTCCGTGCTCGACATCTATGACGTTGACCGGATCGAGGTGCTGCGCGGCCCGCAAGGCACGCTTTATGGCCGCAACACGATCGGCGGCGCGGTCAAATATGTGACCAAGCGTCTCGCCAATCATCCCGAGCTCAGCATCAAGGGCACCTATGGTTCGTATAACGAGCTGGACGGCGTCGTCAGTCTTTCGACCCCGCTCGGCAATAGCGGGTTCAAGATCGGCGTGTCGGGCGCGCGGCTGGGGCATGACGGCTTCGGCGAGAATACCAACCTCCATATCGACAATTACAACAAGGATCTCTGGGCCGCGCGCGGCACGCTCGAATTCGAATCCCCCGACAATCGCCTCTTCGTGCGCGTGACCGGCGACTATACCGACGACAAATCCAATGCGCGCAACGGCCACCGTCTGATCCCCGGACTGCTCTCTGGCGCGCCCGTGCTCGATAACGTCTATGATACGCAGGCCGGGCTGGCCAATCCGAAAGAGAGCGTGAAAAGCGGCGGCATCTCCATGTCGGTCACCGCCGAGCTTACCGACGCTATCACCTTCCGCAGCATCAGCGCCTATCGCAAGGATACGTCGTTCACGCCGATCGACTTCGATGCGCTGCCCGCGGCCGACGTCGATGTGCCCGCCGTCTATCGCAACAACCAGACCAGCCAGGAATTCCAGCTGCTCTACAAGAGCGACAAATTGAACGGCATCGTCGGCTTCTACCATCTGGCGGCGCAAGCTTCGACCGGCTTCGACGTGCTGCTCTACACCACGATCCCCGGCCTCGACGCCTATACGGCGGGCGACGTCCACACCAACACCAACTCGATCTTCGGCGATTTCACCTATGACTTCACCGATCGGCTGAGCCTGTCGCTTGGGGGCCGCTACACGTGGGACCAGCGCGACAGCCACATCTTCAAGGCCAATTATCTGGGCGGCGTCACCTCCGAATTCGGCGGCAATCCCACGCCGTTCGGCGCGCCCGCCACCAATTTCGACGGCACCGCGAAGTTCAAGAAATTCACCCCACGCGCGTCGCTGAGCTTCAAGGTCACGCCCGACCAGATGGTCTATGCGTCCTATTCGGTCGGCTTCAAGGGCGGCGGCTTCGATCCGCGCGGTTCGGGCGCGTCCGCCCCCGACACCAACGGCGACGGCGTCCGCTCCTACCAGGAGATCTACAATTACCTTCGCTTCAAGCCTGAGACGGTGAAGAGCTACGAGATCGGCTGGAAGGGTGCGGCATTCGATCGCCGCCTCACTTACGCGATCGACGGCTTCTATGCCAATTACACCGACGTCCAGATTCCGGGCTCGGTCGGCGCGATCGTGAATGGGGTGCCGACCTTCATCGGCATCACCACCAATGCGGCCAAGGCGCGGATCTGGGGCACCGAGATCGAGGCCAACGCCATCCTCGCGCGCGGTTTCGCGGGCGCGGGCTCCAACCTCTACCTCAACGGCACGCTCGGTTATATCGATCCGAAGTACAAGACGTTCATCGGGCCGACCGGCACCGACGTATCCAACGTGCGCGTGTTCCAGAACACGCCGCATTGGACAACCAGCGCCACGCTCGGCACCGGGCTGCCCATCTCAGGCGGCACGATCACCGCGTCGACCACTTTATCCTACCGCAGCCTGACGCATCAGTTCGAGACGGCAAGCCCGTTCCTCGACCAGAAGGGCTATTCGCTGTGGGATGCGAACCTGGTCTACAGCTTCGATGCTGGCCGCTATTCGATCGGGCTGCACGGCAAGAATTTGACCGACAAGCGCTACAAGACGTCCGGATACCAATATATCCGGTCGTTCATCGACGGCACGCCGAACACGAACAACGGCAAATATGTGCCCACGCTCGGCAAGGAAGGCATCGCGACCGCCTTCTACGGCAACCCCCGCCAGATACTCGCGACGTTCACCGCGAAATTCTGACATATAATGGCCGGGCAGAAACGCCCGGCCGTTTCTTTTCGGGGGAGTTGGGATGAAGCGCTACGACACCGCCGCCGCGCGCGCTTTCGTGCTGGCAATGCTGCTGATCGTCTACACGTTCAACTTCCTGGACCGGCTGGTGATGTCGATCCTCGCCACGCCGATCAAGGCTGAGCTCCATCTCACCGACACGCAATTGGGCATGCTCGGCGGACTGGCGTTCGCGATCCTCTATTCGACGCTCGCCATCCCCTTCGCCTGGATTGCCGACCGCTCCAAACGCAGCTGGGTGATCGGCATTTCGCTCGCGGTGTGGAGCGGCTTCACCGTGTTGTGCGGCGTCACGAGCAGCTTCGCCCAGCTCTTCCTCTGCCGGCTCGGCGTCGGCGTGGGCGAAGCGGGCGGCGTCGCCCCTTCCTACGCGCTCATCTCCGACGTCTTTCCGCCGCAACAGCGCGCGCGGGCGCTCGGCATCTATTCGCTCGGCATTCCGCTTGGCGCGGGCTTCGGCATATTGTTCGGCGGCGCCGTGGCGGCGGCGGTCGATTGGCGCACGGCCTTCCTTGCCGTGGGTCTTGCTGGCCTGATCTTTACGCCGATTTTCGCGCTGACCGTCCGCGAGCCCGAACGCACCGGCGCGATGGGACAGCGCCAGGTGGCGATCGGCGACGTCTTCGCGATCCTTGCCGCCAAGCCCGCTTTCTGGCTGCTCGCGTTCGGCGCGGCGGCGAGCTCGATGGTCGGCTACGGCCTCGCTTTCTGGCTACCCTCTTTGCTCCAGCGCTCTTTCGGCATGACCTTGCTGTCTTCCTCGCATTTCTACGGGCTGCTGCTGCTGGTCGGCGGAATTCCGGGCATATTGCTCGGCGGCTGGACCGCCGACCGTGCGGGGCTCAGCGGCAAGGCCGGCTATGCGCGCATTCCCGGCATCGCCTTCCTGATCGCGGTGCCCTTGTTCGCGGCGGGCATATTGAGCCATTCGTCCGCGCTTGCCTTCGCGCTGTTCCTGATCCCTCAGGCCTTGTCCTATATGTGGCTCGCGCCGGTATTGACCGCGGTCCAGCACCTCGTCCCCGCCCCCGTCCGCGCGACCGCTTCGGCCAGCTTCCTGCTGATCAACAATCTGCTCGGGCTGGGGCTCGGCGCGCTCATGATCGGCAAGCTGTCCGACCTGCTGAAGCCGGCTTTCGGCGATGAGGCTTTGCGCATAAGCATGCTCGCCGCGCTCGCCTGCTATCTCGTCGCGGGCCTGCTGATGCTGATCGCCGCCCCCCGCCTGCAGCGCGACTGGGTAAACTGACCGGCTACGAGACAGTCGCGCCGGAGGTGGTCCGGCGCGACAGGAGCCCGCTCGCATCGCCCCCGACGATTCGTGGCTCACCCAAAGGATGAAGCGCGACGCGCCGACCGGGTTCGCAACATCAGTCCGCTCATCGCGAACCCGCCGAGCATCAGTGCCCAGCTGGCGGGCTCGGGAACCGGGGCGAGCGCTCCGAACAAACCATGGGCCTCGTCGGAAACGCCCGCGGTGAAATAGACCTTGTCCGCGTCGCCGCCTCGGCCTCCATTTCCGTTGACCAACGCCCAGAGGTCTCCCAGCACGATCGGGTTATGATCGGTGCCGAGCAGCTTTCCATCGAATTGACCGGTGGCGAGGTCGAACGCGCTGATAGTGCCGTCGCCGAAATTGCCGACCAGCAGATCGCCGGCAAATTGGCCGAAGCTCAAGGGTGCGATGTCCAGCCCCCAGGGGGAATTGACCTCGCCGCCTTTGCTGACGAGCTGGCGCATGAAGGTGCCGTCGAGATTGAATTCGTCGACATAGCCGTTGCCGGCGCCGGCGATGTCATCATGCTTGTCGGCGTCCTGGAGCGCGTAGGTGACGAAGAGGTGGCCGTCGAGGACCTGGGCACCAAAAGGTGCATAGCCCGGCATCACGCGCGGATCGCCGAACGACCGCACGAGATTGAAGCCGCTGTCGAACTGCTCGACCATCCCGTTGCGGAAGTCGCTTGCGTACAGGAATTGCGCGCCGTCGGAATCGCCGATCGCCAGCGCCTTATAGACGGCTCCGGCCCCCAGGCTCGAATTATCGACCGCGACCACCGAATGATCCAGCGCAACGCCCGGCGACCAGCCCGAGATCGTGCCTTCCTCTCCGGCGAAAATGAAGGCGGCCGCCCCGGTCTTGGACCCTTCGCTTATATGGAAATCGGCAGCGTTCCCGTTGAAGACCAGCCCCGTCGGTGCTGCCCCGCCGGGATTGACCGTGACGACCAGCGACTGGGGCTTGCCCGTTGTGTCGTAGATCGTGCCGAGCCCAGTTCCGTTGTCCGCAATCCAGAAGGGGCTGGTCGGCGAATGAGCAAGGCCCCAGGGATTGATGAGATTGGCGTCCGAATGGGCCGCGCCTCCCGAATCGGAAACCAGGCTGACGACCCGGAACTCGGTCGCATGCGCGGCCGAGAGGCTCAGGACGGACGCAGCGCCCAGGCTGATTCCGGCAAGCGAGGCACGCAAAGCTACTCCAGCTGATGACTTCATCGCTTCCTCCATTGCGGGCCCAGCCCATGCTGCGGCCCGGCGGTGGGAGTGTGCCACGCAATGCGACGTTCAGTCCGCAACCGCACATTGGGACGATGCGCCCCTTTCGCGCGATGAGATGCGCGCCTCGAACCTGCGCATTCCCTGCTTTTTCCGTCGCGGGAAAAGGCGTAAATTGGCGGTAGCAATCAAGGACTCCGATGAAGCGGGAGTCGCGCTTCGCCGGCGGTCGGATACTGCGGGAGAGAAGCTATGGCGATCACACAGGCTATGCCGACCGGCACAGAGGCACCCATCGCCGTGCGGCATATCGGAATAGCGGACCTGCGGGCGTCGCTTCGCGACGGATGGCGCGATTTCCAGGAGAAACGCGGCGACATCCTCGTCGTCGGCTTCCTCTATCCGCTGATCGGCCTGATCGTCGCGGCGATGGCGCTCAACGACCGCTTCGTGCCGCTCGCCTTCCCGCTCTGCACGGGGCTTTCGCTGCTCGGGCCGGCGGTCGCGGTCGGCTTTTACGAACTGGCGCGGCGGCACGAACGCGGCGAGGAGTCCGATTGGAGCCATTTCCTCGACGGCTTCCGCCGCAACGGCGCCTCGATCGCGCTCGCGACCTTGGTTTTGGCCGCGATCTTCGGGCTTTGGCTGGGCGCGGCCTGGCTGCTCTACACGCAGGCCTTCGGCGACGGCTATATGATGTGGTCGTTCAGCCATCTCAACACGGTGACTTTGCCCGACTTCCTGTCGCACCTGTTTGGGACGCGCGAGGGGTGGACGTTGATCCTGCTCGGCAATCTCGTTGGCGCGGGCTTCGCGCTGGTCGTGCTCGCGCTGAGCGTGGTGACCTTCCCGATGCTGGTCGATCGCCAGGTCGACGTCGGCACCGCCTTCGCCACGTCGCTGCGCGCCTTTGCCGCCAATTGGAAGAGCCTGATCGGCTGGGGCGTGATGGTCGGCGCGCTGCTCGTGCTGGGCGCGATCCCGGCATTCATCGGGCTGGCGGTGGTGCTGCCCGTGCTTGGTTATGCGACCTGGCATCTCTATACGCGGATGATCCCGCGCTGAGGCGTGAAGCTTCGGCCCGTTCGGTTCGGGCTGAGCTTGTCGAAGCCTTGTCCTTCCTTCAGCACTGAAGAAAAGGGCAGCGCTTCGACAGGCTCAGCGCGAACGGGTTTAGGTGGGGTCTGCGGCGGCCCTACACCCCCATCGAATAAAGCGCGTGGTGGCAGAGGATGAACAAGGTCCTTTTGTCCTTGCCGCCGAAGATGAGCTGGATCGGCCGCTCGGGCACATCGATCCGCGTCAGCTCCTTGCCGTCAGGTGCGTAGACGAAGATCTGGCCGTTGGCGACGAACACCTTGCCGTCGGGCCCAACCGCCACGCTCTCGCCGCCCCGGTTGGCGAAGGGCTTGAGGTCGGTCACGGTCCCATTCGGCCCGACGAGGCCATTATAGGTGCGATCTTCGGATTCGTTGGTCAGGAAGACGCGATCGCCCTGCTTGGCGGTGACGAAACCCAGCGCGTCCATCGTGTCGGAGAAGCGCCAGTCGCCCTGCCGGAAAGCGCGGAAGGCAGGGAGGACTAGGCTGCCATCAGGCGAGACATATTCGCGCGCCTTGGGCGTCGCCATGCCCTCGACGAACTGCTCGGTCAGCGTCGGGAAACGATAGGTTTCGTAGTTGAGCTGATCCTTGAACTCGGCATCGTTCTTCCAGACATTGCCGGGCAAGGCGACGGTCACGCCCTCGCGCGCCTTGGCGGGCGTGGACGGAATGAAGGTCACTTTCTCGACCGGTTCGTCGGGCTTGAATGCATAGACCGTCACGTCCGGGCCCTGCGGCGACAGCACCATCACATTGCCCGATTTGTCGATCGCGAGGTTGACCGGATCGAGCGGGTTGTCGCGTACGATCTCCAGTCCCTTTTCGCGCGTGAAGCGGTAGATGCGCTGGAAGCGGCGCTCGACGAAATAAAGCGATCCGTCGGGCGCGGTCGCGGCGCCCGAGATCGAGGCGAAGCCGTCCGCGATCTTCTCCACCCCGCTCGCCCCCGGCAACGGCGCCGGCGGCGTCGCCACCGGCATCTTGTCGGTGATGTCGAGCATTGCGAACTCACGCTCGCGATATTCGACGTTGCGCGTCACGTCGGTAATCGCATTTTCGTAGGGATATTTGCTGGCGCGCAGGTACGGCGCACAGCCATTTTCGTCGCAGATCGAATAGCCGCTCTCGGCATTGGTGTGCAGGTTGCGGAAGCGGATATCGGTCGAATTCTGGATGCGGACCGCGGTCGGCGCGACCTTCGGCATGCGGGTCACGCGATAGGCATGATAATTGGCGAACAGCAGGTTGCGCGAATTGCGGATGTCGAGGCTGATCGCATCGCCGCTGTCGCGCACCTCCTCCTCGGTCTGGGGCGCGAGGAATTCCCAATTCTCGACGCCGTCGAGCACGATCTCGTTGCGGAAATGATGCTCGTTCGAAAGCTCGTAGATATGGCCCGGAGTCTTGGTGTTGGTGACGTAGAGGCCCGCCCAATTATAGGGATGCGGCATCCAGATATTGGCGAAGGTGCCGCCGCCGCCGTCGGTCACCCAGATGCTGGGATTCTGGCCGTCGACCCTGGCATTGGGCACACGCTCGCTGAATTCGCGCGGGGTACCGCCGCCGCCCTGGAATTTGACGTCGTTGATCATCGAGCTCGCGCCGGCCTTCCACAGCACGCCGGTCACGCGCGGATTGGTGACGCCGGTATAGACGCCGAAGCCGCTCAGGATCGCGTTGCCGCCTTTGGCGCTTTCGATCATCGCCTTGACCGCGCCGGGCGCGACATAGTTGGGCGCATTTTCGGGCAGGAACAGCAAGGTCTGCGCTGGGTGCAGCCCGATCAGCACGCTGTCGGGCCGCAGCTTGAGCGTGTCGCTGATCTTATACTGGCCCTGCGGGAAATAGAGTACGCGATGCGCGTCGATCGCCTTCTGCAGCGCGTCGGTATCGTCGGTCTGGCCATCGCCCTTGGCGCCGAGATCGTGGACATTGGCCCAGGCGCTGGTCGGCGGCAGCGCGCGGATCGCGCGTGTCGCGGCCGGCACGGCGCGTAGCGGCTCCGCCTGCCAATTGGTGCGGAAGCTGCCCATCCCGCCGAGCGTGTCGATCGTCAGGCCATAGTTGAATGCCTTGACGCGATAGCGGGCGCCCTGCCCCGCGATCGTTTTGCCGCTGTCGCGGAAGCGCGCGAAGGTCGGCGTGTTGAGGCCGATCGCATTGTCGAAACCGATTTGGGTGAAGGCGCTGTCCTCGGCGCTGATGATCACCCCGGCCTTGCTGACATTCTCGAAACGGACGTCCTTGCCCCACAGCGAGTCCGAATAGCCTTCGTCGATGTCGATCCCGACCGGCGTGTTGCGGATCGCGACGTTGACCAGCGTCAGATCGGCCTCATGCTCGCGGATCGCGGCATCGCTCTGGCCGTCGAACGACGAATCGATAAGCGTGAACTGCCAGGCAGGCGAGGTCTTCTCGCTGATGATGCCGTAGCGGCCGCCATGGAAATGCACGTCCTCCATTTCGTTTCCGGCGAGGTAGACACCCGCCAGGCCCGAACCGAGATTGAAATCCATATGGCTGAGGAAGGTATGTTGCGCGACGTGGAAGCGCGCCGCGACCGCGCCCAAATTACCCGCGCCGATCTCGATATCGACATTGGCCATCGCCGAATAGAAGGTGCTCGAATTTGCGTCGAACGTCTGGGGGTTGAACGGCACCGCGGTCGCGATCGGGAAAGGCGGCTTCTTGTTGTTGTAATTGTCATGGCCCGTGAACGTGATCATTGTCGCCACGCCTTTGGTGAAGCCGGGCGTGTTCGGGCCCAGCATGATCACCGGGCGGGTCTTACCCACACCGAACACGCGCACCGCCGGCGGCACCAGGATCGATCGCGTGATGCGGTAGCGGCCCGACGGCAGGAAAACGATTCCGCCCCACACCCCGGTCGATGCCTTGTCGATCGCGGCCTGGATCGCGCCACTATCGTCGGCCTTTCCGTCGCCCACGCCCTTTACGGTCACCGCGCGCGGATCGTTCGGCAGGGTCTGGTAGACCGATGTTGTGGCGGCGGACGCCATCACCGGCGCGCCCAGCAGGGCTGCCGCGATAAGCCTGGTCTTCATGCTTCCTCCACTAAAAACGAAGTCGGTTATCTCTGGGGATCGGTGCCCGTGAACGGCGAGCAACAGGGTTTGCCGACCGCATGGAATTCCATGATCTCGGCGCGGGTGCCGTCGGGATCGAGCAGATTCAATTGCCACTTCGCATCACGGCCGATCTTGGGCGTTTCCTTCTGCCCCTGCAGCCGGTCGCCGTTCCAGAGCAATGTATAAGCGTCGCGCGTGCTCGTCACGCCGAGCGAGAAATGGTTGAGCACGCCCAGATTCGCGGCGCTCATCGCCGGTGGAATGCCGATCGTATCAGGCGTGCCGACCACCATATATTCGAGCCAGTCGGTCCCGTCCGGCACCTGGAGCGAAATCCAGGTCGGATTGTCGTCGCGCATGCCGCCGAACCAATAGGGCCTGAAGCCGAGGATATTCCGCCAGAAAGCGTCCTCATTGCCGCGATTGTGGATAATGAAGCCGAGATGGATGATGTGGTTGGAGAGCGGATTCGGCCGGACCGCGGGCAGCGTCGCGGGCGGCTGGACGAACTGGACCTTCGTTCCTTCGGGATCGGTCACATCGAACCAATGGCTGCCGTCGGCGCCGGTCTCGACCTTCGCCGGCACCTTCACGCCTTTCGACTTCAGATATTGGCGCATCGCCTCCGCATCCGCGGTGTTGAATGCGGCATGGTCGAGCCGGTTGATCGAGGCGTAGCCGGCGGGCAGCGGCAACAGTTCGACGAATTGGGTCGGGCTGAAATAATAACGTGCTCCGGCCATGTTTTCCGGATCGGGCAGCTTCATCGCGCCGAGATCATGGACGTAGAAGGCTTCGCTCTTCGCCGGATCGGCAGCATAAACGGCGAGGTGCGAGACCGAGGTCAGAGGCGGCCTCGTCGGCGGGGCGGCCAAAGTGACAGCGCTGCCAAACAGCGCAAGCGCACAGCCCAAGACTCGCCTCATCCATCCTTCTCCTACGACTATCGGCCCGTTGTTAGCGCAACCATACCGCGATATGCTGCGCTTGCCAGCCCTACAAAGGTCGCAGGCGGGAGAGATATATGCCAAAGGAAATCACGCGTCGCACGTTGATCGAGCTGAGCGTTGCGGGCGCCGCCGCGCTTGCCGCGGCCGAAGCGCAAGCGGTCGATCGGCCGGATTTGCCCAAAGACCAGCGGATCGGCTTTGCCGTGGTCGGCCTGGGCAAGCTCGCGCAGGGCCAGATCATTCCGGGCCTGCGCCGGTCCAAGGGCGCGAAATTGGTCGCCCTGGTCAGCGGCCACCCCGACAAGGCTAAGCGGATCGCGGATGCCGAGGGCCTGCCCGCCGACGCCATCTACTCCTACGATGATTATGACCGGATCGCGAAGAATCCGCGCATCCAGGTGGTCTACATCGTGCTGCCCAACAGCATGCATGCCGAATATACGATCCGCGCGCTCAAGGCGGGCAAGCATGTGCTGTGCGAAAAACCGATGGCGACGAGCATCGCCGATTGCGAGGCGATGATCGCCGCCGCCAAGGCCGCTGACCGTAAATTGATGATTGCCTATCGCTGCCACTACGAGCCCAAGAATCTGGCGGCGATGCGCAAGGTGCGCTCGGGCGCGCTCGGCAAGCCGCGCCTGTTCGTGACCGACATGGGGCGACAGGCGAACGTGTCCGATCCATCCGACGCGTGGCGTGTCGACAAGAAGATGGCGGGCAGCGGCGCGCTCGGCGACATGGGTATCTACGGCATCAGCGCCTCGCGCTACATGCTCAACGAGGAACCGGTGGAGGTCCGCGCCTGGGCCAATACCAATTCCGACGATCCGCGCTTCAAGACCGTGGACGACATGATCGCCTGGCAGTTCCGCTTTCCCTCAGGGGCGATCTGCAACGGATCGACCTCGTTCGATTACAACGCGACCATGTCGTTCGAATTGTGGGGCGAGAAAGCGCGGCTGCGCGCCGATCCGGGCGCCTTCTATGGCGGCAACAAATTCCAGATGGTCGATGGCGGCAATTTTACCGACATGGACGTGCCCGAGACCGACCAGTTCGCGCGCGAGATGGATTGGATGGCGGACGTCGTGCGCGGCAAGGCGCCGATGGTCTCGCCCGGCGAGGAAGGGATGCAGGACATGCGCCTGATCCTCGCCATCCTCGAATCGGTGGCCAAGGGCGGCGCGCCGGTCAAGACCGACTGGGGCTATAAGCGCGCGGTCGATCCAGCCGCAGTCGTGGATATCGTGGCGTGAAACCTCTCCCCTCCCGCTTGCGGGAGGGGTCGGGGGAGGGCCTGTTTTCCACGAGACGCCTCCCCTCCCCTAGCCTCTCCCGCAAGCAGGAGGGGAATTGGTCAGCTCTCGCCGGTCGGTTTTGCACCCCACAAAGCGTAGAACAACACGTAGAGCTCGCAGGCCGCAGTCAGCAGGAACGACCATTGCAGGCCGTATGCGTCGGCGATCTTGCCCTGGACGATCACCAGCGCACCTCCCGCGATCGCCATGATCAGCAGGCCCGATCCTTCCTCGGTCAGCGGGCCGAGGCCCTTGATGCCGAGCGTGAAGATCGTCGGGAACATGATCGAGTGGAACAGGCCGACCAGGATCAGCGACCACATCGCCACCGGTCCATGCGCGAACACCGTGATCATCATCACCACGAAGGCGCCGATCGAGAAAGCGGCGAGCACGGTCTCGGCGCGCACCTTCTGCATGATCGCGGAGCCGACGAAGCGGCCGACCATCATGCCGCCCCACAGGAAGGTGAGATAGCGCCCGGCCAGCTCGTGCGTGAGGTTGGCGATGTTGGGCTGGCTCACGAAATTGACGAACAGGTTGGCGACGCCGATCTCGGCGATCAGGTAGATGAAGATCGCGGGCACGCCGAACACGAGGTTGCGGTGCCGCCAGAGCGAATGATTCTTGCGATCCTCCTTGGCGACGCGGCTGGTGGCCGAGCCCATGGCGGGCAGCGGGAAGCGCGCGATCACGACCGCCAGCACGGCCAACACGATTGCGACCAGCACATAAGGCAGAACCACCGAATGCGCGTCGGCGAGCCGCTGCGCGGGCGTCAGGATCGTCCCTTCCTTGACCGTACCGCCCACCGAGCGGCCGAGGATCAGATAAGCGCCGAACAATGGGGCGAGCATCGTGCCCGCCGAATTGAGCGCCTGGACCAGGTTGAGTCGCGAGGATGCGGTAGCGGGCGGGCCGACCACCGCGACATAGGGATTGGCCGCGACCTGCAGCAAAGTGATTCCGCTCGCGATCACGAACAGCATGACCAAAGTCACGCCATAAGAAGGCAGGCTCGCGGCGAGCACCATGCCGAGCGCGCCCGCCGCCATGATCAGCAGGCCGATCACGAGCGATTTCTGATAGCCGATCCGCTCGATCAGAAAGGCCGAAGGCAGCGACGCGACGAAATAAGCGATGAACCAGACGCTCTCGATCAGCGTCGTCTGGGTGTAATTGAGGTCGAACACGCTCTTCAAATGCGGCAGCAGCGTGTTGTTGATGACCGTGATGAAGCCCCACATGAAGAAGAGCGTCGCCAACAGCGTCAGCGCGGGCCGATAGTTGAAGCCCTCCGGAACCGTGACCTCCGCCGTGGAAGCGCCTGCAATGGGTCCTGCCATGATTTTCCTCTCTTTGGGCCGGTTGATCCATTGCCCTTTCCCGATTTGTATGAGTATTGGGCGCACCCGATCCCGTCAACCGCGCGCCAACGGCGCCCCATCAGAAAACCCCATACAGGCGACCTAAATGTCTAAACTCCGCTCCCGCGCCTGGTTCGATAATCCAGACAATATCGACATGACCGCGCTCTATCTCGAGCGCTATCTGAACTACGGGCTCAGCCTGGAGGAGCTGCAGTCGGGCAAGCCGATCATCGGTATCGCCCAGACCGGCTCCGATCTCAGCCCCTGCAACCGCCATCACCTCGTGCTGGCGGAGCGCGTTCGCGAGGGGATTCGCGAGGCGGGCGGCATCGCGATCGAATTCCCGGTCCATCCGATCCAGGAAACGGGCAAGCGCCCGACCGCGGGCCTCGACCGCAACCTTGCCTATATCGGGCTGGTCGAAGCTCTGTATGGCTATCCGATCGACGGCGTGGTGCTCACGATCGGCTGCGACAAGACCACGCCTGCCTGCCTGATGGCGGCGGCGACGGTGAACATCCCCGCAATCGCTTTGTCGGTCGGGCCGATGCTCAACGGCTGGCACAAGGGCGAGCGGACCGGATCGGGCACGATCGTGTGGAAGGCGCGCCAGATGCTCGCTACTGGCGAGATCGACGCGCAGGGCTTTATCAAGCTCGTATCCTCGTCCGCACCGTCGACCGGCTATTGCAACACGATGGGCACGGCGACGACGATGAACTCGCTTGCGGAGGCGCTCGGCATGAGCCTGCCCGGCAACGCCGCGATTCCCGCGCCGTATCGCGACCGGCAGGAGAGCGCCTATCATACCGGCCTGCGGATCGTAGAGATGGTGCGCGAGGACCTGAAACCCTCCGACATCCTGACGCGCGACGCCTTCCTCAACGCGATCGTTGTGAGTTCGGCGATCGGCGGATCGACCAACGCGCCGCTGCATCTCGCGGCGATCGCCCGTCATATCGGCACCGAGCTCGACCTCCAGGACTGGCAGACCTACGGCCACAAGGTGCCGCTGCTGGTCAATCTCCAGCCCGCGGGCGAATATCTGGGCGAGGATTATTACCGCGCGGGCGGCGTGCCCGCTGTCGTAGCCGAGCTGATGCGCCAAGGCCTGATCCGCGAGAATGCGATTACGGTGAACGGCCGCACGATCGGCGACAATTGCCGCGATGCGACGATCGAGGACGAACGCGTCATCCGCCGCTTCGAGGAGCCGCTGATCGAGGAAGCGGGCTTCCTCGTGCTGCGCGGCAACTTGTTCGACGCCGCGATCATGAAGACCAGCGTGATCTCCGACGAATTCCGCGCACGCTATCTGTCCACCCCGGACGATCCCGATGCATTCGAGGGACCGGCGGTCGTGTTCGACGGACCGGAAGACTATCATCACCGGATCGACGATCCCGCGACCGGTATCACCACCGACACCGTCTTGTTCATGCGCGGCGCCGGCCCGGTCGGCTATCCGGGCGCGGCCGAAGTCGTGAACATGCGTCCGCCGGCTTACCTGATCGAGGATGGCGTCCATGCCCTGCCGTGCATCGGCGACGGACGCCAATCGGGAACGAGCGGCAGCCCGTCGATCCTGAACGCCGCGCCCGAGGCGGCGGTAATGGGCGGCCTCGCCCTGCTCCGGACGGGCGACCGCGTGCGGATCGACCTACGCCAGGGCCGCGCCGACATGCTGGTGGACGAGACCGAACTCGCCAGCCGCCGCGCCGCTTTGGAGGCCAAGGGTGGCTACCCCTACCCCGCCTCGCAGACGCCGTGGCAGGAAATCCAGCGCGCGCTGGTCGGCCAGATGGACACGGGCGCGATCCTGGAAGGCAGCGAGAAATACCAGCGCATCGCCCAGACCAAAGGCCTGCCGCGCGACAATCATTGAGGGCTTCCCCCCAACGGAGGCGGCCCGAAAGCCCTCTCCCTTGAGGGGGAGGGTTGGGTGAGGGGTGGCCCGAATCAGAGGTTAGGCGCTCGCCTGCGGCTCGCTCCCTTCACCCCAGCCCTCTCCCCGCTGGGGAAGAGGGAACTCCTCAATAAGACGGCGTCAGCCCCGCAGCGACAATTCGGTGTCTTCGAGCGCGAGGCGGACCAGTTCGGCCATTCGCGCGCGCGCTGCCACGGGATCTGCCGCGACGACCGCCTCGTACAATCTCTCATGATCGGGCAGAGGATCGCGCGGCAGGCCGAGCTTGCGATGCTTGAAGATCGTGGTCCAGCTGACGGCCGCCCCGATCGAACTTGCCAGCGTGACGAGCGGCGCGTTGCGCGCGGCCGAAAGAATCGCGGTATGAAAATGCTGGTCGGCGGCCTGCCCCTCGGCCGTCGCCAAGCCATAATGACGCATACCCTCAACCGCCTCGTGCAGACGCCGCAGATCGGCATCGTCGCGCCGTAATGCCGCCAGTTCGGCGGCGGCGGGTTCGACGATCATGCGCAGCTCGAACAGGTCGCGTACGAAGGTCTCGCTCGGCTCGCTTTCGAACGACCAGGCGAGCACGTCCGGATCGAGCAGGTTCCAGCGTTCGCGTGGGCTGACGCGTGTGCCGGTGCGCGTACGGCTTTCGACCAGCCCCTTGGCGATCAGGATGCGCACCGCCTCGCGATAGGCGCTGCGCGATACGCCGAGCGACTGCGCGAATTCGATCTCGCCCGGCAAAGTCTCGCCAGGCTGATAGCGGCCCGTGACGATGTCGACTCCCAGATCGTGCGCGATCGTACCGTGGATGCGGCGCGCGCCCGGAAGCGTGTGCGGCACCGGGACCATCATGTTGCCGCCCTCCGCCATCCAATCCTCTCCTCGCCGGCTTGCCGAACAGGCGCAGTGACCTGTCGATCTTCTTTAAAGCGCACGCACCAGTACGAGGTCCGCCGACGCAATTTCGATCGGATTGCGCAGCGGCAGGCGGAACGCGTCCGCCGCGATCTCGAACGTATCGCCAGGCTCGGTGACGACACCGTCCGCGAAGGAGGCGGTGGCGGTGCCGAAGAAGTGGACGTGCAGATCGCCCGGACGGCGGAACAGCCCATATTTGAAATGATGATGTTCGAGATTGGCGATGCTGTGCGACATATTGGCCTCGCCCGACAGGAACGGCTTTTCCCACAGGACCGCGCCGTCGCGCACGATGCGGCTGGTGCCGCGCACGTCCTGCGGCAGGTCCCCGAGCCGCAATTCGGGGCCGAGCGCGGCATGGCGCAGCTTCGAATGCGCGAGCCACAGATAATTGCCGCGCTCGGTCACATGATCGGAGAATTCGTTGCCGAGCGTGAAGCCGAGCCGCACCGGCATGCCGTCGCGGTCGATCAGGTAGATGCCCGCAATTTCGGGCTCCTCGCCCGCATCGAGCGCGAAAGCGGGTGACAGGAGCGGATCGCCCGTGCCGACAATGGTGCTGCCATCGCCTTTGTAGAACCATTCGGGCTGCGCGCCGGTCGTCCCGGGCGCGGGCTTGCCGCCCTCGACTCCCATCAGGAACATCTTCATCGAATCGGTCGGCTCGGGATTCGCGACTGCCGCGCGATGCATCTTGTCGCGCCCCTCGGCCGAACCGAGATGGGTCAGGCCTGTCCCGGTCACGATCAGGTGCGCGGGATCGGGATGATCGATCGGCGCGAGCAGGGTGACCTGATCCAGATCGACCGGACCGCCCAGACCGTCCGCTTCGATCACTTCCATCATCGTATGGCCAAGGTCGAGCGCGCGGCTGGCGAGCGCGAGAACATTATCCGCGCCGAGCACGGCGTGCGCCTGGCCGTCCGCGCCGAGCAGCGCGACGCCCCTTTTTCCGTCGTGGCGATATTGAACAAGCGAAGTCATGACTGCCTTTTCCAAATTACTCAGACAAATTGGCGGAAGCCGATTGGAAAGGCAAGTCCGCGAACCGTACGATGCGGCCCTCTGGTCTCGTCTACCCGAGTCAGAAGTCCTGCGGGCTGCCCGGCGTTGAGGTGAAGGGCACTGACAGGGAAATCTCGAATCCTCCACCCAAAAGATTACGAGCTTCAATCGTCCCGCCATGCGCCAGGACCGCACGCTTGGCGATAGCGAGGCCGAGGCCGAACCCTGCCTGGTCCGCCTTGATGAACGGCTCGAACAGAGTCGATAGATCGATGCCTGCCACGCCGGGGCCCTGATCGCGAATGCGAAAGCGATATCGCCTATTTTTCGCATCCATCCCTACCGAAACGGCGACCGCGCTTCCGGCGGGTGCGAAACGAAGGGCATTGCGGATGATGTTGTCCAGCGCCCGCCGGAACAGCTCGGCGCTTCCGCACAAGTTGGGACGCTGCTCCTCCGCGACATCCGGCTGAGCCAGAGTCACCGCGACTTTGAAGTTTTCCGCTTCGAAGCGGGCGTCCTCCACCACGAATTCGAGCATCGCGATCGGATCGAAATATTCCTCGATCGACCCAAGGCCACTCTCCGCGCGCGCCAACACCAAAAGCTCGCGGACCAGCCCGTCGAGCCGCACCATCTCGCGCTCGAGCCGGTCCATCGATGTGTCGAATTGGGCAGGGTCCTGTCGCGCCAGGCCGATCGCAAGCTGCATGCGGCTCAGCGGCGAGCGCAGCTCATGCGACACGTCATGCAGCAACCGGTCGCGGGTCGTCACCAACTGGGCCAGCCGCGAAGCCATGATGTCGAAGTCGCGCGCAAGACTGCCAATCTCGTCGCGGCGCCTGCCGATCAGCGGTTGGAGCCGCACGTCGAGCCGGCCCTGGGCGAGCTGATCGAAGCCTTTGCGTATGAGGTTGATCGGGCGTGTCAGATACCAGGCCAGCACAATGCTGAAGGCCAGGCCCGCGATCGCCGCGGCGATCAGGACCGGCCGCGGCAAGTCGAACGGCCCCGGGCGCCGGGCGACCCGCGGCACATGATAGGTCAGAAGATAATGGCGACCGTCGGGCGCGGCCACGTCCCGGTTGAGGCTCTTGTCCCAATTCCGCTCATGCGGGCTCATCGCATGGATCGCGATCTGGCGCGCATCTTCCGCCGGCAAGTCGCGCCGCGCCGCCTCGAACGCGGCCGGTCCATCACGCGCCACCTCGCGCGCCAGTTGCGACAAGAGCGCCGGCGCGATCCTGCGCGAGACCCATTCCTCGGGCGATGGCGCCGCCCTGCCCACCACGAACAACAGCCATAGGCCGACGATGATGCAGTAAAGCGTCAGCCAAAAGCCGAGCAGGATCTTCAGGAAGAGCCCCCCCTTCATCGGCTGGTGCCGATCCGATAGCCGATCCCGCGCACTGTCTCGATCTCGATGTCGGGCGCCGCCTCCGCCAGTTTCTGCCGCAGGTTGCTGACGTGAACATCCACGCTGCGGTCATAACTGGCGCGGCTGCGACCGAGAACCTTGAGCGACAGCTCATCCTTGGTGGTGACGCGTTCGCCGGCCTGAAGGAGCACCGCCAGCAGGTTGAATTCCGACGCGGTCAGTTCCACCGGCTGCGGCCCGGCCAGCACGCGTCGGGTCGGCAGGTCTACATGCAGGCTGCCAAGATCGTAGCAGGCGGCGGCTTGCATCGCACTGGCGGCCGGCCGCCGGCGGAGGACCGCCCTCAGGCGCGCCACCAGTTCGCGCGGGAAATAGGGCTTGGGCACATAATCGTCGGCGCCGAGCTCAAGCCCGATCACGCGGTCGATGTCGTCGCCCTTGGCCGTGAGCATGATGATCGGGATCGCGCTGTCTGCCCGGATGCGGCGCAACGCCTCGGTCCCCGACATGCGAGGCATCATCACATCGAGGATCACCACATCATAGCCGCCGGACAGGGCCTGGCTTACCCCCGCCTCTGCATCGTGTACGGCAGCGACCTGAAAGCCTTCGCCCTTCAGATAATCGCTCAGCATCAGCGTGAGGTAGGTGTCGTCATCCACGACGAGCACGCGAGGCGCCTGTGCATCCGTCATGATGAAGGCATGATGCGGACGGGGGTTCCTGTCACCCCGTCTTTTCGAAACATTTACATGACACTTGCGATCACTTTACGCCAAAGGTCCGCCAACGATGCTAACCAGCCCGGATGAGAACGGAGCGATCCTACCAGCCCCGCCGCATGCGACGGAGGCGCGCGGCTATGGCCTTCCGGTCGCGGCGAATGGACAAATCGCCGGAAACCGGGTGCAAAGACAAGGGCGGCAAAGTGGATAATTCGATCGTTTCGCCTGCGAAAAGTTGGGATATAGCGTAACGCGATGCTCGGCGCTTCGCTCCTCCTCGCGCTCCGCGAAATCCGACGCCATCTGCTCCGTTCAATCCTGACCGTGCTTGGCATCGTCATCGGTGTCGCGGCGGTGATCACGATGGTGACGGTAGGCAATGGCGTGACCGCATCGGTCCGCGCGCAGATCGCATCGCTCGGCGCGAACACGCTGATGGTGGTCACCAACGCGGCCGCACGCCAGGCGGGCGGCGGCCCGCCGCGCAATTTCACGCGCGAGGATATTGCGGCGATCCGCGAACAGATCGGCGGGATCGACGCGGTCGCGGGGCAGGTGAATTCCTCCGTCACGGCGACCGCCGACGGGATCAATTGGCAGACCAGCATCACCGGTACGACGAGGGAGGGGATCACCATCCAGTCGATGAAAATCGTATCGGGGCGCGCCTTCACGGCCGAGGAAGAGGTCGCGGGCAAGAGCGTGTGCATCATCGGCGAGACGGTGCGCAAGAATCTGTTCGCCAACGTCGATCCGCTCGGCCGCGAGCTGCGCGTGGGCAAGATCACCTGCCCGGTGATCGGCGTGCTCAAGGAACGCGGCCAGGGCGGCCCGGGCAGCGACCAGGACGACATGGTGCTGATGCCGCTGCGCACGGTCCAGCGCCAGCTCGTCGGCACGACCGACATCTACTGGATCGTGATCGGCGTGAACCCGGCTTACGACAACACGGCTGTCAGCGCCGACCTTTCCAGCTTGCTGCGCGAACGGCGCCACATCGTGCCGGGCCAGGAGGACGATTTCCGCCTAATCGACATGAAGCAGATTTCCGACACGGTGTCGGGAACGCTGAGGGTGATGACCGGCCTCGTCGCGGCGATCGCCTCGATTTCGCTGGTCGTGGGTGGAATCGGCATCGTCAACATCATGCTCGTGTCGGTGACCGAGCGGACGCGCGAGATCGGTATCCGCCTCGCAATCGGCGCGCTCGCGCGCGAGGTGCGGCTGCAATTCCTGACCGAGGCAGTGGTCCTGTGCTCGCTCGGCGGCGCGATCGGCATCGGGCTAGCCTTCGGCCTGTCGATGTTGCTCACCAACATGATGGGTGTGGATTTCGTGTTCAATCCGCTGATCAATCTCGGCAGCCTTCTCTTCTCTTCCTTCCTGGGGATCGTCTTCGGCTATGTTCCGGCGCAACGCGCAGCCGCGCTCAACCCGATCGATGCGTTACGCCATGAATAAGCGCGCGGGCGCCTTGTCCGTCGCGCTGCTTCTCGGGGGATGCGCGGTCGGTCCGAATTATCAGACGCCCGCTCCCCAAGCGTTGGGCGTGCCGGCGGCATATGCGCCGCCGGTCACCAAGCCGGCCGTGTCGGCCGCCGCCGCGCCCGCCGGCGATCTTTCAGGTTGGTGGCGCCGGTTCGACGACCCGCTGCTGACCGACCTCATCGCGCGCGCGACCGCGTCGAACCTGCAAATCGCGGAGTCGGTGGCGCGGCTGGCGCAGGCGCGTGAGTCGCTGGTCCAGGCGCGTGGCGAGCTTTTCCCGACACTAAGCGGATCGGCCGGCGCGACGCGCAATTTCACGCGCACGTCCCACGTCTCGACCGGCGATACGCAACTCTCGCTCGGGCTCGACGCGTCGTGGCAGGTGGATCTCTTCGGCGGGTTGAGCCGCGGCGTGCAGGCGGCGCGCGCCGACGCTGCGGCCGCGCGCTTCGACCTCGAAAGCGTGCGCACCTCGGTCGCGGGTGAGGTCGCGACCAATTATGTCGAGGCGCGCCTGGCGCAGGCCCGGCTGGAGATCGCACGCAGCACGCTGCGCACGCAGGACGACAATTTGCAGATTGCGGGCTGGCGCGTGCAGGCGGGGCTGGTCTCGGGGCTCGACGCGGAGCAGGCGCGTGCGCAGCGTGCCCAGACCGCGTCCACGATCGCCGCGATCGAGACCTCCTACTTGCAGGCGGTCAATCGCCTCGGCGTGCTCACCGGCCAGGCACCGGGCGCGCTGCGCGCCGAGATGCAGGCGATTCAGCCCATCCCGCGCGGGCCCGATCGCATCGCGGTGGGCATTCCCGCGGATACGCTGCGGCGGCGCCCCGACGTCCGCAGCGCCGAACAGCAGCTCGCCGCCGCCACCGCGCGCATCGGCGTGGCAAAGGCGGCGTTGTTCCCCGCGCTGTCGATCACCGGCAGCATCAACACGCCAGCCGCGCGCGTCGGCGCGCTCGGCGATCTTCTGACCGGAAACCTGTTCGCCGGCATCGCCCAGACGATCTTCGACGCGGGCAGGCGAAACTCGCAAGTGCGGTCGGCGCGGGCGGGCGCCGATCTCGCCTTCGCAACCTATCGCCAGACGGTGCTGTCGGGGCTCGAGGATGTCGAGAATGCGGTCCAGTCGCTCGAGGCGGCCAAGGCGCGCCAGGCGGAACTGGAGGTGGCGCTCGACGCCTCCAACAATGCCGCCATCTATGCGCGCAGCCAATATCGCTCTGGCCTGATCGACTTCCTGACCTTGCTGCAAAGCGAGCAAGCCTTGCTGTCGGCCCGCGACCAGCTCGCGTCCGCGCAGGCTGACCAGGCGCTCGCGCTCGTCCAACTCTATCTCGCGCTCGGCGGCGGCTGGCAGCCCGAGACGATCATTCCGGGGACCCCTTCATGACCGAAGCCGACACCGATATCGACGCATTCCTCGGCCAGCCGCCGCGGTCGCGCTGGCGGCGCTGGCGCAAATGGATCTTCATCGGCGTGCCGCTGCTGATCGTCCTGCTGCTGCTGTCGCGCTGCTTCCGCCCCGCGCCGCCGGTCCATTATGCGACTGCCCCGGTCGAACGGCACGATCTGACGGTTACCGTGACTGCGACGGGCAATCTGGCGCCCACCGTTCAGGTCACTGTCGGATCGGAAGAATCCGGGCTGATCGACAAGGTCTATGTCCACAATAACGACCGGGTGACGAAGGGGCAGCCGCTGGCGCAGCTCGACTTGTCGCGGCTGCGCGATGCGTTGGTGCAGAGCAAGGCATCCTTGGCCGCAGCGCTCGCCACGGTGGCGCAGAACCGGGCGACGCTTGCGCAGGCGAAGGCCACGCTCGGGCGGCAGGAGCAGGTCTACAAATTGTCGGGCGGCAAGGTGCCGTCGCAGACCGAACTCGACACGGCGCGCGCCGATTATGCTCGCGCCGCCGCCAATATCCTTCAGGCCGAGGCGCAGGTCGCACAGGCGCGCGCCAACGTGTCTACCAACGAGACGAGCCTGTCCAAGGGCACGATCTATGCGCCGGTTACGGGCTCGGTGCTGTCGCGCCTGGTAGAGCCGGGGCAGACGGTGGCCGCACAATTCAACGTCGCCCCGCTCTTCACGATCGCCGAGGACCTCTCCAAGATGAAGCTGCAGGTGAAGGTCGACGAGGCCGATGTCGGCGAATTGCACGAGGGCGAGTCCGCCACCTTCACGGTCGACGCCTATCCCAGCCTGACTTTTCCGGCGACGGTGACGCGGGTCGATCTCGGCGCCAACGCGACGCCCATGGTGAACAGCACCGGGACCACGCCGACCGCCTCGACCACGGTGGTCGCCTATACCGCCGAGCTGACAGTCTCGAACCCGAAATTGCTGTTGAAGCCGGGGATGACCGCCACCGCGAGCATTGTCACCGATTCGGTGAAGAACGTGCTGCTCGTGCCGAATGCGGCGCTTCGCTTCACGCCCCCCAGTACGGCGGCGAAGAAGGGGATTTTCGGCGGGCCGCCTCAGCCGGTCAAAAATGTCGACGTATCGCGCGGCGCGCGCCAGCAATTGTGGGTGGTCGGCACCGACGGCAGTCCCAAGCCGATCACGGTCACCGTCGGGCACAGCAATGGCTCGCTGACCGAGGTGCGCGGCGCCGATCTGCACCCCGGACTTCAGGTGATCACGGGCCAGCTTGCGGGACCGGGCAAGTAAGGTGGAGCTTCCGCTGATTTCATTGCGCGGCATCACGAAACGCTTCGGCGAAGGGCCGGCCGCGTTTCAGGCGCTCAAGGGCATCGACCTCGACATCGTTGCGGGCGATTTCGTGGCGATCATGGGCGCGTCTGGTTCGGGCAAGTCGACCACGATGAACATCCTCGGCTGTCTCGATGTGCCGACGTCGGGACGATATTTGTTCCGGGGCGTGCATGTGGAAGGCCTGAGCCGCGACCAGCGTTCGCTGCTGCGGCGCCGCTATCTCGGCTTCGTGTTCCAAGGGTTCAACCTGCTCGCGCGCACCACCGCGCTGGAGAATGTCGAGCTGCCTTTATTGTATCGCGGCGAAGACCGGCGCGCGCGCCACGAACAGGGCATGGCCGCGCTCGAAAAGGTCGGGCTCGCCGCCTGGTCGCATCATAATCCCTCCGAAATGTCGGGCGGCCAGCAGCAGCGCGTCGCGATCGCACGCGCGTTGGTCACGCAACCCGACGTGCTGCTTGCCGACGAACCCACCGGCAATCTGGATTCGGAACGCTCGGTCGAGATCATGGAATTGCTCGCCGACCTCAACGCTAAGGCCGGCCTCACCGTCCTGCTCGTCACGCACGAGCCCGACATGGCCGCCTACGCGCGCAAGATCGTCCACTTCAAGGACGGCCTGGTCGATCGCGTGGAGAAGAACGGGCACGCGGGGTGACGGTTCCCGCCTCCCCCGGCAATGAGGATAGGATGACCTAATGAACGGCTTGGCTGGAATTGGTCTGCAACTCCTGAGGAGCATCGACCGTCGCGTGCCATCAATTCTGACCTTGGGCACATGATGCGCACCGGGCCATGCTGGGTCGGCGTGGTCCGGTCAGACCCGAATGCGGAGTTCTGCGTTATGTAACACCAGAAGCGGGAGAAAAGGCATGTCAGACATGCGATTCTTAGCACTCGCCGGATTGGCCGTCTTGGCCTCCAGCCCAATATACGCGGCTAACGGCACCGTTTCGACGAGTTGGGGGAAAGCAGACGTATCGTTCGATCAATACCGTAAGGATTCATCGGATTGCGGCCATGTGGGCGGCAATATGGATGTGTCGAACACGGAGGCGGCGACCGTTTTCAAGCGCGCGACACGACGATTGGAATCGAACGAAGCCGGCCTCACAATCTTACAGGGGCCGGCAATTCTCGACACCGTCGTAACATCTGCGCGCATAGTGGAAGGCACACGACCCCAGCAACGGATTCGAGATACCAAGAATGCCATGGTCTCCGAGGTCGAAAAGTGCCTAGTTTCGCGCGGCTACGTGAAATTCTGGCTGACACGCGGGCAGCGGGCGAGGCTGGATCATCTCCGGATCGGCTCGAACGCGCGGCGAATCTATCTCTATCACCTTGCAACCAATCCCAAGGTGCTTGACGATCAAGCCGATCCGTCCGCGTCTGGAAGGTGATCAGTGAAAGTGAACGGCGAGCTTAGGTCAAGTAGCCGTGCGTCGACTGGATTTCGGTGCACCAGTCAGGGCACGCTTTAGAGATTCACTCTGCTCAGCCCGCTGAAGGAACCCGGACCTCGGATTCCAGACCCGTGCGCCGCTCTCGCTCTTCTACGATTCCGTTAATGGGATCGAACAAGGCACTCGAACATGCCGTCGGCAACCTCAACAGGCCCCTAAAGTAGCAGTGCCCAGCATCGAACGGGAATGGCGCACCCGAAGGGATTCGAACCCCTGGCCTCTGCCTTCGGAGGGCAGCGCTCTATCCAGCTGAGCTACGGGTGCCGGTGCCGTGAAGGGGCGCTTAGCAAAGCGATCGCGCGCCGGCAATTCATGCCGTTGCATGATCTGCGCTTCTTTCGTCACTCCAGCGGAAGCTGGAGTCCATCTCCACGCCGCGGGGGTGGCGCGACGTCGGGAGATGGGCCCCAGCTCTCGCTGGGACGACAATGGAATTCAGGTTGGCGAGCGGCTGCGCCGATCCTTGCATATACAGTGTATACGTCTACAGTGTATACATGGCCACCAAGCAGCAGATCCTGGATGTCGCAAAACGGCGGTTCGACCGCGAGGGGCTCGCCGGCCTTTCGATGCGCACGATTGCAAAGGATGTCGGCGTCACCGCGATGGCGATCTACCGCCACTATCCGGACAAGGATGCGCTGACGAACGCGCTGATGCGGAATGGCATCGAGGCATGGGGGGAACGGGTCCGGGCAATCGAGGAGACCGACCCGATACAATGGCTCCATGCGGCAAGTGATGCCTTCCTTGCCTTCGCGCTCGATGAGCCGCGGCAGTATGAAGCTGCCTTCCTGCTTCCAGCGACCCAGGCACGGCGTTATCCGGACGATTTCGCAGCCGGCCAGTCGCCTGTCATGGCCATGATCCAAGATCGGATCGAGCAAGCGAAGAAGCAGGGGCTGATCGACGAGATACCCGCCACGGACATGGCGCTCACGCTTAGCGCACTGGGCCAGGGTCTGGTGTCTCTTTATCAAGCCGGCCGCTTCGTTGGCGAAGCGGAATTCCGCGACGCCTACCGCATGGCGATGCGCCGCTGCGTTCGCTCTTTTCTGAGGAACGACAAAGCATGAACGCGATCGTGTGCGCGCTTATCGGGGGCGTGCTGTTCTTCTTTTCCGTCGAACTCAACACAATATGGCCATTGGCGTGGATCGCCCCGGTGCCCCTTCTGTGGCTTGCTTATGGGGAGACGCGAAGCTGGCAAATATTCGCAGCGAGCTTCGCCGCCTATGCAATCGGGCAGCTCAGCGTGTTCGAAGCCTATGGGGCAATGGCGTCTTCGCTCGCAATCGCGATTGCTTTCACCGCGATCGTCTATGCCGGCGTGATGCTCTTCGCGCGATTGGCCCAAAGAAATCTCCCCGCCATGGCCGCTATGTTCGCCTTCCCCGCGCTTTGGACCATTGTCGAATATCTGAACGCGAATCTCTCGCCCTTTGGCAGCTTCGGCGCCTTTGCTTACAGCCAGGTGCCGGCGCCGATCCTGATCCAAAGCGCCTCCCTGTTCGGACTCTGGATCGTCACCTTCCTCATTTGCAGCGTTGCAAGCGCGACGGCTCTGTTGCTGCGGGAGAAGCGCAGGGCTGTCGCTCCGGCCCTTGTGGTGGCCATTCTCTTCGCGGCCAATTTGGCTTTCGGCCTGGCAAGGCTTGCCGTGCCGCCGTCTGGTCCGGCGGTGCGGGTTGCGGCGGTCGGCAACGGCGAAACCGGTCTCCCTTCCACCGCAGCGGCGGCTCGGACCATATCGCAACATTATGCGCGCGCTGCCGTGGCCCTGGCGGCGGACGGCGCGCGCATCATCGTTCTTCCCGAAGAGATTTCGGTGCTGAAGCCCGAATGGCAAGATGCGACGGACATCTTCGCGAGGACCGCGGAAGCGACCGGAAGCCGGATCGTCGTAGGATATCGCGAAATCGCCAACGCACCGCGCAGTGTCGCCCTCACCTTCTCGCGCGCCGGAAACACGCGATACGTGAAACGGCATCTGATACCGGGACTGGAGCCGCTGGCGCCGGGTCGCGGTCCGGGCATCCTGGAGCGGGACCGCGCGGTTGCGATCTGCAAGGACATGGATTTCGGAGATACGATTCGGAATGACGCGCGTCGCGGCATCCGCATCCTGTTCGTCCCGGCATGGGACTTCAATGCGGATGGCGACACCCATGCGAACATTGCGATCATGCGTGGCGTCGAAAATGGCTTTGCCGTGGTGCGCGCCGCTCGTAACGGGCTTTTGACGATCACTGACGCCGAGGGACGCATTCGGGCCCGCGCCGCCGCTTCGTCTACAGGCATGACAAATGTCATTGCCACCGTGCCGTTAGGACCCGGACCTACGCTCTACACGCGCATCGGTGACATATTCGCCTGGGCCTGTGCAGCAGGATTGCTGGCGCAGACGATATGGATAATCGCCCGCCTCAAGCGGGGCGCTTAGCAATCTGCACTTCTTTCCGTCACTCCAGCGAAAGCTGGAGTCCATCTCCACGCCGGCGGCGTTGGTGCGACTTCGGGAGATGGGTCCCAGCTTTCGCTGGGACGACGATGGAGTTCAGTGATGGTCGCACCAGGTCAGGCCGGCCCGACCGATCCCTTATCTTTCGGCGCGGGCGTCTTCGGCTTGTAAGCGCACAGGTCGATCTCGACGCAGCGCCAGCATTCGGGCTTGCGTGCCTTGCAGACGTAGCGGCCGTGCAGGATCAACCAGTGATGCGCGTGGCTCTTGAAAACCTGCGGCGTGACCTTCTCCAGAATCGCCTCGACCTGTTCGACCGTCTTGCCGGGAGCGAGGCCGGTGCGGTTCGAGACGCGGAAGATGTGCGTATCGACCGCGATCGTATCGTGGCCGAAGGCGGTGTTGAGCACGACATTGGCGGTCTTGCGGCCGACGCCAGGCAAGGCCTCGAGGGCCTCACGGTTGTCGGGCACCTCGCCCCCATGCTTCGCAATCAGCTGCTCGGACAGCGCAATGACGTTCTTCGCCTTCATGTTGAACAGGCCGATCGTCTTGATATGCTCCTTGAACCCCGCCTCCCCGAGCGCGACCATCGCCTGCGGCGTCTGGACCATCTGGAAAAGCCGCTTCGTCGCCTTGTTCACCCCAACGTCGGTCGCCTGCGCCGACAGCGCGACCGCGACGAGCAAGGTATAGGGGTTCACATAATCCAGCTCGGTTTCGGGCGAGGGGTTGAGCTCGGCCAGCCGGCGGTAGAATTCGAAGACGTCGTCCTTCTTCATTCGAAGCCGAGGACATCCGCCATCGTGTAGCGCCCGGCGGGCTTGCCCGCGAGCCACAAAGCGGCGCGAAGCGCGCCCTTGGCGAAGATCGTGCGATTCTCGGCGCGGTGGCCGAGCTCGATCCGCTCGCCGTCGGTCGCGAAGATCACCTGATGGTCACCCGCGACCGAACCGCCGCGCAGCGACGCATAATAGATGCCGCCCTCCTCGCGCTGGTGCGGGCCTTCCTGCATGCGATCGAACCGATTGAGCTCGGTAGTGGTCGCCGCCCCACGGCCGATATTGGCGGACGCACCGAGCAGCAGGGCCGAACCCGACGGCGTGTCGAGCTTGTGGCGATGATGCATCTCGACGATGTCGATGTCCCAATCGGGGCCGAGCACGCGCGCCGCCTGTTCGACCAGCTTGCGCAACACGTTCAGGCCGAGCGAAGTGTTGGCGGTCTGCAGCACCGCCACGTTGCGCGCCGCCGCGTCGATCAACGCATGATCCTCGGGCCCGAGGCCGGTCGTGCCGATCACGATCGGCGTGCGCGTCGCCAGTGCCGCATCGAGGCCTTGGGCCAGCATCGGCGGCGTCGAGAAGTCGATCAGCACGTCGGCGGCCTGCGCGAGCGACAGCGCGTCCGCATGGTCGCCCAGCACCGCGCCCGCGCGATTGATGCCGCCCGCGATTCCGACGCCCTGCGCCACCGCCTCTACTGCGATCGCGCGGCCCATGCGCCCGGTCGCTCCGATGATCCCGATCCTCACGCTCATGCGCGCGCTCTGGCACAAGGCCGCGCGCTTTGCGAGCGTCGACCGTTCGTGCCCATTTTGGAGCAGTTGGATTTGATCTGGTTGCGGATGCGCGCACGGCTGTTAGCTTGCCGGAACGACTGCAGGGGAATGACGATGCGTACTTTGGCGGGAACGGCACTGGGCCTGATCTTGGGCGCTAGTGCGGCGGTGGCGCAGGTGCCGGCGGATCAGCTGGCCAAGCCGCCGGCGGACGCGAAGATCTTCTCGATCCTGTCGAGCGCGGGCAAGCACGGGACGGTGTGGGAATGGACCGCGCCCGACGGCACGCTGATGGCACGGCTGAACCTGGTGCTGCGCGGGCAAGTGTGGGACGAGGATGAGGCGATCAAGCTCGGCGCGGATGGCGCGATCAGCGACTATGTGCTGCGCGGCAACAGCCCGAACGGCGACGTCGCCGAGAGCTTCCATGTCGCGAATGGCGTTGCGAACTGGAAATCGCCGATCGACGGCGGCTCTAAGGCCTATAAAAACGCGGCTTATTACCTGCCGTTCGGGCTCGCGCCGCGCGCCGGCGATATCTCGACCGAGGCGCTGACCGCCAATCCGAACAAGGACGTGGCTTTGCTCCCCGGTGGCCGCGCGCATATCGAGAAGCTCGCCACCACGACCGTCGGCGCGGGCGCAACCGAGAAGAACGTCACGCTCTGGGCGATCACCGGGATTTCGGGCACGCCAGGGACGATCTGGACCGACGACAAGGGCAAGATCTTCGCCAATGTCGGCGTGATCTCGTTCATGCCCACCGGCTATGAAGGCGATGCCGAGAAGCTCAAGACGATCCAGGACAATAAGCTGGCCGAGCAGTCGCCGATCCTGGCGCGCACGCTCGCCAAGGATGCGGACAAGCCGGTCGCGTTCGTGGACGTTCGCGCCTTCCTCGACGGTACGCATTTTGCCGAGCATCAGACGGTTGTCGTCACCAACGGCAAGATCAGCGCCGTCGGTGCCAATGGCCATGTTGCGGTGCCGAGCGACGCGATCGTCTATCAGGGCGCGGGCAAGACGCTCGTTCCCGGCCTGTGGGATAGCCACATGCATGTCGGCGACGATTATGCTGGCCCGCAGGAGCTTTCGATCGGCGTCACCTCGGTGCGCGATCCGGGCAATGACGACCAGCTTACCGTCGCGCGCCGCAAGCGCCGCGCCGCGGGCAATCTGCTCAGCCCCCACGTCTACGCCTCGTCGCTGATCGACGGGAAAGGCCCCAATACCGCGCAGGTCGCGAATGTCGTGACGAGCGAGGCGGAAGCGGTGAAGATGGTCGATACCGCCAAGGCGATCGGCCAGACCGGCGTCAAATTCTACGGCACCTTCAACCCCGCCTGGGTCGCGCCCGCGGCGGCGGAGGCGCACAAGCTCGGCCTGCACGTCCATGGCCATCTGCCCGCGGGGATGCGCCCGAGCGAGGCGATCGCGGCGGGCTATGACGAGCTCACGCACATCTATTTCGTGTCGATGGAGGCGATGCCCGACGATGTCGTGAAGACGTCGAACGGGATCAACCGTTTCTCGGGCACGGGCCGTTACATGAAGGATGTCGATCTCGACGCGCCGCCGCTCAAGTCGCTGATCGCGACGATGGCCGCCAAGCATATCTATTCGGATCCGACCTTGGTCGTGGTCGAGAGCCTGTTCGTTCCCGAAAATGGCGATCTCTCGCCGGCTTATGCGCCCTATCTCGGCACGATGCCGCCCGTGGTCGAACGCGGTTTCCGCGCGGGCGGGTTCGTGCCGCCGGCGGGCGTGACGCGCGCCGACTATCGCGCGAGCTTCGCCAAGGAACAGGCGTTGGTCGGCAAGATGCACAAGGCGGGCGTGCCGATCGTCGCGGGGACGGACGGGATCGGCATCGAGCTGGTGCGCGAGCTTGAGCTGTATGTCGGCGCGGGCTTTACCCCGGCCGAGGCGCTGCAGGCGGCGACGATCGTGCCCGCGCGGCTGGTCGGCGCGGATGGCCATACCGGCACGATCGCGGTCGGCAAGGATGCCGATCTCGTGCTGGTCGATGGCGATCCCTCGACCAAGATCGGCGACCTGCGCCACACGCGGATCGTGCTGATGGACGGCAAGGTGATGGAGGCCGACAAGTTGCGCGCCGCGGTCGGCTTCAGCGCGATCCCGGCGTGGGAGCGCGCGGAGTAAGCGTATCGACCTCATTGCGAGCGTAACGAAGCAATCCAGTCCCACGCTCTCGGACTTGGATTGCCGCGTCGCTGCGCTCCTTGCAATGACGATCAATCCTTCTGACCAACCCGCCGGAAACCACATCGTTGCGCGCGCGAGACAGCGGGGTTAGCCTCCCCCGCAAACAGGGGAGGCAATTTTGACCCAGCGGCTCATCTCGCTCGACGCGTTGCGCGGCCTGGCGGTGGCGGGGATGATCCTCGCCAACAGCCCGGGCTCATGGAGCTTGCGCTACGCGCAGCTCGACCATGCACCCTGGAACGGCTTCACCGCGACCGACATGGTGTTCCCGACCTTCCTCTTCTCGGTCGGCGCCGCGGTCGCCCTCTCCTTCCCGCGGCCTTTCTCGGCGGCGGATAAAGCGCGGGCCTGGTCCAGGCTGATCAGGCGTACAGTGTCGCTGATCGCGCTCGGCCTGTTGCTCAATTTCCTCGCGCATCTCGACCTGTCCACGCTGCGCATCCCCGGCATCCTCCAGCGGATCGGACTTTGCTACGCGATCGGCACGGGCCTCGTGCTGCTGACCGTCAGGCGCCGCCCGGACGGGCTTGCGGCGGTCAATCGCGCTGTCGTGGCGAGCGCGATCGCGGTGCTGCTGGTCGGTTATTGGGCGTTGCTGAGCTTCGTGCCGGTTCCAGGCTATGGCGCGGGTCATCTCGATCCGGCGGGCAATCTCACGGCTTATGTCGACCGGGTGGCGTGGACGGTGCCGCATCTGTGGCCCTACGGCACCGATCCGGCTGGTGCGGTGGTCTATGACCCCGAAGGGCTGCTTTCGACGCTGCCCGCGACCGCCAATTTGCTGTTCGGCATCCTCGCCGGCACCGCCTGGAAGCGTGCGCCAGGGCAGCGTACCGCGCTTCTGATCGGAGGCGCGGGCGCGCTGCTGATAGTCGCCGGACTGCTGCTCGATCCGATTTTCCCGATCAACAAGCGCATCTGGACGAGCAGCTTCGCGCTGCTGAGCAGCGGCGTGAGCGCGGTGCTGCTGTGCCTGCTGACACTCGCGCTGGAGAGCGCGGCGGCGCGCACGATCGCGGCGCCGCTCCGCGTGCTCGGTGGCAATGCGATGCTGGCGTTCGTTCTCTCGATCCTGCTCGGCATCTTCAGCGAACATGCGATCCTCAGGGGCGGGACGCAGACGCCGCAAGCCTGGGGGCTGGAGATTGCGGAGAAGCTTATTGCCCCGCCAATGCTCGCCTCGCTCGCCTGCGCGATCGCGATCCTGGCGTTGATCACGGCCGTGATCTGGCCGCTGCACAAGCGCGCGATCCATTGGCGGCTATAGGGAATCCAAGTCGAGCTCGGAGACAACGGGCATAATCTCGAAAGCGAAGCAATCTTGCAGCCGACAGAACCTCCCGCCCGGCCAAAGCGCTCCCAAAACATCGTTAACATAAGCCCGAATCTATATTGTTGATTTACAATCTGTTAGGGATATGCTTCCTGCAGATATTCCTGCCGTGGTTTGCGGCCGGAAGGTTTGGGGGAAATCATGACAAATCGTTTTTGGGCAGGAGTCCTTGCCGGGGCTTCGCTCCTCGCGCTGTCCGCGCCGGCACATGCCGATAAACTTCGCACGCTGACGATGACGTTCCAATCGGGCGCGCAGTTCGATGGCACCGTATCCTTCACGGACGATTATAGCGCGCTCACCGGCGTGTCGGGGACGCTTTCGAAATATAGCTTCTCGACCGGCTATACCGGCTCCGATTCCGATTCCGACAGCTTCAATTGGGTGTGGGCCTTTGGCACCAATTATGCTTCCGGTACCGGAAATTACGCGGACTGGCTGATGGACGGTCCGGGATCGGGTTACAACAGCTACGGCTCTCCCTTCAGCTATATCCTGCTGGCCTATAATTATTCGAACGCACCGACCCTGTCGTTCACGACCGGCGCAACGTCCTATGGCGACAATTACATCAATTATAACGATCCGATGGTCAGTGGATCCTTTGGCCCGGAAGCCGTGCCCGAGCCCACAAGCTGGGCGCTGATGCTGGGCGGCTTCGGCGCGATCGGCGGCGCGTTGCGTAGCCGCCGCAAGGCTGCCGTCAGCTTCGCCTGAACGCTTACACCAAGAGTGGGAAGCGCCGTCGCATCGTTGCGGCGGCGCTTTTCATGTGCGTGCCCGGCCAGCCTGTCTCCGGTCGTGGCGAAAATCCGCCGGCTTCGATAAGCTCGCACCGTGGATGCTCGCTTCAACATTGTGATCCTCACCGGCGCGGGCATCTCCGCCGAGAGCGGGCTCGCCACTTTCCGCGGCCCCGACGGTCTATGGGAAGGCCACCGCGTCGAGGATGTGTGCACGCCGCAGGCATTGGCGCGCGATCCGGGGCTGGTGCTGGATTTCTATGATCGGCGCCGGCGCGCGCTGGCGGATGTGCGGCCCAATGCGGCGCATGCGGCATTGGCGCGGCTCGACCGGTCATGGCCGGGCGGGCTGCTGATCGTCACCCAGAATGTCGACGATCTGCACGAGCGCGCGGGTGCGAAGCGGCTGATCCACATGCATGGCGAATTGCTGTCGGCGCTCTGCCAAGCGTGCGGCGCGCGGTCGCGGTTCGAAGGCGACATGATCGGTGGGCCGGCATGCCCGTCGTGCGGGGCGCCGGGCGCGCTGCGGCCCGATATCGTCTTCTTCGGCGAGACTCCTTATCGGATGGACGCGATCCAGGGGGCGCTGGCGCAGGCCGACCTGTTCGTATCGATCGGGACGTCGGGGACGGTCTATCCCGCCGCGGGCTTCGTCCAGCTTGCCAATGCGGCGGGCGCGGACACGCTGGAGCTCAATCTTGAGCCTTCCGCCGGAATGGCAGGGGGATATGGATTCGCAGCAACCTCGTTCGGGCCGGCAACCTCTCTGGTCCCCGCCTGGGTCGATCGGCTTCTGGCGCATCGTTGAGCGAATCGGCGTCGGCCTCGTCCAGCGCCGGCCGATCCAGGTGCCATTTGCCCCTGTCATTGCGCCGCATCGGCGCGTTGCAGCGCCGGCAGCAGCTAACCCATTGCGTCCCGTCACGCCGCGCACGGCCGCGCGAACGCGTGTGCCGGCCAAGCATGCATAATAGACTTTTCATCCCGGTCCCACCCTGTAGTTAACAATTGGGTAAGAATCATGAATGGTCAAGATGCCTGAAGGGATTCAGTCGTTTCGGCCGAAATCTTGGGAAACCTGCGCTTTAGTTCCAGTGACGTTCGAAGCGCAGGTTGAGGCCGGTCAGAAGTTCATATTGCGACAGGCCGGATCGCGCGGACAGGCGCGGCAGATCGAAGTCAAGGCGCAGCCAATCTCCCTCGCCGACATCCGCGCCGCCCACCTCGGCCGCGATCAGGTCCATCGAGATGCGCCCGACCAAAGGCAGCATTCGATCGCCCAGCGTGGCGAAGGCGCCGGGGGCGAGCAGCCGCATATAGCCGTCGGCATAACCGAGATTGAGGATCGCGATGCGCGTGTCGGCGGGCGCGTGCCAGGTTGCGCCATAGCCGACCGCGTCGCCCGCGCGCACCCTGCGGACCTGCAGCACCTGCGCCTCGATCGCGGCGACCGGCCTGATGCCTGTCGCCGCCGCGACAGGCACGCCGCCATATAGCGCGATGCCGGGCCGGGTGAGATCGAAGCCATAGTCCGGCCCGAGCAGGATGCCCGCCGAATTGGCGAGACTGTAGCGCGCGGCGGGAATCGCCTGCCGCAGCGCCCGAAAGGCAGCAAGCTGTATTGCGTTGAGGGGATGATCGGGCTCGTCCGCGCAGGCGAGATGGCTCATCAGCGTGTCGATCCGCAGCCCGGCGAGCGCGCCGCCCATCGCTTCCTCGATTCCAAGCCCGAGCCGGTTGATGCCCGTATCGACCATCACGTCGCACGCGCCCCCGTCCGCCGCGCGCCAGCGCGCAACCTGTTCGAGGCTGTTGAGCACCGGCCGCGCCCGCGATGCGAGCGCCTCGCGCATGTCCGCCGCGCGCACGCCGTGCAGCACCGCCAGCCGCGCGCCGCCCGGCATGTCCCCCAGCGCCGCCGCCTCCGCCCAGGTCGCGCAGAAGAAGTCCACGCATCCCGCTTGCGCCAGCCGCGCCACCACCGCGCGCGCGCCCAGCCCATAACCGTCGGCCTTGACCGCCGCGCCGCACGCAGCACCCGGCGCTTGCGCCGCGAGCCAGCGCCAATTGGCGTCGAGCGCGGAGCCGTCTAACAGCAGGCGAAGCGGCGCGGATGCGGACATCCTGCCCGCTTAGAGCCTGATCCCTGTCGGTGGAAGCGCCGCGCGCTTCCCGGGTCCGGCGATACCGCCATGCGCCGCCATCCCCTTGAATCCGCCGTGAATTCCGCTCCAGAAAGCAAGATTGTTGCCTTTTTACCATGGGCAGCACTTATTTTCGCAAAGCCCCTGCCCCGATCTTGCCGCATTCCTTGCGCCGATTTAGGACGCAACACCGGTTCGATCACGGCAACGAACACGGTCGGCGGGATAAAAAATAAGCCCCGCACGTAGGAGAGGATGCCGTTCGCTACAGGGTGGCGGGAAGCGGTTCGGTCGGGAGGCCGGGCCGCTTCCTTGTTTGGGGAACCGGTCCCCCTGAATCGATCCGTTCGTCCCGAATAGCCGTCGAGCTTGTCGAGACGGCGTATCGAGGGATGGCCCCGCGAACGTCTCGATACCGGTTCTCGACAGGCTCGAACCCACGCGACACGAACGGTCCCTTAAAGCGCCGACGCCAGTTCGGCCTTCGCCAAATGGGAGTACACACCCCTCGCCTCCTCGGCTAAAGGCGCCTCATGCCCCGTACCCCTCCCAAGAGCTTCCACGTCAAGTCGTTCGGCTGCCAGATGAACGTCTATGACGGCGCGCGCATGGCCGAATTGATGCAGGCCGAGGGCATGGTCGAGGCCGGCGCGGACGAGGCCGACCTCGTCCTGCTCAACACCTGCCACATCCGCGAGAAGGCCGCCGAGAAAGTCTATTCGGATATCGGCCGCCTCGCGAAGCGCGAATCCGGCAAGCCGATGATCGCGGTCGCGGGCTGCGTCGCGCAGGCCGAGGGCGCCGAAATCCCCCGGCGCACCAAGGCGGTCGACCTGGTGGTCGGCCCCCAGGCCTATCACCGCCTCCCCGGCCTGATCGCCGATGCGGTCGCGGGCCGCCGGGCGGTCGATACCGACATGCCCGCAATCTCCAAATTCGATGCTTTGCCCGGCCGCCGCGCCAGCGCGCCCTCCGCCTTCCTCACCGTGCAGGAAGGCTGCGACAAATTCTGCACCTATTGCGTCGTGCCCTACACGCGCGGCGCCGAAGTCTCGCGCCCTTGGGGCCCGGTAATGGACGAGGCCAAGGCTTTGGTCGACGGCGGCGCGCGCGAAATCACCCTGCTCGGCCAGAACGTCAACGCATGGGAAAGCGAAGACGAGAAAGGCCGCCGCCAGGGCCTCGACGGCCTGATCCGCGCGCTCGACGCACTGCCCGGCCTCCGCCGCATCCGCTACACCACCAGCCACCCCAACGACATGGCCGACGGCCTGATCGCCGCGCATGGCGAGGTCGCAAGCCTGATGCCCTTCCTCCATCTGCCCGTGCAGTCGGGCAGCAACCGCATCTTGAAGGCGATGAACCGCGCCCACGACGTCGCCTCCTATCTCCGCCTGATCGATCGCGTCCGCGCCGTCCGCCCCGATATCGCCGTCTCCGGCGACTATATCGTCGGCTTCCCCGGCGAAACCGACGCCGAGTTCGAGGAGACGTTGGCGGTGGTGCGCGAGGTCGGCCACGCGTCCGCCTTCACCTTCAAATACAGCCCCCGCCCCGGCACCCCCGCCGCAGCGATGGACGGCCAGATCGCGCCCGCGCTGATGGACGAGCGCCTCCAGCGCCTCCAGGCCCTGATCGGCGAACAGCAACTCGCCTTCAACCGCGCCACAATCGGCCGCACCTGCGAGATCCTGATCGAGCGCAAGGGCAAGCTCCCCGGCCAGATGCTCGGCAAATCCCCCTGGCTGCAATCGGTGCTGATCGACGGCGGCGAGATCGGCGACCTGACCGAGGTCGAGATCGTCGCGGCCGGCCCGCAAAGCATGCACGGCGAACGCCCGCAGCGCGCGGCGGCATGACGGCGACGCCCGACACCCTTTTCGATCGGCCGATATGGGCGCGGATCGGCATCACCCTGCTCAATATCCTGCTTCCCGGACTGGGGCTGATCCGGCTGGGTCAGGCCGTCGAAGGGGGCTTGGTCGCATTCGGCGCGCTCGCGATGGTTTGGCTGATCGCGACAATGGCCTTGGTGCTGCCGACCGGCAGCTTTGCCATGGGCGGACTGATCCTCTCCTGGTTCTGGATCGTCTATCTCCTCGCTCTGCTCTTCAGCATCGTGCGGACCTGGCCGAAGTCGCGGCGCGAGCGGGGTGAGCAATGGTGGTCGCGCTGGTACGCCATCATCCTGTGGTGGGTGATCAGCATGATCTCATCGGCCGGCTCCCGCACCCTCTTCGATAAATCCTATCACGCTTTCTATGTCGCCAGCGTCTCGATGGAGCCGACCCTGATCCGCAACGAGAAGCTCGTCGCCGACATGCGTTGGCGGACGCCGAAGATCGGCAATATCGTGCTGGTCCGTGCGCCGGACGGCCCGCCCCGTATCTATCGGGTCGCGGCGGTCGGCGGCCAGACCTTCGCTATGCAGGCGGGCGTGCCGATCATCGACGGCAAGCCCGCAACCCAGAAGCAGATCGGCCAGGCGACAACCTCCGACCCGAACCTCAACCACGATATCGGTCGCGTGATGCTGGAACATCTGCCTGGAGAGCAAGGGTCGCACCACATCCTGCGGCTTTCCGGATCTCCACTCGACGAATTCCCGGCGATCCACATTCCGCCCGGATCGATCTTTCTGCTGGGCGACGATCGCGATCTCGCCGCCGACAGCCGGGTTCCGCCGGACGAGGTGGGCGTGGGTATCCTGCCCGCATCGGCGATCATCGGCCGTCCGCTCTACATTACATGGAGCAAGGACCGCACCCGCATCGGCCAGCGCGCCGACCATTGACGACGCGCGGCCACCGCCGCCTCCTCAAACCCTCATCGTCATGCCGGTTGCCGGCGCAGGCCGGGGATCCGGCATCCAGCTTCTTGTTCTTACTCTTCCAACGCCAAGGGCAGCAGGCTCCGCCACAAACCCACAAGCGCCAACTTAAGCCTTCTCCCGCTTGCGGGAGAAGGCTTGGATGAGGGTCTTCTTGCCTCTTTTCATTTACCCGTATCTCCCACCATCGTCTCGCCCCTATAACGAACCAACTGGAGGGCGCCTTGGACCCACATATCCCCGCACACGCAGACACCGCCCGATGAGCCTTTCCCGCCGCGCGATCCTGTCCGGTTTCCCCTCCGCCGCCTTCGCCCTAGTCGCCGCCAAGAGCGCGCTGGCGCGGGAAGCCAGCGGCCTCCCCGCATTGGACCTCGCCTTCCGCCAGGTCGACGTCTTCTCGCCCGAGCCCTTCCGCGGCAATCCGCTCGCCGTGGTCCTCGGCGCGGACGCGCTCACCGACGCGCAGATGAAGCTCTTCTCCCGGTGGACCAACCTCAGCGAGACCACCTTCCTCCTCCGCCCGACCGACCCGCTTGCCGATTACCGCGTGCGCATCTTCTCGCTGGGCGAGGAATTGCCCTTCGCCGGCCACCCGACGCTCGGCACCTGCCATGTCTGGCTGACCTCCGGCGGCCGCCCGAAAGGCGCCGAGATTGTCCAGCAATGCGGCGTCGGCCGCGTGCAGTTGCGCGGATCGGCCGGCCGCCTCGCCTTCGAGGCGCCGCCGCTCCGCCAGACCCTCCCGCTCGACGCGGAAACCCTGTCCCGCATCCATCGCGGCCTCGGCCTCACCGCCGACGAGATCATTGCCGCGCGCATGCTCGACGGCGGGCTGCAGCAGACCGCTCTGCTGATCAAAAGCCGCGAACGCCTGCTCGCCCTCAAGCCCGACTGGCCCACCCTCGCCATGGACGGCATCGGCCTGATCGCGCCCTTCGGCAGTGGAGCTGGCGCAGGCCACCCGGATTTCGAGGTGCGCGTGTTCGATTCCACGCTGATGGCCTCCGAAGACCCGGTCACCGGCAGCTTCAACGCCAGCGTCGCGCGCTGGCTGATCGGCGCCGGCCTCGCGCCCGACCATTATGTCGTGAGCCAGGGGACCGTGCTCGGCCGGATGGGTCGCGTCTATGTCGATCGCGACAAGGGCCGGATCTGGATCGGCGGCGACATCACCGATCGGATCGCGGGACGATTGAGGGTGTGAGGGGTAGTCAAACGCCGGGTGAGCGAAGGACTTCAACTTGCGGCGACAGGATGGCCAACGACAACGGATTAAGCCTTCTGGAGGCGGAGCTAGCCCGCTCGCCGGGGCGGCGGGATCCCTCCGGGATATAGCGCTTCGGCAAAGTCGCCTTGGAACAACCGCACCTGTGCGTAGGCGTCCTTTGCTACCTCAGATGCTCCGATTGCTTGCGCCGCCGTGTAACAGGCAGACACGGCGCGGAAGAAGTAATTAATGATGTCTGCGACGTGATCTGCATATAGCGGTGATTGTTTTAACCCTCGGACCACAAAGTGCGGTGGCTCACCTATGTACATCTCCATGACCTGCGGAGATGCAGCATGCACATACCCAGAGTAGGTACGATAAAGCAGGCGGCCGTTTCGATCAGCGGTTGACGGATCAAGTAAGTCGCAGGCGCGATGGTTGTAGGCTCGTATCTTCGACATTTTTACGATGTCGCGCGGGGTTGCATCAGGATCGGCCGACTCTTCCTGCCAGAAAGCCTCCAAATAGCGAGCGTGGTCTTTCGTCCATTTACCCGTGATCAGCCCTAGAGCTAGGAACGTGACGCCCTCAAGCAGCTCGTCATTCATACGTTGCAGAGCAGCCTGCTCCTGAATGAAGCCGTTGATCAGGAGAAGGTCTAGGGCGAACACACCGCTGATTAGGCGAGCCAGCTTTTGCAAGAGGGCCTGTTGCGGTGTCTGTTCGATGTAGCGATACGCTGATCCTTGATCGAACCTGACGAGCCTGGGTGCGGGAACGTACGATTCTAGGCGCCGCAATGTGACCGCCGCGCGGTCGAGAACGTTGAGCAATCTCTGTCGTGAAGTCATGAGTACTCAGCCAGTTGGTCAGTACACATAGCGATTACTCTTTTCGAATTACAGTGACAGTGCACTTGAAGCGCGATTGGATCTGATCGGCCGGCCGATCGGTAAAGAAGCATTTGTCGATCGGCTTGAAGCGAAACCTGACGAGCGCTTAAACGCGGCAAGCGGGGCGACGACCGAAATAAGTGCACTGTCACCGTAATTCCGACCGCAATCATGCATTAGGGCTGAATATTGGCGCCCAGATTGCAGTCCGCCGTGACGAGGGATAGCCTACGGAGAACGACCCAGGGGTGGACCCCAAAAAGAAGAAGTGAGCGATGGCAATTTATAGAACGGCGGATGAGTTGGCCCATATCGCGCGCAACGGCGGCAGTTTCGTCGTAGACGGCGGACGATACACGGTCGAGAATCTTGCTCACGTCGCGCGAAATTTAAAGGAAGGGGCTTCTCTGACGATCATTGGGAGCGAGAGGCTGAGCACTGAAAATATGGCGCAGATCGCCCGCAATCGCGCGAAGGGCAGCGTCATCTTTAGCTAGCCAGATACTGGGATTTTGCCTTCGAAGCCGGAAAGCCTTTGAAGGGTGCAGGCCGGCAGGTCGCCTTGTACCACGGGTATCCATTACGCCTTCGATCGCGTTCGGCGATTCATGATAACGGGCTTTTCCAAGTCTAACGGCACTTCGTCCCGACTCTTTTTCCCGCCCCTCAATGGCATAGGTGGCAGCTCGGGTTCGCTGCGAAGCTGTCCGGGCGTTGGCCGCTTCTTCGCCTTGGTTTGACGTCGTGCTTCGTCACGTGCAGCGCTCGCTGCTCCAATTACGTCGAGCGCGGTTGTTATTCCTAGCTCGGGACCAGCGATCAAGTCCTTGACGGTGACAATCTGTATTTTTGGGCGGTCACCACCGGGTAGTTGAACCCTACCAGCGCTATGGGCTTCCGTTCGCATTTCACGCGTGGGCTCATTAAGGCAGACGAAAATCCCAGCATCTGCATTCTCGCGGTGGGTCACACCCACAAGATCCCGCACCATTCCAGGATTGATGTGCTTTCCTGCTTTCACAGACACCACAGCTCGGCCATAGCTAGCGCGCGCCGTCTGAAAGACTATGACGCCGTCGATGCCTTTATCTGCACCTTTGCCACCAGAGCGTCCACGACAACGCCCTACAGCCCACTGCTGAAACGTGAAGGGATCCTGCTCTGCCAGCATCCGCGCCGATAGCTCGTCGTAAGGAATGCCCGTCAGCTCATACTTTGCAGCCGGAAGGCGCTTCAATCGATCCTGAATGACCTGAATGGCAGGATAGGCTACATCGATGCCGATCCATTGGCGGTCCAACCGTTCAGACGCCTCGATGGCAGTACCACAACCGCAAAAGGGGTCGAGCACGACGTCCCCCTTGTTGGATGAGGTTTGGATAATCCGCTCCAGAAGCGCGAGGGGTTTTTGCGTTGGATATCCCAACATTTCCTTAGAGCGATTGTTGATGATCGGAATATCTGTCCAAATTTCCTGAGCGGGAACGCCTGGCATTTCGTCGAGATATCGAATGATCTGCGGCACTGCACCCGGGCGTGTTTGGATAATTCGGCCTTCAGTTACGAGTTTTGCCATCCGCTCCTGAGAGTACCGCCAGTGACGGCTTACGCCCATCACCTCGTAGAATGGGTTTCCCTTCGCTGCACCTCCCGGACCTTGGATATTATCCAATCGATATCGGCGTCCGCTATGATCCACCCGGCGATAATCGCGGTCGATGTATTCCTGGGAATACGGCGTGTACTGGACGTTCCATGTTCGCGACGGAGACCGCGCGTAGAACAGGATTGTATCAGATATACGCCCGAAGTGCCGCGAGCCTTGCGCTCCATCGCTATGGGCGTGCGATCTCTTCCAAGTGATATGATTTACGAAGCCATTTCCGCCAAAAATAGCATCCAGCAGCACCTTTAGGTAGTGACAGGCAGTGGGATCACAGTGAAGGTACATAGAGCCGTTTGGCTTCAGTACGCGCTTCAATTCCACCAATCGCACGGCCATCATAGCCAAGTATGCCATGATATCGCTTGTCCCAAGGAAGCGCATCATGGATTCAAGCACATTGAAGGCGTCGATATCATCCTTGCTCAGTGAGGCGAGAGCCTTTGATGCCCCGTCCTCCCAACTCCATGTATCGTCAAAGGCTCTAACCTGAGCGTCCCCACCAATAGGGGACCTGTATAGGACGTTATAGGTCTCTTTAGAATTGAAGGGCGGGTCCAAATATACGAGATCCACGCTCCAGGACTCGATCCGCTTCAAGACCTCAAGATTGTCACCGAAAAATAATCTATTCACGGCCACTCCCCCAGCCGTTGCTTATCCCGCACTAAACTATGATATTTTGTGGCTTAAAAAGGGCGATAGACTTAATGCTATATCGGGTATAGTTTTGATACTCCACACCACAACATCTTGGTTTACGTCCATTTCGGCGTTTATGGCTTACGCTGAGAGGTCGTTCTTTCCTCAGCGAGCAATCCTCTTTACGCCAGCTTGCAACGTTTCAAACTACGCCCTCTCGCTAGTGGCCTTGACAAACCTCACTTGTTCCTGCTATGTTCCACATGAAAACTGCTCCGCCGCACACCCCCCACACGCCCATCATTAAGTTCGTTTCCGCCATTTTTTTATTTTTCCCCCTCCCAAAGGACCCTCGACCCAACATTGACCCAGCCCCCTCTCCTTTCTAGCTGCACTGTTGCATCGCTGCCGCTTTGGAAGCTGGGACACCGCGCCGCATGACCGACCATTCCCTTTCGATCCACGCGCATGGGCTGGTCCGCGTCGCGGCGGCGACGCCGGCGGCGAGCGCGGGGGATGTGGCGGCCAATGCGGCGTCGATCCTCGGCCTAGCGAAACAGGCCGATGCCGAGGGCGCCGATCTGGTCGTCTATCCCGAATTGTGCCTCACCTCCTACGCGATCGACGATCTGCATCTGCAGGAGGCCCTACTCGATCGCGTCGAGGCCGAGCTGGCGAAGCTGGTCGCGGCCAGCGCGACGCTGAAGCCGGTTTTGCTGGTCGGCGCGGCGCTGCGGCGCAACGGGCGGCTCTACAATACGGCGGTGGTTGTCGCGCGCGGGCGGATCCTGGGCGTGGTGCCCAAATCCTATCTGCCCAATTATCGCGAATATTATGAGAAACGCTGGTTCGCGCCGGGCATCGGCCTCACCGGCCTCTCCATTACGCTCGATGGCGCGGAGGTGCCGTTCGGGCCCGATCTGATCTTCGCCGCGACCGACTTTCCCGACTTCATCTTCCATGTCGAGATTTGCGAGGATTATTGGGCACCGATCCCGCCCTCTTCCTTGGGCGCGCTCGCGGGGGCGCTGATCCTCACCAATTTGTCCGCCTCCAACATCGTCGTCGGCAAGGAGCGCGAGCGCGATCTGTACGGCGCGTCGCAATCCGCGCGCGCCACCGCGGCCTATGTCTATTCGGCGGCGGGCGCGGGCGAGAGCACGACCGATCTCGCCTGGGATGGTCAGGCGATGATCCACGAGCTTGGCTATCAGCTCGCGCGCTCGAACCGGTTCGATCACACGCCCGAACTGATCTACGCCGATATCGACGTCGCGCGCATCCGCCAGCACCGCATGCGCTTCGGCACGTTCAACGACGCCGCGCAGGCGCACGGCCATCCGGAAACCCAGTTCCGGCGCGTGACGTTCGCGCATCAGCCCGACTTCGCCGACGTCGGCCTCCGTCGCACGGTCGCGCGCTTCCCGTTCGTGCCCGCCGATCCGGCCTTGCTCGACGCGGATTGCTACGAGGTCTTCAATATCCAGGTCGAGGGGCTCGCAAAGCGCATCCAGGCGACCAAGGCGAAGCATCTGGTGATCGGCATTTCGGGCGGGCTCGATTCCACCCATGCCCTGATCGTCGCGGCCAAGGCGTGCGAGCGGATCGGCATGCCGCATAAGGCGATCCTGGGCTACACCTTGCCCGGCTTCGCCACCGGCGAGGCGACCAAAGCCAATGCCTGGGCCTTGATGCAGGCGCTCGACGTGGAGGGCGCGGAAATCGATATCCGCCCCGCCGCGACGCAGATGCTCACGGACATGGACCACCCCTATTCCAAGGGCGAGGCACTCTATGACGTGACGTTCGAAAATGTGCAGGCGGGCCTGCGCACCGATTACCTCTTCCGCCTCGCCAACCAGCATGACGGCTTCGTGGTCGGCACGGGCGATCTGTCCGAGCTCGCATTGGGCTGGTGCACCTACGGCGTCGGCGACCAGATGAGCCATTATGCGGTCAATGCCGGCGTGCCCAAGACGTTGATCCAATATCTGATCCGCTGGGCGGTCAAGACCGGCCAGTTCAATGGCGAGACCAACCGCATCCTCACCGACATCCTCGGCACCGAAATTTCGCCCGAGCTGGTGCCCGCCGACGCCGACGGTACGATCCAGAGCACGCAGAGCAGGATCGGCCCGTACGAGCTGCACGATTTCTTCCTCCACTACACGGTGCGGCACGGGCTCCCCCCGTCGAAAATCGCCTTTCTCGCCTGGCATGCGTGGCGCGATGCGGCGGCGGGCGAATGGCCGATCGATTTTCCGCTCGAGGGCAGAAATTCCTACGACATGGAAACGATTACAAAGTGGCTGGAGGTGTTCCTTTACCGCTTCTTCGAGATCAGCCAGTTCAAGCGCTCGGCCATTCCCAACGGTCCCAAGGTCTCGGCGGCGGCGAGCCTGTCCCCGCGCGGCGACTGGCGCGCGCCTTCGGACGGCACTGCGGGCCTCTGGCTCGACGAATTGCGAGGGAAATGAGAACTTTCGCGGCCTCACGCGTTGAACGCTCCGAGCCGGCGCATCCGCAAGGCGCCCCTGAAAAGGAGTAATTCGATGGCCACGACTGCGACCCGATCCCGCTCTGCCACCAGTGCCAAACGATCGGCCAACGCCCGCGCCGAGGCGCGCGACGATAATGGCCGGTTCGAGAAGGAAAGCTCCACCGGCACCGCCCGCGCGCGCAAGAAGCCGACGCGGATGGAACTCAACGGCACGGGCAAGCTGATCGCGGCGGGCGCCGCCGGGCTCGCGGTGGGCCTCGCCGCCAGCGTCGCGCGCAAGCTCGCGGTGCAGTCGCCGACCTATTTCGCGGGCGAGTGGGACGAGGCGCTCAAGGCCGAGCATGCGGCGACGCTCAAGGTCTTCGACGCGATCGAGGCGACGACCGAGAAGAACACGACCAAGCGCGCGACCTTGCTCATGAGCCTAAAGCATATGCTCGCCAAGCACGCGATCGAGGAGGAGAACAGCGTCTATCCCGCGCTTCGCGACGCGGGCGAGGCCGAGGGGGCCGATCACCTCAACAACGACCACGGCTATGTGAAGCAATATCTGTACGACCTCGGCATCATGGCGAAGGATTCGCCCGCCTGGATCGCCAAGCTGCGCCAGTTCCGCGCCGACATCGAGAAGCATATGCGCGAGGAGGAGAACGACCTCTTCCCGCGCCTCAAATCCAAGCTGACGCCGGAGAGGAACAAGGCGCTGACCACGGCGATGAACAAGGAGGGCCTCAAGATCGCCTGATAACATCCGTTCGCCCTGGGCCTGTCGAAGGGCTGCCCTTCTTCACCGGAGAAGGACAGGGCTTCGACAGGCTCAGGGCGAACGGGGAAGCAGTCCACCTCCCCACGGCCAGCGACGGGAAAGCCCGGTTGCTCCGTTCAAGCGGACAGAGAGTTCGCTAACGGAGTGACCATGACCCGACTTCCCCTCGCGGCCGCGCTGATCGGCTTGGCCTCTATGGCCGCGGCGCAGACGCCGCCCGCCGCGCCGGCTGCTCCCGCCGACGGCGTGTCCTTCGAAAGCTGGGCGGCCAAGGCGCGCGGGCGGCTGATGGCGCTCGATGCGGACCATGACGGCAAGATCAGCAAGGATGAATTCGCGCGCGCCGGGACCTTGATGGCCGGTCGCCGCCGCGAAGGCGGGAGCGCCGCGAGCGATGCCGCCAAGCCCGATGTGCCCAAGCATGACGAATCGCGCATGTTCGACCGCTTCGACACCAACCAGGACGGCTTCATCGACGCGCAGGAGATCAATGCGATCCTCGCGCGCCGCTTCGCGCGGATGGACGCCAATCACGATGGCGTGCTGACGCCGGACGAACGACAGGCTATGCGGGGAGGGAACATGCCGGAGCAGTGATCCGGCGTGCCATGTCATGACGGGCGGAGGCCTCCTTATTGAATCCGGACGATCCCGACGGAGACCTGGTCCGACGGGTGGGCGAGGGAGACGTACATGCCGCGGAGGCGCTGGTCGCGCGCAAATTGCCGCGCATGACCGCGCTCGCGCAGCGCCTGCTGGGCGACCGCGCCGAGGCCGAGGATGTGGTGCAGGAGGTGTTCCTGCGCGTCTGGAAGAGCGCCGCGTCGTGGCGCCCGGGCGCGGCCAAGTTCGACACATGGATGCACCGCGTCGCCTTCAACCTATGCACCGATCGCCTGCGCAAGCGGCGCGAGGTGGCGCTGCCGGAGACGTGGGACGCGCCCGATCCGCAGCCGCTTGCGGACGCGGCGATTTCGGCCGAACAGCAGAGCGATGCGGTCGGGAACGCGCTCGCATCGCTTGCGCCGCGCCAACGCGAGGCGATCGTGCTTACATATTATCAGGAGCTTCCCAATCGGGAGGCGGCCGCGCTGATGGGGATCGGCGTCGACGCCTTGGAAAGCTTGCTGGCGAGGGGGCGCCGCGCGTTGAAAGCGCGGCTGGAGGGAACCGATGCGTGAGATGGACCTGAACCGCTTCGAGACGCTGGTTGCCGCTTATGGCGCCACGCCCAACCGATGGCCGAGCGAGGAGCGCGCCGCGGCCGAGACCTTCGCGCGCGCCGACCCGCGCGCCGCCGCCTTGCTCGCCGAGGCGGACACGATCGACGCGCTGCTGTTCGCGCACGCGGTGGCCGAGCCTTCGCGGACGTTGCGCGCGATGGTGATCGAGGCGGCACCGAGGAAGCGGCGCCTGACCGGGCGCGCCCGATTGTGGTGGAGCGGGATCGGCATCGCGCTGGCGGGCGCAAGCGGGATGCTCGCGGGTTCGGCGGCGACCGCCGCGCTCGAGCCGATCAGCGCCAACGTCCAGATGTACAGCCATGAGGATGTGCCCGCGCTCGATTACTCCAGCGAGGAGAATGCGCTGTGAGGCGCCGGACGACGATCCTGCTGGTCGCCAGCCTGGTGGTGAACGTCTTCCTGATCGGGCTGGTCGGCGGCACGGTGTGGCATTGGACGCACGACCGCGGCATGGGCTTCCGCGGCGGCTGGCGGATGCGCGTCGCGGAATCGCTGCCCCAGCCGCAGCGGCAGCTCCTGCGTCAGACCATCCATGATACGGTGCGCCAGGCGCTGCCGCGGCTGCGCGAAAGCGGCGCGGCCCGCGCGGAGGCCGCGCGGCTGTTCGTCCAGCCGCAGTTCGACGCCAATGCGATCAACGCCAGGCTCGATCAGGCGCGCGCATCCGACATGCAATTGCGGACCGATCTGGAGCATCGGATAGTCCAGTTCGCGGCGACGCTGCCGCAGGACCAGCGTAAGAAGATGGCGGAGGCGCTCAAGCAAGGCCCGTTCCGCCAGGGGCCGCCGCACCCGCCGGGCCAGCGCCCGTCGCAATGAACAACGGATTTTTGGGGTCCACGCGTTTGAAGGGGGAATAGGACGGAGTCTCTTATGTCCCTCTCCAATCCGCAGGCACAGGCGATCGCGCTCAACCGCTTCGGGCTCGGCGCGCGCCCCGACGAGACGCCGCCGGCGGATCCGAAACGCTGGCTGATCGAGCAGATCGACGCGTTCGATCCAAAGCCCGCGCCGTTCGCCGCTTTGCCCGCGCCCGGCAGCCTCGCGCACGATTATTTCCAGGAGGTGGGCGAGCTGGTCAAGCAAGCCGCCGCCGCCTCAGCCCCTGCGGGCGCGCCCGCGCCGCTCCTTAACCCCAATGCCATGCCGGCGGCCGCGCCCGCGCCGATGGCGGACGATGCGCAGGCCAAATTGCTGCGCCAGCAAAGACGCGAGGCGCTCAACGTCGAGGTGCGCGATACCTACCACCTCGCGGTCAATGCGCGCATGCTGACCGCGCTCACGACGCCGACGCCCTTTGCCGAACGGCTCGCGAGCTTCTGGTCCAACCATTTCGCGCTCTCGACCGAGAAGCCGCAGGTCGGCATCTATGCCGCCAACTATGAACTGACCGCGATCCGCCCGCACATGATGGGCAAGTTCGAGGATATGCTGGTCGCGGTCGAGCAGCATCCCGCGATGCTCTATTATCTCGACCAGTTCCGGTCGGTCGGGCCCGACAGCCCGTTCGGCGCGCGCGCGAACCTGCGCCGCCCCGACCGAAAGATCGGTCTCAACGAAAATCTCGCGCGCGAGATCATGGAGCTGCACACGCTCGGCGTACGCACCGGCTACGGCCAGAACGACGTGGTCGAATTCGCGCGCGCGCTGACCGGCTGGAGCGTCGGCGGACTGGGGCCGATGGCGGCAAAGGACAATGTCGAGGTCGGCGCCTTCATGTTCCGTCCCGGCATCCACGAACCCGGCACGCGCACGATCATCGGCAAACATTATGGCCAGGACGGCGAGGCGCAGGCACGCGCGGTGCTGCACGATCTGGCGCTCTCGCCCGCGACCGCGAAACATCTCTCAACCAAGCTCGCGCGCCATTTCGTCGCGGACGATCCGCCGCCTGCCCTGGTGGAGCGGATGAGCCAGGCCTATCTGTCGAGCCACGGCCATCTCGCCGCGGTCTATCGCGTGATGATCGAGGCGCCCGAGAGCTGGGCGCCGGGCGAGCCCAAGTTCAAGACCCCCTGGGACTGGACGGTGTCCGCTTTGCGCGGGCTTGGCCATGAGGATTTGGGCAAGATGGAGGCCGCATCCCTGCTCAACCAACTCGGTCAGCCGATCTGGAAGCCCGGATCGCCGGCGGGGTTCGACGACAATTCGGCAAGCTGGGCCGCACCCGACGCATTGATGCGCAGGGTCGAGCTCGCGCAGCGCTTCGCGGCGCAGGCGGGCGGACAGCTTGACGCGCGCGAGCTCGCGCCCCGGTTGCTGCCCGGCCAGCTCACCCCCGCGACCGCGACTGCGCTGGCACAGGCCGAAAGCGGCCCGACCGCGCTCGCCTTGCTGCTCGTCAGCCCCGAATTCCAGAGGAGATAGGGCGATGATTCTCCCCCGCCGCCAGTTCATCCGCTTCGCCGCCGCCGGCGCGGGCGCGATCCTGGTCGGCCCGCGCATCGCCTTTGCCAGCGTACCGGGCGACCGTCGCTTCATCTTCATCATCCAGCGCGGTGCCGCCGACGGACTCAATATCGTCGTCCCCTATGGCGACCCCGAATATGCAAACCTGCGCCGCGAGATCGCGATCGATCCGAACATCGCGATCAAGCTCGACGGCCATTTCGCGCTCAACCCGGCGATGCCCGAAGCGGGAAAGATGTTCGCCGCCGGCCAGGCCCTGTTCGTTCACGCGACCGCATCGCCCTATCGCGACCGATCGCATTTCGACGGACAGAATGTCCTCGAAACGGGCGGCACCGTCCCTTATGCGCAGCGTGACGGCTGGATGAACCGCCTGGTCGGGCTGATGCCGCGCAGCAAGGACGAGGCGATCGCTTTCGCGCCGACGGTGCCGCCCGCGTTGCGCGGCGCCGCCGACGTCACATCCTTCGCGCCGTCCGGTCTGCCCCAGCCGACCGACGATCTGCTCGCGCGCGTCGGCCGCATGTACCAATCCGATCCGCAGCTTCACCCGATGTGGGACGAGGCGCTCGCCGCGCGCGGCATGGCCGCGGGGCAGCCGCCCGGGCAGAAGCCCGAGGATCTTGGACGGCTCGCGGCGAGCTTCCTGTCCCGCCCCGACGGGCCGCGCATCGCGATGCTCGAAACCGGCGGCTGGGATACGCATACCGGCGAGCAATTCCGCCTGACCGCGCAGCTCAAGGCGCTCGACACGATGGTCGCGGCCCTGCGCGACAATCTCGGGCCGGTCTGGAACCAGACGGTGGTGCTGGCCGCGACCGAATTCGGCCGGACCGCCGCGGTCAACGGCACCGGCGGGACCGACCATGGCACGGCATCGGCCGCGATGCTGTTCGGCGGCGCGATCAAGGGCGGGCGCGTTCTCGCCGACTGGCCGGGCCTGTCGCAGGCGAACCTGTTCGAGCAACGTGACCTCAAACCGACGATCGGGCTCGACGCGCTGATCGCGGGCGTCGCGGCGGAGAGTTTCGGGATCGATCCCGAGCGCGCTGCGCGTGCCCTGTTCCCGACCGCGGATTTCGGACGTCCGGCGGAGGGACTGGTTCACGTTTGAGCTTTCGTCACCCCGGACTCGTTCCGGGGTCCACTCCGCGGCTTGGCCACAACCTTCCCGGTGGATCCCGGAACACGTCCGGCATGCCGGATGGAGTTGATCGAATCCGCTTGACGATTACAAGTGTAGTCAGTTATGACTACGCGTGTAATCGGAGAATCACGTGGCGGAACGAATCAGTGAAGGCGAGCAGGCAGTGATGGAGGTGTTGTGGGCGGATTCTCCGCTGACCGCCGCCGAAGTCGCCGAACGCATTCCCAATGAACGCGGGTGGAGCGAGCGCACGGTCAAGACCATGCTCGGCCGACTGCTCACCAAGGGCGCGCTCGTGCACGAGGAGGATGGCCGCCGCTACCTGTATCGTCCCGCGGTTCAACGCGCGGATTATGCGATGCGCGAGACGCGCAAGCTGGTCGACCGCCTGTTCGGCGGGCGCGCCGCGCCGCTGGTCGCGCAGCTTGCCGCCAACAAGGGCCTGACCCGTGAGGATATTGCCGAGCTGGAGGCCTTGCTCAAGGACCTCAAGTCATGATCGGTTGGGCGATCGAGGCGCTGATCGCGTCAACCATGCTGATGCTGGTGGTGCTCGCCTTGCGCGGACCGGTCGCGCGGCGCTTCGGCGCGCAGGCGGCTTATCTTCTGTGGCTGCTGCCAGCGTTGCGCATGATCCTGCCGCGCATCCCCGAAACGGCGGTGCCGGTGCAGGCGATGCCCGTTCACATCGATATCGCGAAGCTGATCGCCGCCGCCGCATTGCGCGCGCACCAGGCGCCGGCGATCGCCGCGCCGGACCCTGCCTCGACCGTCTCGGTCAACTGGCTTTCGGTCGGCCTGATCCTATGGTTGGGCGGAGCGCTCGCCTATCTCGCCTGGCAGCTCGGGCGGCACCATCGCTTCATGGCGATCGCGCTCGAACATGCCGATCGCGGCTTCCTGCGCGGCGGGATCAAGGTGCGGCTGAGCCCGGTCGTGCCGGGGCCGCTCGCCGCCGGCATCTTCCATCGCCACATCTTGCTGCCCGAGGATTTCGAGCAACGCTACACCGGCGCCGAGCAGCAGCTCGCGCTTGCGCATGAGCTGGCCCATCATCGCCGCGGCGACCTGATCGCCAATAGTGCAGCGCTGGCGGTGCTCGCGCTCCACTGGTTCAATCCAATCGCGCACTGGGCCTATCGCGCCTTCCGCGCCGATCAGGAGCTTGCCTGCGATGCGACCGTGCTCGGCGCGTCGCCCGAATCCCGATCCGATTATGGTCGTGCTTTGATCAAGTCCGCCGCTGCCGGAATGCCGGGAACCGCCGCTTGCGCGCTCGGCCCGGCCACCGAACTCAAAAGGAGAATCACGATGATCGCCCAGTCGACCAGCAGCCGCGCCCGTCGCCTTGCCGGCGCCGCGATCGCCACGATCCTCGTCGGCGCGGGTCTTGGCCTGACCGCATCGGGCAGCATCGCCGCGCCCTCCCGGATCGCACCGGCATCGGTGAAGCCGCTGTTCCACGCGCAGCCCCAGGCGAAATTGGCCATGGTCGCGGATCCTTACCAGGGCAGCACCGCCACGGTCACCCGGGCGAGCGACGGGGCCGACAGCGATGACGCCGCCGCTTCCGCACCGACCCCGCCGTCAGCGCCCCTGCCCTCACGCGATGTGATGCAACCCCCCATGCCGCCGGTGGAGCCCAAGGCACCCCTGCCGCCGGTACCGCCCGTTCCGCCCGCCGACACGAACGGCGTGTTGTCGGCCGCGGATATCGAGCAAATCAGACATGCCGGCGACGCAGCCCGCGAGGCCGCAAACCTGGCGATCGCCAACATCGATTTCACCAAGCTCACCCACGACTCGATGATCCAGGCCCGCACCGAGCTGGAGCGTGATTGCAAGCATGCCAAGCCGGCGGTTGCGGGCGAAAATGACGCGCAGGCGATCCAGCGCCTGGCCATGGGTTGCGTCGACATGGCCGCGATCGGCCGCGAGGTTCAGGCATCGCTGAAGCAAGCGATGGATCAGGTCCGCGCAGACCAGCATATCGCCGAAGCCGACCGCGCCAGGGCACTCGCTGAAATCGCCCGCACGCGCGCCGAAATGGAAAAGAAGTTCGCGCAGTAAGGATCAGGCCGGGGGCAATGTGCCCACTGCGTAAATCTCGGCCGTCATTGCGAGCCGCGTCAGCGGCGAAGTAATCCATCCCGCCACTCTCCTCGCGCGCAGGCCTGGATCGCGCCGTCCCCCGGCTTGGCCGGGCTCCTCGCGATGACGATCCTGGTGCGGGGAGCGCCCCTAATGCGACCGGCCGTGCCGATTAGGATCGCCCGCCGCGCCTCTCCGCTTCCGCGGGCAATCCTGACCATTGCGATAGCCGGACGTGAGCCCTATTCAGCGGCGCAGATGCCCGCTTCCAAACCCGTGCCGGCCCTGCTTGCCCCGTTCGCTCCGATCGGCCGGTTGGTCATCGCCATGTTTGCGTCGATCGGGCGCGTCGCGCTGTTCGCGCTGCGCACGATCGGACGCGCGCTGCTGCCGCCTTATTATCCCGGCCGCTTCCTTGAGCAGCTCGCGCATATCGGCTGGTTCTCGCTGCCTGTCGTCGGGCTCACCGCGATCTTCACCGGCGCCGCGCTTGCGCAGCAGATCTACACCGCCGGCTCGCGCTTCTCCGCGACGTCGACCGTGCCCGCGGTGGTCGTGATCGGCATGGTGCGCGAGCTTGGCCCGGTGCTGGTCGGGTTGATGGTCGCGGGCCGCGTCTCATCCGCGATGGCGGCCGAGATCGGGACGATGCGCGTGACCGAACAGCTGGACGCGTTGACCACCTTGCGCACCGATTCCTATCGCTATCTGATGGCGCCACGCTTGTTCGCGGCGGTGATCGCCTTGCCGCTGATGGTACTGGCCGCGAATGCGATCGGCATTTTCGGCGGCTGGCTGCTCGCGGTGCAGAAACTGCACTTCAATTCGGCCAATTATCTGTCCGTCACGCGCCAATATATGAGCGCCGACGATTTCACGATGGCGATGGTCAAGGCGGGCGTCTTCGGTTTCTTCATCGCGCTGATGGGCTGCTATCACGGCTATCGCACCACCGGCGGCGCGGCGGGCGTGGGCAATGCCACGCGCAACGCGGTGGTCAGTGCCTTCGTGCTGATCCTCAGCTCCAACTTCCTGATCACCGCGATGGTGTTCGGCTGATGGCGACGGCAGGCGTGCCCAAGATATTGCTCGACGATGTCACCAAGCAATTCGCGGGCAATGTCGTTCTCGATGGTGTCAGCCTGGAGGTTGAACCGGGCGAGAGCCTGGCGATCATCGGCCAATCGGGCAGCGGCAAGTCGGTCACGCTCAAATGCATCCTCGGCCTGCTCAAGCCCGACCGCGGCTCGATCAAGGTCGACGGCGAGGAGGTTATCGGATTGCACGGGCAGCCGCTCGACCGGATGCGCGCCAAGTTCGGCATGCTGTTCCAGGGCTCGGCCCTATTCGATTCGCTGCCGATCTGGCGCAACGTCACGTTCGGCCTGACGCAGGGCCGCCGCGTCGACGTCACGCGAATGCGCGCGATCGCCGAGGAGAATCTGGAGCGCGTCGGCCTCGACAAGCGCGTGCTCAATCTGCGCCCGAGCGAATTGTCGGGCGGCATGCAGAAGCGCGTCGCGCTGGCGCGCGCGATCGCGCCGCGGCCCGAAATCATCTTCTTCGACGAGCCCACGACGGGTCTCGACCCGATCCGCGCCGACGTGATCAACGACCTGATCGTCAGCCTGGTCGAGGATCTGGGCGTGACCGCGCTCACCATCACCCACGACATGGCCTCGGCGCGCAAGATCGCGCACCGCGTCGCCATGCTCTATCAGGGCAAGATCGTGTGGATCGGCCCGCGCGACCGCCTGTACGACAGCGGCAACCCCTATGTGGATCAGTTCGTTCAGGGGCGAGCGGAAGGCCCTATCACCTGAAATCCGATCAGAGAGACCGAGAAGATCGGTTTCTTCGATTAATGGCCTTTCGTTATTGGAGCGGCACCGGCCCGCTCCCCCACCCGGCCTCCCATAGAATAACCTGTTGGGAGGCCGGGTGGGGGAGCGGGCCGGTGCCGCCTCTCTGAACAATAGGAGACAACCATGCTCGGCCGCCAAATTCCCGATGTTACCCTGAAGACCCGCGTGCGCGACGAGAGCGTCGGCGGGCCCAACCCCTTCCGCTGGCAGGACCGTCAGACCGGCGAGATGTTCGGCAAGGGCCGCGTGGTCGTCTTCTCCCTGCCGGGCGCCTTCACGCCCACCTGTTCGACGGAGCAATGCCCCGCCTTCGAGCGCCAATATGACGATCTGCGCACGGCGGGCGCGGACGAGGTCTATTGCCTGTCGGTCAACGATGCCTTCGTCATGTTCCAATGGGGAAAGTCGCTCGGCCTGAGCAAGGTCAAGCTCGCGCCGGACGGATCGGGCGCTTTCACGCGGCGCATGGGGATGCTGATCAACAAGGATCATCTCGGCTTCGGCATGCGATCCTGGCGCTATGCGATGGTGGTCGACGACGGCCAGATCGTCGCCTGGTTCGAGGAGCCGGGGATCAACGATAGCGGCGACGATGACGATCCTTATACCGAGAGCACGCCGGACAAGGTGCTGGAGTGGCTCATCGCCAATCCGCGCTGACGTAACCGCCATCATTCCCATGCCGGCGGGAATCCATATTCTTCAGCACGTCCGGTTTTCCTCCGCTACGTCAGGGATTATGGATTCCCGTCTTCACGGGAATGACGGAGTGTTTGTGAAACGCCTCTTATCGTTTGCCTTGGCTCTCGCGGTCGCCGTTCCAGCGGCGGCCCAGGAACGGCCTGTGCCTTATTGGGCATCGATCGCGGCGGGGCAGGCCTTGATGCGGACTGGGCCCGACCGGACCTATCCCGCTTTATGGCTCTACAAACGGCGCGATTTGCCGGTGAAGGTGCTGCAAGTGGTCGGCCCATGGCGACGCGTGCAGGAGCAGGACGGCAGTTCGGGCTGGATGCTCGCGACGTTGCTCGCCGCCCGGCGGACGGGCGTGGTGATCAATGGCGGGCTACGTCCGATTCGCTCGGCCCCCAGCGCCGACAGCGACATGCTGTGGCAGGCCGAGCCGGGCGTGATCGGGCGCATCTCCAGATGCGATGGCCAGTTCTGCCGTATCCAGATCGGCGAGAAGATCGGTTATATCGAACAGAGCGGCATCTGGGGCACCGATCCGGGCGAGCGGGTGCCTTGAACATCAGGAAATCCTGCCCGCGCGACGGGGTGTCGCACCCGCACCAAGCAAGAAAAAACCCGCCGCTCCGAAGAGCGACGGGGTTTTTCCCAATAGAAGCAGTCCGGCTTAGAAGCCGACCACCAACGTGCCGCTGACGGCGCGCGGAGCGCCGATCTGGACGTTGGTGATTGCGGTCGGCTGCAGCTGCGCCGTCGTCGACGAACCGCCCGCATAGAACTTGTCGAACAGGTTGTAGACGTTGAACTGCAGGTAGGTGCGGTCATTGTGGACCAGCGATCCAAGCGCCACGCGTACGTCGAGATTGACCAAAGTGTAGCCCTTCTCGAACGCGCCGAACACCTGGTTGCGAGCCGCCGTGGTCGGGCAGTTCCCGCTAGCCGGGTTGAGGCTGGTGGCGGTCGGCAAGCCGTTCACGATCGTGGTGCAGAGCGCGACCGGCACATTCTGGTCGTTCACGTAACGGCGACCGGTACGCTTTGCTTCGAGGCCAACCTGGAAGATGCTGAAATTGCCCTCGATGCGGCCACCGGCGGTGTAGACCGGCTGGTAGGATTCGCGCTTGCCCTTCGTGAAATAGCAATTGACCAGATCGGTGTTATTGCCCGTGCTCGCGTTCGAGCAATCATAGGCCGAACCGCCGCCGGCAGCGACGTTGCCCTTGATCTTCGACTTCAGATACGAACCGAAGGCGTAGAGCGTAATCGGCGTGATCGGCTGGTACGAGACGCTGCCGTCGACGCCGTAGCGATCGACGCGGCCGAGGTTGGTGTACACCGAACGATCGACGGTCGGGTCGTAGGCCTGGGCCAGGCGGTTCTCGAAGCGGGTGTACCACAAAGCCAGCTCAGCCTGGAGCTTGCCGGTCGTGTAGCGTGCGCCGATGTCGAAATTGTCGGTCGTCTCGGGCTTCGGATTGGCCTGCGCGCTTTCGCGGGTATAGTAGAAGTCGTTGTACAGATTGTCCGTGCTCGGAACCTGCACGCCCTTCGAATAATTGGCGTGCAAGGCCACGGTGGGGGTCAGCTTATAGACGAAGCCCAGCTCCGGCAGCACCTTGTGGTAATTGTAGACGCGCTTGCCCGGAAGTGCCGAGCCGCTGATCGGCACGCCCGCGGCGTTGAACACCAGCGGGTGTGCGTTTTGATAAGCTGTCACCTGCGCCGCGTTGGGCGCATCGCCGAAGCAATCGACAAAGCCGGTGACCGACGTGGTGAAGCAATTCTGGTGCAATTCGCGCCTGAAGAATGGCGCACGGACACCGGCGGTGACCGTCAGCGCGTTGAAGAAGCGACCGCTATATTCCGCGGACACCTGATTCAGGATTGCGTAGGAAAGACGGTCGCGCTTCTGCAACGTTGAGCCCGAAGCATCCTTTTGCGGATCGTCGCGGGGGAAGAAGTCGAACGGCGCTCCATTGGTGTTGAGCAGTCCGACTTCGCCGGTCTGGCGATGGCGGCCATAATCGAACGTGTATGCGGCGCGGACCGTCTGGTCCGGGCCGATCTCATAGCGAAGATCCGCGATCACGCCATAACGGTGCGTCTGGGTTGTGCTCGGCGCGAGCATGCGGACCGTGTCGAGCGTGTCGCCGTCGCCGTTGAGATCCCGGCCAAAGAAGGGCGAACCGTTGATGAAGCCAACCAGCTGCGTCGCCGGAACCCCATTGGCGGCCGCCTGGGAGAAGGTCTTTTCGTTCGCGACTACCGTGCCGCCGCCGTTGGCGAGGACATATTGGTAGGACGGGTCGACCGTCAGGACGAGACCATCGGCCAGCGTGAAGCGCGAATTGACGCGGATATTGCCCGTGTTCGACGGATTATAGCGTTCGTCGAACGTCGAGCCGCAGCCATTGGCCAGATCGGCCTTGCCCGCCGTAGCGGCCAGATTCACCGTGCATGGCGGAATGGTATAATCGCGTTCGTCGGCCGTGGTGGGGAAGCGGTTACTGCTGTCCGAACCGACCACGCGCGGTGCCTGACCGGCCGGGGTCGGCGCAAGGCTCTGCGTCATGTCGACGCGAAGCGGAAGCGAGCCGAAGAAGCCGTTGCGGTTCTTGTTATAGTGACCCGCGATCGAGACGAAGTCGCCGTTAGAACCGATCGGCTGATAGATTTTGGCGTTATACTGCTTCTTCTCGATCCGGCCGCGATGGCCGTAAGGCGCATTGTTGGACGAATTGCTGGCCGAGATGAAGGCACGCGTGCCCCACGGACCGAACTCGCCGGTATCGACCACGCCGAAGACGCGGAAGAAATCGAACTGGCCGGTCGAACCCTGGATGCGGACGTGGAAATCCTTGGTCGGGTTGCGAGTGCGGATGTTCACCGTCGAACCCGACGCGCCCGCGCTGGGGCTGTCGACGTCGGTGGTGCCGAGATTGACATTGACCTGCTCGATCAGTTCGGGATCAACCTGCTGGTTCGAATAAATGGCATAATTGCCGGTATCGTTGAGCGGGATGCCGTCGAAGGTCTGGCTGATACGGCTAGAATCGAAGCCGCGGATCGAGAGCGTGCCGCCCGCCGAGCCATAAGGATCGTTATTCTGGAAGCTAACGCCGGGCAGCATGTTGATCGTATCGTTGATCGTCTGACCCGGGGCCTCATGGCCGATGAACTGCGCGGTCAGCACGCCCTTGGTGCGGGCCGTCTGGGGTATCGTCACGCCGTCGACGCCGTTCTGGCGCGTACCGGTGACCACGATCTCCTTCTGATTTTCGAAATCGATCGAACCGGTCGACTGCGCATAGGCGCTGCTGGCTGCAAGCGCGGAAAGCGCGCAGCCAAGGAATAGCTTCTTCATTCTGGAGACCCCCGTTTCTAGCGTTCGTGGCCGGCCCTGACCGGCTTTTGTGACAACTTGATGTCGCTACTGGCCGCCTGTTACCCGCCAATATGACAGAAAAGTTACACGCGCCCTTGCCGCGTCGCAACATGCCACTTTTCCACAGGAAGAAAGCGGTTCCGTGTTGCAGCTTTGTCGCAGTTGCAGCAGGCGTGACATAAGCTTGCGGGAACAGTTAGAGAGGCGCACGGTTCGTTTCGTCATGGTGCTGGTAGCGAGCTATAATATTCGCAAGGCGATCGCGCCGGACCGCCGCCGCCGCCCCGAACGTATCCTCGAAATCCTCGCCGAGATCGGGGCCGATATTGTCCTCCTCCAGGAAGCCGACCGGCGATTCGGCGATCGCCACAGCGCGATCCCGCTGCACATGCTGGCCGAGCATAGCCACTACCGTCCCGTCCCGTATGGAATGCGGCCGGGCAGCATCGGCTGGCATGGCAATGCGGTGCTGGTCGCACCCCATGTCGAGATCGTGCGGCACATGCCGCTCCACCTCCCCACGCTGGAGCCGCGCGGCGCGGTGCTGGCCGATGTGCGGGTCAAGGGCGGCATGCTGCGGCTGGTCGGCATGCATCTCGATCTGTCCGGCCTGTGGCGGCGCAAGCAGGCGCGCATGATCCTGTCCGAGCTCGACCATCAGCCGGAGCCGCTGCCCACTTTGCTCGCGGGCGACCTCAACGAATGGCGCAGCGGCGGCTGCCTGCGCGATTTCGGCCAGCATCACGAAAGCGTGGCGTTGGGCGCGAGCTTTCCCGCGCGCCGTACGGTCGGGCGGCTCGACCGGATGTTCGTCAGCCCGGGGATCGAGATTCTCGAATCGGGCGTGCACGGCTCGCCGCTGGCGCGCAACGCATCCGATCATCTGCCGATTTGGGCACGAATCCGGTTGCCGTGAAAAAGCCGCGCCGATTTCGGCTTTCTTTCCGCGCCGGGCCGCCGCATCCTGCATCTCTAGATTCGAAAGGACCGAATGAGCCGCAAGCCCGTTCCCGCTCAGGCCGGCGACCGCGCCCGCCTCGATATCCTCTTCGATAGGCCGCAATTGCTCGGCCGATTATTCGGCGAATATGACCAGAATCTGGTGGCGATCGAGAATCGCTTGGGAGTCTATGTCAGCGCGCGCGGCAATCGCGTGCAGATAGAAGGCGAGGCCGCCGCCGCCGCCCGCGCGCGGGAAGTGCTGACCGGACTTTATAATCGGATCGTGAAGGGCGAGGACGTGGATGCGGGCATGGTCGACGCGGTGATCCAGATGTCGGCGGAGCCCACGCTCGACGGCATCATCCGCCAGGATATGAGCGAGCCGCCCGCGGTGATGATCCGCACGCGCAAGAAGACGATCGTACCGCGTTCGGCGATGCAGGCGCGCTACATGCATGCGCTCGCCTCGGCCGACCTGATCTTCGCGCTCGGCCCGGCGGGCACGGGCAAGACCTATGTCGCGGTCGCGCAGGCGGTGCAGATGCTGATCCAGGGCCAGGTCACGCGCCTGATCCTGTCGCGCCCCGCGGTCGAGGCGGGCGAACGGCTGGGTTTCCTGCCGGGCGACATGAAGGAGAAGGTCGATCCCTATCTCCGTCCGCTCTACGATGCGCTCTACGACATGCTGCCCGCCGAACAGGTCGAGCGCCGCATCGCCAGCGGCGAGATCGAGATCGCGCCGATCGCGTTCATGCGCGGCCGCACGCTCGCCGACGCCTTCATCATCCTCGACGAGGCGCAGAACACCACGCCCGCGCAGATGAAGATGTTCCTCACCCGCTTCGGCCAGAACAGCCGGATGGTGGTGTGCGGCGATCCGCGCCAGGTCGACCTGCCCGATATCGGCAAGTCGGGCCTGGCGGACGCGGTGGGCCGGCTGGAGGGCATCGACGGCATCGCCACGATCCGCTTCAGCGCGGCGGACGTCGTGCGCCATCCCATCGTCGGCCGGATCGTCGAGGCGTATGAGGGCCCCGACGCATAAACACCGGTCAATCGGTCGGAGAAAGCGCGCAGCGCTTTCTCCTTGAGCGATCAGGCTCTAAGCCCCCCGCATGATTCACATCGAAACCGCGATCGAAAAGCCTTGGCCGGGCGGCAATTGGGACGCCCTGGCCGATCGCGCGGTGCGCGCGGCGATCGAGGCGAGCGCGTATGGCGACATCGCGCTCTTGCGGACGATGGTCGAGGTTTCGGTCCGCTACACGTCCGACGAGGAGGTGCGGAAGCTCAACCTTTCCTATCGGCAAAAGGACAAACCGACCAACGTCCTGTCCTTCCCGATGGTGCAACCCGATCTGCTCAACGCGATCAATCCGGGCGACGACGATGGCGAGACCTTGCTGGGCGACATCGTGCTCGCGCAGGGCGTCTGCGCACGCGAGGCCCAGGAAAAACATGCGTCGGTCGAGGATCATGCCACGCATCTGATTGTCCATGGCACCTTGCATTTGCTAGGCTATGATCATGAACAGGGAGAGGCCGAGGCGGAGGCCATGGAGGAAATCGAGCGGGTCGCCCTCGCGGCGCTCGGCATCGACGATCCTTATGCCGTGCGTGAGGATTGATCCTCGGCATGGCTGACGACAGTAATAGCGGCCGATTATGGGCGGGCCTTCGCAGCCTGATCTTCGGCCATGAGTCCGAGCCCACCTTGCGCGACCAGATCGAGGAAGCGATCGAGGAGCATGAGGACGAGGCGCCCGCGCAGGGCGACTTATCCAGCGCCGAGCGCCAGATGCTGCGCAACCTGTTGGAGTTCGGCGACAGCACGGCGGGCGACGTCGGCGTGCCGCGCGCGGACATCATCGCGGTGCCGGAGACGATCAGCTTCGCCGACCTGGTGGCGGCCTTCGCCGATGCGGGCCACAGCCGCCTGCCCGTCTATCGCGACAGCCTAGACGAGGTGATCGGTATGATCCACATCAAGGACGTGTTCGCGATCCTCGCGCGTGACGAAACCCCGCCCGAGACGGTCGCGCCGCTGATCCGCCAGCCGCGCTTCGTGCCCGAATCGATGGGCGTGCTCGATCTGCTTGCCGAGATGCGCGCGACGCGCACGCACCTCGCGATCGTGCTCGACGAATATTCGGGCACCGAGGGCCTCGTCACGATCGAGGATATCGTCGAGGAGATCGTCGGCGAGATCGAGGACGAGCATGACGAGGCGCTCCCCGCTCTGCTCGTGCCGATGCACGACGGCGTGTGGCACGCCGATGCGCGCGCCGAGCTGGAGGAAGTCGCCGAACTGATCGATCCGCGGCTGGGCGAGGTCGAGGAGGATGTCGATACGCTGGGCGGGCTCGCCACCGTGCTCGCCGGCCACGTCCCGCAGGCGGGCGAGACGGTTTCGCATCCCAGCGGCTGGCGGCTCGAAGTGACGGAAGCCGACCCGCGCCGCGTCGGACGATTGAGATTGCACCCGCCGGCGAATAGCGCGCCGCTCGAATAAGCCACTTTTGCGCAAGAGGAGCGTTGTCGGACCATGATCAAGCGCGCCTTTCTCAGCATGATCGCCATCGTGATCCTGGTCGTGATCGTCGGTGGCGCGATATTCCTGGTCACGCGCAACCATCAGCGCGCCACGCTCGACGTCGCGGCGGTGGAGGGCGCCAACCCGCGGATCGTCAAGCCGCGCACGGGCCTGTTCCCATTGTTCAAGATCGCGACGCCGATCGGCTGGAAAGCGAATGAGGCGCCGACGCCCGCGGCGGGCCTGAAGGTCCAGGCCTTCGCCGCCGGGCTGATTCATCCCCGCTGGATGCTCGTGCTTCCCAATGGCGACGTGCTCGTCGCCGAGACCAACGCGCCTCCCAAGCCCGCCGACAGCAACGGACTCAGCGGTTGGATCGAGAAGCGTATCCAGGCGGACGCCGGCGCGAGCGGCAAAAGCGCCAATCGCATCACCTTGCTGCGCGACACCAATGGCGACGGCGTGGCCGACCAGCGTTTCGTCCTGCTAACGGGCCTGAACTCACCCTTCGGCATGGCGCTCGTCGGAGACCAGCTCTACGTCGCCGACACCGATGCACTGCTGCGCTTCCCCTTCAAGGTCGGCGACACGAAGATCATGGCCAAGCCCTACAAGCTGGTCGATCTTCCCGGCGGCCCTATCAACCATCACTGGACCAAGAACGTCGTCGCCACGCCCGACGGATCCAAATTGTACGTGGCGGTCGGCTCCAATTCCAATGTCGGCGACCGCGGCATGCGCGTGGAGGCGGGCCGCGCGGCGATCTGGGAGGTGGATGCGAAAACGGGCGCGCATCGCATCTATGCTTATGGCGTCCGCAATCCCGTCGGGCTGGCGTGGGAGCCGGCCACCAACCAATTGTGGATGGCGGTCAACGAGCGCGACGGCCTGGGATCCGACCTGGTGCCCGATTATCTGACCGCGGTGCAATTTGGCGGCTTCTATGGCTGGCCCTGGTTTTATTGGGGCGGCTATCCCGACAGCCGTCCCAAGGATCCCCCGCCCGATCTGATCCAGGATAGCGCGATCAAGCCCGATTACGCGCTTGGGCCGCATACCGCCTCGCTCGGCCTGACCTTCGCGACGGGCGAGACGTTGGGCCCGGCTTACGTGGATGGCGCGTTTATCGGCCAGCACGGATCGTGGAATCGCGACCCGCCTTCGGGTTACAAGGTCGTCTTCGTGAACTTTCGGAAAGGCCAACCGGTGGGCAAGCCGATCGACGTGCTGACGGGATTCCTGGATGCAAAGGGCCGCGCCCACGGCCGCCCAGTCGGCGTCGCGATCGCGAAGGACGGCGCGTTGCTCGTCGCGGACGATGTTGGCAACAGGATCTGGCGCGTGGCCGCGCGCTGATGGCGGTCCCGGTCGTCATCGACGTTCCGCACAAGCTCGGCCGCGATGCGGCGCGCGAGCGGCTGCGGACGCGCTTCGCGGAGCTGGGCGGGCATATGCCCGGAGGAGTCGGCGAGGTGCGCGCGTCGTGGCCTTCGGACTATGAGATGGCACTGGAGATCATGGCGATGGGTCAGTCCATCCCCGCCAAGTTGGAGGTGATGGCGGATTGCGTCCGCGTCCATATCGAGCTGCCGCCGATGCTGGCCTATTTCTCGGGCATGATCGGCGCCGCGGTGCGCGACCAGGGCACCAAGCTGCTGACGTAAGGCCGCCTTCTCTGCTTTATTCCGGCTTCTTCAGGATCGCGCAGAATTCGTTCCGATCGCGCGCCGGATGGTAGATGCCGGCAATCTCAAGTCCGATCAGCCCCAGTTCGCGCAGCGTCGTGACGATCGATCGAAATGCGGGCGGGGTCAGGTACCAGGCGTGCACATCGATATAGCCGCCTGATGCCCGCGCATGTTCGTCGAGCGCGGCCCTGACGCGCGCCGCGCGGTTGCGCTCGGGATTGCCATGATCGCCCTGCCAGTGGCGCCGCTGATCATTGTGGACGGTGAGCGCGCGATGCTCGATCACGCTTTTCAGCGTATGCGTGCGCCGCCGTTCGCTATGCGCCTGCAACACATCGGCAATCGTGCTTTCGGCGATGAAATGATCGAAGCAATAGCGTTTGTCGGGAATGATCAGGAAATAGCCGCCGCCCCGATTGAGCACGCGTTCGACCTGCTGCAAGTGATAGACCAGATCGGGCTGATGCTCGATCGCGTGGCTGCTCAGCACCGCATCATAGGTCCGGTCGACATTGTCGAGATCGCCGACATGGTGGATCAGCTCGGGTACGCCGGCCGCGTTGGCCCCGGTTGCAGCGGCACGGGCGCGCAGCTGGTCGGAATCGAGCACGTCGAGATATTCGACCTTGGGCCCGCGCTTGAGCGGGGAGAAGAAGGGACCGATCTCCAACAACGGGATATCGTCTTCGATGAAGAGCAGCAGATTCTCGCGCAGCGCGAGCGGCGACGCGACCACGCCCTTGTCGCGGCCATGCGCACGATAATGCGCGATCGCGGCTTCGTCGTCGAGCTTGCCCAAAGCGGGGTCGCTGGCCCGGTAGGTGTCCGGGTCGATCGTCGGCGGAGGGGTGCGCATCAAGCGATCGCGAACAGCTGAGCGGGGTCGCGAAACGCCTTGAATTCCAGCGCATTGCCCGAGGGATCGCGGAAGAACATCGTCGCCTGCTCGCCCACCTCGCCCTTGAAGCGGATATGCGGTTCGATCCCGAAGGCGATCCCCGCCACGCGGAGCCGATCGGCAAGCGCATGCCAATCGTCCCATTCCAGCACCACCCCGAAATGCGGCACGGGCACGTCATGTCCATCGACCGGATTGGTGTGGCCGGCCGGCTTCGCCGCGGGATCGAGATGCGCGACGAGCTGGTGGCCGCGCAGATCGAAATCGACCCAGCGGTCGGCGCTGCGTCCCTCGCGGCAGCCGAGCAATCCTCCATAGAAAGCGCGCGCCGCGGCGAGATCGTGAACCGGGAAAGCGAGATGGAAAGGCTGGAGCGACATGGTCTCGTTCTATCGCGGTCGAGGCCGTGCGTCACCCCGAGCGCAGTGTCCCCGTCGCGGGGTGACGCGGCGCCGTAACGGCGGTACAGCGCGTCGATGCCGCTTATTCCCGCGAACCGCGCCGCGCCGATCGCTTTCGCACTGGGCGCGGCCGCCGCATGCGGTTTCGCGCCGCTCCAATTGTGGCCGCTGACCTTGCTGTGCCTGGCGGGCCTAACGTTGCTCGTGGATCAGGCGAACGATCTGCGCCGCGCAACCTGCCTCGGCTGGTGGTTCGGGCTCGGCCATTTCTGCCTGGGGCTGAACTGGATTGCGACCGCCTTCACCTATCAGGCGGCGATGCCCGCCTGGCTGGGCTGGGTCGCGGTATTCCTGCTTTCGCTGTACCTCGCGGTCTTCCCCGCACTGGCGAGCGGCGTCGCCTGGCTTTTCTCGCGCGACAAAAGCTTCACCTTGCCCTTCTTCTTCGCCGCGAGCTGGATCGCGAGCGAGCTGCTGCGCGCGAGCGTCTTCACGGGTTTCGCCTGGAATCCGCTGGCGACGATCTGGGCGCCGGTTTGGCCGATCCGCGAGCTGACTGCTTATGTCGGCACCTATGGCCTGTCGGGCCTGACGATGCTGCTCGCATCCCTGCTCTGGCTCGCGCTGACCAACCGCAAGGCGCAGGTCGCGCTCGCCGGCATGCTTGTCCTCGGCGTGGCGTCGGCTTTCCTCCCGCACAATGACGTGGCGCTGCCGGCGAACACACCGCTGCTCCGCGTGGTCCAGCCCAATATCGGGCAGGACCGCAAATGGGACGAAGCCCAGAGCGCGGACAATTATCACCGTCTGACCTCGCTCTCGGGCAAGCCCGGCCCACGTCCGCGTCTCGTGCTATGGCCCGAAGTCGCGGTGCCCGCTTTGCTGGAGCAGGATCCGCTGGCGCGGCTCGCCATCGCGAGCCTGCTGGGTCCGCACGACGAGATGTTGCTCGGCGCGCAGGCGGTCACGTTCGACGCCGAGGGCAATCCGGTCGCGGCCAGCAACAGCACGTTCGGGCTCGACCCCTATGCGCATCTGTTTGGCCGGTACGACAAGGCGCACCTCGTGCCCTATGGCGAATATTTGCCGATGCGGCCGATCCTGTCCTACCTCGGCCTGTCGCGGCTCGCGCCAGGCGACATGGATTTCGACTCCGGCCCCGGACCGCGCGACATCATCGTTCCAGGCTTCGGCAAGGTCGGCATCCAGATATGCTACGAGATGATCTTCTCGGGCCATGTCGTCGATCGCGCCAACCGGCCGCTCTTCATCTTCAATCCGTCTAACGATGCCTGGTTCGGCCGCTGGGGCCCGCCCCAGCATCTGGCGCAAGCCCGGCTGCGCGCGACCGAGGAAGGCCTTCCCGTCGTCCGATCGACCCCGACCGGAATCTCCGCGGTGATCGACGCGGACGGTCGCGTGCTGGCGTCGCTTCCCTGGCGCACGCCCGGCGCGATCGAACGCCCGCTGCCGCCGGCGCACGCCCCTACCCCGTTCGCGCGCTTCGGAAACATTTTGCCGTGGCTGCTCGTGCTTTTCTTGGGGGCAATCGGGTTTGCAAGCCGCCGCCGCGCAAGCTAGAGACCACATATAACGATAGCTTTATGTGCGACTTTCGCACGCCGCCACCCGAGGAACCGACCCCCTATGCGTAGCGATTATCTCTTCACGTCCGAAAGCGTTTCTGAAGGCCATCCCGACAAGGTGGCGGACCAGATTTCGGATGCGATCGTGGATCTGTTCCTGAGCAAGGACCCCGAAGCCCGCATCGCGTGCGAGACGCTGACCACCACCCAATTGGTCGTGCTCGCGGGCGAGATTCGGGGCAAAGGGATCATGGACGAGGCCGGCAATTGGGCGCCGGGCGTGCAGCAGGAAGTCGAGGATGTCGTCCGCGCGACCGTCAAGCGTATCGGCTACGAGCAGGACGGCTTCCATTGGAAGACGTTCCGGTTCGAGAACAACCTCCATCCGCAATCCGCACACATTGCACAGGGCGTCGATGCTTCAGGCAACAAGGACGAGGGTGCGGGCGATCAGGGCATCATGTTCGGCTATGCCGCCGACGATACGCCCGATCTGATGCCGGCGACGCTCTATTACAGCCACAAGATTCTCGAACGCATGGCCGCCGACCGTCATTCCGGCGCGGCCCCCTTCCTCGAACCCGACGCCAAGAGCCAGGTGACGTTGCGCTACGAGGGCAGCAAGCCCGTCGCAGCAACCGCGATCGTGGTCTCGACCCAGCATGGCAAGGGCTATGACGAGGGCGAGAAGGAGGCCGAGCTCAAGGCGTACGTGAAGCGGATCATCGCCGACATCTTGCCGGCCGAGCTTCTGTCCGACGCGACCGAATATCACATCAACCCGACCGGCAGCTTCGAGATTGGCGGCCCGGACGGCGACGCGGGCCTCACCGGCCGCAAGATCATCGTCGATACCTATGGCGGCGCATCCCCGCATGGCGGCGGCGCGTTCAGCGGCAAGGATCCGACCAAGGTCGATCGCTCGGCCGCCTACATCACGCGCTATCTGGCGAAGAATATCGTCGCCGCCGGGCTCGCCCAGCGCTGCACGATTCAGCTGGCTTATGCGATCGGCGTGTCGAAGCCGCTGTCGCTCTATGTCGATACGCACGGCACCGGCACGGTCGGCGACGACAAGATCGAAGCGGCGATCATGGGCATCCCCAAGCTCGGCGGCCTCACGCCGCGCAGCATCCGCACGCATTTGAAGCTCAACAAGCCGATCTACCAGAAGACCGCCGCCTACGGCCATTTCGGCCGCCAGCCCGAGGGCGATTTCTTCCCGTGGGAACGCACCGATCTGGTCGAGGATCTGAAGGCGGCACTGTAAGCCCCGCAACTCCCCTCCCTTCCCTGCCAAGGGAGGAGTCAGGGGGTGGGCACAGAAATGGCGATGAGAAGAATTGTAAGCGCGCTAACCGCGCGCACCCACCCCAACCCCTCCCTTGAAAGGGAGGGGCTTTGATCGGTTACTTACTTCTCCCCGCGTCCCTTGCGGAACAGGGGTTGCTGGTTGCTCTTGTAGAAGTCCTGAACGTAGGCCCAACCTTCCTCAGCCGTCTCGCAGAAGCGGAACAGGTCGAGGTCCTGGGGGGCGACCACGCCTTCCTCGACCAGCGCATCGAAATTGACGACGCGGTTCCAGAAATCCTTGCCGTAGAGCAGGATCGGCACGACCGCGGTCTTGCCGGTCTGGACGAGGGTGAGCAGCTCGAAGAATTCGTCGAACGTGCCGAAGCCGCCCGGGAACACCGCGACCGCGCGCGCGCGGATCAGGAAGTGCATCTTCCGCAGCGCGAAATAATGGAAGTTGAAGCTCAGGTGCGGCGTCACATAGGCATTGGGCGCCTGCTCGAACGGCAACACGATGTTGAGCCCGATCGATTCCTTGCCGACGTCTGCGGCACCACGATTTGCGGCCTCCATGATCGCCGGACCGCCGCCCGAGCAAACCACGAACTGGCGCATGCCGTCCGTCGAATTGGGCGCCCCGCTCGCCAGCCGCGCGAGTTCGCGCGCGACGTCATAATAATGCGACTTGGCCTTCAGGCTCTCAGCAATGCGGCGCTGCGTATCGGTTTTCGCGGCGGCAACCACCTGATCGGCATGTTCGGGCGAGGGAATGCGCGCCGAACCGTACATGACGAAGGTCGAGCCGATCCCCGCTTCCTCCTGCAGCACTTCGGGTTTCATCAGCTCGAGCTGGAAGCGCACCGGGCGCAGATCGTCGCGCAATAGGAAATCGGGGTCCTGGTACGCGAGCCGATAGGCCGGGTCGGACGTCTGCGGCACGACATGCTTCACCTGCGCGGCGGAAGCGGCGTCGTCCTTGGCCTTGGGGAAGATGCGATTGGGAACGCTGGTATCTGTCATTCTGGCGAGTCTCGGAAAAAACGAAGGTCGTTAGCGGCAATATCGACCGCTGCCCATGTCGAAATGAAAATGGCCTGAAGGCCGTCCCGCGGAGCGATCAGCTTACGGTCCCTGGGCGTTGGCGCCATTGCTTGACAGCAAGGTCGCTGCGGGCGGATGTGAGCGCAAACATCAAGAGAGAGGATGCCAATGAAGCGCCGTGGCCTGTTTGCCCTGTGTCTGGCTTTGGCCGCTGGAGCGGCGTCGGCGCAGGAGCGGTTTCCGCTCTGGCAGCACGGCGCGCCCGGCTTTGAAGCGCGGGCGTCGATTCCCGAGATCAGCCAGGATTATTGGACCAAGCACGTCAACAATCCGAGCGTGACCGCCTATCTGCCTGACCCGGCCAAGGCCAACGGGACCGCAATCCTCGTCGTACCGGGTGGCGGCCACAGCTTGCTGGTCACGACCACCGAGGGAGACGCGGTCGCCCAGTGGCTGAACGCGCGCGGCATCGCAGCCTTCGTGCTGCGCTATCGCCTGTTCCGGGAAGAGGGCACGCCCTACACGCTGGAGGATGCCCGCGCGGACACCGAACGCGCGATGCGCTTCGTCCGCGCAAATGCCAGCAAGTTCAATGTCGATCCGCACCGGATCGGAGTGATCGGCTTCTCCGCCGGCGGCGAGCTTGCGCGGATGGTGACGCTAAGCCCGCCGGTGCCGCCGCGCGGCAAGGGCGACGCGATCGACTTCGTGTCCGCACGCCCGGACTTCTCGCTGCTGATCTTTCCGGGGCCTCTTCACGGCGAAGAGCATGTGACCAGGGATGCTCCGCCAATTTTCCTCGCGGCGGCAAACGACGACCAATGCTGCTCGCAGCCACCGATCGACGTGTTGAAGCTCTATCGCGACGCGGGCGCATCGGCCGAGCTGCACATCTACCGCGCGGGCGGCCATGCCTATAATCTCGGCGAGCGCACCGATCTGATCACGCTCAAACATTCGCCGCAGCAGATCGAGGATTGGTTGAGCGACAGCGGCCTGCTCGGCCATCCGGCCCCCTCGACGGATCCGCATTTCGGACCACCGCCGAATATCAAGTGACCGCCGTCATCCTGACGAAAGTCAGGATCTCAGGCGGCTGGGCGCAACCTCCCGAGATCCCAGCTTTCGCTGGGATGACGGAAGAGGTCGATTGACTCCCCCGCCGCCGCCCCTATGAGCGGCGGCGGGCCACGCCGTCCCAACGCGGCGCGTGCTCTCTGCAAGGAGAGACTACATGACTGACAATGCCCCTGCGGCAGCCACGTTGGCTGCGGCGACTCGCGAGGCTCCCGCAAAGCCCGCCACCAAACCCGCCCGCCCCTATTTTTCGTCCGGCCCCTGCGCCAAGCCTCCCGGCTGGCATGCGGACGGTCTCGCCAGCGCCAGCCTTGGCCGCTCGCACCGTTCGAAGATCGGCAAGAGCCGGATCGTCCATGCGATGGACGTCACCCGCCACATATTGAAGCTGCCCGATACGCACCGCATCGGCATCGTCCCCGCGTCCGATACCGGCGCGGTCGAGATGTGCCTGTGGTCGATGCTCGGCGCGCGCACCGCGACCGTGATGGCGTGGGAAAGCTTCGGTGAAGGTTGGGTCACCGATATCGTCAAGCAGCTCAAGATCGACGCGCGCGTGATGAAGGCCGATTATGGCCGGCTTCCCGATCTGGGCGCGGTCGACTGGTCGACCGATGTGGTCTTCACCTGGAACGGCACAACCTCCGGCGTGCGCGTGCCTAACGGCGACTGGATCCCCGACGACCGCGAAGGCCTCGCCATTTGCGACGCCACATCAGGCATTTTCGCGGCCGACCTGCCGTGGGACAAATTGGATGTCGTGACCTTCTCCTGGCAGAAGGTGCTGGGCGGCGAAGGCGCGCACGGCGTGCTCATCCTCGGACCGCGCGCGATCGAGCGGCTCGAAAGCTACGTGCCGGCCTGGCCGCTGCCCAAGATCTTCCGCATGACCAAAGGCGGCAAGTTCAACGACACGATCTTCAAGGGCGATACGATCAACACGCCGTCAATGCTGGCGGTCGAGGATTGCATCTGGAGCCTCGAATGGGCGCTCGGCCTGGGCGGACTCACCGCCTTGATCGATCGGGCCGACGCCAATGCCGCCGCGCTCGATGCGTGGGTGCAGAAGACCGACTGGATCGAGCATCTCGCGGCCGATCCCGCGACGCGCTCCAACACCAGCGTCTGTCTCAAATTCGCGGATCACGCGGTCGAGGGTCTCGACGAGGCGGGCCAGCTCGCGCTCGTCAAGAAGATCGCTTCGCTGCTCGAAGCCGAGGACGCGGCTTATGACGTCGCGGGCTATCGCGATGCTCCTCCCGGTATCCGCATCTGGTGCGGCGCCACGGTCGAGACCGCCGACATCGAGGCGCTCGGGCCCTGGCTCGACTGGGCCTACCACACCGCCAAGGCGGGCTGATCCAACACAATCCACGTCATCCCAGCGAAAGCTGGGATCTCATGAGGTTGACCCCAGCCGCCTGAGATCCTGACTTTCGTCAGGATGACGATAAGCAGAAAGGCTTATCGCCATGCCCAAGGTTCTGATTTCCGACAAAATGGATCCCCGCGCCGCCGAGATCTTCCGCGAGCGTGGCGTCGAGGTGGACGAGATCACCGGCAAGACGCCTGAAGAATTGAAGGCCATTATCGGCCAGTATGACGGCCTCGCCATCCGCAGCTCGACCAAGGTCACCAAGGAGATTTTGGACGCCGCTACCAATTTGAAGGTGGTCGGCCGCGCGGGCATCGGCGTCGACAATGTCGACATCCCCGCCGCCAGCGCCAAGGGCGTGGTGGTGATGAACACGCCGTTCGGCAATTCGATCACCACCGCCGAGCATGCGATCGCACTCATGTTCGCGCTCGCCCGCGACCTGCCCGAGGCCGACAAATCGACCCAGGCGGGCAAGTGGGAAAAGAACCGCTTCATGGGCGTCGAGGTCACCAACAAGACCTTGGGCCTGATCGGCGCGGGCAATATCGGCTCGATTGTCGCGGATCGCGCGCTTGGCCTCAAGATGAAGGTCGTCGCTTTCGATCCCTTCCTCACGCCCGAACGCGCGGTCGAACTGGGCGTCGAGAAGGTCGAGTTGGACGAGCTGCTGAAGCGCGCCGATTTCATCACCTTGCACACGCCGCTGACCGACAGCACGCGCAACATCCTGAGCCGCGAAAATCTCGCCAAGACCAAGAAGGGCGTGCGCATCGTCAATTGCGCGCGCGGCGGGCTGATCGACGAGGCCGCGCTCAAGGAAGGCCTCGATTCAGGCCATATCGCGGGCGCCGCGCTCGACGTGTTCGTGACCGAACCGGCCAAGGAATCGCCCTTGTTCGGCACGCCTAACTTCATCTCGACTCCGCATCTCGGCGCGTCGACGACCGAAGCGCAGGTCAATGTCGCGATCCAGGTCGCCGAGCAGATGGCCGATTTCCTGATGACCGGCGGCGTCACCAACGCGCTCAACGTGCCGAGCCTCTCGGCGGAGGAAGCGCCCAAGGTGAAGCCCTATCTCGCGCTCGCCGAGAAGCTGGGCAGCCTCGTCGGCCAGCTCGCGCATGACAATCTCACCAAGATTTCAATCGAGGTCGAGGGTGCGGCCGCCGAACTCAACATCAAGCCGATCACCGGCGCGGTGCTGGCGGGCCTGATGCGCGTCTATTCGGACACGGTGAACATGGTGAACGCGCCCTATCTCGCCAAGGAACGCGGGCTGGACGTGCGCGAAGTGCGCCATGACCGCGAGGGCGATTACCACACGCTTATCCGCGTGTCGGTCCAGACCAGCCAGGGCGAGCGTTCGGTCGCGGGCACCTTGTTCGCCAATTCGCTGCCGCGCCTGGTCGAGATATTCGGAATCAAGGTCGAGGCCGATCTCTCCGACCGCATGCTCTACGTCGTCAACGAAGATGCGCCCGGCTTCATCGGCCGGCTCGGCACCGCGCTCGGCGAAGCGGGCGTCAATATCGGCACCTTCCACCTCGGCCGGCGCAATACCGGCGGCGAAGCCGTGCTCTTGCTCTCGGTCGACCAGCCGGTCGATGGCGCGCTCGAGAAGGTCAAGGCGCTGCCCGGCGTGAAGACGGTCAAGGCGCTCGATTTCGCATAAGATTGAATTCGGAGCCGTTCGTCCCGAGCCGAGCCAAGGGACGAACGGCTCTCTTGGCGAGCTGCGTTTGAAGGACATGGAAATGGCGACCACGACCGCGGAGGGGGCCAAATCGTCCCGTCTGGAGATCGTGGATGGCCTGCGCGGCTATGCGCTGTTTGGGCTCTTCCTGGTCCACATCACTGGCTATTTCGAACTCTACAATGCGCGTCCGGTGCCCAGCCTGGTGCAGGATACGGTGCTGTGGCTGTTCCTGGGCAAGTCGTTCAGCCTGCTCGCAATCTGCTTCGGCTTCAGCTTTTTCGTGATGATGGATGGCGCGCGAAGGCGCGGCCGGCCCTTCGCCGGGCGGTTCGCGTGGCGGCTGGCGATCCTGTTCGTGATCGGCCTGCTCCATTCGCTAATCTATCGTGGCGACATCATCGCGGTGCTGGCGATTGCGGGTTTCATCCTGATCCCGTTCGATCGCATCCGATCCAATCGCGCGCTGTTGATCATCGCCGCTTTCCTGCTGCTCCAGCCCTTCCTGATCTTTCGGATCCTGGCCGGACTCGCCGGCTATGACTGGGCCTGGGCCGAGCCGCTCTTCTACGATGATGGCGGTGCGATGCGGCCGTCCCTGTTCGGCACGTTCGGCGAATTGCTGCAGGCGAACATCGTCGCGGGCAAATTCAGCAAATGGGCCTTCTACATCGAGACCGGCCGAATCGTTGAGATACTCGGCCTTTACCTGGTCGGGTTGGTGCTGGGCCGCATGCGCTTCTTTGCCGAGCCGGAGCGCTTTGCACGGACGCGCTGGCTGGGCCTGATCGCGGCTGTCGCGTTGATCGTGCCCCTCTCTTATCTCCGCCCGCTCGCTTGCTGCCATAGCCGGGGGCCGGTTTATTGGGCGGACGTGATGGTATCGGGCTGGATCGATCTTGCCGGCATGGCGATCTCGATGCTGCTGTTCGTGCAGCTCTGGCTGTGGGGCGCGGACCGGCTGCTGCGTTATCTCGTGGCGCCGGGCCGGATGACGCTGACGCTCTATATCGGGCAGAGCCTGGTGTTCGTGCCGGTCTATTACGGCTTTGGCCTGCATCTATGGGATCGAATCACCCAGCCGGAGGCGCTGGTCCTCGGCCTGACCGCCTTCGCGGCGCAGCTGATCTTCGCGACATATTGGTTCCGCCACTTCCATTACGGCCCGCTCGAATGGCTTTGGCGCGCCGCGACCAAGCTTTCGCTCGACGTCCCCTTTCGCCGCCGCGAAGAGTCGCTAAAGACGGCCGCGAAATGAGCATCGCACCCGGCCTCCTGCCCGAAGGGCTGCGCGACCGCCTTCCGCCGCAGGCGGAGGCCGCGTCGCGCCTGATGCATCGCGTGATCGTGGCGATCGGGCGGCATGGCTATGCGCGCGTGATGCCACCGCTCGCGGAATTCGAGGAAAGCCTGGTCGGGCGCTTGAAGTCGAGTCGCGCGCAGGACCTTCTGCGCATCGTCGACCCTGTCTCGCAGCGTATGCTCGCGCTGCGCCCCGACATCACCGCGCAGATCGGCCGCATCGCCGCGACACGCATGGGCCACGAACCGCGCCCGTTGAGGCTCGCTTATGGCGGGACGGTGATCAAGCTGCGCGCGACCCAACTCCGCCCCGAGCGTGAATTGATGCAGGCTGGCGCCGAACTGGTCGGCAGCCACAGCGTGGCTGCGGTGATCGAGATTTTGCGCGTCGCACTCGATGCGCTCAAGGCAGCGGGCGTTCGGAACATCAGTTTCGACCTGACGCTTCCCGATCTGGTCGACACGCTCGCCACCGGCGCGATGCCGATCGATTCGGCGCGGATCGGCGAGGTGCGTTCATTGCTTGATGCCAAGGATGCGGGCGGGCTCGCCGCTGCCGGCGCCGACGCCTATCTGCCCTTGCTGTCGGCTGCCGGCCCGATCGATGGGGCGATCAAGAAATTGCGCGCGCTCGACCGCACCCAGGCGCTCGACAGCCGCCTTGCCGCGATCGAGCAGATTGCCGAAGCGATCGGCAACGACGTCGCGCTCACGCTCGACCCGACCGAGCGGCATGGCTTCGAATATCAAAGCTGGATCGGCTTCTCGCTGTTCGGCGGCGGATTGACGGGCGAGATCGGACGCGGCGGCAGCTACACGATCCTGCATCCCGACGGCCGTGAGGAACCCGCGGTCGGCGTATCGCTCTACATCGATCCGCTGGTGGATATCGGCTTGGGCGTCGAACCGGCCAAACGCATTTTCCTGCCGCTGGGGCATAACCTGGCGGCTGCGGCAAAGCTGCGCGGCGAGGGCTGGACCACGGTCGCAGCGCTTTCCGACGAAGATCAACCCATCGATTGCACCCACCGGTTGGAAGGAACCAGACCGGTCGAACTCCACTGATCGTCACCCCGGACTTGTTCCGGGGTCCACTCCGCGGCTAGGCGCTGGCCGCGCGGTGGATGCCGGAACAAGTCCGGCATGACGGCAAACCAAGCAAAGGCAGAACATGGCCAACGTCACCGTCATCGGCGCCCAGTGGGGCGATGAGGGCAAGGGCAAGATCGTCGACTGGCTGGCAAGCCGCGCCGACGTCGTCGTCCGGTTCCAGGGCGGGCATAATGCTGGCCACACGCTCGTGGTCGGCAACAATGTCTATAAGCTGAGCCTGCTGCCGTCAGGTATCGTGCGCGGGACCTTGTCGGTGATCGGCAACGGCGTGGTGCTCGATCCCTGGCACTTCCGCATGGAGGTGGCGAAGCTGCGCGAACAGGGCGTCGACGTGAATCCCGACAATCTCCAGGTGGCCGAGACCTGCCCGTTGATCCTGCCCTTCCATCGCGATCTCGACGCGCTGCGCGAGGACGCGAGCGGCAACAAGATCGGCACCACCCGCCGCGGCATCGGCCCGGCTTATGAAGACAAGGTCGGCCGCCGCGCCATCCGCGTGTGCGACCTCGCTCATCTCGACAATCTCGAGCCCGAGCTCGACCGTCTGTTCGCGCATCACGATGCGTTGCGCGCGGGCTTCAACCAGCCGCCGGTCGATCGTGCCGCGCTGATGGCCGAGCTGCGCGACGTCGCCGAATTCTTGCTGCCTTATGCCAAACCGGTGTGGCGCACGCTCGACGAGGCCAAGGCACGTGGGCGGCGGATGCTATTCGAAGGTGCGCAGGGCGTTCTGCTCGACGTCGATCACGGCACCTATCCGTTCGTCACCTCGTCCAACACGATTGCGGGCACTGCGGCGGGCGGTTCGGGCCTTGGTCCGGACGCAGCCGGCTATGTGCTCGGCATCACCAAAGCCTATACGACGCGCGTCGGCGCGGGCCCCTTCCCGACCGAGCAGGACAATGAGACGGGCAACCGGCTGGGCACGCGCGGGCATGAATTCGGCACCGTCACCGGCCGCAAGCGCCGGTGCGGCTGGTTCGATGCGGTGCTGGTGCGCCAGGCGGTCGCGGTCTCCGGCATCACAGGCATCGCGCTGACCAAGCTCGACGTGCTCGACGGCTTCGAGGAGTTGAAGATCTGCGTCGGCTACACGCTCAACGGCAAGGATTATGACTATCTGCCGCCGCACCCGAGCGACCAGGCGTCGGTCGAGCCGGTCTATGAGACGATCGAGGGCTGGAGCGGATCGACGGCGGGCGCACGCTCGTGGGCCGACTTGCCCGCGCAAGCAATCAAATATATCCGCCGGATCGAGGAGCTGATCGGCTGCCCCGCGGCGATCGTCTCGACCAGCCCCGAGCGCGAGGACACGATCCTGGTCCGCGATCCCTTCAGGGATTGATCACCCGTAGCCGGGCCGTTGGTTCAACCGCAGCGCGGCTCGTAACGGCCCGTCTTGTCGTTCCAGTAAAGCGGGCAATGCTGGCCGTTGGCGGCGGGTTGCATGTCAGACCCGTCATAGACCTCGGCCGCCGGCGCGCGGTCGTAATAGGAGGGTGGGGGTGGAGGCGGCGCATAATCATATACGTACGTTCCGGGGTAATAATCATAGCCCCATGGACCGCCGAGCGCGTAGCCGCTGAACAGGCCGAAAGCGAATGCGTCGCCGCCATACCAGCCGCGACCGCCATACCAGCCACCATGGTAACCACCGCCATGCCAGCCGCCGCCACGCCAGCCGCCACCACCATGCCAACCGCCACCGCCATGGAAGCCGCCGCCGCCTACTCCTCCTCCATGGAAGCCCCCGCCGCCATGATGCTGAGCTGCGGCCGGCGCTGCGGCGAGCGCCGCCAACGAGGCCGCGACGATCACGTTACGGATCATCTTCATAACCAATCTCCGAAGCGAGCGGCCCGCGCGGGTCGATCTTGCCCCCTTATATAAGCAGGACATTTCCGTTGATTAGGGTCCGGGAGTCGTTTTCCGCCAAACGGCCTGGGCCGTCGAAGGAAAAAATAAAAAAAAGCCGGAAACGAACTTGATGATCTGGCGCTCGCGACGGTCCGGGCCCGGCTCTTTGGGCTGACGCAAGGATGGTGGTACGCGTTATACGTACGGCTGTCAAGCCTCTATCGAGCGCGCGAGGTATGTCTCATTTTAGGATCTGGGAGTCCCGTGCTCGACGGGAATATCATCCGTGCGGCAGCCCGACGCCGCCGAGCGGCACGGTTTCGGCGATCTTCTCGAACCCGGCGATCAGCGGGCGGCCCTTGACCATCGCCGCCTGGACGACGGGCAGCTTGAGGGAATCGTCATGGTTCTGCTTGCTGTCCCACGCCTCGGTCACGACCAAAACATCGGGATCGGCCATATCCTCGGCCACGACATAAGCGAGGCAGCCGGGCATCGATCCCGTGCCTTCCAGCAGGATAGCCGCCAGCTCGGCGCGCTTGCCGGGTTGCGCCTTGATCCGTCCAATCATGCCATACATCGGCGTTCCTCCCTTTGCGGCGGCGGGGACACCTATCGCGAGAATGGCACCCGCCGCCATCATCGTGCGCCGGTCGATCACCGCAGATCCGGCGGCGTCGCTTCGACCTTGAGCATCGCGATCGCCTCGTCGAGCTGCATCACCTGCTGGCCTTCGCTGCCGAGCCGGCGGATCGCGACACTGCCTTCCTCGGCTTCGCGCTTGCCGACCACCAGCAAGGCCGGAACCTTGGCGAGGCTGTGCTCGCGCACCTTGTAATTGATCTTCTCGTTGCGCGTGTCGCTCTCGGCGCGGATGCCGGCGGCGCGCAATTTCGCGACCACCTCCTCGGCATAGCCGTCCGCATCGGACACAATCGTCGCCGCCACTGCCTGCACCGGCGCCAGCCAGAGCGGAAAGCGTCCCGCATGATGCTCGATCAATATGCCGATGAAGCGTTCGAACGTGCCGAGGATCGCGCGATGCAGCATCACCGGACGATGCTTCTCGCCATCCTCGCCGACATAAGAGGCGTCGAGCCGTTCGGGCAGGACCGTGTCAGTCTGCATCGTGCCGCACTGCCATGTCCGGCCGATCGCATCGGTCAGGTGGAATTCGAGCTTGGGCGCGTAGAAGGCGCCTTCGCCCGGCAATTCCTCCCAACCATATTCATCAGTGTCGCGCCCTGTGGCTTTGACCGCGTCGCGCAATGACTGCTCGGCCCAATCCCACATTTCGTCCGTGCCGAAACGCTTCTCCGGGCGCAGTGCGAGCTTGATCCCATATTTCTCGAAGCCGAGATCGCGATAGACGACGTCGAGCAGGTCGCAGAAAGCGCGCACCTCCTCGATCAGTTGATCCTCGCGCACGAACAGATGCGCGTCGTCCTGCGTGAACTGGCGCACGCGCATGATGCCGTGGAGCGCGCCATGCGCCTCGTTGCGGTGGCAGCAGCCGAACTCCGCCAGCCGCAGCGGCAGATCGCGATAGGATTTGATCCCCTGGCGGAAGATCAGCACATGCGCCGGACAGTTCATCGGCTTCAATGCCATCAGGTCGGACTCGCCCGACAATACGGGGCCTTCCTCCTCCGCATTGGGAATTTCGTCGGGGACGACGAACATATTCTCGCGATATTTGCCCCAATGGCCGGACTGCTCCCACTGGCGCGCATCCATCAGCTGCGGCGTCTTGACCTCGCGATAGCCCGCCGCGTCCAGCCGGCGGCGCATATAGGCCTCCAGCTGGCGCCACAGGATATAGCCCTTGGGGTGCCAGAACACGCTGCCATGCGCCTCGGCCTGGAGGTGGAACAGGTCCATCTCCTGCCCGATCTTGCGATGGTCGCGCTTGGCGGCCTCCTCCAGCCGCACGAGATGCGCGTCGAGTTGCTTCTTGTTGAGCCAGCCGGTGCCGTAGATGCGGCTCAGCATCGCGTTCTTCTGGTCGCCGCGCCAATAGGCGCCGGACACACGCGTCAGCTTGAACGCCTGCGGATCGAGCTTTCCGGTCGAGGCGAGATGGGGGCCGCGGCACATGTCGAACCAGTCGCCTGCGCGGTAGACGGTCAACTCTTCGCCCTCGGGCAACTCCGCCGCCCATTCGGCCTTGAACGTCTCGCCCTGCTTCTTCCAGGCGGCGATCAGATCCTCGCGCGACCAGACTTCGCGGACGAGCTTCTCGTCGCGGGCGATGATCGCGCGCATCTCGGCCTCGATCGCGGGCAGGTCTTCCTCGGTGAAGGGCCGGTCCTTGGGCGCGAAATCGTAATAGAAGCCGTCTTCGGTCGATGGGCCGAAGGTGATCTGCGTGCCGGGGAACAGCTTCTGCACCGCCTCCGCCAGCACGTGCGCATAATCGTGGCGCGCCAGTTCGAGCGCGTCCTTCTCGTCACGTGCCGTTACCAGCGCGAGGCTCGCATCCCGTTCGAGCGGACGCATGATGTCGCGCAGCTCGCCATCGACGCGCGCGGCGATGGCGGCCTTGGCCAGGCCCGGCCCGATCGCGGCCGCGATGTCCGCCGGGGTGGTGCCGGGCGCGACTTCGCGCACGGAACCATCGGGCAGGCTGATCTTGAGCATCGCGGACATGAGGTGAGGCGTTCCTGGGTGAGGATTATTATAGGTGGTGCCGCCCTATGCCCAAGAAAAGGGCTCGAAGTCCACGCTTGTGTGGTAGGCGGCTTCGACGCTCTCCACCGGTTCCCGTTTCAGCTTGGCCTACGCCAATCAGTAGGAAACGGTGACCGTCACCGAATCGTGATAGGTCCCGACCCAGGCATTCTGTTGCGCGGGAATGCGGCCATAAATGCTGAGCTTGACGGTGGATCGGCTGGTGGCGGGGAAACTGGCCGCGACGCTCTCGCCGCCGCCGCTGTCGTCGCCCCAGATGATGGTGCGCGCGGCATTGGTGTAGAGATTATAATAAAGCGGGTGCGACGCGGCCTGCATCGCCCGCGCATTGGCATTGCCCGACGAGCCGGGGCTGAGCGCGATGCTCATCGTCGAATTGGCGGGATCGGGCGACGAGCAGGAGACCGAGACGGTGCCGACCGTGTCGGTCGGGCTGAGCGATTGCGTATTGTAATTGCCGAACGCGATGCTCGTCACCGACGTCGAGCAGATGCATGCGCCGGGCGTCGAACATGCCGCCCACGCCGCGCCCGCCCAGGTCAGCGCGCCGATCAGGGCCAGAAGACGGGCGATCATTTCGACGGCCCCGCGGGCAGGCAGGTCAATGGTCCGATACGAGGCAACTCAACACCCTTCGATACAGCGGGCAGGATTACGGAGCAGGTTCCGGCGGTTCGCTTGGCCACCAGCACCGCGCCGGCCTTAATATCATCCACGAACACCTCGCCGTCAAAGCCGGTGTAAAATATTGAGGTCCCAATCGTGACCGTCGTCCCCGGCTCGAGCGGCTGACCGTTCGGCAAGGTGACGATCAGCGTTCCGGCCAGGCCGTTCGTAACATGGAAATTCGCTTTAACGCCAGATAGGTAGCGCGGAACCACGATGAGATTATCATTGGCGATCACCGATTCCAGCCGCAGGTCGTTCGGCGAAACCGAAATCCGATTGGCCTCATAGGGACGCAAATTGGTGACGACCGCGATGCCCGAATCATTGGTGGCGCCGACCAGCCGATTCTCCTGATAAACGCGCACGCCCTTCTCGCCATCGCCGACATTGACGATCGCAAAGCTCGAATCTAGCCGCCGCGCGGGCAGGACCGATGAACCTGACAGGATGAAGCTGCCGCTGGCGAGGAAACGCTCGTCGGTCTGGCCGGCGAACCGTTCGACCGCGCCCGAAAGGTCGATCGCGCGACCGCGATAATCGAGCTGCGCCTGCTGCTGACTGTTCTGGCCCTGGCTCGCCACGAGACGATAGCCCCATCCCTTGTCGTCCGGCAGATTGAGCTGGCTCTCGATGCGGCGATTGTCGTTATCGATCTGCGCGAAAGCGGTGCCGCGCGTGCCGAAGGCGACCGACAGGCTCACGCCGATGGTTGTGTTGGGATGGCCGCCGCTCGAATCGCTCCGCAGCGCGAAGGCGCTGAAATAGCCCAGCTTGCCGAACTGGCGTCCGTAAGTGGCCGAGGAAACGCGCGTGTGCGTGCCGTCACTGAGGCGCAGATAGGAAAGATTGGCGGAGAGGCTGCCGAACTGCCGAGCGTTAGCGCCCGCACTGAGCTGAAGCGTCTCGCGCGGGCGCTCCAGAGTGCGGTCGAGGCCGAGCTGGAGATAGTCCGGCGAGCGATACTCGTAGCTCGCCGTGATCGACCAATGCTGGCTCACGCGCGACGCGAACACGCGGTAGAGATAGCCCGACCCATAGTCGCTGGTGGTCGATGCCGAGCCCGCCAGCCCGATCTCCCCCGCCTTGCCGATCACCGCCGCGATCGCGCCGCCGGCATCCTGCGTTTTGGTCGATGCTTCGCCGCGCGTCTCGACCGTCAGGCTGGAGGTCAGGCCGTAGCGATAGGATCCCGCCACGAAGGGCGGCCCGTAATCGAAGGACACGCGGCCATAGCCGTGCCGTTCCGCTCCCGCCTCGACCGAGAAATCGGAGAGGCCTTCGCGCAGCAAACTGGTGCTGACATAATAATTGGACAGAATGCGATGCTCGACGCCGAGCGCGTCCTTGACCACGACCGAGACATCGCCCGCACCCGACACGACCGGAAGGCGATTGAGCGAGAACGGCCCCTGCTCCACCTGCCCCTGATAATTGAGCACGTTGTTGACGTAGAGCTGCACGCTCGACGGCAATTGCGCCTGGCCGCCGAACGTCGGCGTCGGGAATGCCAGGAAGCCCGGTTGCAGGCTGAAGTCGGTACCCCATTTGATGCCGCCGAAGCGCACCGGCTGTTCCCAGGTCGAGATATGCGTGAGCGTATCGCCGAGCGTGAGCCGCGTCAGTCCGCTCGGATCGTCATGCACCGCGAACGTATCCAGGCGAATGAGATCATGGCCCTGGCTGTTATTGCCGATCGTGAAGCTGTTTTCGACCAGGCCCAGGCGATCGGAGAAGCCCGTTTCGAAAAAGGCCCCGCCCACGGTCGACCGTCCCGCATGCTGCACGCTGAGGTCGTAATTGAGGAATGCGGTCCGCGCCGCCTCTGACGGCGGCAGCGAAGTCGGCGTACCGGAGATGAGGCTCGATTCGAACGATTCGACCGGCACGCTGATCTGGAGCTGCTGCAAATCCTTAGCGATGCGGAACGTCAGCCCCGGCACTGCCTCAAGCGGAGCGAAACCTTGGCCGTCGATCTGGACCGGCTGCCCCGTGAACAACAGCCGCCAGCGTTTCATATCCTCTGCCGGAATCAGCGTGCGGCCGTCGCGTACGGTCACGATCGTGTCGCCACGCATTTCGTGGCCATTGATCGCCACGCCCAAAACCGTCATCGCGCCTTCGTCGGCAGCGGGATTGAAGCCGGCAATCTCCGCGGGAGCGGACGAAGGCGTGCTGGTTGCATTGCCGCCAGCGGGGCGCTGATCGTCGCCAATCGTGCCCAGATCGTAACCGATCGGCGGAGGTGCCGGATCGGCGACCGGTTCGCCGATCGCCTGCGTCGCGCCCAGAACGGCGAGGATGCAGGCCGACAGACGTCTAGGGTTGGCCTGCGACACCTTCTGGGGCCCCCACGCGTACGCTTTTACTGAATGTGATCTGGTCGCTGTCCACGGCCAATTGCAGCACGGTGCCCGCCGCCACCGGCTTGGCCGGCGGCATGCGGATCGTTCCCGTCGCCCCCGGCAAAACATAAAGGTTCACCGTCTTGCTCGCGGGCGCCATCGCGCTGCCGGTCAGCTTGACCGTCTTTATCTGGACATGCGTGTTGCCGATATTGTGCGCCAGTATCTCGAGCCCCTGGGGACCCTGCCGGGCACCCCATTCCATCGACACATTCGGGTTTGGCGTGGGCACGAACAGCGGCACCATCAGCCGCAGCACGGTTGCCAGCCCATTCTCGACGCGTTGGCGCGGCACTTCCTGGATGACGATGCGGTAGCTGCGCTCCGTGATGTCCTGGCCCGTGCGCAAGGCGAAACGCGCGACCTGCTGCTCGCCGGCCTTGAGCAGGAATACGCCGGGATTGGCGAGCACCTCCCGCGTGGGTGTGAGCACGTCGCCGCTCGGCTCCTGCGTCCAGGCGAGCACGCTCAATTGCAGCAACGTGTCGCTGTTGCCGTGATTGATGAGCGTCATCACCGCATTTGGGTTTTGCGGGTCGAGCGTGATGCGGATCGGCGAAATCTGGAGATCCGCGGCGAAAGCCGGCGCGGCACAGCTTATCAGCAGCAAAGCGGCGAGGAGCCGCCGCAGATCAGAAGCTGTAGGTAACGCGAATGGCATCGACCGGCGCGACCGCTTCCGCCGCGGTACGAACCGCACCGTCGGCCAAAGCCGTACCTTGCCGCCCGTCCGCACCGGCAGCCGATCGGGAAACGCCAAGATGGGGGCCATCCTCAATTGTGTGCGCATGTTCGCTGCCGACGGTCAACTGCCCGCTCGCGAGAGCAATCCTCTCGCGGCCAACGCCCAGCGCATAAGCGGAGCCTCCGGCGCAGCTTACCGATCGGCTGTCGGTGTGGATCATGCACCGATCGGCCACGGTGACGCTGACCGCCAGGTTCGCGCTTCCCGAGCCCGCATGCACGGGCGCGCTGGCCGCCAAGCCGATCCCGATTGCCCAAAGCCATTGACGCACCGCACGCCCCCCGATCCGAGGATTCGGGGGCGAAGCCATCCGAACCTTGGACGGGCTCTAGGCGCGTCACTCTCTCGGCCGGGTTGAGCGACTTGGTTAGCAAACAGGCTTGAGCGGGATTAACCAGTCCCGTGCCGTCGCCGGCACGGGATTGGCAAGCCGCCCTGGCGATCAAAAGTTGATCGTGGCGACGACGGTGTCGGCGTAGCTGCCCGCTGCCGGGACGGAACCGGCCGCGATACGGCCATAAACCGTCTGGTTCTGCGATGCGCCAGTGCCAGTGCCGGCGACCGTGTCGGTACCGATCGCATTACCCCAATTGGTCGTGTGCGTGGCATCGCTGTACAGGTTGTAACCCAGGGTATTGGCGCCCGAGGTCATCTTGCGGCTCGACGTGGTCGCGCCGGTACCGGTGCCGGTGCCGAGACCGATTGTCCAGGCGGTACCGGTGACGCAATTCGCGGTCACGGTACCGGTCGCATCGACCAATGCGCCCGAATAAGCGCCGAAGGCCACGGCCGACGTACTGATCGTGCACGTCGCGACAACGCTGGCGCTGACGCCCAGATTGGCCGTTGCGCTGCCCGCCGAAGCCGCAGACGCGATCCCCGCCGCGGCGCAAACGCCGGCAGCGACCTTGATAAGTTTACGCATGAAACAAATCCCCCGAGCTACACCCGGACGCGTCCCGAACACGTCTGGAATTCGGCGCCTACCAGCTGGGCCCGATTAACGCAACGGTAAGAATGTAAAATTATATATCATTAACCAAAGATAGTGGTCGAGCGGTCAGGTATTTAAGCAGTGCCGCATCCCGCAGTTCGCTTATATGCAAATAATCTTGAGAGCGATTGTCTTAGATCGTACCATGCAGCTTGTTATCATGATGCGGCAAAATACTCTCTGCCGCGCTCACACTCCACTCGACGTCGAAGTCAAATAAAATACCAAGACCAAAAAAGGTCGGCATTTCAACAAAAGCCAATTCGCGCCTGTAATGGTGCTTTTCTTCTGGGGCCTGACCGCTTTTGGGGGGATGCGCTCGGGGTGCTTTGCGCCCAAAGCGCGAGTCAGTCGCTACCCGACAAGTGCGGTGGAGGTCCGGAAAGACAAACGCCCGGACCGTTTCCGGTCCGGGCGCCTGCGTGACGATTGCTCGTCAGCCCCCTTTTCAGCGGGCCCGCTCGCTTCCGTCCTGCGACGTGCGGGGCCTCACTTCTCCCCGAACCAAGGCCTGGGCCTGTGTCCGTACATTTGTGCTAGGACAAGCAGCGGGCCGCTGTCATCGCTGTTGTTAACCTGGCGCTCAGAATGCACCGCCGCTGTGCCTCCAGCGCAACAGCCGGATTTCACGCGACGACCAGCCGATCCTCCCCCAAAGCGGCGAGCCAGCCGACCATTCCCCCATAAAGAAAGCGGGCATCCAATACGGACGCGTCCAGGCCTGCCGCCGCGAGCCCGGTCTGGCAAAGCGTCACTTCGGCCCCAAGCTCGAAACAGCTTTCGAACAGCGCGTAGGGGGCCCGCGCGAGCGTCACCGCGCCCGAATCGAGCAGGATCCGCACGCGCCCACCTAATGCGGCCTGCGCGGCGGCGAGCGTCAGAGCGGTGCGGAAACGGTCAGGATTCGCGTCGGCCACGATGATTCCGATCCCCGTCATGCACCGCACCCGCAGCCTGGGTCCTTGGGCAGCCCGATCGTGCGGAAGCGGAAGTTGAGCGCGTCGATCAGCAGCATATTACCCGCCGGGTCGGCGCCGAACGGTACGATCGCGCGGATGGCCTCGATCGCGGCGAGGCTGCCGAGCACGCCCGTAAGCGCACCCAGCACGCCCTGATCCGCGCAGGAGATATCGGGCCGGTCGGGATCATCGCCGACCAGGCAACGATAGCAAGGCTTGCCCGTCTCCCATCCGCGAAACACCGCCAACTGCCCGTCGAACTGGCCCACCGCCGCCGAGACGAGCGGGATATGCTGGCCGCGCGCGGCATCCGCGACCGCCAGCCGCGTCGCGAAATTGTCGCTGCCGTCGATCACCACATCCGCGCCGGCGATCAGATCGACGGCATTATCCGCCGTCAGGCGCAACTGCAGTCCAGTGATCCTGACATCGGGATTGAGCAATGCGACCGCGACCTCGGCCGCTTCGACCTTGGGCTGCCCAATATCGTCGGTCGCGAACAGCACCTGGCGCTGGAGGTTCGACAGCGCGACCACATCATCGTCGACCAGTGTCAGCCGACCCACGCCCGCCGCCGCCAGATACTGGATCGCGGGAGCGCCGATCCCGCCCGCTCCAATCAGCACGACATGCGCGTCGAGCAGCCGCTGCTGCCCTGCCCCGCCAATCTCCTTGAGGATGATATGGCGGGCGTAGCGATCGAGCTGTTCGTCGTTCACCGCCCGGTCGAGCCGAATCCGCCGGCCCCGCGCGCGGTCTCGTCCAGTTCCTGCACCTCGGTAAAGCGGGCGTGCTGGACCCGCGCCGGCACCAGTTGCGCGATGCGTTCGCCGCGCGCGATCGGGAAAGGATCGGAACCCAGATTGGCGAGGATCACCTTCACCTCGCCGCGATAATCGGCATCGATCGTTCCCGGCGTGTTGAGACAGGTGATGCCATGCTTGAGCGCGAGCCCCGAACGCGGCCGGACCTGGACCTCATAACCGACCGGAATCGCGATCGCGAAACCGGTTGCGATCGCCAGCCGCGCGCCGGGCTCCAGCACCACCGATTCGGCCGCGACGACATCCATGCCCGCGGCGTGGTCGGTCGCATAATGGGGAAGCGGCAGGTCCTCGCCGTGCGGCAGACGCTTCAGGCGAATCTCGATATCGGCAAGCAGGCTCGTCATGGCGCCGCCATAGAGCCTGATCATTTTTGGTGGAAGCGCTTCGCGCTTCCGCCGAAAGCCTGAATCCAGGTCCAACCGCGCGGATGCGCTTGAGGCTAGGTGGCTATTGTCGGCTCCGCATCGTGGAAGCGGCCGAGGTCCAGCTGGATGATGCCGTCCGCGTCGCTGATCACATCGACATAATCGTGATCGATCAGGATGTCCTCGCGATGATAGGAATGGCCGCCGATCGACTGACTCGCCAACAAGGTATCGAGCCCGGAGACGGTGATTGTCAGTGTAAAAGGTTCACCGCCGAGCAATGCCGCAAGCATCTCACTATCCTCCTCGATCACATGCGCAATCGTCCAGGAAAGGCCCATCGTGGGATTGGTCGGACGCACGAGCGGCAGGTTGACGAGCCGGCGCATGATCCGCCCCTCGGGCGATTGGCGCCGCTCGAGCCACGACATCTGCGCGGTGGCACCGGCGAGCGGCCGGGTGCGCAACGATGCCACGCGCACCATCAGCGCCCGCTGCCCTTCGAACCGGCCGATCACCGCAACCTTGCTGAACATCAGGCTTGCGCGCGGGCGCGAGAAGCGCGCGAAGATCAGCCCCGTCATCGTCGCCGAAAAGAACAGGCCCACCAGGATTTCGAGCGCGGCAATGCTGTGGCCGAGCCGCGTCGCCGGCGCCATGTTGCCGTAACCGACCGTCGCCAGCGTCTCGACCGAGAAAAAGAATCCGTCGCCGATCGAGCCGGGCGCCATGTTTCCGATCGCCCCGGGCAAAGCGGCATAAAGCAGCCCGAACAGCAGGTTCAACACCAGGAAAACGAGCGCGGTGAGACCGACGAAGCTCGGCCAGTTCATCTCCATCGTTACATAATAAAGGTCGCTGATCGCGGGCGGCGCGCCAAGCTTCACCGCCCGGGTGCCGCCGATCACGACCTTCTGCTTACGTATCCTGCGCATCACGCGAGCGTCAGCGAAGCATCGCGCTTCGTCAATGCAGAAGGATCATCGCCGCTGCCGTCGCAGCCGCCGCGACCGCCGCCACCAGCGGATAACGCCATCCTCCGCCCAGCCGTACGACCTCCACATCGCGCAAGGGCGGCGGGGGCGGCGCGGCGCCGGGCGGCGGATAGGCCGCCTCGATCCGACGGAGCAGATCGGGCAGGCGCAGCAGCGAACGGAAATCCTTCTGCAACCGCTCCGCGAGCCAGGCTTCGGGGCCGAGTTCGTCGCGCAGCCATTCCTTCACGAACGGGCCCGACACCTCCCACATGTTGATGTCGGGATCGAGCGCGGTGGCAACGCCCTCGACCATCACCATCGTCTTTTGCAGCAGCAGCAGATGCGGCTGCGTCTCCATGTCGAAATCGCGCGTGATCGCGAACAGCCCGTCGAGCATCTGCCCGATCGAGATGTCCTTGACCGGCAGGCCGCGGATCGGCTCGCCCACCGCGCGGAGCGCGGTCGCGAACTCGGCCTGGTTATGATGCGGCGGAACGTAACCCGCCTCGAAATGGATTTCGGCGACGCGTTCGTAATTGCCCGTGATCAGCCCATGCAGGATTTCGGCGAGCCATAGCCGCGCCTGGCGGTTGATCCGGCCCATGATGCCGAAATCGATCGCCGCGATCCGCCCGTCGGGCAGCGCGAACAAATTACCCTGGTGCAGATCGGCATGGAAGAAGCCGTCGACGATCGCCTGGCGCAGGAAGGCGCGAACCAGGCATGACGCCAATTCGTGCGGCTTGAAGCCCGCTGCGACCAGTGCCTCGCGCTTGGACAGCTTGATCCCGTCGATCCATTCCAGCGTGAGCACGCGCCGCGTGGTGCGCGACCAGTCGATCGCGGGCACCATGAAGCCTGGCTCGGCCGCCATATGCTCGGCCAGTTCGGACGCAGAGGCGGCCTCGCGCCGCAGGTCGAGCTCACGCAGCGTCCATTGGCGGAAGGTCGCGATCGTGAGGCGCGGGCGCAGCCGCGCCAGCTCGCCACCGAGCGCCTCGGCCTGCGCGGCGGCCCATTCATAGGTGTCGATGGCACGCGCCATCTCGTCTTCGATGTCGGGGCGGAGCACCTTGACCGCCACCGCGCGGCCGTCGAGCGTGACCGCGCGATGGACCTGCGCGATCGAGGCGGCGCCGACCGGCTCCGGATCGATCGAGGCGAACAAGGCTTCGATCGGTCTTTCCAGGCTGCGCTCGATCGCTTCCCGGATCGCGGCGAAGGGGACGGGCGGCACCGCATCCTGCAGCCGCGCGAGATCGTGCGCCGCGGCCTCGCCCACAAGATCGGGCCGGGTAGCGAGCGCCTGCCCCAGCTTGATCGCGGCGGGGCCGATCGCCTGGAAAGCATCGGCATAGCGCGGAGTCTTCGGCACGCGCACGCCGATATGCGCGAGCTTGATCAGCCGGCGGACCGGCGCGGGCGTGTTGGGATCGCGCTCGAGCCCGCGCAAGGCACCATGGCGCGCGAGGATACGGCCCCAACGGATCAGTCGCCAGAGATGGGTGGCGGGGCGGGTCAGAAAATCCTCCCTACGCGAAGCGTGAGGAGGGGGACCGCTGGTGGAAGGGAGAGGCGGTTTTGCCCCTCCACCATCCTACGGATGGTCCCCCTCCCCATCTGCGATGGAGAGGATTTTGCTGCTGCCATTAGATCTTCCAGCCCGAATGGATCGCGACCAGCCCGCCCAGGATCGGCTCGGCCTTCGCCTGGATGAAGCCCGCATCGGCGATCATCGACTTGAACCTTTCCATATCGGGAAAGCGGCGGATCGATTCGATCAGGTAGCGGTAGCTTTCCTCGTCATGCGCGATCGCCTTGCCGAGCTTGGGCACGATCTTGTGCGAGTAGAAATCATAGACATCGGCGAATCCCGGCCAGAGCGTGGTCGAGAATTCGAGGCAGAAGAAGCGCCCGCCGCGCTTGAGGACGCGGTGCGCCTCGCGCAGCGCCTGGTCGATATGGGTGACGTTCCGGATGCCGAAGGCGATCGTATAGGCGTCGAACGCGGCATCGCCGAAGTTCAGCACCTCGGCATTCTGGACCGACCAGGAAAGGTCGTTCAGCCCCTTCTTCTTCGCGCGCTGCTGCCCGACCTCCAGCATTGCCGGGTTGATGTCGGATACGGTCACGTCGGCGCCTTTGGCCTTCATCCGGAACGCGATGTCGCCGGTGCCGCCCGCCATGTCGAGGATATGCTCGCCCGCACGCGGCTTGACCCGCGCGACGAAGCGATCCTTCCACAGGCGGTGCATGCCGCCCGACATCGCATCGTTCATGATATCGTAGCGACGCGCCACGCGGGCGAACACTTCGCCGACCTTCGCGGTCTTTTCGGTGGGGCTGACTTCGGAATAGCCGAAGGAGACGGTCTCGGTCATGACAAGCGCCCATAGCGGGGCCGCCCGCGATGGGCTAGCGCTCGCGCATGCCCGAGCTGCCCGAAGTCGAAACCACCGTGCGCGGCCTGCGGCCGGTGCTCGAAGGCCACCGCCTGACCCGAGTAGAGCCGCGGCGCGGCGACCTGCGTCATGCGATCCCGGTCGACCTGCGCCAGCGCATGACCGGCGCCATCGTCACGGGGCTCGGCCGGCGCGCCAAATATGGGCTGATCGACACGGATCGCGGCGACACGCTGATCTTTCACCTCGGCATGTCGGGGCGCTGGCGGATCGATCCGGCGGAGATCGGCAAGCACGACCATCTGATTCTGGAAACCGACGCGGGCCATAGCCTCGCGCTCAACGATCCGCGGCGGTTCGGCTCGCTCGATCTGGTGCCGACCAAGGATCTCGACGATTTCCCGGCCTTCAAGGCGCTCGGGCCCGAACCTCTCGGGCCCGAACTCTCGACGGCGTATCTGGCGGAGAAGCTGAGCGGCCGGATCGCGCCGATCAAGTTGCTCCTGCTCGACCAGCGCGTGATCGCAGGGCTCGGCAATATATATGTATGCGAAGCCCTGAACGTCGCGCGCATCGATCCGCGCAAGCCGGGCGGCCAGGTTTCCGGTCCGCAGCTCAAACGGCTGGTCGAGGCGATTCCCAAGGTGCTCGAGTCGGCGATCGAAGCGGGCGGCTCCAGCTTGCGCGACTATGCGCGGCCCGACGGCGAGCTCGGCTATTTCTCCAAGCAGTTCCGCGTCTATGGCCGCGAGGGCGAAAAATGCCCCTATGACGGGGGCACCATCCGGCGACAGGTCGACGGCGGACGCTCCACCTTCTTTTGTCCGAAATGTCAGAAGTGAGCTGGATTGCCTCTCCCGACTTTCGCCGGGACCGCAATGACGAGGTGATACGCGCAGCGGTGCGGCAATCCAGGCCGACCCTTCGCCAGCACGAGGCGGCGAAACACCATCCCACCAGCGTTGACGAATCGGGATGCCTTATGTAGAGGCCGCCCCTCACGGCGCGAGCCTGCTCGCCGCCGCAATCCCTTTTGATCGAGGTCAGTTCAAAAATGGCGAACACGCCGCAAGCCAAGAAGCGCATCCGTCGCAACAATGCCCGCGCCGAAGTCAACGGTGCGCGCGTCAGCCGCATCCGCACCTTCCTGAAGAAGGTCGAGCTGGCCCTGACGAGCGGCGACAAGAGCGCGGCGGCGGCGGCACTGGCGGCAGCACAGCCGGAGCTGATGCGCGGCGTGTCGAAGGGCGTGCTCCACAAGAACACCGCTTCGCGCAAGTTCGCGCGCCTGACCAAGCGCGTTTCGGCTCTCGGCTAAGTCCGATTTCCGATAGGTAATATGGCCCGCCGGTCACGCGATCGGCGGGCTTTTTACTGCCTTTGCGAAATGACCCGCAATGCGCGGATATTCCATGATTCTCTGAAACGTCACACGTCGGTCATATGACAATTGTGTGAAAATTCCTTGTATCGCAGATACTTACAACTTTTTTCCCAAAATTTGGCGCGTTTCCGATGTCAAGCGCATTATTTCAGAATCGTGACGGTTCTGGCGCTTGAAACCCGCCGCGCGATGTTCCTAATGTTCGTCTGTTCGGCCGGTGATTCTCCGGCCGGGCCAACCGGACTGGTAGTGTAAAAACGCGCGTACGGGGGCTCGTATGCGCGGGGCTTAATTTCGTCTGAAACAGCCGTGCCGGCGTCAATAGGGGCGCTTCCGGCAATGGGAGAGGTATGCGTGGAGCAGGTGATCGACGCGGGCGGCATTGGTGCAGGGCAGCTTCCCTTCGAAGCGGCCTGGGACGGGATCCGCACGAGCCTGCGCAAGAGCTGCGGCGAGCGCATTTTCGACGGCTGGCTGAAGCCGCTGCGGCTGGCGGCATGCGACGCCGATTCGGGCGAGGTGCGCCTGGCTGCGCCTTCCGCATTCATGGCGACCTGGGTCCAGAATCATTTCGCCGAGCAGATCGGCGCCGCCTGGAAGGCGATGCTGCCCCAGGTGCGTCACGTCATTATCGAGGCATCCGCCGATGCGCCCGCGCGCAGCACGATCGAAGCGGCCCCGATCCCCGAACCCGAGGTCAAGGCGGCCGAGGCCGCGCCCGCCGCACCCGTGAGCAAGGGCACCGCGCTCGATCCGCGCTACAGTTTCGACAGCTTCGTCGTCGGCAAGGCCAACGAGCTCGCCTATAACGCCGCGAAGACCTTGGCCGAGGGCGGCAAGCTCGCCTTCAATCCGCTCTTCCTGCATGGCGGCACGGGGCTCGGCAAGACGCACCTGATGCACGCGATCGGGCATGAATATCGGATCCGTCATCCCGAGGCGCAGATCCTCTATATGTCGGCCGAGAAGTTCATGTTCGAGTTTGTCTCGGCGCTTCGGGCCAAGGACACGCACAGTTTCAAGCAGCGCCTGCGCGCCGCCGACGTGCTGCTGATCGACGACGTCCAGTTCATCGCGGGCAAGGATTCGACCCAGGAAGAATTCTTCCACACGATGAACGAGCTGATATCGGCCGGACGCCGTCTCGTGATCAGCGCCGATCGGAGTCCACAGAATCTCGACGGGATCGAAAGCCGCATCCTGTCGCGCCTGTCATGGGGCCTGGTCGCCGACATCAATCCGGCCGATTTCGAGCTCCGTTACAATATCATCGTCAAGAAGCTCGAATCGCTTCCCGCCGGTACCGTGCCCGACGAGGTTGCGCTCTTCCTGGCCAAGCGCATCTCGGCCTCGATCCGCGAGCTCGAAGGCGCGCTCAATCGCGTGATCGCTTTCGCCACGCTCAACAACCGCGCGATCGACCTCGATTTCGCGCAGGAGGCGTTGGCCGAACAGCTCCGCGCCAGCCAGCGCCGCGTCTCGATCGACGAGATCCAGCGCAAGGTGTGCGAGCATTTCCGCATTCGCCAGACCGAAATGGGCTCGGCCCGCCGCGCGCGCGAAGTCGCCCGCCCGCGCCAGATCGCGATGTATCTTGCCAAGCAGCTGACCCAGCGTTCGCTGCCCGAGATCGGTCGCCGCTTCGGCGGGCGCGATCACACCACCGTGATCCACGCCGTCCGCACGATCGAGGCTTTGCGCGTCAAGGATGCCGAGATCGACGCCGACGTGCGGCTGCTGCTCCGCCAGCTCGAAGGCTGAGGAAAGCCGCGTCGACGGGCTTTGCCAATCGGTACGGCCCGATCGCTTGTCGATTCGGCAGAGCGGGAGCTAAGTCGGGCCGGTGACCCAAGCTTCCATACCGGATGTCGAGCAGTTCCTGACGACCTTGCTCGCGATCGAACGAGCCTGGACGATGCTCGACGTCGCCGAAGGCGCGGGCGACCCGCTTCCGATCGATGATATCGAAGAGGCGGCACGCCTGGGTGCCGCCAGCGCGCATGTCCTCGTCCGCGCGGCCGGCCTGATCGCGCGGCCCGATCCGGAACGCGCGCATCGCCTGCTCGAGCAAGCGGTCGCGCTCGACGCCCCGCCCGCCCCGGCCCAGCTCGCTCTGGCACGCAGCTCCCGCGCCCGAGGTGACGAAGCGCAGGCGAGCCTGTGGCTGCGCGGCGCGATGCTGCGCGCGCGGCCTGACGGCGCATTGCTGCTGGAACTGGCCGCGATCGAGCGCGATCATGCGCGCGCGATTGTCGATGCGGCGCAGGCCTTCCCTTGCCGCGACGCGGGGGCCGCGGCGGAAGCCGCAAGCGCGCTGCTGGCGCACGGCAAACGGAAGGAGGCGCGCATCGCCGGCACGATCGCGTTCGAGGCCGGCGCGCGCGGCGGCGATTTCCTGATTCTGTATAGCAATCTGCTCGCCGAACATGCGCTCCACGACGATCCGCCTTTGCCGCCGGGGCCGCTCGGCATGCCGCATTGGTGGCATGTCTCGACGCGCGCGGCGCAGGTGCGGCTCAGCCGTTTTTATCCAGCGGCACCGTTGATCGCCCAAACCCGGGCACGCGAAGCCTCGGACCGATGGATCGGCGTCGATCGCCTGAGCGCCTGTCTCAAGGATCGGATCGACGCTGGTGCGCCTTTTTCCTGGATCCGGCTGGGGGATGGCGAGGCGCGCTTCCTTCTGCATCTCCATTCGGAATTGCGCACCGCCCTCCCCGACCGCGAAGCGCAGGCGATGGCGGGGCAGATCTGGTATGCCTGGTTCGGGCAGGACATCGATGAAGTTCCGCCCGAAAACATGAACATGCTCGGCGCTCGATTGGATCATGCGATCCGCAATGCCGATCTCCTCGGCGTCACCAGCGCGGATCGGCTGGCGGGGGACACCGCGCATTACGGTTTCTGCGCGGCGCTCGAAACCTATCTGACGGCCTTGCCGGGTGATCGTTCCGACACGATGTTCGCCGATGCGCTGGCACCGATCGCGCTCAACGAGCAGGACCCGTTTCTCGGCTCATTGCTGCGGGGGCTCGATTTCGTGGGCGTGATCAGCCCACATCCCGATCTGGCCGGTCGCCTGCAACGGCAGCTGAATATCGACGCGGTCGCTTCCTACGATCTGCCGGGCGAAAGCCGTCTCGCGCGCGCCAGCGAGGCGCTGAACCGCGGTACGCATTTTCCCGCGGTCTACGATCACCTGCTCGCGACGCTCACGATTCCCCGGCCGGGGGCCGTGTTCCTCGTCGCAGGCGGTCTGCTCGGCAAAATCTATTGCGACCAGATCCGCGCGCTGGGCGGCATTGCGCTCGACATCGGCGCGCTTGCCGATGCCTGGACCGGGCATAATTCGCGCGGTCCGCTGCTCGACGCGGCGATGCGGCAACAGCTCCCGGAATGAAGACTGGCGTTAACCAGCTCGGTTCTTGATCAGATCCTCGACCACGCTCGGATCCGCCAGCGTCGAAATATCGCCCAGGTTCGAAACGTCGCCTTCCGCGACCTTGCGCAGGATACGGCGCATGATCTTGCCCGAGCGCGTCTTGGGCAAGCCGGGCGCGAACTGGATGACGTCGGGCGTGGCGATCGGGCCGATCTCGGTGCGAACCCACTGGGTTAGCTCCTTGCGCAAATCGTCGGTTGGCGCCTCGCCCGCGTTGAGCGTGACATAAGCGTAGATGCCCTGCCCCTTGATGTCGTGCGGAAAGCCCACGACGGCGGCCTCCGCCACCTTGGCGTGGAGCACGAGCGCGCTCTCGACTTCGGCGGTGCCCATGCGATGGCCCGAGACGTTGATCACGTCGTCGACGCGGCCGGTGATCCACCAATAGCCGTCCGCATCGCGGCGCGCGCCGTCGCCCGTCGTATAGACGCCGGGGAAATGCGAGAAATAGGTCTGGAAGAAGCGTTCCGGGTCCCCCCACACGCCGCGCATCTGGCCCGGCCAGGAGCGCGCGATCACGAGATTGCCCGAGGCCGGTCCCTCCAGCAGCTTGCCGTCATTATCGAGCAATTGCGGCTCGACGCCGAAGAAGGGCTTGGTCGCCGAACCCGGTTTCTGGTCGATCGCGCCGGGCAGCGGCGTGATCATGTGGCCGCCGGTTTCGGTCTGCCACCACGTGTCCATGATCGGGCAGCGGCCGTCGCCGACGACGTCATGATACCAGCGCCATGCCTCGGGATTGATCGGCTCGCCGACCGACCCCAGGAGCCGTAGCGAGGCGCGGCTGGTGCGCTTCACAAAATCGTCCCCTTCGCGCATCAGCGCGCGCAGCGCGGTCGGCGCGGTGTAGAGGATCTCGACCTTGTGGCGGTCGACCACCTGCCAGATGCGGCTCGCGTCGGGCCAGTTGGGCACGCCTTCGAACATCAAAGTAGTCGCGCCGTTCGCGAGTGGCCCGTAAACGATGTAGGAATGGCCGGTGACCCACCCGATATCGGCCGCGCACCAATAGATCTGGCCGGGGCGGTAATCGAACACGATCTCGTGCGTCAGGCTCGCCCACAGCAGATAGCCGCCGGTCGTGTGCATCACGCCCTTGGGCTTTCCGGTCGATCCGGACGTGTAGAGGATGAAGAGCGGATCCTCGGCGCTCATCGGTTCGGCCGCGCACTCCGCCGATGCCTGCGCCATCGCCGCGTCATACCAGATGTCGCGGCCGTCCTGCATCGCGACCGCGCCGCCCGTCGCGCGCACCACGATCACGGTGTCGATCGTGCAGCGCTCGGCGGCGGCATCGACATTCTTCTTGAGCGGGACGGGCTTGCCGCCGCGCCTCCCCCCGTCGGCGGTGATGACGATGGTGGAATTGCAATCCTCCATCCGCCCCGCGAGCGCGTCGGGCGAGAAGCCGCCGAACACGACCGAATGGATCGCGCCGATCCGCGCGCAGGCAAGCAAAGCCACCGCCGCCTCGGGGATCATCGGCATATAGATGGTGACGCGGTCGCCCTTCTTGACGCCCTGCGCCTTGAGCACATTGGCGAGGCGGCAGACCTGTTCGTGCAATTCGCGATAGGAGATGTGCCGAGGCGCCTCCGACGGCTGGTCGGGTTCCCAGATGATCGCAGTGGTATCGCCGCGCTCGGCGAGATGACGGTCGAGGCAATTGGCGGCGACGTTCAACGCACCGTCGGCGAACCAGCGGACCTGGAAACCATCCTTGGCGTAGTTGCTCTCGTCCACCTTGGCCGGGAACGTGGTCCAGTCGAGGCGCTTGGCCTGATCGAGCCAGAAGGCCGTCGGATCGGCGAGCGAGCGTGCATACATTTCTTCATAGCGCGCCCGGTTCAGCTTGGCATTCGCCGCCCACGCCGCCGACACCGGATAGATCGCGTCCTCGCTCATCCAAACCCTCTCTCAATCCGCTTCTGTCTGGTCCCCATAGCGCCGCGCGATGAAAGCGCAGGCCATGAGCTGCATTTGGTGGAATAGCATGATCGGCAACAGGATCACGCCCGTTTGCGGTCCCAGAAACAGGACCTTTGCCATCGGTACGCCCTGAAGCAGGCTTTTCTTGGTCCCGCAGAACTGGATCGCAATCCGATCCGCGCGATTGAAGCCGAGCGCACGGCCCAGGCCCCAGGTGAAGCTAAGGCCGATCGCAAGCAAAACCGCGTTCACCCCGACCAACAAGGCGAGCGCGGCGGGCGGCAATTTGTGCCACAACCCCTCCAGCACCGCGGCCGAAAAGGCGCCATAGACCGCGACGATGATCGTCGAGCGATCGGTCACGCCGATCAGAGCCTTGTGCCGCGTGACCCAACCGCCAATCCAGGGCCGGAGCAAATGGCCGGTGACGAAGGGCAAAAGGATTTGCGCGGCGATCTCGCCCATGCCCTTCAGATTGACGCTGCCCGCGCCGTGCGCGCCGGCCATCAGGCCCATAAGGAGCGGCGTGAGCAGGATGCCGAGCATCTGGCTTACCGAGGCGCTGGCGATCGCGGCGGGTACGTTGCCGCGCGCGATGGAGACGAAGGCGATCGCCGACTGCACGGTCGAGGGAAGCGCGCAGAGGAACAGCATGCCGATCCACAGATCGTGCGGCAGCAGCCCGGGCCATGCCCTCGAACCCAGCACGCCCACGATCGGGAAGAAGACGAAGGTGCTGCCGAGAATGGTCAGGTGCAGCCGCCAGTGGGTGAGCCCCGCAAGAACCTGCTCGCGCGCGAGCTTGGCGCCGTGGAAGAAGAAGAGCAGGACGATCGTCAGGATCGACAGCCAACCGACCGCCACGGCGAAGCCGCCACGCGCCGGCGCGAAGGTCGCCAGCAGGATCGTGGCGACCAGAAAGAGCAGGAACGGGTCGGGAATCAGGCGGCGGAGCACGCGCGACCTGTGGCAGGCCGAGCGTGCTTCGCCAACAGCAGGTTTTTTTCGTCACCCTGAACTTGTTTCAGCATCCATCGCGAGAGCGGAGCCTCTCCGCGAAATGGACCCTGAAACAAGTTCAGGGTGACGAAGGTGCCAGATCAGACCTTGTCGCCGAACAGGCCTTTGACCGTGCCCTTGAGATTCTGGCCCTGGCCCTCAAGATCCTGGTCCTCGCCTTCGGCCACGATGTCAGGACGGTCGGTGGCATCGCCGACGGCCTGCTTGGTCTTGCCGGCCACCTGATTGGCGATGCCTTTCGCCTTGTCGGTCAGTTCGCCCATCGAAAATCTCCTCAACACAACGTCACAAGTCCCAACGGGCGGGCGTCGGGCGCGTTCCTGTCCTTGCGGTGAGCCGCAAGGGTGACGCGTCGCGCCCCCTCTGCTAGTCGGCGCGCCATCATGGCATCCACCGACCAAAACGAACGACGTACCTTCGCGATCATCTCGCATCCAGACGCCGGCAAGACCACGCTGACCGAAAAGCTGCTGCTGTTCGGCGGCGCGATCCATGCGGCGGGCGAAGTGCGCGCGCGCGGCCAGCAGAGGCGCGCGCGATCCGACTGGATGAAGATCGAGCAGCAGCGCGGAATCTCGGTCACGTCCTCGGTGATGACCTTCGAGCGCGAGGGTGTGACCTTCAACCTGCTCGATACGCCGGGCCACGAGGATTTCAGCGAGGATACGTACCGCACGCTGACCGCGGTCGACAGCGCGGTGATGGTGATCGACGCGGCACGCGGCATCGAGGCGCAGACGCGCAAATTGTTCGAGGTGTGCCGTCTGCGCAACGTGCCGATCATCACCTTCATCAACAAGGTCGACCGCGAGGGCCGCGCGCCGTTCGCCTTGCTGGATGAAGTGGCCGATGCACTCGCGCTCGATGTCGCGCCGATGAGTTGGCCGGTCGGCATGGGCGGCACATTCGAGGGGATTTACGATCTAGCGAAGAACGTCCTCCATCGCCCGGCGCAGGACGCGACCGGCGCGTTCGAGGGCGACAGCGTGCCGGTGGGCGGGCTCGACGACAGCGATCTCGACCAGTTGCTCTCGGCCGACGCCGCCGCGATGCTGCGCGAGGAGGCCGAGCTGGCGATGGCGGGTTATGCGCCGTTCGACGACAAAGCCTATAAAGCGGGCGACCTGACGCCGGTCTATTTCGGGTCGGCGCTCAAGGATTTCGGGGTCGAGCAATTGATCGAGGCGCTCGCCGACTTCGCGCCTGCCCCCCGCCCGCAGCCTTCCGATGCACGCGAGGTGCAGCCCGACGAAGCGCAGGTCGCGGGCTTCGTGTTCAAGGTGCAGGCGAACATGAACCCGCAGCATCGCGACCGGGTCGCGTTCATGCGGCTGTGCGCGGGCAGGTTCCGGCGCGGCATGAAGCTGGCGCAGGTCGGCACGGGCAAGACGATCGCGGTCCATTCGCCGATCCTGTTCTTCGCGCGCGAACGCGAGCTCGCCGAGGAGGCCTTTCCCGGCGACATTATCGGCATCCCCAATCATGGCACGCTCCGCGTCGGCGACACGCTGACCGAGGGCGAGCAGATCCGCTTCACCGGCATCCCCAATTTCGCGCCCGAGATATTGCGCCGCGTGAAGCTGGGCGATCCGACCAAGACCAAGCAGCTGCGCAACGCATTGAACGACATGGCCGAGGAAGGGATCATGCAGGTCTTCTTCCCGCAGATCGGTTCCAACTGGATCGTGGGCGTGGTCGGCCAGCTTCAGCTCGAGGTGATGATCAGCCGGCTGCAAGCCGAATATAAGGTCGATGCGGGGTTCGAACCTTCGCCGTGGGACACGGCGCGCTGGATCTCCGCGGACGATGCCAAGGCGCTTGACCTGTTCATCGGCGAGCATCGCGCGGCGATGGCCGAGGATCGCGACGGCGCGCCCGTGTTCATGGCCAAGGATGCGTGGGAGCTGAACTATGTCGCGGGCCGCTTTCCGAACATCCGCTTCGCGGCGACCAAGGAGCGGCATTAGAAGCGCCAACTTCTTCGTCGCATTTTCAGCATTTCAATGACGGGTTAGTGGCTCTTCAACGCCTGCCGGAACGGCGCATCGGTCCCGTCCACATCCGCCTTGGCCGGCAGGCGGAGCAGATCACGCACTAACGCATAGACATCGACATTGTCGAAGGCCGGAATCGTGCCCTTGGGCGCTATGTCCGGACCGGCGGCGATGAAGAGCGCCTGCATTTCAGGGGCCTGATTGTCATAGCCGTGGCTGCCGGCGTCGACGCCCGTTTTTTCGGAAATCTTGTCGAGCAGCAGCCAGCCCACCTCCGCTTCGCACACGAAGGCGGCGACGCGGGGGTTGTGACCGTAATGGAGCCGTTCGGGCAGGTCCGCCTTGCGCAGGCAATGGATGTGCGGGATCGGCTTCAGCAGGTTTGCGGCGAGCGCGGCGTCATGGCCGGGCACGGGATCGATCAGCGCGACCGGGCCTTCGTCCACGACATGATAATCGGCGGGATTGGCGATATCGTGGATCATCACGACCCGATCAGGCGAGGTGGCGGCCATGCCATGATCGGCAACCACGACGATGTTCGCGGGCTGCTTCAGTTCGGCGAGTCCGCCGCGCAGCCGGCCGATCTGCCGGTCGACGTCGCCGAGCGCCTGGTTCAGCTCAGGACTGTCGGGCCCATGGCGATGGCCGGCGGTATCGACCGTATCGAAATAGAGAGTGATGAAGCGCGGGCGGATCGCGGCCGGGCGGCGTACCCAGTCGAGCACCGTATCCACGCGCTGCGTCATCGTGACATTCTCGTCCCAGGGAAACCAATCCTCCGGGCGGATCGTGTCATAGGCGACCGCCGAGCCCGGCCAGAACAAGGACGCGCTGCGGATTCCCGCTTTCTCCGCTCCCGCCCAAAGCGGCTCCGCTTCGCTCCACCAGAAGGCGTCCTGGCTGTTTTTCATGGTGAAGGTTTCGCCTGGACGGCGGGGATCCTCCATCTTGTTGCCGACGATGCCGTTGCGGTCGGGACGGAGCCCGGTGACGATCGCATAATGATTGGGGAAGGTCTTGGTCGGGAAACTCGGCCGCATCGCCGCGCTGATCCCCTGCGTCGCCAGCGCGGACAGATTGGGGGTGAGGCCGCGCTGGAGATAGTCGGCGCGGAAGGCGTCGATCGAGACCAGGATCGTGATCGGCGCGCGTTTTTCCGCCGCGAATGCGGGGCGGACGATCAGGGCGAGGAGCGCAAGCAGCGCGAGTCGGAGGGGGAAGCGCATGGCCTTTCGTGCCCCAGCGATGTGACGGAGGGAAGACGATTGCGTCTTCTTTAGCTGACTCACCCTCCCCCCAAGGGGAGAGGGGGCTACACGTTGAAGCGGAAGAGCATCACGTCGCCGTCCTGGACGACATATTCCTTGCCTTCGGAGCGGAGCTTGCCCGCTTCGCGCGCGCCGGCCTCGCCCTTGAAGGCGACATAATCGTCGAACGCGATCGTCTCGGCGCGGATGAAGCCGCGTTCGAAATCGCTGTGGATGACGCCTGCCGCCTGCGGCGCCTTGGCCCCGATCTCGACCGTCCAGGCGCGCGCCTCCTTCGGCCCCACGGTGAAGAAAGTAAGGAGGTGCAGCAAATCGTAGCCCGCGCGGATCACGCGCGCGAGGCCGGTTTCGTGCAAGCCCAGATCGGACAGGAATTCGGCGCGGTCGGCGGGTTCGAGCGTGACGATCTCCGCCTCGATCGCGGCCGAGACAACGACCGCGCCGGCATTTTCCGCCTTGGCCTTTTCGAACACCTTGGCCGACAAGGCATTGCCTTCGGCCGCGGCGGCTTCGTCGACATTGCAGACGTAGAGGACGGGCTTGGCGGTGAGCAATTGCGCCTGATCGAACAGGCGCTTCTCGTCGTCATCGCGAGGCTGGGTCAGGCGCGCGGGCTTGCCGTCGCGCAGCAGATCAAGCGCCTGGCCGAGCACCGTCGCGGCGGCCTTGGATTCCTTGTCGCCCTGCTGGCCCTTCTTGACCAGATTGGGGACGCGCTTCTCGAGACTCTCCAAGTCGGCGAGCATCAACTCGGTCTCGACCGTCTCGGCATCCGCGATCGGATCGACCTTGCCCTCGACATGCGTCACCTCGCCTTCGAAGCAGCGCAGCACATGGATGATCGCGTCGCATTCGCGGATATTGCCGAGGAACTGATTGCCCAGCCCCTCGCCCTTCGACGCGCCGCGCACGAGGCCGGCAATGTCGACGAAGGCGAGCTGGGTTTCGATCTTCTTGGCCGAGCCCGCAATCGCCTGCAAGCTGTCGAGCCGCGGATCGGGCACCGCGACCTGGCCGACATTGGGCTCGATGGTGCAGAAGGGATAGTTCGCCGCCTGCGCCGCCGCGGTTTCGGTCAACGCATTGAAGAGGGTCGACTTGCCGACGTTCGGCAGGCCGACGATGCCGCACTTGAAGCCCATGGATCGCCTGATGATGAGAGGAAGCGGCGCACATAGTGGGTTGTGGTCGGGA